>Ga0247611_10000077_pt1 | contig 186087 bp, 159 predicted proteins | sample 177DNAGHGhighgp2_FD_192422 | JGI IMG/M metagenome (GOLD analysis project Ga0247611, IMG submission 192422) | Sheep rumen microbial communities from Palmerston North, Manawatu-Wanganui, New Zealand - 1770 DNA GHGhigh gp2 | ecosystem: Host-associated > Mammals > Digestive system > Stomach >... | reverse complement strand
GCTGCCCCTCGACTTGCATGTGTTAGGCCTGTCGCTAGCGTTCATCCTGAGCCAGGATCAAACTCTTCGTTGTAAAAGAAATTATAAGATAGCTCAGAATAATCGATTTATCAAGTGTAGAATTTTTAGGGAACCAAATTCAAATTTCAAATTTCAAAATTCAAATTTTTAATTTTTGTTCTTGTACTACACTAATTGTATCAATCTTTCAATTGCTTTCGTCTGCCTTTCAGTTTGGCGCAAAAAAATTAGGTCCTCGAAAGAGAATCTGAATTTTAATGTCCGGGCCTCCGGTAGAAAATCGAAACACACTTGTTTCTCAAAAGCGAGTGCAAAAGTACTGCTTTTTTTTTACATGACCAAATATTTTTCAAAAAAAATGCACACAAAAATGCATTTTCTTTGTAACTGCTTGATTTTCAGTGTGATTTATTTATGGTCGTTTTTGTAAGGTATAGTTAGCAAAAAGGCAAAGGGAGTCGGAACGGCGCTTTTTTTGCTCCTTACACGTACGCGTGTTTTATATATAAGGAACGCGCGCGCACGCGTATATATAAGAAACACCCCCGTCTTGCGACGAGGATGTTCGACAAAAAATCAATTCTGGTGACTCCGCTGGGGCTCAAACCCAGAACCTTCAGAACCGGAATCTGACACTCTATTCAATTGAGCTACGGAGCCGTGCGTCTGAGACGCTTTATCTTTTGCTACCCATGAAGATAGCGATGTAGTATATGAGCGAAGCGAGTGCGGAGAGGGCAGCTACGACGTAGGTGTAGGCGGCACTATGGAGCGCACTGCTGGCCATTTCGGTGGTGTGGTTATCGGTTATCCCTGCTTCGCGGAGCCAGTTGACCGCACGTTGGCTGGCGTTCACCTCCACGGGGAGGGTGATCAACGAGAAGAGGGTGATCAGGCCGTACAAGCAGATACCCGCCAGTAACATCCATGATCCGGCTTTAGTACCGAGGAGGATCAGACCGCCTAAGATAACCCATGTTACCCACTGACTACTGAAAGATACCACAGGCACGAGGGCGGAACGGAGAGAGAGCGGACCGTAGGCCAAAGCATGTTGGACCGCATGACCGCACTCATGTGCAGCCACTGCTGCTGCCGCTACGTTCGCGCCGTTATACACGTCGGGCGAGAGGTTAACGGTCTTAGTGGCAGGGTTATAATGGTCCGTCAGTTTGCCTTTGACGCAAGTGACCTGCACATCGTAGATGCCGTTATCGCGCAGCATCTTCTCTGCCACTTCACGTCCTGTCAACGCCAGAGGTTCTTTGCTGTATTTCTCAAACTTACTCTCCAGCGAAGCCGAGACGGCCCAACTCGCAATCGCGATGGCTACAAAAATAATCCAATAAATAGTCGTAATGCTCATAGGTTATGCTTTTTTTGCGTTTTGTTGGCGGCAGACTTTGCATTCGCCATAGACGAAAAGCGTAAAATGCTGCGGTTCAAAGTTCGAGTAATGTTTCTCTTTTATCATCTTCACAATTGCTTTGTCTCGGAGTTCCGTAACACGTCCGCATTGCTTGCAGATGACCTCCATACGGATTCCTCTGCCGGTAATCAGTTCGTATTGGGTAAGCGTCTGTCCGCGGTGTCTGGAATCAGCATGCAAAATCTGTGCCAGAACGAACATGTTTAACGCATTAAAAATCGAAGCTCTCGCGACATGCAGAGGCTCGCAGGCTTGCTCAAGTTGCTCCTCGGTAAAGGGTTGCGGGAGCAAACAGATCTCCTGCAATATCTGCGTTCGTTTTGCCGAGTGTCGCAGGTTATTCTCCGTGATATACCGATGCAACTGCTCGTAGGCTATGTCAAAGAGCGATTTTCTCACTTATACAATCGGTTTGATATACGCCCGGTGACGTTTGTGGAACATATGGTCAAACTGCGTGAAGTTAGCGATATTCTTCGTGTTCGTCTCCAGGATGTTCGTTGTTTCAAGGATCTTAATGCCGTATTTGTTGATATACGGTATCATGTCGTCAAAGAAGAGGGCATTGATACCTTTATCCTGATAGTCCGGGCGAATCGCAATAAGCAAGAAACTGAAGGTCTCCATCTGCTTGGCTTTCAGCGCCTTAAGGAGATGATACCAACCGAACGGCAGAAGTTTACCGTGACATTTGCGCAGCGCCGGGGATATATCCGGCATACCCAGACCAACACCCACTATCTCGTCCTGGTCATTAACTACCAAGGTCACAAAATCGAAGTTGAGCAGCGGGAAGTACATGTTCTTGTAGTAGTTCTTCTGCTGCACAGTCATGGGTTGGAAGTTATAGAGCTTCTGATAGGCCTCGTCGATGACATCCATGTACTGGATACCGTACTTACGTACCAGTTCGCGTGTGTTCTTTACTTTGTCCACGCGCACGTGCGAACGTTGTTTGACCATGTTGGCGATACGAACCAAGCGCTCCGGACACCCCTGCGGGGGATAGACCTGCATCTCTACCCAGTCGGCATCTTTGGCCATGCCGTAGGCATCGATATGCTTGACGTAATACGGATAGTTATAGAGCGAGGCCATGACAGCGGGGTAGTCATACCCCTCGAGCAGCAAGCCTTCGTGATCAAAATCCGTAAAGCCCACAGGACCATTGATTTCCTCCATGCCGCGGTCCTTACCCCAAGCCGCTACGGTATCGAGCAAGGCTTTGCTGACCTCCAGATCATCGATAAAATCGAACCAGCCGAAACGGACATGCTTGAAGCCCCATTTCTCATTGGCCTTGCGGTTGATGATACCGGCAATACGGCCTACGATCTTTCCGTCTCGGTACGCCAGCCATAACTGGTACTCACACACCTCCAACGCCGGGTTCATCGCCGGGTTGAAGCAGTTCATCTCGTCAAAGAACAAAGGCGGGCAGTAATACGGACAGTCCGCATACAGTTCATTTGCGAACTCAATGAACGACCGCAACTCCTTTTTGGTATGTATCGCGCGTATTTCCAGTGCCATATGATTCTCTTTGATTTTTAAGCGAGTGCAAAAATACTGCTTTTTTTTGAAATAGCCAAATTTTTGCCCAATAAAATAACTAAATGCTACAAGAAACGGTATTCGGTTACCTCGTCCAAGGTCTCACCCGGGCGGAGGACGATGCAGGGAAAGTCCGCATGGTGGATACCGTCAGGCCAATTCTGTGCCTCGAGACAAACGGCGTGTTGCTCGTCGTACATCGTACCGTTCTTACCCTCGTGCTGCTCGATATAATTGCCGGTATAGACCTGCAGTCCCTTCATCGTAGTCCAGCACTCCATGGTTCGTCCGTCGGCCTGCAGAGTCGCAGCATGACGCAACTCGCGGGGTGCATCGCCGGCACAGAGACACCAGTTGTTATCGATACCTCTGCCGGGTACGAAGAACGCGTCGTGGATACGGTCACCGATACGTACGGGTTGACGGAAATCCATCGGTGTGCCTTCAACGGGCAGGATAGCACCTGTCGGACAAGCGGTATCATCGAAAGGCGTGTAGTTGTCCGCGAAGACTTGGAGGATATGCTCATCCACACGTCCGCTGTCTTCGCCCGCGAGGTTGAAGTACGCATGGTTGGTGAAGGCTGCCAGCGTCGGGGCATCGGTCTTGGCCTCATAATGAATGACGAGACGGTTGTCTTTGGTCGCCGTATAGGTCACCCAGAGGTCAAGGTTACCCGGGAACCCTTCCTCTCCGTCTTTGGCGCGGTAGTGCAGGGTCAGTTCGTGCGCACACTGCGCCGTCACCTCCCATATCTTGGCGTTGAAACCCACTTCGCCGCCATGGAGGCAGTTGCCGTTATTGTTTTGCGGCAGGATATAGTCGTTGCCGTCCAGGGTAAAACGTCCGCCTTTGATACGGTTGGCCACACGTCCGCAGATGGCATTGAAATAAGTCTCTTGGGTGCGCCACTCATCGGCGGTCTTAAAGCCCAAGACGATATCCTTCACTTCGCCTTTGCGGTTAGCAACGAGCAACTTGGTGATCTTCGCACCCAAGTTACTGATCTCGACTTTGAGACCTCCGCTGCTCTTGATGGTAAAAAAACGAATCGGTTTCATATTATATTCTTCTGATAGTTACTAAATGGTGTGTATAAGCCGCAGCCTCCGCGCTATAGATGCCTTCGGCATCCAGTTTCTCCACTTTGACACGCCCGGAACAATGAATGACGCGCTCGGGATCAATGACGATACCGACGTGTGTAATTGGTAATTGGTCATTGGTCATTGGTGATTGGTGGTTAAAGAAGACAAGGTCTCCGGCTTGGGCATTCTTGAGGTTAGCGATCTTACGTCCTTGTGTGGCTTGCTCGGAAGCATTGCGCTTGAGGGACTTACCAAAAAGACTCATGACCACTTGCGTGAAACCCGAACAGTCCAGACCCATCGCGTTCTTTCCGCCCCAGAGGTAGGGGATATTGAGGAAGAAACGCACGGCCTGCAAGAGGTTCGTTTGGTTCAAGTCCATAGGCTGCGTGATGACCATCGAGGGGTCGATACGAAAACCGACACCGAGGACCTCGAAGCGAGCGCTGCTCGCTCCATTGGTCATTTGTAATTGGTAATTGGTTAATTTCGTACCGGCAGTGAGCGGGATGGTCTGTCCGTTGTTCTCACTCACGGCATAAGCCATTGGCATGGCTACCATGGCTGCGGTCTGTAAGGCCGCTTTGTGAGACTTGTATTCCGCGGCGGACATAGGCGCAATCATCTTCGCATCCACCCATCCTTCCTGGCCGTCCGACTCTAAGCGGATACGGTACCATTTGTGATTTGTGATTTGTGATTTGTCATTTATGATTTGACAGAGTTCGCCGAACAACATCTGCGTACTCTGCTCTGCTCCTTCCCGAGCTTCCGCCCGTACGGGTATCACACTATATAACGAAATTCCTTTCACCTTTCACCTTTCACCTTTCAACTTTCAACTTTCAACTTTCACCTTTCAACTTTCAACTTACCACACTTCCTGGGGATGGTCATTCTCGGTTCGCGGGTAGTCAATCGAGTAATGGAGTCCGCGACTCTCCTTGCGCTCCATAGCTTGGCGGGTGATGAGGTAACCCACGTTGATCATGTTACGCAGTTCGCAGATCTCCTTATCGGCCTTGACACGTTTGAAGAGGTCTTCGGTCTCTTCGTAGAGCAAGTCCAGACGTTCCCAGGCGCGACGTAGACGGAGGTCTGAACGGACGATACCCACATAGGTGGACATGATCTGACCGACCTCTTTGACGTCTTGTGCGATGAGCACGCGCTCTTCGTTGGTGAGCGTGCCTTCATCGTTCCATGCCGGTATCTTATCATTGAAACCGTAGTTATCCACTACGCTCAAGCTATGTTTTGCAGCAGCGTCGGCATAGACAACAGCCTCGATGAGGGAGTTAGATGCCAGACGGTTTCCGCCATGCAGACCGGTGCACGAACACTCGCCTACGGCGTAGAGGCGTTTGATGGACGACTGACCGTCCAGATCGACCTTGATACCGCCGCACATATAATGGGCACAGGGCGCAACGGGGATATACTCCTTAGTGATATCGATGCCGATAGACAGACACTTGGCGTAGATATTGGGGAAGTGATGCTTGGTCTCTTCGGGGTCTTTGTGTGTCACGTCGAGGCAGACATGGTCGATGGCGTGGATCTTCATCTCGTTATCGATGGCACGGGCCACGATATCACGCGGCGCGAGGGACAAGCGCGGGTCGTATTTCTGCATGAACTCTTCGCCGTTAGGCAGACGAAGAATGCCACCGTAACCACGCATAGCCTCTGTGATGAGGTAAGCGGGGTGCGTCTCGGCGGGGTTATAGAGACTCGTCGGGTGGAACTGAACGAACTCCATATCCTTGACCACTCCCTTGGCACGATAGACCATGGCGATACCGTCTCCGGTAGCTATCTCGGGGTTGGTAGTGGTCGCATAGACCGCCCCCGTTCCTCCGGTTGCCATGAGGGTGATACGACTCAGGTACGTATCAATCTTCTGCGTCTTAGGGTTGAGGATATAGGCTCCGTAGCACTCGATATCGGGTGTACGACGTGTCACGCGCACACCTAAGTGGTGTTGGGTGATGATCTCTACCGCAAAATGGTTCTCAAGCACCTCGATATAGGGGTTGTTACGCACCGCTGCCATCAGTCCGCGTTGGATCTCTGCGCCGGTATCATCGGCATGGTGAAGGATACGGAACTCGGAGTGGCCTCCTTCGCGGTGCAGGTCGAAGTTTCCGTCTTCTTTCTTGTCGAAGTTAACGCCCCAGTTGACCAGTTCTTGGATACCCTTCGGGGCGTTACGTACTACTTGCTCCACTGCGGCGGGGTCACTGAGCCAGTCTCCCGCTACCATGGTGTCGTGGATATGTTTGTCGAAATCATCAACTAACAGGTTGGTCACTGAGGCGATACCGCCTTGTGCCTTCGCTGTGTTCGCTTCCTCCAGCGTTGTCTTGCAGCACAACGCTATTTTGTATTTTTCGGTGCGGGCTATCTTGAGGGCAAAACTCATGCCGGCTACACCGCCGCCGATAATTAAAAAATCGTATTTTTTTATCATATTATCTTGCTTTGCATAAAGCAAAAACACTATATTGCGTTCTTATATGACGTCGCATAGCCTTTAGGCAACTGCGCATCGTCTCACCGGTTGTTATCAGGTCGTCTACCAGCAGTATATGTTTATGGTAGAGCTGCTCGGGGTGGTTGACGGCAAACGCGTCCTTTACGTTCGTGCGCCGTTCGTCTCCGGTCTGCTTGGCTTGTTGGGGCGTGTTACGGACTCTCGTCACATGGGTCGTATCAACAGGAATACCGGTTACTGCACTCAGTCCGCGGGCGATATACTCCGCCTGATTATACCCTCTCTCGCGCAGACGAATCGGGTGTAAGGGCATCGGAATAATCACGTCTATCCCTTCAAAGAACTCCGTATCCAGCATCTCCAATGCCGCTTGCCGTCCTAACTCATAGCCTATCTGCGGTTGGTCTGCATACTTAAGGCGGTGAATAACGCGTTGCAAGGGGTGATCTTTCTCAAAGAAAAGAAACGATGCTGCATGCACGCCCACCACTTCCTCGGTACTGTTCTGCCGCAAGACCGCCTGTTCGGTGCGAGGCAAGTGTTGCAAGCAGTCGTCGCACAACCTGCCTTTCGGCATAGACTCTCCCACATACCTGCCGCACATCGGACAGGTACGGGGAAAGAAAAGACTAAAGAGTGACACCGTTCTTGAAGATCGCTATCTCATGGTAGCCGTTCTTCTCGTTATTGGTCTTGGCGCCGTTAGCCACTTCTATCACGAAGTCTGCAAAACGTTTTGCCACCTCTTCCATCGGTTCGCCTTCGGCAATCACACCTGCATTGAAGTCAATCCAGTTGGGTTTGTTCTTCGCCAGGGTCGAGTTGGTGGAGATCTTCATCGTAGGCACGTAGGTACCAAAAGGTGTACCGCGACCGGTAGTGAAGAGAACCATATGACAACCGCAGGAAGCGAGTGCTGTCGATGCTACGAGGTCGTTACCCGGGGCAGAGAGCAGGTTGAGTCCTTTCACTTGCAGGCGTTCGCCATAAGGCATCACACCGCGAACGAGGGACTTACCGCATTTCTGCGTACAACCGAGTGCTTTATCTTCGAGGGTGGAGATACCGCCGGCTTTGTTACCCGGAGACGGGTTCTCTCCTACCGGTTCACCGTGGCTCAGGAAATAGTCCTTGAAGTCATTGATGAGGCTGACTGTCTGATCGAAGAGGTCCTTGTTGGCACAACGGTCCATGAGGATGGTCTCGGCGCCGAACATCTCCGGCACTTCGGTGAGCACCGTTGTTCCACCTTGGGCCACGAGCCAGTCGGAGAGGCAACCAAGGAGCGGGTTGGCGGTGATACCGCTGAAACCGTCCGAACCGCCGCACTTCAGTCCTACACGCAGTTCGCTTAAGGGCACTGCCTCGCGTTTGTCGTGGGTCGTCTTCGTATATAAGTCGCGCAAGATAGGCATGCAGTATTCCACTTCGTCGCCTTGGATCTTCTGCGTCACCACAAACTTAACGCGGTCCTCGTCTATCTCGCCGCAGAACTCTTTGAACACATCCGGCTGGTTGTTCTCACAGCCCAACGAAACGACGAGGATAGCACCTGCGTTGGGGTGGTGAATCATGTCGCGGAGGATCTTCTTCGTGTTCTCGTGATCGTCACCTAACTGCGAGCAACCGTAGTTATGGGTGAAAGCAAAGATATTATCCGCACCGGTCTCTTGACGAAGACGCTCTGCGCATTTCTGAATGATACCGTTCACGCAACCTACAGTCGGGATGATCCACACTTCGTTGCGGATACCGACCTGTCCGTCCTTACGGCGATACCCCATGAACGTACGTTTCTCGTCGGGGATATTGAGCACTACATCCTTTGGATGATACTCATAAGAAAGCAAACCTGCGAGGTTGGTCTTGATGTTGTTCTCGTTCATCCAACTGCCCGCTTTCTTCGCCTCGCGTGCATGGCCGATGGGGAAACCGTACTTGATGACGTTCTCGCCCTCAGCCAGGTCTTTGATGGCTATTTTATGTCCGGCTGGCACGTCCTCGAGGACCGTGATCTTCTTGCCGTCCACCTCAATAACCGCACCTGCGGACTGCGGTTGGATAGCTACCACCACATTGTCCGCAGGGTTGATTTTCAGAATATTCGTCATATCAGAACAAACTTTTGATTTTCGCTGCCAGATCGCTTACTTTATCTACAGCCAACATCGCCTTGACGGTGTTGAGCATACCGATGGACTCGATGGAGTTGAGGTAGAGTTCTACCAAGTCGGTCAGACCCGGGATCTTGTTGAGGTCCTCTTTGGACTCTTTCCAGATGATATCGGTTGCGCCAAGCACACCCTCTGCCACCTTGCGGGTGTCGCCGGTAGCCCAGAGTTGTTTGAGCAGATCCATGATCTCCTGTGCATCGTTCGGTTCGATAGGTGCGCCGTCTTCGCGAACACCACCTTTGTAGTACTCGATGATAGCAGCCAGACCAAGCACGAGGCCCTTCGGCAGTTCGCCCTTGCGCTCGAGATAGGTCTTGAGACCAGGCAGGTCACGTGTCTCGAATTTCGGGAATGAGTTGAGCATGATAGAGGTAACCTGGTGATCCACATACGGGTTGTTGAAGCGCTCCAGTACAGACTCGCCATAAGCCTTCAGCTCGTCCTTCGGCAGGTTGAGGGTCTCGAGGAGTTCGTCGAACATCACTTTGTGGATATATTTACCCAGTACCTCGTGGTTGCAAGCGTCACGAACGATGTTCACACCGCTGAGGTAAGTAACAGGACTGAGGACAGTGTGCGGACCGTTGAGCAGCGTCACCTTGCGCTCGTGGTACGGTTTCTCGCTTTCTGCGATCAGGACGTTAAGACCAGCCTTGTTAGCCGGGAACTCAGCCTCCAGCTCTTCGATAGACATATTCTCCGGTTTCTCGATCACCCAGAGGTGGAAGATCTCGGCCTGCACAACGAGGTTGTCGTTGTAACCCACTTTCTCCTGGATAGCGGCGATGTCCTTGCGCGGGAAGCCCGGTACGATACGGTCCACGAGGGTTGCACAAACATAGTTGTATTTCTCAAACCACTCCTTGAAGCCCTTATAGTCAGCTCCGAAATCATCTTTCCACAGCTCGATATACTTACGGATACAATCTTTGAGGTGGTGACCATTCAAAAAGATCAACTCGCACGGCATGAAGATAAGTCCCTTGGTCGGGTCGCCGTTGAAAGTCTTGTAACGACGGAAGAGGAGTTGAACGAGTTTGCCCGGATATGCACTTGCGGGGGCGTCGGTGAACTTACAAGAAGGATCGAAAGTGATACCTGCCTCAGTAGTGTTGGAGATAACGAAACGGATCTCCGGTTGCTCAGCCAGCGCCATGTATGCCCAGTTCTGGGTGTACGGGTTCAGCGCGCGGGAGATAACATCGATACGCTCGAGCGAGTTAACGGCTTTACCATCCAGACGACCCTGCAGGTTAACATGATACAAGCAGTCCTGACCGTTGAGCCACTCTACCATACCCTTTTCAATCGGCTGAACAACAACTACCGAACCGTTGAAGTTCGTCTTTGCGTTCATGTTCCATACGATCCAGTCTACGAAGGCGCGAAGGAAGTTACCCTCACCAAACTGAATGATTCTCTCGGGAGCTACGCTCTTCGGCGCAGTCCACTTGTTCAATGCTTTTTTTGCCATAGTTTTTAAGTATTAAATGATTAGTTGTTTTGCCGTATTAACCAATTTGCGCACAAAGTTACTACAAAAAAATGACATATGCAAGCATATGAATAAAAAGTGTCAATTTTTCCACATTGCTGCAACGTTTAGTTGTCCTTGCGCACGTGTCTAACACGGGGCATGGCTGCGACAACAACTTTTTTTTGCTAAAAATCTTGCATATTTTAAAAATTTGTTGTAATTTTGCGGCGCAAAATTGATTTCAGGTATAGAGGAAATGGCAAAGATAGGTGTTTTTGATAGCGGGTTTGGCGGGCTGACGATATTGAGTGAGATACGTCGGGCGCTGCCTGAGTATGACTATTTGTACTTGGGTGACAACGCGCGTGCGCCGTACGGGACGCACTCGTTCGACGTGATTTACCGTTACACACTGGAGGCTGTCAAGTACCTATTGGACAACGACTGTGCGCTGGTCATTTTGGCCTGCAACACGGCGAGCGCAAAAGCGCTGAGGACGATTCAGCAGAAAGATCTGCCGGAGATAAATCGGTTACGGGTTACAGGTTACGGGTTACAGGGAAAGCCCGTGAATGTGCTCGGTGTGATTCGGCCGACGGTAGAAGCGGTACCGGCTATCACCAAGACCGGGCACGTAGGTATTCTCGCGACGCCGGCGACCGTGAGTTCGGAGAGCTATGTGCTGGAGTTGGAGAAGATCGCACCCGAATTGGTCATTACGCAGCAGGCGTGTCCGATGTGGGTGCCGCTCATTGAAGCCGGCGAGCATCAGAGTGACGGCGCAAAGTATTTCGTAGGTAAGTACCTGCGGGAAATCTTGGCGAAAGACCCGCAGATAGACACGCTCGTGCTCGGGTGCACGCACTATCCTCTTTTGAAAGAGAAGATAGAAGGTTGGTTGGAATACCATCGTGAGATAGAAGCGTCTGAGTTCCCGAAACCGGAAAATGCGCCGCTTATTCAGACCATTTCGCAGGGCGAGCTGGTAGCTCAGAGTCTGGCGGACTATCTGAAGCGTCATCCTGAGTACCGCGAGCAGTTGAGTACGGGCGGTACGTGCGCCTATCTGACCACAGAAAATGCGGAGCGCTTTGCGCAATCCGCATCGATCTTCCTCTCCTCCCCCGTCCAAGCGGAGCACATCGATTTGGAGTAATTTTCCACATCGATCTGGAGTAATTTATCCTCTTCTTTTATCCCGCCATGCCGGTATCGAAAAAAGCGGCGAGGTCTCCCTCACCGCTCATCTATGTGCGGCTTTATTTCACTTCCTGTCCCGTGAGGGTATATTCCTTGTCGCCGCGGAAGATGAAGATCTGGCCGTCGCGGAGGATCTTACGAGCCTCTCCCCGACCCTCCCCTGAAGGGAAGGTGGTGTTGTCGATACCCATCGGCATATTCGAAATACCTTGGATGTCGAACTCCTGCCAATAGGTATCGTTCTCATAAGCCGAAACAGCCTCGTCCGGTACATAGACAGGGGTCTGACGTTTCACATCGAAGAAGGTCTTGGCCTGGATGATAGGCGGGGTTACCGCATTGCAGGTAATCTTTGTCAGTTTGGCGCAGAGCGCGAAGCAGTTGTCGCCGATTGCTTGAATAGATGCCGGAAGGGTCATGTCTTCCAGATACGTACATCCGTAGAAAGCGCCGTCGCCGATTTCAGTTACACCTTCCGGAATATCCAAGTGTTGGAGCTCATGTGCGTTATAGAACGCCCAGTTACCGATACGACGAAGTTGGCTGGCAGAGGATGCTGTCGCATTGTAGCGTCCCGGAGCGCCGGCTGACGAGCCACCAAAAGTGATGGACTTGATACTACGGCAATCCTCAAAGGCTGATTGCTCTATCTCTTCTACCGAAGCGGGGATGTCGATGGATTGCAGGTTCTTGCAACCGGCTACCATCATATAACTTACTTTCTGCAGACCTTCCGGCAATACCAATTGTTGCAGGTTATAGTAACCTTTGAAAGCTTCATCCGCAAACTCCGTGTTCGTCACGCCGGACACATCCAATGTCTGTAGTGTCTTGTATGAACGATTGATAAATAACAATGCATTCTCTGTCAATTCTCCTCCATTTATAGTTATGTGATTTAATATCTTTGTGTAATATGGCCAGTTTTCTTCAGGAACATCAAAGAATCCTGCAGGAGCCTCCACAGAGGTCAAGCCGCTGCAACCATAGAAAACAGCACCTCCAATGCTGGTGACGCTATTGGGAATCGTCACAGAGGTCAAACCGCTGCAACCAGAGAAAGCACTACCTCCAATGCTGGTGACGCTATTAGGAATCGTCACAGAAGTCAAGCCAATGCACCGAAAGAAAGCCATACCCTCAATGATAGTGACATGATTGCCAATTGTTACTGAAGTCAGACCGCTGCAACCAAAGAAAGCATCATATCCAATGCAGGTAACACCATTACCAATCTTTACAGAGGTCATACCTGTGCAATTTTCGAAAGCTTGAGTTCCAATGTTTGTGACGTTATCAGGAATCGTCACAGAGGTCAGACTGCTGCAATTCTGAAAACCAGCTTCTCCTATAATTGTGACGCTATTCCCTATCGTTACAGAGCTTAAACCAGAACAGTCAGCGAAAGCTTGAGTTCCAATGTTTGTGACGTTATCAGGAATCGTCACAGAGGTCATATTGTTGCAATAACGAAAGGCACCTACGCCAATCCATCTTGTTTCTTCTTTTATACTATATGAAGAGAGTGATTTATCTACCGCTCCCACCAAATATGTATCCGCATAGCGAATGTTGTTTTCCACAGGTAAGTTAATGCAACCAGAGAAAACATAATCTCCAAAGTTAGTGACGCTATTGGGAATCTCAATAGAGGTCAAAATTTTGCAATCACGGAAAGCCATATTTCCAATGCTGGTGACACTATTTGGAATGGTTACCGAGGTCAGCCCGCAATAAAAAAAGGCACCGACTCCTATACTGGTGACACTATTGGGAATCGCCACAGAATCCAGAGAAGGGCAACCATAGAAAGCATAATCACCTATGTAGATGACGCTATTAGGAATGATATACGTACCTCGTTTTCCTCCTGGGTATACTACGAGTGTAGTCTTATCTTTATTGAAAAGTACTCCATTTTCCGAACTATAATTCGGATTTTCGGAATCAACATAGATAGAGGTCAAACCGCTGCAATATGCAAAAGCATAATCTCCAATGCTTGAGACACTACTTGGGATAGTCACAGATATTAAACCGCTGCAATATTGGAAAGCGCCATGTCCAATACTGGTTACATTACTTCCTATTGTCACTGAACTTAGCTTATCGCAACTACGGAAAGCACCAATTCCAATGCTTGTGACGCTGTTGGGAATCGTCACTGAGGACAATATGCCGCAAGTTTCAAAAGCCATATCTCCGATGCTATTGACACTAAATTCTATTTCATTATAAGTTACTGTCAAGGGGATATTAGCGGTAGTAATACTTGTTGACCAATATGGGAAACTACTATTTTGCGAAGTTACTTCTGCCGTTTGGTTGGTGGCGTCAAGGTTATAATACAAATCGCCGATTTGGACTCGTTCGTAATCCCAAGCGAACATGGTTCCTATGCTGGCTGCTACAGCGAGCAATAGGGTAAAAAGTTTTTGTTTCATAATTAGAATAATGGTTTTGTTTTTGGTATAATTTCTTGTTCTTTAGATTTTTTAGTATCCGACACCTCTACCTCTTCTACTTCGAAATATTCGATATCATCACAGGGGTATAGAATTACACGCAAAGAATGAGAAGACTTACACTTTGGGCATTCAATAATAGTTTGGATAGTTCTTTCTTCACCTTGTTCTCTTGTGCAACTATCTTCTTCATTGAATTGATTAAGATTTCGGATTACATCAAACGGGAAGAAACATCCGCACTTTTTACAATTAATAATAATAGGGTTGTTCGCAGTTCATAATATTAGTATTTTTTTGCCTCCACTTTATTATTCGGCTTTCGGCATTCTCCATTATTTTATTTTTGGTTTGTTTCTATATCTATATTGTCCAAATCAGACTGGCGAGACACTAACGAGAGAGAATCGGATCGGTACTATATCGAGACAATCTAGAGGGTATATGCATACAAAAAGCGTGAAGTCCGTTCATTCTTCACGCTAACTGAGGGCTTCGCAATCCCCGAATAAAGTAGAAAAACAACCGAATTCCACGCCCGATATGCTAAACCCGCCTCACCCTATAGCGAGGCGTGGATATATAACATACCCACATGGACATTCATTGTGATTGTTACGACCATTAGCGAATTTTGCGAAGATTTCAGTTAGTCGCAAACAACGTCAATAAACGCCTTTATGTCCTCCTGTTTAACGTCAGTGAGTGACGATATATCTATTTCTAGTTTTCGCCTTCTGTCAGGCGTTTGATCTCATTATTAGCTATAAGAGAACGCATTTGCGTAATCGCAATCTGGTTGAGTTGTTGCAGACGTTCTGCTGAAGATAAGCCTTGACGTATGAAGACGGCATTCAGACTCTCCATATTACTCAACACCACCAATTGCTCCAAAGTGGCATAATCGCGCATATGTACCTCCGTATCTTCCTGGTGTTGCTACAATGCCAATAGCGTTGGTTCGTTCTATCCATTGCTTGCTCGTTAAGACAAATCCATTCGTGCCCGCCTCCATTCTAATATTACTGAATTCCGTAACATTAAAATCCGGATTATTGATGCGTTCCCATATTCCTAAAAAATCCACAGCATAACGCGTAGAAAGCCAATGAGAGATAACCAAACCTGTCGCTTCGGCATTCTTATATCGAGCCATATCCGTCAGCGAAATATAATCTTCCGCTTGCTGTTTAATTATGACCACTTCGTCATCTCCAACTTGTATTGTACGTTTCTTTGCCATGACCTGATTCTTTTATGTTCTGTATTTACCCCCATCCCGAAAGACATATACCCTCGGCGTGGACTAAATACTGCAAAACTTTCTTACCCACAGGGGCACGATTCATTTTGCGCTGCAAAGATACTACAAATTTTGCACATACACAAACGTTCGGGCATTTTTTTTGAAAAATAAAATGAAATTTTATCTGTTTAGCACAGACAAATAATAGCTATGCTTGCATAAGATGGTGACACTTGCAAATAAAAGTGCCATTTTCAATTAATTTGAGAAAATTCTCTTTTTCAGTCCAATCATCATTTTGCCCAAAAAGTGACCTTTGGATGGAATTTTATTATTTAAACCATTCCGTAGCGGGTAGCACACGGATTGTACAACCTTCCCAGTCCAAAATTCGTTTTTCATTATATGTCAGCACATACAAATCGTTGCAACGCAACTCCTGAGCCGCTTCTTTTAGCGCGCTACATTCGCGGCGTATGGTCTTCTCCGATGTCATTTCGTAACTGACTTGAACCAATTGCTTCACGCGGTTATTCTCACGCAGGACGAAATCAATCTCTTTGTCGTTACGTGTGCGGTAGTAGAACATCGTTTTTTCCGGGTCATAGCCTTTGCGCAAAAGGTTAACAAAGACTTGGTTCTCCAATAATCGTCCTAAGTTATCGCTTGTGGAGAATGCCTTTGCAGCTATAAAACCATTGTCAACTACATATATCTTACGCGGAGCTTTGGTCATCAGTTTGAGTTTGTTGTTATAGCGCGGCAAATAATAAAAGAGGAAAGGCTCATGGAGATAGCCCATGAACTTCTGTGTAGTATTCACACTTTTAATATTCAGCGCATCGGCTATATCGTTCGCGCTTAGTTGATTGCAGAAATTTGTCAGCAGAGATAACGCCATGTTATTGATATCCTCTGTATTGCGGATTTTATGACGTTTCACTACATCTTTCCAAATGATTGAATCAAAGAGTGTGCTGAGGTAACTTGTCGCCAAAGAACGAGCAGCAACTGTCTCCGGATAACCACCTAAACGCAGATAATCATCTTCCAAAACAGCGGCTTCATTGCGCTGCTCCGGCAAGATAGCTTTCTGGTCCAGATGATGCCATTCGAAGAACTCCGCCAAACTGAAGGGCAACATCTCTATCGGCAGATACTTACCGGTAAGCACGGTTGCCATCTCGCTTGAAAGCATGTTGGCATTACTGCCGGTAATAATCATGTTCTTCCCCTGCCGGAAAAGCTCGGTCACCCAAACATCCCAATGTGGCAGATTTTGCACCTCAATTTGCGGCAAAGGTACTACTTTTTATTCAATTATGCAAGTTTATTGCACAAAAAATATACTTTTTTATGCAGTACGGCGAATTTATTGCACGAAATCGCTCAGTCCAACACTATAAATCCTGCCCAATAATAGGGAGTAAAGGGCATGGACACAAAAAAATGACACTTGCAAATAAAAGTGCCATTTTCTATGAGAATTGAGGATTTTTATCCCACAGAACCCTCCAGGGAGACTTGCAGCAGTTTTTGTGCTTCGACGGCAAACTCCATCGGTAGTTTGTCCATGACCTCTTTGGCGTAGCCGTTGACGATGAGACCGACGGCATCTTCGAGCCCTATACCGCGCTGCTGGCAATAGAAGAGTTGGTCCTCGTTGATCTTGGAGGTCGTCGCCTCGTGTTCAACGGTCGCGGTGGGGTTGGAGATGATCATATCCGGGAAGGTGTGTGCGCCGCATTTATTGCCCAACAAGAGGCTATCGCATTGGCTGTAGTTACGCGCGTTCTCGGCGTGGATACCCATCTTGACGAGTCCGCGGTAGGCGTTCTGGCTGTGTCCGGCGGAGATACCTTTGGATATAATACGCGAACGGGTATTCTTACCGATATGTATCATCTTCGTACCGGTATCCGCCTGCTGGTAGTTGTTCGTGACGGCTACCGAGTAGAACTCGGCCGTGGAGTTGTCGCCGCGCAGGATACACGACGGGTATTTCCAAGTGATTGCCGAACCGGTCTCGACCTGCGTCCAGCTGAGGCGGGCGTTCTCGTACGTGATACCGCGTTTGGTGACGAAGTTATAGATACCACCCTTGCCGTTTTTGTCGCCCGGATACCAGTTCTGCACGGTCGAGTACTTGACCTCCGCGTCCTTACGTACGACGATCTCCACGATGGCTGCGTGCAGTTGGTTCTCATCGCGCATCGGGGCCGTACAACCCTCGAGATAAGAGAGGTAGGCTCCCTCGTCGGCGATGAGGAGTGTGCGCTCGAACTGACCGGTCTTGCCGGCGTTGATGCGGAAATAGGTACTCAGTTCCATCGGGCACCGAACGCCTTTGGGCACGTAGACGAACGAACCGTCAGAGAAGACGGCCGAGTTGAGCGCCGCATAGAAATTATCCGTCGGCGGCACGACCGAGCCCAGGTACTCTTTGACGAGTTCGGGGTGCTCACGCACGGCCTCGGAGATGGAGCAGAAGATGATGCCTTTCTCGGCCAAGGTCTCGCGGAAAGTGGTCTTGACGCTCACGGAGTCCATGACAGCATCGACGGCCATGTTACCCGCCAACGCTGCGCGCTCCTCCAAGGGGATACCGAGTTTGTCGAAGGTCTTCATGACCTCGGGGTCGATATCATTTGACATTTGTGATTTCTGTCGATCGGCAGAGCCGTGGTCATTTGACATTTGTGATTTGGTTTTCGGCGCGGCGTAGTACGAGATGGCTTGGAAGTCAATCTCGGGGATTGTGAGGTGCGCCCACGTGGGAACAGGCATCGTCTGCCATTTGCGGAAAGCTTTCAAACGAAACTCCAAGAGCCACTCGGGTTCGTTTTTCTTCGCCGAAATCAACCGAACGATGTCTTCGTTCAGTCCCGCCGGTACGATGTCGGTCTCCACGTCGGTGGTAAAACCGTACTTGTACTCTTGGTTCGTTATGTCCTTGATGATCTCGTCCATCGGTAAAAAATTAAGCCGCCCTTTGACAGGCGGCTTGGAGGCCGGTAGCGGAGTCAAACCGCTCTAAACGGTTTTGCAGACCGCTGACTAAGTCGCTCATCCAACCGGCCGGTCGCTTACACTAGAACTTCGCGTGATTCGCGACCTCGTCGCTCAATTACGCCTACGTTCTGTGCTACGCTCTCCCCAAAAATTGGAAATTTCCGGGGGCCCCGAAATTAACCAATAAATAGGTTCTGTGCGAAAAGCGGGTGCAAAAGTACTGCTTTTTTTCGATATACGCAAATATTTAGCACTTTTTTTTGCAAATATGCCAACTTTTTTGTAATTTTGCACCCGAAAATTGGAATTAATATGGCAAAAATCATTCTAATGGCCGAAGAAGGCGAGTTGTCGCTGCTCGAGAAAGCAAAAGAGCAACTGGGTCTTGACCTTCAAGACGCAACGATCGTTTATACCGGTGTCGGAGCGATCAATGTGATTCGAAACGTGCAGCATCTGGACCGCGAGGCAGAGGTGTATAACATCGGTTATGCCGGCAGTGCTAATTTTGATATCGGCACGTGGGTAGAGGTGACCGAAGTAAGACTGAATCATCCTGCGGTCTCTTATAAAGAGCCCGAGTTGAAAGTTGAAAGTTTAAAGTTGAAAGAAGTTAAGCAGGCTGTTTGTTACTCGAACTGCGACTTTGTGCTGGCATCGGATTACAAGGACTGTGTGTTTGATATGGAGTTGGCGTTTATCGCCGCGATGGGATTCAAACATCTGCACAGCCTCAAATATGTGAGCGACAACCTCTCGCTTCATGCATATCACGATCTAACCCACGGCGTGGAATAAGGTGTACGGTGTAAGGTGTATGACGACTATTTTTTTGAAACCCCACAAAGAGGAGTCCCTCAAGCGTTTTCATCCTTGGGTCTTCTCCGGCGCCATTGCCCGCGTGGTGTTGGACGCGAGTCACAAGGCCGCAGCCCCAGAAGAGGGAGAACTGGTCTGCGTGCGTTCAGCAGCCAACGAAGTGCTGGGTGTCGGGCATTGGCAGATAGGCAGTATTGCGGTGCGGATCTTAGCGTTTGGAGTCGAGACATTACCGGCTGATTTCTGGGAAGAACGTCTACGCGCAGCCTACCGGGTACGCGAGTCAATCGGGCTTATCCGGCCGGATAACAACACCTTCCGTCTCATTCATGGAGAAGGGGATTTTCTTCCGGGACTGATTGTCGATGTCTATGCCGACACGGCCGTTGTTCAGGCTCACTCGGTCGGCATCCATGTTTGCCGCGAGGAGATCGCTAAAGCTATTCTGGCTGCTGTTCCGCAGGTCAAGAACGTCTATTACAAGTCCGACGATACCCTGCCGTTCAAGGCGCCAATTGAGGGGGATAAGGTCGGGTGGCTCATTCGTCATGACGACATGACGTCATTACGTAATGACGACAATAATAGCGAATACTGGTCCCTCGAGAACGGTCTCTCCTTCCGCATCGATTGGCTCCGCGGTCAGAAGACCGGTTTCTTCATTGACCAGCGGGAGAACAGGGCACTTGTGGAGCGTTATGCAGCCAACAAGGATGTGCTGAATATGTTCTGTTATACCGGCGGTTTCTCGCTCTATGCTCTCCGCGGCGGAGCGAAAAGCGTGGACTCGGTGGATGTAAGTCAGAAAGCGATAGACCTCGTGAATATCAACGTAGCGAAGAATTTCCCAAGAGCGACCAACCACACAGCTGTGGCCGAGGATGCGTTTGACTACCTTACGGCACAGAAGAATGCCGGTAAGACCTATGATCTCATCATCCTCGATCCTCCGGCTTTTGCCAAACACCGTGACGCGGTCAAGAACGCCCTCCGCGGCTACCAGCGCATCAACGCCAAGGCCATCGAGATGATTCGTCCGGGCGGTATCCTCTTTACGTTCTCCTGCTCGCAGGCGGTGGACAAAGAGGCCTTCCGTCTCGCGGTCTTCAGTGCCGCGGCACAGGTCGGACGCAAGGTGCGGATACTGCATCAGTTGCATCAGCCCCAAGATCACCCGATTAATATCTACCACCCCGAAGGCGAGTACCTCAAGGGTTTAGTCCTCTTCGTGGAATAAACCCTATTTGAAATTTGAAATTTGAGATTTATGCATTTAGTTTGTTTTGATACCGAGACGACGGGTCTCGACGTGCAGAAAGAACATATCATCCAACTCTCGTTGGTGAAAATGGAGACAGACAACTGGTCGGTAGTCGATCAGCGTAACTGGTATATCTTGCCGGAAGTGAACTTCACGATTCCTGCCGAGGCAGAGGCGGTTCACCATATCTCCAAGGAGTTCCTGCTGGAGAACGGCGTGAGTCTACGGAGTATTTATGAGGACTTTATTGCCTTCACCGCGGGTTGCGATATCCTGTCGTATAACGGCAACGGTTACGATGCGCCGATCTTGTACTATAACCTCAAGCGCTTAGGGTTGAGTTTTGATTTCGAGAACCGTACGTGGTACGATGCCTTGTTCCTCGAACGCATCCATATGGAGGGAAAGATCGACCCTGAGACGGGCGAGCGGTATCATTGTAACTTAACCGCGACGTACACTCGTTATTATGGTCATCCGTTCGAGGGTGCCCATAACTCGTTGGACGATGTGATGGCGACCATCGAGGTCTTCAAGAAACAGGTGCAAGAACACGGCTGGGCGTGGGCTGAGCGCGAGGAGTTCCATTTCATCTCCTTCGACCGCTGGCTCTACCGCAAAGGCGGCTACTATTACCTCAACCAAGGTGCACACAAGAACGAGTCCATCGAGACCATGCTGCGTATCGACCGCTCATACCTTGAGTGGCTGGTAGATAAATGTCAGTGGACAGATGATCAGACACGAGCAATCGTGGAGCCGTACCTTGGGCGTAAGAAACCAACTATACCGAGTGCGCCGGCACCCAAGAATCCTTCTCGCGGCAAGCGACGCACCCGGGGTACGATCAGCGATGCAGACTTGAGTCTCTTTTAATAACGTCATAAAAAACTATCAGATATGGAACCCAAACAAGTGTTTGCTATTTTTGAGCAGATTTGCCAAGTGCCTCGTCCATCGAAGCACGAGGAGCGTATTAGTCGTTGGTTGCAGAATTTTGCGGTGGAGCATGGTATCGAATGTATCGTCGATGAGGCGATGAATGTCATCATGCGTGTACCCGCTACGCCGGGATATGAAGATCATGAAGGCGTTATCCTTCAGGCGCATATGGATATGGTGGCCGAGAAAGACGGCGATGTACAACATGATTTCTTGAAAGATCCTATCGAGACCTATGTCGATGGAGATTTCCTTAAAGCAAAGGGAACGACCCTCGGCGCAGACGACGGTATCGGTATCGCCATGGCGCTGGCCGCTATCACCGACAAAGAACTGGCTCACCCCGCTATCGAATGTCTCTTCACGGTAGACGAAGAGACGGGTCTGACGGGTGCTATGAAACTGCAGGACGGCGTGCTCCGGGCCAAACAGCTCATCAACATCGACTCCGAGGATGACGGCCAGATCTTCATTGGCTGCGCCGGAGGTATTGACACCCTCGCGAAAATGCACTACGAGCCTATTAAAGGTGAAAGGTTAAAGGTGAAAGGTGAAAGGATCGCCATTCGGCTCAGCGTCAGCGGACTCATGGGAGGACATTCAGGCGATGATATTAACAAAGGTCGTGCGAACGCGAATCAGTTGCTCGTGTGGTTCTTGGCGCGTATATGGCCGCAGACGGAACTGCATCTGGCGTCTATCCAAGGCGGCAACCTCCGCAACGCCATTGCCCGCGAAGCACAAGCCGTACTCGTTATTCCGATGGCCTTCAAGGAGCAGATACGTATCGAATGGAACCATTTCGTAGCACAGATGGAAGGGGTGTTCGGTGAGGTAGAGAAAGACATGCGCCTTGAGCTCGAGACCACCGACATGCCGGAACTCTTCATCCCTGACGAGAAGGCGTATCGCCTTATCATGGCCCTCTGCGAATGTCCGCACGGCATGATCGCTATGAGCAAAGAGATGCCGGGACTTGTGGAGACATCTACCAACCTCGCGTCGATCAAGATGCGCGAAGGATATATCGAAGTCAACACTTCGCAGCGCTCGTCTATCGAGGCCTCGAAGCATCACCTCAAATGGGCCGTGGAGCAAGCCCTCTCGCTGGCCTGCGACGAGGTGACGCATGGAGACGGATACCCGGGTTGGGCACCGAATCCTAACTCGCCTTTGTTGGAAGTAGTAAAGAAAGCGTATACGGACTTGTATAAAGACGAACCCAAAGTGCTGGCGATCCACGCCGGCCTGGAATGCGGTTTGTTCCTGGAGAAATACCCGTACCTGGATATGGTGTCCATCGGTCCGCAGATGTACGGTGTGCACTCGCCGCAGGAGCGACTCTCTATCTCGTCCACGGAGCGTTGTTACCGCTGGCTCTGCCGGACACTCAGCACATTATAAACGCATTGCCAGACGTAGGCCGCAGTTAGAAGCTACTATCACGTGTGATGTGTAGTTTCGGCGGCTTACGCGGCAGAAACTCTGATCATACGTCCAACTGCCTCCACGCATGACGCGGTGTGTTCCTTCTTCTTCACCCGCAGGGTCGGTCTGTTCCTCCGGACGATAATGCCGCAACCAATCGGAACACCATTCCCACAGGTTGCCGCTCATGTCATACAAACCCAATTCGTTGGGTTTTTTCGTTCCTACAATATGGGTTCTCTTGCCCGAATTCTCTTCGTACCAAGCCACTTCATCTACGTTGTTACTTCCCGCATACTTATAACCGTGACTTCTGTTACCACCGCGCGCAGCGAACTCCCACTCGGCTTCGGTAGGCATACGCAGTTCAAAACGGTTTTCCATCAGTTTATTGAGTGCCGCAATGAAATCCTGACACATATTCCATTTGATACAATCCACAGGTAAGTTCTCATCACCATGCATTAATGACGGATTCTCATGCATGACTGCCGTCCATAGTTTCTGCGTCACTTCCGTTGTGCCGATATAATAAGACGAGAGATGAACCGTGTGCACCGGATACTCATTCTCATCCGGGTCTTCCGTACCCTGTTCCGCGGTGGCGCCCATCTCAAATGTCCCGCCTTCCACTTTAACCATGGTAAAGGTAGCGCCATTGACCGTAAACACCACAGAACTATCCGTGTATTGCACGCTATACGTATCCGGTGTGTTCTGCGACCCTTCGCAGGAAGCAAAGAACAATGCACAGCAGAACGCCATCAGCACAAGACCTGTTTTATGCACGCGAATAGATAGCATAATGAATCGTTAAAACCAACCAACCGATACTGTTTAACAACACATGCGGCAGATAAAGAAGGACAGCCACTAGTGCATGACAACGATAGATATTTTGCATGTTTCCCAGCGAGGGGAAGAGTAAAGCCCGATAGGCTCGACGACGTTCAGCATCATCGCCGATAAGAAAAAACTCCCAGTAGTACCGCGATGGGCGAATACCATGCTCTAAGCGTTTGGGATTAGCCGTCACATAGGCCACATAACGCAAGAAACGGCTGTTCGGTTCACCGCCTTGCATGCGAAAAAGCACCGCCTCCACGATGCGGTCAAAATGGTACTGCTTGGCCCGCTCAAAAAGGACTGCTTTTTCTTGTTCGTCCATACGATCCCATAACAACGCCAGATCCCGATACCATTTGTCGCCCGTCAGAAAATGAAAAGCCAGATGGCTCGCCAGGAACAACCAACGGTCTATCTTATCCAGTTCAGACACCACTTCATCGACGGGTTGCAAGCGTGTTAGCGCATCTTCGTTGAACCCGTTAATGGTCATCGAGAAGAATTTCTTGGTCACCAGCGCGATATGTACATCTACATGCGGCAGGTTCTCCGAAGGCGCGAGCATGGACACTTTCTTTTTGGTCTGCAGAGCCGCGGCATCAAGGGCATGAGCGAACTCAGGCCGATAGCCTTCAGCTTGCAACAGGGCAATGAAGTCCATCGCTTTCTCTGCCGGATAGACCAGCAGATCAATGTCATGTAAATCGCGGTCTAAGGTGTCGGCATAGAGTGTACGGAGCAAGTCGATGCCTTTGAGTGGCACGAGATGACAGATGCCTTTGCTTTTGGCGCACAAGGCATCAAAAGCCCTCAGACACATCAGTGCCTGCGCTTGACGTTGAAAATCCGTCACAATCTTATTGCGCGTAGTTTCCATTTTCGATGCGGTATAAATGACTGTTTTTATCGGTTGTGACAACCGGGTCATGGCTCACACAGAGAACCAGATGCTCTTTCGCCAACGCGTGCATCTCATTGCGAATCAGTTCCGACGAAGCTACATCAATATTACTGGTCGGTTCGTCCAGAATAATCACCGAAGGTTCGCCCACCAAGGCGCGTATCAACGCCAGACGCTGTTTCTCTCCCGACGACAACGCACGGCCTTTGGCACCCAGCGCCAACGACAGTTCATCGTCTATCAGGTAGTCCAAGGCAAATGCCCTAAGGTACTCTTTCACTTTCTCTTTCGGGATAGCACGTCCGAGGGCTATATTGTCATACAGCGTCCCTTGGAACACAAAGGGCTCCTGCTCCACGAGAGCGAACTGCGCAAGTAGCGAACCGGAGGTATAATCGCGGATATCCTTGCCGTTATAGAGCACGGCGCCTTCCTTCGGTTGGAGAAGTCCCAACAAGAGGTTGATCGTTGTACTCTTACCTGTTCCGTTCGGTCCTGTCAGCACATTGAGTGCCCCCTTGTTGAGCCTCAACTGCGCATGCGAGAGAATGTCTTGTTCGTAACCGAAAGAGAGATCTTTGAGTTCAATCGACTCGATAGCTTCGTTCCATGTCTCACCTGTCTGCGCAGGGGTCTCCATCTGCAGCACTAACTGCAGACGCGAGATGGAACTCTCTGTCGTAGCCAGTTGTTGGTATCCGCCTACGAGCATCAAGATCTCGCTGCGTATGAGCAATAACAGCGCCGGAAAGGAGATGACGATGCCCAAATCGATCTGTCCGTTGCCTTCCGAGAGAAAAACCACAAAAACGATAACGGCGATATACGTCAGTATCTCCGTTAGGATAGCCTGCCCCGTGCTGTATAACTTATGCCGTTTGCTCACATCAACAATCTTATCGAAGGCCGAACTCATCTTGCGAGCATAGAAATCCTCCGCGCCATAGACATGGAAAATACGGTTACCGGCCAACCACTCGCTGAAATACTGCAGCAACGAACTGGTAGCGTCATACTGCTCCCGATGGAAATGCTTCAACCGACTTCGCAGCCACAGACTGATTGCCACGATCATAGCTAACATGAGGGTGACTAAAGCCAGCATCCGCGGGGAGATGATGAGTAGTAGGACGATAGCAGAGATGATTGTTATCGGGGCGCGCAGGAAAGAGCGGTAGATCATCGGTATCAGACTACTCGTCATCGCCGTCTCCTGGGTCATACTGAACGCCGTACGGTTATCCAGGTGTTTGGATATGGCGTCTAAGGGCAACCCGATGATCTTCGCAAGATAGCGCATGCGGATGTTGTACTCGACGTCGATGATAGCAAACGACGTGATGACGCTTGCCGCTTTTTGGAGCAAGAGATAGACGAAAATCAGCAGGATGATCAGGATAAAATTATCCTTTGTCACGAGGCTTAACAAGTCATGTCCTGCGCCGCTCACAGCACCTTGTACCACATAGATAGCCGCAGCCGGAAACACGCCGATAACCAGTTCAAGCAACAAGGCCACTACCAACCAAAGGTGGTAGCGCTCCGCCATCTGCCAGGCGAACCGCAGCACACGCCACTCACGGCGCAGACTCTCGCGCGTCAACTTATCGCTGTTGGTAGAAGGATTCGATGACTTGTTTTCGTTCATGTTGCTCATTCTTTAAGAATTTTCCTCTGTGTATGGTTACAGAACCGGCTACATATCTATCCAGCAGACAGTCGTTGCATAGCGGCAGTTCGTTATTGCGATGCCGCCAATGCAGCATACGGAAATGCCGCGCTTTAGGACCGTTGAAGACTTCGGTATACGTATGGTCCAAAAGCGAACCCACCACACATTCGCCCGTATAATCAAAACTGCACAGGCTCGCATCGCCGTTCCAAAGGATACTCAACCCTTCAAAGGCGTACTTACAACGATGATGCGGTTTGCCCAAACGGTCTTCCAGTTCTCCTGTCCACGGCAAACGCGGCCAAGGGAATTTACTACCCAACGTAATACCGTTCAGACGCGGGTAACGCTTGTATAGGTTTTCGCAGATCGACACCAGTTCGTCCGTACGCTCGGCATAGCTATTGTCCAGAATCACCATGATACTGAAGAAACGGTTATAACGGTCAAACACCGCATTGAGCACATCTAACTTCGTGAGCGTCTCTTCGTATTTCGCCCCCACGCGGAGGTTTTCGTAATACTCCTTCCCTAGCAGATCGACGGAGAAAGTAATGGTTACGTGTTTGTTTTGGATCACCGCATCCAGCGAAGCTTCGTCCACGGAAGTGGCATTGCTGTACAGATTGACTTTGATCTGCCTCTGATTCAGTTCTTTGACGAAAAGCGGCAGGTTGGGATTGAGGAACGGCTCTCCGTGCATATGCAGATATGCCAATTGGATAGGCACATCGATATGATTCAATATCTGCCGGAACGTCTCCACACTCATCAGTCCGCGCGGACGCATGTGCTTGTGCGCAATGCCTTGCGGACAGCACGAACAACGGAGATTACAGCAGCTCGAAGTCTCGATATTGATCTCAAAAGGATAACTCGGTTCGTATCCTGGACGCAGGTACTTCGCGTCCAGCGAGCGCCACATTCGCTGTATCTTATGCCCTATTCCCCGCATGACGCGCCTCCGTTTCTACTTTCTTGTTTGAATGACAGACAGGCTCCCTGGCATAAGTTGCGACTGTATAAGAAACAGTCCTTGCAGCGATCGAACAGCGGTTGGGAGAGCATCGTACGTACAGCTGGACTGAACACCGCTCTCAGATCGCTCCACTCCAGATCATCGGCAAAAGATACGCTCGGTTCATCTACGCCCAAGCAGGGCGAGAAACGCAGATCAGTAGATAAGGAGAGGTTATGCAAACCGCCGTCTTCGCCGATGTTACAATAGGTAGCCGTCAAGTTCGTACGCAGTATGTCCTGCGCTAAGTCTTCGGGGAACATACACAAGGGTAGCGGTTTGGCCACCGACAAACGAATCTGTTTCTGCTTGGCTTGCTCCCAGAGATAACTCAGATGCGGTATCATCGGTCTCAGCGCCTCGAATGACACATACCGGTTACTTCCCGTATGACTCGGGATAGTGAACGCCACATTGAGTGCGTGTATCTCATTCTCTTCCGCTATCCGCAGCCATTCGTCATACAACCCCGTTTCATTGCCTTCGCAGATATTTCCACGCAGGATGATATAGATGCCTTTATCGCGACAGAGACGAAGGTTATGGAGGAAGGTCTGCATCAAGTGATCGTTGCGGAAAATCTCTTCCGTCAGATGCACATGGAGTTGCTCTATGATGCCTTCTTGCCGCAGTACGGACTCCGGTAAGGGTACACTCAGGTTGGTAGCGAAATAGACCTTCAGCCCGCGTCGTCCTACCTCCTCTATCAGCCAGTCCATGTGTTCGTATAAGAGAGGTTCACCGCCGCAGGGAAGGATGGACTTGACGTTCGCCCGTTGTGCCCAATCAAGTACCCGCGTCATGTCCTCTCGCGAGATAGACATGCGCGTCAGTTCCTTAGAGAAACAATAAGGGCAATGAAGGTTACAACGTCCGGTAACAAACACCATCAGTTGCCGGTTCTTGACAGGTTCTTCGTGCGGCGTAGCGTTCTTTAGTTCGGCTCTCAGACCCGGAAAATGATGCCATAGTGCATCTTGATCCGCATGATGCTTGTGCATCTCGCGAAGGAACGCCCCGTAATGCTTTGCCATCGAATCAAAATACGCATAGTTCTTACCGGCATCAAAAGGATTGACGGGTTCTGCATAACCGTCTCGCAAAAACGGCATCCACTGCTTAGCGGCATTCGCCATCGCTAAAGCCAGTTCGTCGTCTTGACCAAACGGTGCGAAGAACAAGTCCGCATGTTCCGGGAAGGACCATACGATCTCGTCTATCGCGGCCTTACGGAAAGGCATGTCATCGCTCGCCAGTAATATGTGCAGTTCCTCTTTGGTCATTATCTAAGCGCCAGATCACTCATGATATCGGTGAGTGTGCCTGTATATTGTGCGGCATTGTCGTGGGTGTGAGCTGAATTGGTCAGGTCAAATAATTGCACTAGCACATCGCCGCAGTCCAGTTCTTTGCGGGTGACATGAGCATGGTCGCGCGTCAGTTGATAGACCTTGCCCAACGGTGCTTGCCGCACAGGAACATCCACAAAGTCCACCCGTTTCTTCTCTACGGACTGTGCCGTTACCACTCGGGCGGGGATAAGGATCGAACCGACCATCGCTGCGCCGTTCTCCAGATAAACGAGCACGAGGTCATCACCCATATATTTGGCACCCTGCTCGATACGTTCGATACAAGCCGTAGTCTTACCGGCTCCTCCATGACCAACAAAGACCACCGCTTCGCCGTTCTCTTCCACGGCCGATGCAAAGAGAAGATAACGGCCGTACTGACTGCCTACCACATGCAGCATCGCGGCAGCTATACTCTCTATATCGTCGTTCATCGCGTCCATATAGACATAGGTCTGATGGACATCAGGCATATGCATCAGTCGCCAATCGGCTTTCTGAGGCACGATAAACTCCCTACCCTCAGCGTCGCGAAAACAGGACACCTCACAGGAACCGGAATAGACCGGTTGAGGTTGAGGCTGTTTGTTTGTCCTGCCCAACAGCCCAAGCAGTTTATCCAGCAAGCCGCCCGTCTGCGAAGCAGGGATAGCTTGCGGTTTGGCTGACACACCTAAGAGCGAGGACCGCCAGCGCAGCGAGACATCTGCCGGTTGCTCGTACGCAGCACGGTCAAACAGCTCTACCTCATGCGTGCACGGCTCGTTATCCTCCGCGCCATGATGGCGAAAGAGACGCCGCCAGGCATCTACCAAGGCGACCTGTTCGCTGCTTATCTGCAAGCGAAGTTGCGCAATATCGAGCGTAAAAGAATCGGTCATTCTTGTTGGGTTAAGATAGCCGCGTCTAATAGTGCACGGTCACCGAAATGAAAAATAAAATACGGGATTCGTTCGCTCAGTTCAAACAAGGTCGCGAGCCATTGCTGTTGGTCGTACTGCATGCGCATGCTGTTCGATGCCTCCAGCAGTTGTTCCATCAGTTCGGCGGCAGGGCGAGGCTCGATGGTGGACTCGACACCTCCGCTCTGACGAACCAGATAAACGGCCGCCAAGGGAGCCGACAAACAATAGTCAGTCTGCATCATCGCCGGTATATCCACCTCGCTTTTCTCCGTGTCCGAGCCTATGTGTAACTTAGCTTGGAACAGGAGTGCCCCGATCATCGGCACACCGTCCTGCATATACACCAGCACGAGGTCATCGCCCATATAGGCTATATGCTGCTTGGCCAGATCGGTACTCAGCGTAGACTTCCCGCTTCCGCTCTTGCCTACGAACAAGTGCGCTTTGCCGTTCACGCACACCGCTGCCCCGTGAAACAAGAATCGTCCGTGGACCGTAGCCAGCACATGCATCAACAGAGGCATTGCACTGATCGCGTCAACAGACGGTTTTAACACATAGTCAATGCGATGCGCTGAGGGAGTGTAGCACACCCACGTGCGATCGCGCATTAATCCATAATAATACGTATCGCGCGTGCGTGAATAATAACAAGAAGCGATGCCATAAGCATCGGTTGCTGAGGGTACATGAACACGATGGCGTCCATTCGTCTCTTCCGGCTCTGCTAAAGCCTGATGTTTGGACTGCCACTGTCTCTCCGCATCCTTCGGCATACGATACGCCATCTGTCTTTTCAGTACCACGGTGCAATCCGGCTCTTGAGCAGATTGCGCCAGATGGTACTTGAAAAAACAGCGGAGAACACTCACATCACTTCCTAAACCACTTTCAAAACGGATACTCAGACCGGCGATCCGGACCCGTATTGAACTTCCCCCCATAAATGTACATTAATGGTAGTAGTACAGAGTGGTGTAATAGAGCTTCGAATAGTAATACAACGTCGTGTAATACAACTTGCAGCTACCTTGTACCAGGTTAGCCGAGCCGTGCTTTACAGTTGCGGGCTGTACGTAGCACTTTTTTGCACTTGGTTTCATGTTGTTAATAATTAAATGGTTTATAATTAGTTGATTGATTAAGCAATCAGCTTCATCTCTTTCCATTGAGCCAATTGAGCAGCAATGTCAGCACGCACTTGTGCCGCATCCTCTACTTCATACTCCTCCATGATCTGAGCAGCAATCTCGTCCTCCGATTTGTTTTCCGTTAAGGCCAACCAAATCGTGCTGGCTACTTCATTGAGGGTATAATAGTCGCCATTACTCGTATCCACCGCTACGATGCGGTCACCCATCTTCTTCCACGAGATATTTTCTAACACGTTCATAGTATTATAAATTTACATTTTTGCTATCAATGAGGTTCTTTGCCAAACAGCCGGCATTACATGCCGCGGAGTTGTGCAGATTACAGGTCGCACACTCGATCTTACGGCCTAGTTTTCGATACGGCGCCCAGCGTTGCTCGAACCACAATGCAGCCTCGTGGTAACACGCAAACTCCGTGAAGTGCTTCGAGCCCAGCGTAGCCATCGGCAAGCAGTATATCACCACGCCTTCCGGTGTGACATCCAGACGACTCTGGCAGCCCGAATGCAAGTACGAGCCGCAGCGCCAGAGGATACCCAGTTGTTCATCCGTGAACGCACAGGTCGGAATACCGCATTCGTAATCCAGATGGATATTGTCCTTCGCAGCCTCCAGTGCCAGGCGTGTCACCTTAGCGGCTACCACTGTATATTCGTCGTCATTCAGCGCCACGTTCGTCTGCTGATAGGTCGGCAGCAGGAAGCCCACCTTGATACTGTTGTTTAGATGGTACTTTTTCGTATATTCGAGCGCCCACATGTTATCGTCCTCGTCCGGCATCACGTTGAACGTCAGACTGGCTTGACGTCCCAGCAACTCCAGCGCCGTCGTGATATGCTCGCGTTGTACGGAGTTCCACTTGGCAGGATCGTTTACATTCACCACCCATGCTACCGGCAGGTCTGCCACTTTCTTCGCCAGCTCCACCGCACCGGGTGTGGCCAAGTTAGAGAAGATCGTGATATGCATATCCTCCTCCAGCAGACGGCCTACGAAATAGTCGATCTCCGGATGGAGCGTCGGCTCTCCGCCCATAAGGTGGAAGGTACGATCAGACGGACCTTTCTTCACCCACTCCACCAAGCCGTTGAACGTCTCGCGCGACATCAGCTGACGCGGGTTCTTGGGGAACATGATATCTTTTCCGAAACAGTAACTGCACTTGTAGTTGCAGTAATTGGTCAACATTAAGTTCGGCATATCTCTCTTTCTTATTTAACAGATTTAAAACTCCGGCAACCGCCTTGGCACTGGCCATTCAGCATAAACTCACATGTCGGGCACTCGGGGCGCACACCGCAACTGTCGCCTATCTCTTTGGCTACCTGTGCCTGCAAGAGCTTCGTCAAGTCCTCTTCGTTATCGGCATCCAGTGCATTGACGTAACCTAACTGGAACAGAGGGAAGCAGTTCCATGCCTGCAGACCGGGACCGATATCGATCGCTGCGCCGCACATAAAGCCCATCTGCGTACCCTGACGCAAGAGGTGACCGCGCTGCGCATCGTCGAACATACACGCCTGGAAACCGCAGTCCATATGCATCGTGATCTGACGCTCCGCCGCCTGGTCTACGCACTTGATGAAGTACTCGCCGGCTTTCTTGTATTCGTCCAACTCGATATATTTGTTTCCGCCTTGATAGATTGGCAATGCGATACCCGTACGAATACCACGCGCAAGACCATATTTATCTATCATATCGAACAGGAACGTCGGGTCGGCATTGAGGTCGAAGATCGTGAACGACAACGTGCTTATCTCGTGGAACTTATCGAAGAAATGCTCCAGGTTGCGGAACTGCTCCTCACGGTACGTATCGCGCTCGCCTACATTTACAACAAAATTAAGCCCCATGAACGAGTCCAACTCCTCCAACTCTTTGGGCATCGGGTTCGTTGCACTGGTGAAGATCTTACAAGGGATACGACGCTCCTGCAGCATCTTAATCACCTCTGCCAGGTGCGGGTACAAGAACGGCTCGCCGCCCAGCAGACCGATTGCCTGGAACTGATTGTGATAGTGGTCCAGTAACTTCGTGATCTCCTCTATCGTCAAGATCTCCTCACGGTCTTTGCGCTGCGCCAGCACTTTGCGTGCGAAGCAGAACGGACAGCCGCGGTTGCAACGATGTGTTAAGTATAAATTTGCCATATCTCTTAGCTCTTAGCTTTTATCTCTTTGCCTTGATCGGTTCTTGTTTCCCTGCCGCCCAATAGAGGTACTTGTCGTTCCCTCCGATGAGGCGTGTTCCTTCGGGTCGGAAGGGTTTGGTGATGGCCAGATCCTTGCCGTCGCACGTTACCCATGCATGGCCTTTCTTCCGCAATCCTTCCGCGTTCGTAAAATGAATAATGTTTATCTTGTAATCACCTCTCAGGTGCAAAAACTTACAAATCGCATACACCACTTCCGACTTCAGCCGGCACGGCCCCCAATGCTCTTTTTGCGTTTGTTGAGATTGTTCCATAAGTAGATGTTCACTTTTTTGGCCGCAAAATTAGTATAATTTTTTCATATACGCAAGAAAATTATGATTTTTTTACAATTTTTTTAGATTTTTACCATCACCCCCACCCTTGAATCGTACAGAATATGCAATTTTTTCTTGCGTATGTCATTTATTTGTTGTAATTTTGCAGCGAATTTGTATAACGAAAATTTCGTGACGAAAATTTCGCTATAATTGAAATAGATTTATAATCAGACAACTATGACCTAACAAGAGATAATAGATTATAAATATATAGAACAACATCAATACATGAAAAAATCATTCATAACAGGTATATTATTGACATTTTGCCTTATAATTCATGGCCAAGAGATGACGGTAGCGGAGCGAAATGCTGCTCAAGGCTTTAACGACACCATCGATCGCCTTGATCCGGACTTCGTGACAGTCAGTCTCGTAGTCTGTGATCCGGATGAGGTGCTCTATTCGACACTCGGTCATGCCGCGCTGCATTTGCAATGCCCCATTTTCAACCTCGATTATATCTTTTCCTATGAGAGTGAAAATGTGCGGGATAAGATTTGGACATTCCTAAAAGGGAATCTGAAGATGGGCATGTTCGGCATTCCGACGGATGAGTTTTTAAGCGTATATCAGATGACAGGCCGAGGCGTTAGAGAATATACCATCCATCTCTCCCCGGAGCAGGAGCAGAAGTTATGGGAGGTGATGGATAATTTGGCGGCAAAAGGAGCTAATATCCCCTATGATTATTTCCGACGCGGTTGCGCCAAATCGGTTGTTCAGGTTATTCATAAAGCCCTTGGAACCAGCGCTATACATTATGCCCCATGGGATGATAAATATACAAAACACACGATGCGGGAATTAGGGGTGATGTTTGTGGGTGATAGTGCTCCATGGGAGAGGTTTTTTCTGTTTTTCTTGGTGGGATCGGAATTTGATAAAGACTATCCATGCGAGCAAAAGTTGATTGTGCCGACCGACTTGGTGGAGGTATGGCAAAAAGCAACCTTTGATAGCGGAGAACCTGTGCTGGATAGCGAACCCCGTATCTTGCTGGAGGCTACCCGCCATAATGAAGGCACATGGTGTACTCCGCTTTTGGTGAGCCTGCTGTTGCTTCTCTTGGCATTTGTTCCGTGGAAGGCGGTGGATTATGCCTTGTTAGCTTTGTACACGGCGATAGGTGCGGTGATGACTTATCTAATTCTGTTTTCCAACCTCCCGTGTACCGATTGGAACTGGCTCATCATTCCGTTTAATATCCTGCCGGCTATCTTCTGGTATTGGCGCAAATATTGGGCTTTGCCTTATGCGGCAATCCTTCTTATCTGGTGCCTCGTCATGATAGGTGAGTTCTTCTGGGGACATGTCCTCGTCGATTGGCCGCACATCATCCTTACCCTCGCTTTCATCATCGTCCTGATAAAACACTATCTCTATTCGTTATTCCGAAAGAGTAAAACCTCCGTAATCCCGTAATTCCGAATTACGTCATCCCGAAACCACGAAAAATTAAAACCTCCGTAATCCCGTAATTACGAATTACGTCATCCCGAAACAACGAAAAATTAAACCTCCGTAATCCCGTAATTACGAATTACGTCATCCCGAAAAAACATCATCATTAACCCCTTAAATAAATTTCTTATGAAAATAGGCACTGCCGGTTATTATTGGTTAGACACATGGATCCTTGCGAATGTCATTCAACTCGCGACCCAGGACTTCTGCAGAGCGTTTTTAACGCAGCAGAATGATCCCTGCGGACGGCAGTTTGACCAGATGACGCAGGCGGCACGTTCGTGTACTGCCAATATCGCCGAGGGTAATTCGCGCCACTATACTTCCCGCGAGACGGAGATGAAACTGACCGACGTGGCGCGTGCCAGCCTCTCTGAACTGGCGAATGATTATATCAACTGGCTTCTTCAGGCGGACCAATTACCGTGGTCGAATCAATCGCCTGAATATGTCTCTATCGCCACTCTCCCGCTGGACGCGCCCGAGTACAAGGACGATGTCCAGTATCAGAGCTCACGACATGTTCTCGCGCAAAAGCATAAGTTCGACCCCTGGCTCAAGACAACCGATTCCATGCAGGCGGCTCGATGCATTTTGGTGCTCTGCAACCGCCTGACGACCATGCTCAACAAGCAGATAGAGAAGCAGTTATCTTCCTTTACGGAAGAGGGTGGGTTTACCGAAGCGCTTACTGCTGAGCGACTCAAACAACGCACTGCCGACAGCCTCTCCGAGGACGCCCCGCAATGTCCCATTTGTGGCAAACCGATGCTGAAAAGGATGGCAAAAAAAGGCCTTAACTCCGGCAATCCGTTCTGGAGCTGTAGCGACTATCCCAATTGCACCGGAACAAGAAAATTTGAAAAATAAAAATAAAAACAGTTCGTAATCCCGTAATTACGTCGTTACGTAATCCCGAAAAAAACTGAAAATGAAAAAAAAAATAAATCGGTTCGTAATCCCGTAATTACGAATTCCGTTATTACGAATCCCGTCATCCCGTCATTACGAGAAATCCTCTACCCCAAACCATGCACCTATTAGATAACTACACTCTTGACGCGCATACGCGCTATGAGTCACACCGGCTCATCTATACGCCTGACAACGAGGAACCCTTAGAGCTCGGCGGCTTCCTCGCGGCCGCTATCCTCGCCGCGCTGATAGTCGATACCGACGAAGGCGATGCGCGCGAAATCTCCATTGACACGCCCGAGCAACGGCTAGCTTTCTTCGCCCGCTATGAGCGCGAGGTGCGCCGCGACGATTGGGGCTATCTGTCTGCCGAAGTGGAGCAACTCCGCGATAACTACATCCAACTATCTGTGGGTTCTACCAGGCTCAACACCCTTTGCCCGAACATTCGCCTGCTCAGTCTGGCAATGGACCTGACAGTTGCGTACATGCGGCGTCTCGTCGTGGGGCTCTTTTGCGAACATATATTGGAGGTTTTCCCTTGGAAAGCACCTTTCTCCCAGTGGCTCATAGACGCAGCTCGCATCGAGACACGCCGGCAACGATACCTTAAGACCGATTGGACCGATGCCGCCACCGTAGACGCCCTCGCCGACATGCCCGACGAGACAGAACCACCCACCTTCAATTTCGAGGGAGAAAAAGCCGCAGACATCATGGAGCGGTATTTGCAGTGGTTATCTGATGACTTCGTGGCCATGAAGCAAGAAATACCCGGAGCCAAGATCACTTCCGCAGACCGCAAATATATCTTCTCCCAAGAGACCGATTGGGCGTTTTTATCCGATGAAACCGAGGATTTTTCGCCTTCAGAACTCAGAGAGTGGCAACGCTGGCAAAAAGAGTGGACCAAGTTCCTTACAGAGCGGCTCTTACCTCAGAAAGAAATCCGTTTCTGGGCGACTGATGTGCCCGAAGAGGTACAGGAGCACCTGCTCTACCACCTCCAACTCGCTGAGCAACATCCCACCCATTTCCGCGACCTCACTACGGCCATCTATGCTATGCGCCAACTCGGCTATATCCGTCGCAAATGTTCCGACAAGGACTTGCGCCAGTGGCTCAGCGAGCATCTCAAACTCGACTATACGGAGCGTAACAACGCCTCGCAATTCCAGCGCGCCATGAAAGAACATGGACGTTTCACGCCGGAAGTGCAAGACGAAGTCATGCTCCTCGAGTCTATGGGGTATTTCCGCTTTCAGCCTTCCGCAGACCCTGATATATCTGATTGAACATCCAGCCGTAGAACTTATAGTGCTGCGTGCATCCCTTCGGGATTGTCTCCATATACTCCGCATACTTCTGCTGCCAGATCCGCGCTTGTTCGATATCCTCATCGCCAAACTCTTCCGGATGATAACACACGCGCTCAATATCATGCGCCATCCGTTGCGCAACTTTAATCATCTCGCGATTCCGCGTCGCGCCTTCTGACCATGGCCCTTCGTGAAAATGGTAGGTATATACCAAATGTACCTTACTCCCATCCTTCTCAATCCATTTCTCTCCCCAATAATGCCACTTGCACACCAAACGCGCACGGTTAGCCTGCCCGTCTTTTACACTATCCAGCGCGCCACGCACTGTGTCAATTAAATCTACAAATGTTACTTTTGCCATTTTTTTCCTTTCTTTAATTGTTTTTTCTTTTTTGTTTTTAATTAGCGTTTATGCGCCGCATATTTATGTGCGGCTTTCCTTTTCGTTTATTGTCCCGGCATTGAATGTCGGTTCTATGTTTATTGTGGCGGATATCATCCGACATCCTATCAACTACGGGGTAATAACGGGGTAATCCTAGACTTTCGTCCTACCGTCGTCCTGTTTAGGGTCCTGTTCTTGCCGGTATTCCGGTGATCTGTAATTTTGTCGTGGCACTGTGGCACTCTGGCACTCTTAATATAATCAGGTGACTATCAACCGTTTATATCATTTTTAACGAGTGCCAAGAGTGCCAGAGTGTCATCCTGCTTTTTTATAATGACCATAATCTGTTTTTAGGACCATCCCATTCTCCTGCCAACTGTCATTCCAGCGTATGGCAGTTCTGCGTGACACCCCTTGCGATTTAGCCTCACTGATAAGTTCCTGCAGTTTATACTCCCCTTTCAGCTGCTCAAAGAGCACTTTCCGCTGATCTATCGGCTTTATCTCCGGAACCACCTCCTGCGCATCCCCGTCAATCATTCGGTACGCCGCAGCCATATGAAGGAGGAGACGATTGCCGATGATTTCGGCGGTCTCGTAGTCAGAATCTGCGCAGAACCAACCTTCGTTCGTTTGCAGAGATTTTATCCAGTGTCCCTCTCCGTCTATTTCGTCCGCATTGGATGCGGACATTCCCCTCAGCGCCGTCAACACCATCGCCATCCTTTCAATCTGCACCGCCATTCGGATCACCGCCGAGTGGAAATTCTCTCCCAGCAGCCCGATCAGCGTCCCATACTCTGTCTCCAGATGTTCGCCGAGCCGCTCTTTCTGCGCATCCGTCAGACTCCATTCGCGCTCGCCTGCGTTCATCAAGGCTTCATACGTGCGCAACAATCGCTGTCCTACGATCTTGGGGATAGCGCTCTGCCCGCCTTTCGAACTCACATACCGCTTGTCAAAGGGATTCGTTCCGCGAATGACGACCGTCAGCAGTCGCGAGAAATAACCGTTCTCTACGCTCGGCACCAAAGCCTTGTACTGACTAAACGTTCCCGTCAGCAGCATACTCAACCGCGGATTCTTGATTTCCGAACTGCCCTTGACGCGGTTTCTGCTAATCGGCTCATGTTCCGCCGCTTTACGCAACGCCGTGTTGTAGTTCGCGGTACTCGTTCGCCAGATGTCCGTAATGACCGATCCTTCGCTCTCGTGCAGATAGCCGCAGCCGCCTTGCGCCTCCAGCGCCTTGTAGAACGCAGGAAGCGTGCTGTCTCCTGCAATCAGCATCGGATACTGCTCGTCAATAACCCGCACCATCTCCAGTGCTTGGTTCGCGATACCTTTACCGGAAGCCGCCGCAGCGAGAATAAAGCATTGCAGATTGGCATAGTACTTCTTACCGGTCGGACCGTAGGTAAAATAGAGATTAGGTACGCAAGCACTCGCAGCCGCGAGGGTCGCCATCAAGATAATGTCCTTCTCCTCCGGCGTACTTGCCAGCGAAAGCATCTGTTGTACACTCTCAGGAAGTGAGTTGCAGTCGAGATGTTCGAAAATGCGGAGGTCTTCCTGTCCCTCCTGATTCAGTTCTTTAATCATAATGTAATAAGGTTTAAATTGTTTATAATATGCCTATTGGCAGAATGAATATTTTCAGTATTTTTGTGATGATTGATTGTAAAAAAATTTATTTAGTTATATTTACCATCAATTATCAAATTTTATGATTTTTCTTTATATTAAAATTCGAAATCTGCTACAAATATACACACCCCTGCAAGCTCTTTACGTATAACCCATTATTCCTTTTCACCACCCTGCAACACCAAAACCCCATCCACGCACCTCGTTTTCAGCCCCTTACAAAATCCTACTTCCCTCCTGTCGCAAAAATCATCATGCACTAAAAATGTCATTTTTGCGTGACAAAACGAATTTTTTTCGCATTTTTCTGCTAATTTTCTTGCGTATGTGAGAAAAAAGCAGTACCTTTGCGGCGCTTTTTGTGTCGCACAGGTGCTTGCGCACGTATATGCGAGGCGAAGAAAACAAGAAAAATGGCAAAAGATATAGCGTTCATATTGTACAACACTCCCGAGTATTCGGAGAAGGTGCAAGTGGTCATCAAAGACGAAACTCTTTGGATGACCCAGAAGGCTATGTCCGAGTTGTTCGGATGTACACCGGATAATATTGGCGTACATTTGAAAAACATTTTCGCAGGAGGGGAATTGGAAGCGAATTCAGTTACCGAGAAAATTTCGGCAACTGCCGCTGATGGCAAGAATTACCTTACTAATTTCTACAATCTCGATGCCATCATCTCCGTCGGCTATCGTGTCAACTCGGTGCAGGCGACGCGCTTCCGCCAAACCGCTTAGACACAAGACCCAGCTGATTGAATCAGACTTCGATAAAGAAGTAAAGCAAATGTTAGAAAACCTGTCGACTTGAAATCAAAAATTTTGATTGCATATTCGCAAAATATTGACAATCAGAAAACTGTAGACTTGAGATCAAAAATTTTGACTTCAAGATGGGGCCGCAATAGATCGCAGTGCTAAAGAATTATTTAGCAAAAGCATAATATTTTTGGACAATATGGGTAATTTTTGACTAAGAAGAACAAATAACAGAAAATATACGCTACAATGGCAAATGAAATCGTTAAATACGAACAGGTGAAAGACAGGATAATTATCCTGCGCGGGGAGCCGGTACTGCTGGATGCCGACGTGGCTCAGTTGTATGGAGTAGAAACCAAACGTGTAAACGAAGCTGTTAAGAACAATCCGGATAAGTTTCCGGAGGGTTTCTTATTCCCTCTCAGTAATGAAGAGAAAACCGAGGTAGTCGAAAATTTCGACCACCTTCAAAAGCTCAAATTCAGCCCTGTAAATCCTACTGCCTTTACGGAGCGAGGGCTTTATATGTTGGCAACTATTTTAAAGAGCCCGCAAGCCACACAAACGACCTTAGCTATTATTGAGACCTTTGTGCAGATACGAGAACTGGCGCGGACGATGCAGTCTGTAGCGCAGGCGGAGGATGAAGCAAAGAAGAAGAGCTTGATGCAAAGGAGTGGAGAATTAATCGGAGACATCTTGGGTTCGCAATTAGACACTACCGGTACAGAGACAGAGATTGAGTTGAATTTTGCGGTAGTTAAGATTAAACACAAAGTGATCCGCGGAAACAAAAAAGACGATAAATAACAGAAAACAAATATACGATTATGAAGATAAAATTGTTGAATATGAAAAAGTTTTTTTACACCTTGAGCGTTTTAGTCTGTTTGCTCGGGGTGAGTACTAACGCGTGGGCAACGAACTATTTTAAGATTCGTGTGAAAGCTGTCTATACCGGAGGCGCTTCCGGAGCCCATATGTATGCGGGTCTTTGGTCCAACAGGTCGAGCTTTCCTGCAGTAGCGGATCGTCCGTTAGATGAGTACACTACGGCAGTGCTTTCTTCTTCCGGCAACCCGGATGTGCAGGTTGAGACTTCGGCCATAGAAGGCGTAGATTTCTTGGGTTGGTACAAAGACGAAGCGTGTACGATTTCGGCTTCCGGTGGTTTATCATATAACGCGTATGGCTCCAGTAGCGGTATTGCGGTTTCAACGGATGAAGCAAGCGCTCCGACCACTACCTTCTATGCGAAGTATGCGAAAAGTTCGGTCGTGTGGTCTGATTATGCAGAAGCACCTGTTGCCGGCGGTAAGTACTATCTTTATAGTCCGGGGTTCAATGCGTTGGCTGGTTTGTACACGTACTCTGACGGAAAAGTGGTGCGCGGTTATAAGGACGCCAACCAAGCCGTTCTGTTTACAGTCTCTGATGCTACTAATCCGCAAATCAGTTGTGAAGATGAAGGCGTGACGAAATACGTCAATAAGGATGGCACGTATATTGAGACAACGGCGCCTGCTGCTAAGACATTGGTTTTAAAGAGCGACGGTTCTTACATGATCAATCTGAATAATGGCCATAGTTCCGGCTATACATGGTGGGAGATGCAGAATTCTACTTACTCACCCGGTTCTTGTACTTATTCGACGATCAATGAGAGTTCGGCTACCGAGCGATGGCGTTTTATTCCGGAAGCGGCATATAATGCGCTTTGTACCGTAGAGTCGCTCAATGAAAGCGGTTCTATCTCTATTGATGCTACGCCGACTTCTTCGAAATCAACCACGGTGAAGTTTAATGTTTCGGAAGTGGGCCCGGTTGATAAATATGAATATACAATTGAAGATAATGACGGACATTTCGTATTGGGCACTCCGACGCGTGATGATCAAGTCATTACTGTGCCGGTAACCTATACGGCGCAGAATGTGCACTCGGGAACTTCAACTCCTATTGCGACAGCGAAGGTGCGGATGACTGCTAAAAATGAAGCGGCATCTACTGCGTACGGTGAGGTTCCGGTGTATGTAAATCTGTATCCGCAGTTTGCGCTCAACGTGAACGCATTGGATTGGAGCTATAACGGCGAGACCTTGGTAGAGACGTATTATGCGGGAATGGAAGTAGCTGCTTCGCAGCGTGAGCGTCTGCAAAACAAGTTGATTTATAATCCGGCGCAAACGACAGGTGTGGCTGCTAATTTCGCTACGTGGACAGCGACTATCACCGGCGCGGATGCAGCGCAGTTTAAGTTTGCTAATGGTACCCGAACGGTTTCCGGTCCTTATTCGCCGGAACTCTTGGACGTGATTTTCGCGCCTACAGCAACCGGTGAATTCTCTGCTACTTTGCATGTGGAGGCAAGTTATACAGATGCGAACAGTACCGTATTGACACATACCCAAGATATCGCTTTGCGCGGTAAGGCTGAAGAAGTTTCGGTGATCACGTTTGAGGCAAATGCGGATCAATCGCCGAGTGATGATGAGCATTATTCGTATGGAGAAATTATCGGAACGAACAGCAAGGATGTGTCGGTAGATTTGTTTATGGCAGGTGTTACCGGTGCAACCAAAGTATGGAATGATCCGGATAATGTATTTGTGTTTGATGAGAGTACGATTGATTTCTCCAAGACGAACCAGATGCTTACCTTCCGTGCGCATCGTACCACTCCTGTCGCGGTGGCCACTAATCATACGGCTACGCTGACGGTTTCCGGCACGGGATCAGAAGGACCGATTTCGGCGGTATTGACATTGACCTATCAGGCCATGCCGTTGTTGACACCGGAAGTAACGTGGAAATGGGAACATATCACAGAAAATACAGCCATTAGCAATCCGTTGAGTACTACTTCGGACGGTGCATGGACGTTGACCAAACTGACGGGTGATATGGTGACCTACAATGCGGAAGCCAAAACGGGTACGGTGGCATATATGCACCATGAGCCGGCTACGGCTACTTTTGCCTTCTCGATTCCGCAGACGGATACCTATGCGGCGATGAATGAGACCTATACGGCTACCGTCTCGCCGTATCCGGTAGAGATACATCTGACTACTTCGGCGCAATTTAATGATCCGAACTTTATGAGTCATACGTCATGGGAAAAATTCGATGAGTCCAAACATGAACTGTATGTCGATTATGGAGATAATGTAGATTTCTTCTTGAATGGACATTCCTTGATGTCTTTCAGTTATCACGATAAAGGAACGACAACATGGACCATCACTGAATTCTTTAGTGACAATAGTTCCAATGTTGCATATAATAGTCGCACTTTCACGGAAGGATTTAACGTATTCTCTTTCAACCCTACCGCGGTCAAACTTCGTTTACGTGGTTCGGGTAGTGGCGCTTATTTCACCGATGTACGTTTCTTTGATACCGATACCATTACGGCAGATTACGATAAGGTGGTACTAATCAACGATAATGGTACGATTCATGATTTGGCTGTAACGGCTACGTTCTCCAATACGTATTCTGCTACGGTAGCACTCAATGCTGCGGCTCAGCCCTATTTCGAACTGCAAACTCCTGGTAAGGCATCCGGAGCTTCGATCGTGTTTGATAACAACGACCTTGGTTTAGGACAAGTAAAAGAGAAAGTTATTACTATCGCCCTCAAAGAAGGAGCGGATGCAGTTGCCGCTGCCGCTGCCACGGCAGGTAATGCGTGCCAGGTGACATTTGGTGACAATTATACCTATAATCATCATGAGTTCTCGCTTCCTGTTACATTGATTGATGCATACGATGTAACATATAAGAAACACGCGCATGGTACGTATACGGTAACGTACGCAGATGATACAGAGCATCCGCAAACCGTTTCATCGGCTGATTTTGTAAAGCACTTGACTTCGATTGCTCCGGAGCATACAACGGTGACAATCAGCGCACCGACACCGGCTTCCGGCTATGTTTTCCAAGGATGGAAAATCAACGATGTGCTTGTTTCTTGCAAATCATCGATAACAAAAATCTTTGACGAAGCTACTACTATTGAGCCTATATTTGGTGTTGCAGACGGAACATTTAAGATAGATGATGCGCTATTCGGTGAGTTGAACGAAGCGCTTGGCGTAGCAGGTGCTATAGCAGATCAGGAGCCGGTAGTAGTGCTGATGAAGGATCTGGCATTAACTGAACCGGCTACCTATACCATTCCGGCTAAAGTAAGCTTGTTGATTCCCTATAAGGAGAACTTTAGCGAAATCCAAGAAGTGCCGGAAATCACGACAACAGCTACTCCTCTATCTGCTTATCGTACTCTTACCTTAAGAGAAGGCGTAAACATCATTTGTAACGGTAACATCTGTGTCAGCGGTAAAATCATGGCAGCCGGCGGTGGTAACAAGTCGGCTTATACGACCGGAGAGTGCGGTGTGATTAACATGGCTAACGGTGGTCATATCGAAATGAATAACGGCTCTGAGCTCTTCTGCTGGGGTTATATCAAAGGTCAGGATATGGACCAGGGTAATAACACCCAGGATGTAGGTACCGTAACGGTAAACGGTGGCGCTATGGTTCATGAGAACTTTGAGTTAGGCGATTGGCGCGGCGGTACGGCAACATCCAATATCTATTTTGAAAAAGATGAGAAGATGTTGTTCCCGTTCCAGAGTTATGCGCTCCAGAATGTGGAAATCCCAACTACCTATAAGTATGGTTCGAAACTAAATCCATACATGGTGGTTCATACGGGATATGGTGATATTCCGTTCGTGGTATCCATCATCGGGTCGGAGGAAACACTATTCTTGCTTAAGGACGAAGAATCGGTTATCCGTAAATGGTACGACCCGACTACGGACTTGTCCTGCTTTGAGATGAATGGAACGGCTCAATTGGATCAATTGGTTCTTAATCTGCCATTTGTTGGTGACTTCGCGTCAGGAGAATGTAATCTGCCTATTTCGAACAGTATGCATATTCTGTTGGCGAATTGCAATATGACCTTGTCCAAGCCGCTTATGGTACAAGCAGGAGCTGTTATCGAAATCACGAATACCGCTACGGTTAACTTGACTGCTAAGGTACACATGTTCGATGTGGATCAATGGGATAAATATATCCACAACTACTACTTCCGTTCGTTCAATAACCTGACGAGTCATAAGAACCGTGGCGCAGAAAACTCGAAGGCAGGATTGGATGATGCGAAATTCATCATCGATGGTACGTTGAATGTAGTAAACGGTCAGGGATATATCTATTCGACCGCCGGCGGCGCAAACATGATGGGTAATGGCGGAGGAAAGATTACCTTCGGTACATTACCTGCTGCTAGTGAAATATGGCAAGTGACTGTGTTATCTGGCTCCCCGTACATCACGTGGGTATCCACTCCAGAGGCTGCAGCAAACCTTTGCAACGAGGATGGCTCCTACACCCGCTCAATAGCCAACGCGACCTTCTACAACGTTAACGGTCGTTGGTTCCATGAGGAGGATAAGGACGAGCTGGAAGACCATACGTATGACTTCACCTATATGGTGGATGTAACAGATACTGATCCTACCAATGATATCGTTACTTCGGCCGTTTATTCGCACGATAAGACCGGTCTGGAAGCACGTATGAAATGGTTCAATGTCGTGCAGACCAAGAATAATTGTACCGATCCGGATGAGTTAGGAGAGTCAACATCCGATTGGTGGATGGATACGCTTTCTACTCCAGCTGTATACTACAACTACACTATGCTCAACGATTGGCATCAGTTTATAATCACTGAGACTGAAGGCGTCTATAGCGGTTCTGACAATGTGCTGTATCAAAAAGATGGCTGTATATGGACCGAGACGGGAGTAGTGGATGAGAACTGTCTCTACACCTTCGACGAGGGTGGCGCTCCGGTGAAGAAAGCCCTTGTGGACGGACATTTCATTCCGTTGACGAGCAATGGCTATGATCCGGCATACCATAAGACAGACGATGCAAGCAAATACTATATCTGCTTCACCGGGTGTAACTGGCACGAGGCTACACCGTATGAAGGCGAGAGTAAGGCATATACTATTCATCCCGAAGATGAAGATCTGCATTATATTTGGTTCAACAACGATTGGTTGAATGTGGAGCGCGAAGAACCGTTCTTCTATACAGCCGATGAAGTAACCAATGTGAAGACTTATTATGAGTATGTAAACGGTGAATGGGAGGTTGCTACTCCGTTCGTACGCGTAGCAGATGCATTGGAAACGCGTGAGTTCTACATGATCAAGGAGGCCTTTAATGTAGCTTCTATCAAGAAAGATGTAACGATTACTATTCTGCGTGATATTCCGAATGTGACCGAGTCTCTGGTTTACACTACTCAGAATACTACTTGTACACTTGATTTGAACGGACATATAGTTACCGGCTCGTGCGCGAACCTATTAAATATTAACGCACCGGGTTCTACATTTATTATTGTAGATAACAGTACGTATCATAATGGTGAACTTCGTGCAATGCCTTCTGCGAATAGCCGCCAGGTAGGTTATACAGTCGCAGCCGGTACGTTGAAACTGGAATCCGGTAAATTGTATGCTACCAATGCAATGGAGCGTCAGTCTTCTGGTAATACGAGTGTTCGTATTAGTGGAATCTCTATTACAAAGGGTGCTACGTTTACGATGACCGGTGGTGAGGTTGAGTGTATCGACGAGTACAATAACTACGGTATTGTTATTAATGGTGATGCCTCGACGAAGGGTGTGATGAACTTCAGCGGCGGTAAGGTGGTGGTTCATGCAACCAAGTGGGATAGCCCGTATGGTATCCTTGTGAACTACGGACGCTTGAATATGTCCGGAACAGCAGCTGTGGAGTGTTATGCAGATGCTTCATCTACTGCGTACGGTGTTTCTGTATCTGCGGCAGGTTCCTATGGAGGAGAGTTTAACATGACTGGCGGTTCGATTTACGCTTATTCATATACTAGTAGCACACGTGGAGTGCAAGTGAATGGAAGTGTGACAGTTACTGGTGATTATAATGCAACAACGCCGAATAATACACCGAAGTCTCGTGGATATGGTGTAGCAAATATTTCCGGTGGTACGATTACTTCTGAGACAAAAACGACTACGGCATTTGGTGTATTGTCGTATGGAACAACCAACATTTCGGGAGGTACCATTACGGCTAACGTTCCCGCGTCTCAAAATACAGCATGGGGTGTACGTGTAGATGGTGGTACAACGACTATCAACGGTTCTGCTAATATCACTGCCAATGCGCCTACTAAAGCATATGGAGTATATGTACAAGGTGTTGTAGATGGAACACGCGGATGGTGCCATTACGGTGTACTGAATGTTCAAGGTGGTACAATTACAGCTAATACAACTGCATCTACCCTTGCTTATGGACTGTATGTAACAGGTTCTACTAAGAAATTGGCTCGTACAGATGCTTATAGTGTCTTTAACGGAGACTATGCCGCAGCCGGTACAGCAACGGTAACCGGTGGTACATTCAATGTGAATGCTAAAACAAATACTGCGAATGGTATCTATGTGGAGAAAACAGTAACGCTCAACGCCGCTTCTGCAACTCCGGTATGTACTATTAACGGTGGTAAATACCTGATGACAGGTACGAGCGATGTACAAGGATGTAACGCTGCGGCACAACCTGCGAACTTCAAGATCAACAGCGGTATCTACAGTCATGACGGCAATTTGGCTACTTATGCGAATGCAGAGGCTAACAAGGTTGTTGTGACGCTGCCGAAGACGGATGCGAACTATCCGGATTATAAGTACGAAGTAGCAGAAGGATTTACTATCACCTTCAAGAATGGTGAAGAGACCCTCCAGGCAACTGCTCAGAAGACCGGAACGATTCCTACCTATAATGGCGTAGAACCGACAAAGGCAAGCACCGCAGAAAAATCGTACGTCTTCGATGGTTGGTCTACTACGGATGGCGGTGATGTGGCTGCCTTGGCTACGGTTAGTGCTGAGGCTACCTATTTCGCTCACTTCAATGAGACTACGCTCAAGTATCGCGTAACGCTGGATGCGCAGACCAACGGTGGTGTTGAAGAGACGCAAATCATCTATGTGGATCCGTCGTCGGCTATCGGTACATTGCCTACGGCAACCAAGGCCGGATATACCTTCCAAGGTTGGTATTCGGTTGCTGCCGCTACGGGTGGTGAGAAGTTAGAGGAGTCTACTGAAATCAATGCCGATGCAACCTACTACGCACGCTTCACGATTAACCAGCATACGCTGACGTGGAATCTGAATGGCGGTAAGGTGACGACTGCCGGTACTGCTGCTGCTAAAGATGCAGAAGGCTCGCCGAGCGGTTTGGTAGATTACAAAGCTACTATCACGGCTCCTGTAGTTGCAAAAACCGGTTATACCTTCAAGAACTGGGGTGTTGCGGTTGCGGCTACTATGCCGGATAATGACTTGACCTATACTGCTGTTTGGACACCTAAGACGAACACGGCTTATACCGTTAAGCACTTCAAGCAGAATCTGGACGGTACGTATCCGGCAGAACCGGCTGACATTGATGAGTTGACCGGTACGACCGAAGCCTATGTAACGCCGGCTGTGAAGACCTATGACGGATTTATCTCACCGTCCACGCAAACGGCTCAGATTACCGGCAACGGAGGTTTGGTGGTATCGTATCAATATGCACGTCGTGAATACATCGTCACGCTTGATGCTACTACCAATGGCGGTACCTGCACAACGGAATCTGTTAATGTGCTGCATGGAGCTACGATAAGTAGTCTGCCGGTAGCGACCAAATCAAGTCTTGTCTTCGAAGGTTGGTTCACCAAAGCAGAAGGTGGCGATCAGATAACGAATGAGACGGTTATTCTGCGTAACATCGGTACGCTCTATGCTCAGTTCTCAAAAGCGAATATGGACGTGACGACTCCGTTGATTATCTCAGATGACCGAACGGTGACTGACCTGCGTGTAACAACCACAGGTTCGCTCAAAATCACCGGTGAGGTCACTGTCACTGCAGATAACTTCATTTTGGAATCGAACGGTGCAACAGCCTCCGGTCAGTTTGTGGCAGGATCTGAGCTTTTGAATTACGCACATGCATATTTCGATTATAAGGTAAATGTAAAGACCCACCAGTGGTATCCGGTAGCAGTGCCTTGGCCGGTAGATGCTGAGACGGGTATCTCCGTGAACGGTCGCGTATTAGAGTTAGGCGTGGACTTCGATGTGATCTACTACAACGGCGCTTTGCGTGCTGAGGTAGGTAAGCAGAAGTGCTGGAGTTATGTAGAGAACGATGGCGATAAGACGCTTGTTCCGGGACGGTTGTACCTGATCGGTCTGATGCTGGATGCGCCGACGATCCGCTTTGCGAAGAAGACCGGTTCTGCTCTGTTAACAACAACCACCTCGGTGGAGCAATATGATACGCAAACCGGCGATACCAACGATAGAGGCTGGAACGGTGTAGCGAACCCTGCCCTCTTCCATGCGTTCGTCAATCCGGGCGTAGCTTATGGCCAGATATATAAGCCCGACACGTGGGATTATGATCCTATCACGCTGAGCGATGGCAAACTCGTTGTAGGTCAAGGTGCGTTCGTACAGGTAGATGCTGGTAAGTCCATCACGGTAACACAAGGCGGTGCCTTTGCCGCTCCGCGTCGCGAGAAGGAAGAGGCTGCTATCCGCTATGACGTGCGTATCGCGCCGGAGGAGGCGAATTATACCAGCCGTCTGTATGTAGAAGCAACCGACGAGAAGGAGGTAGATGCGTATATCATCGGCCAAGACCTCTCCAAGGTAGATGTCAGCACAAAGGTCGCTCAGATATGGGTAAACCGCTATGGCGAGAAGCTCTGCGTCAACACGCAGGAGTTGACCGATGAGATGGCCACCTATCCGTTAGGTATCCGTATCCCGACGAGCGGCGAGTACACCCTGAGTGTGGCTGCTTCGGATGAGAACAGCTCGCTTTACCTGACCCGCAACGGACGTGTCATCTGGGATCTGAATGCAGCTCCTTACAGTGCATGGATGGAAGAAGGCACGAATGAGCAGTATGGTCTGCTGTTGGTATCAATGGCTCCGGGTGAGACGCAAGATATCGATGCAGCGATCGTAGATGCTCAAGGCGAGACACGCAAGGTGCTGATCGACAACAAGGTCTATATCATCCGTTGTGATAAGGCTTACACCGTAGAAGGACAGTTGGTGAAGTAAATAGTGAATTAATGAATGAAATAATATATATGATTATGGAAAAGAAAGCGTATTTGCAGCCTCAGTCCGAGGTAGTAAAGATGGTAGGGAATGGTATTATTATGATCACCAGTATTCCCACCGCGTCGGATCCAGCTCCTAAGTTCCCTGGTGGACCAATCGAGTAATTGATTGCTCGAAAATGTACAGAAAGGACGCATGTGCGCGAAAGCGTATATGCGGCTTTTTTGTACATTTTGTTCAAAAAAATGTATCTTTTGTTTAAAGATACACAAATTTGTTATTTTTTTTCTTAAAAAATTTGGTGTTTTCCAATATTTTTTGTACCTTTGCACGCTTTTATGTGCAAAGGAATAAAATTAATGAAAAAGAAGTATATTATATTGTCTATTATCGCGTTCCTTTTCGCGGGTGCGCATATGCCTATAAGAGCATATGTAGGAGATGCTTGTGAAAACCCTATTAGATTGACGTCCGGCTATTCTCAACAACTCACGAAGGAGGGGTCATTTTGGTATGTAGCCAACACCACAGAGCTACCCATGGAGATTACTTTCCACCCAAGTAATCAGAATGCAGACGCACCCTATCTGCAGTTAGATTTCGGTTGTACACCCGGAGTGTATGACGATTCGATTCTGTGTAGCTTGTTCTGTAAGACAAAGCCGGCATACACAGCTCTTCCCTATAGTCAGTCTCCATTGAAAAGTTATGATGAGCAAGGTAATGTGATTTATCGTGTGTCTTTCGGCGAGTTATACCGCGATATGTTATTTAGCGCAGGTCTCCAGCATGATATTGATGTTTATATCCATGCTACTTTTTATTGCGGTGGTAAGTTAGAGATGGAGCCGGATGCACTCCATAACTGTATGGATGGTGCGAAATTTATGAAGTTAGGAGACACGGTACAAGTGGCCGAAATGGATAAGGATCGTTATGTAATCGTACCGTATATTCAATGGCAATATGACTCTATTCGCTATGTATGGAAAGGAGAAAAACCATGTATCTTTGCGGTGAGCAATGTTTGTGATTTTGATCCGACAGATACAGAGGATCCTCATATTATTGACGGTGGACCGAATAACCCGATTGAGCCGGGCGGACAATTTAAAGTATCGAGCGCACTGCTGATGCGTTATGTGTCCGACCAGAAGAACTATCCAAATGAGGCAGGTTTGTATTTCGCAAAATTCTATAGCGAAGAACCGGGCGAAATGAAGATTGAGCGCATCCCAGCTCCGGCACCTGGTTGCAGTGCAACGCTGATGCGTTTGGGAGAAGAAACGATGGTTAAAGGTAATGATGTCTATACGGTGTACGCCATGCCGAGCAGTTGGATTAAGTCAATGCAATTTACATCACCTACTCCGTATATATTGAAGATGTATGTGGGTAAGACTTGCGAATTCAGTTTGGAAGAGGCTATTGCTACGTACCAATTCGATCGTATTGAGAATGGTCACCAGTTGGATCTGATGGAAAATGAATTACAGACGCTTTGGAGTCAGAAACTGGCGAACGAGAACTATCTGTATATCCGCTTCGAGTGCGTTGATAAGACTTCTGTTCGTCCTGCGCTATGGGCGCCATCGGATTGCGAATTGAATACAAAACGTCTGCAAAAGGACGTGAAAGAGTCCATCGCCAAAAAGTCGAAAACGGTCTATAGTCTCTACTATCCGGATTGGAAAGGCGGCGATCTTCAGTTAAGTTGGGATAACACCCAAACGGCTTGCACATTCTACATAGCCGATACATGCTTAGTTCCCAATGAAGACACAGCGCCTGTTTTCTATAGTGGAAAAATAAATCCACATTCTAGCTTTAAGATTTCTCAAGAGACAGTGGATTCTTGGGAGTCTAAGGCAGATCCGGATGGGTACCTCTATATTCGATTCTATGCAAACGCAAGGAGCAATATTACTCTCTCAACGACTGCCTTGCCTGAGGAAGATCCTTTGTGTATTCCTTATGACTCGACACTGACAACTACAGTATGGGATAGTATCCGCTGGTGCGGGACCAAATATACAGAAAGTGGCCATTATCAGGTAATCTCTCCGGAGAATCCGGAAACCGGTTGTAACGATACGATCTATACCCTTCACTTAAAGGTGCACTACACATCGCGCGATACGATCGACTTAGCAGGCTGCGACAACATTGTGATAGGAGAGAAAAAATATATTGTTAGCGGAATGTATCATGACACCACATTCTTAGCGGGCGGTAATCGTCATATCCAGACGCGGAACATAACCATCCATCCGAAGACTTATGGTTTGATCGAAGAAACGGCTTGCAATAACTACATCGGTCCGACGGGTGTTGTCTATACCGTCTCCGGTGAGTATGAAGAGACAACGACGAACGTTGCTGGTTGCGATTCTATCGTTACGCTTCGTTTGGAGATTCTGGATTGCCATATATATGATTCTGTTTATTTCTGTGAAGGATTTAACACAGAACACACCGCAGAACATGGCGATTATATCACGACGTATCTGCCGTACACCTACGAGTCACCGGCGGAATGGGATTATATGGAAGGTGTAGAATTGCAGCATGATGGCGGAAAAACATTGATGGACTTGCATAAAGCGGAAGAGAACCTGTATATGCATTATACGGACAGCCTGATGCCGATCATAGCTATCTCGTGGAGTCACCGCCCTGAAGGCAAGAAGACCTACGAGCCGATTACGGTGGAAGACGAACCGCAATGGATAGAGGCCGGTTCACTGGCGCTGCGCTTGCAGTTCCTCTGCGGCGAGACGTACAGCACGAGTTATGTGACCGATATCGATAACGTAGATGCAGATGCGACGCCGGTTAAACGCATTGAGAACGGCCGCGTCATCATCCTCCGCGGTGGTGTCAAATATGATATGCTGGGGAATGTAATTAAATGAAGCAACTGAGAGACATAGTAATCGTGATGATGGCGCTCGCTTGGGGTGCGATGAACGCGCAAGCACAGACGACGATGGAGGCTGTGCCTGCCAGCGAGGAGACGTGTGAGTGGTGGCGAGAATACTACAATGCGCAGTATTGGTTTTGCGATTGTAAGTACCACTCGAAGACTTTTGAATTCCCGCTGGACGAAGTGATTTCGGATACGGTGTGGTACAAAGCGACCTTTGATGACTTGCGTCAAGGCGTCACGGCGTTCTGGTTCTCGGATGTAGCGGTGACCTTAGAGGTCTATCCGCTCTGCGTCAGCACCTCGCCGGCTATCTCGCTCACGATAGGGCCCAACCAGATGCACGAGATGGATGTGACGGAGATAAACGCACAAATAGATCAGATAGGAAACGTCGATTATCTGAAAGTGCTATCTCCTGCGATCCGCGTCTATCCGCACGACGGCGGCTCAGGACATGTCTATTGCTATCCGTATGGCTACGGTCCGGAGGCCAAGTGCGCCGATTCGCTCATTCTCCAACCGCGTATGACCTATGTCTGCTCGGCGCCGGAGAACGTCTATAGGCTGAAGTATGACAAGATTGCATCGTCCGGCAAAGCATTCGTGCATTGGCAGCAAGAAGACTGCGCACCAGCGAACGTTTTTTTTACGCGCGGCGCGTGCGAGGGAAACGAAGTAGCACGTCATACGCTGAGCGATTCGCTCCACGTATGGACCTTGGATCCTGCGATGCTCTTAGACGCGCATGAGGCCAAGCAGGACCTCTGGCTGCATGTGAAGCACGAGAACGGCAAGACCGGACGCTTACGTTACTACGACAACCCGAAATATACAGACCCGGCTACGCCTATTACCATGAAGACCTGTCAGGGAAAGACCTTGAGTGCGAACGGGCAGACGTTTAGTGCCGATACCGCCTTCACAGATACCCTCTGGGTAGCACGTGACACGCTGCAGACCGTAGATATAGCGCTCACGTTCACAGCGCCGGAGTTGGAATATGATACGGTTTGGATATCCGCTATCGAACTTTCGCGCGGCTACCGCTATACAGCGTCAGGCACGATCTTCTACGAGTACGGCGACTCCATCGTGGAGATCAAGAAGAATAATACTTGCACGCGCCTTGTCCAAGTGACGCTGCTCAATCCCGAAGGAGTGCAGAGTATTACCGACGGACGACGCAAAGCATATAAGATGATAGAGAACGGGCAACTGTTTATCATCGTGGATGAAAGAAAATACAATGTCTTTGGACAACAATATAACTAATTAAAATTAATATTAACAAACACTATTAACAACATGAAAAAGTTTCTACTACTGACCATGGTTTCGATGATGTCCGTCTTCGCGATGGCTATCGGTCGTAACGATGGTAGTACCAAAGCCAATGCTATTGACTTTGATTGGGACGGCGGTCATGTACAGGTGGGCGATTCTACTAAGTGGTACCGTGTGGATCTGACTCCGCTCTACTCGGAGGAGAATCCGGCGCTGACACTGTATATGGTCAGCCAGAGCTTGTTGGACACGGTAGATTGTAAATTGAATGCTACTGTGGCAGGCCAGTCTGAGGAGAAAACGTACACGATCATGCCGGGTAAGACAATGAGCTGGACAGCTAACGCCAGTATGCTCGTTCGTCTGAAACAGACGGAGGTGTACCTCACCCTTAAGACGACACCCAGAAATGCAGATTCCGAGTCTGCACGTATCAAGCTGAGTGCGAAGGTGTACGATGCAATCGACTTGGATGAAGCTTGTAAGAATGCCAAGCTCTTCGACTGGGCGAACGGTATCACGCAGAGCCGCGGCGCTATGCAGTGGTTCAAAGTGGACCTGAAGAAAGCGAAAGCAAAAGACAGTGTGGATGTCCGCATTGCTATCACGAACACCGGTTCGGGTACGCTCAACCTGCGTGCCGGTCAGTCGCTCGACTGCCCGTCATCCGGTATGACCAAACGTTCCTTCGTGATCGCTGCCGGCCAGACCGTTTACGACACCATTCCTCTGTCCATGATTAAGAGTGTGGCTGCTGACGAACTCTATGTCACGTTCGACAACAACCAGCCTATCGCCGTGAAAGCTAACTATGTGGCTTGGCCGCCCGTGCCACTGCTCGATTGCGATGCAGTGACCTGGGATTCGCTGCCCGTAGTGACCAACCAGGTTCTAAACCCGGGTAAACACTACCTCAAGATCAATGTGCAGCAGATGAACGACTCGGCGAAGTATGAGCCGGAGTTCACCTTCCGCAACAATGGTGATGCAGATGCTACCATCAACCGTAAGATGTCGTTCGAGTGCCCGGTATGGGGTTGGCAAGGCGATGAGATTACGCTGGCTGCAGGCGCAGAGAAGATTGAGGTAATCAAGAAGAACGTAGTAGAGGGTATCACCGTACCGTATATCTACCTCGTTATCGAGAACGACCAGCCGTTTACCCTTATCGGCCGCTACAAACACGTTCGTGAAGGTAAGGCTTGTAAGAGTAATATCGACTTCAACTGGGAGACCGGTCATACGCAGGACGGTAAGACAACCCAATGGTATGCTATTGATGTAAGAGAGGCGAAAGATGATATCCGCGACATCAAGATCACGGTGAAGAACCTCGGTTATGACAAAGCAACGGTTAGTGCTTCCTTGGCATTCAGCTGCCCGTATATCGACCTTCAGGAGATCACTCGTACCTTGGCAAAAGATGAGTCGATTACCCGTAAGATCGGTTATTCGACTTACGCCATGATGTCCGATACTATCTGGGTAGGTGTTACCACCGACCAGGATATCCAGATCTTGGCTGACACCTCTTCTGTTGAGACCAAACCGGCAGACCCGAACGATCCGTGTTTGGAGGCTATTGAGTTCAACTGGGAAGACGGCGCAAAGCAGAGTGCAAATGATACCGTTTGGTATAAGCTCGGTATGGACGAAGTACGTGAGTTACAGCTGTTCCCGACCGTTTACGTACGTAACCTGAGCTCGGAGAACGAGGCAACGATCTACGGCGCATTGTCGTTGGAGTGCCCGGATACGATTCCTAACCAGGAGCGTAGTCTGAAGATCGCGAAGAACGGAACCTACTCGAAGAAGATCTCGCGTAACATGTTTGAGAACATCCAGCAGGATACGATCTATCTGCGCGTGGTAGCCACCGAGGATGTCGCTTTCGAGATTCGTTTGACGGAAGAGGCCGAAGGTGCAAGCTGTACCTCCGCGATCCGTTTCAACTGGGTATCCGGTAATGACCAGGCAGCTAACGCGAACCTCTGGTACGCAGTTGACCTGCGCGAGGCTATGCAGAGCAACAAGGATATCCATATCAAGGCGGTGAACAAGGGTGATACCGTTTGTAAGGGTACAGTCGAGATGGCCTATACTTGTCCTTACGAGTCCACTCAGTCGGCTGGCTTTAAGATCAACCCGAAAGACTCTGTTACCAAGACGATGCCGCACAGCTCGCTGGAGACCTTGACCGACAGCACGCTTTATGTACGTGTATATGGTAACACACCACTGCACTTCGATGTACGCTTGGTAGATCCTGCTCATTTCGACACCATCGAGTGCGCCGAGATTGAAGCTAACCTCACCGAGCTGAAGTGGAACACACTGTATACCCAGAAGACAGATACCGCTTGGTACCTGCTGAAGAAAGAGTCCTTGGATTCGCTCTTTAGCGGCGAGGTAACTCCGGAGGCACATGCATGGGATACACTCGGTCGTCCGATTAAGATTAAGGCTGAGATTGCATACCACTGCCCGGTTACTGCTACGATGATGAACAAGCAGATCACTCTCACGGACGGTGAATATGTCAAGAAGATCGACCCGAGTACGGCTCAACAGCTGGCCGGTCGTGACACGGTTCTCGTTCGTATCATCACCGATGGCGCATTCAAGTTCGAGGCTCGCCTCGTATCGCCGTGGACTGGTAACAAACCGAAAGACGCTATCCGTATCGATTGGAACAAAGAGTACGTACAAGAGGCGAACACCATCATGTGGTATCGTATCCGTTCGTACGAACTCAAGCAACTGGAGAATCTGGACGGCAGAAGCCTCCACGTCTTCTCGAAGAACCATGGAGGTAAAGCTACCATGGAGGTGGCTGTATATGAGGACATCGCTCAGACCGACAAAGAGGATATGATCGAGTACTACACCGGTCGCAAAGCGGTTCGTGAGATCCCTGCAGGTCGCACCGTAAGCAGAAATATCCCGTCGTACGTGATCAAGGGCTTGGCTGACAAAGAGTTGTATGTCCGCATCAAGACCGATCAGAAACTGACCATCTCTTCTTCGACGCCGATGTACAGCACGCTGACCACTCCGATCAACACAGCCGAGTTGGCTCAGTTAGCTGTTCCGAACGTTGATTATGACGTTCCTGCCGGCGGTAAATGGTTTGCTGTTTGCTTACCGTACATCCGTAACAACTATAAGATTACGAAAGAATCCAAGTTCACTGTTACCAACCCGCATGCGGAGGCAGTGAAGGTGAGCGGTACGGCTACATGGATGGATACATTGATCTATGATATCCCGAGACGCGAGCGTTCTATCAAAGCGAATGCAAACTACGAGAAGACCTTCTACCGCGCTATTGAGAAAGGTCTCGAACGCGCAGGCTTTAACTACTCGTTAGAAGAGACGAACCCGACATTCGTAGATAGCATCGTACGTGAGTATGTAACCGATGATTCGCTGACAATGTACATCTATTTCAATGCAGAGAAAGATCTGAAGTTCCGCATTGACTTAGAGCGTACGACCGCTGAGTCTTGCAACAACGCAATGATGTTCGACTGGGAGCACGGTAATGTCAACGAGGCCGATACGTGCATGTGGTATAAAGTAGAACTGGATTCGACCTTCATCCCCAAGGATAAGGATATCATGCTGCATGTAGAGAACTGGAGCAGTACAGCAGAGAACACGACAGCGGAGATCCGCTTCATGTGCGATGATGTGCCTACGACCATAAACCAGACGATTGCCGCTAACGGCGAGAAATCGCACTCGATTGACCGCGACTTGATTGATCGTATGGAGTGGCCGAACTACATGTTCATTAAGTTCACTTCCGAGCAAGCTACTCATATCTGGGCAGAACTCGTTCCCGCTAAGCCACGTGATAGCCTTGTATTCAACGAGAAACTGTATCTCTGCGACGGCGCTACCTATACGGATACCTTGGTTATCCCGAACGTAGATCACGTGATCAACTATGCAGACGCTTCGACGCTGAAATGGACCGATAAGATTGAGTTCCAGAACGATACAGCGGTTGCTGTTTGGGATTCGATTGTACACTTCACCGTGATTCCGTTGGTTGACCCGATGATGTACAACTTCGCAGACATTCCTGCAGCATCGAAGCCGGTAATCAAGAAGGGCAACCCGATTGATGTAACGGCTGCAACGACCTGGCTGAACGGTAAGTTCGCTGAGGAGCAAGCGGCTGCAACGGGTGACTCGATCAAGAAAGTAGATACGCTCCTCTGGGAGTGGAAGTGCAAAGACTGCACCGAGTTTGCAGCACTGCCGGCTACGGCGCTTGACCACGAGGCAGTCGTTCTCCGCTTCGTCGCAGTGACACAGTGTGAGGACTCCCTCTATTCGGATGACCTCTACCATCATATCTACGACACCGTAGAGGTAGAGAGCTGTAAGGCATACAAGTGGGATGCTACCGGTGTAACCTATACCGAGAGTACCACCGCTTCTGCAACCTACCATAAGTATGTAAACGGTTGTGACAGTATTTCCGTTCTCGACCTGACGATCACTCCGCTTACTCCGGGTGACACCACCGCTACGGCTTGTAACTGGTTCATCTGGCATGTGACGGGTGATACGCTCACCGCAACCGGTGACTATGTAGGTCATATCGACGTAGACGGTTGCGACAGTACGGTTACGTTGCACCTCACGGTTAACAATCCGTATATCGCTACCCTTCCGGCTGTAGCACGTTATGGCAACCGTCTGTTGATGATTGACCGCAACGCTATCAAGGACATGGGTTGGAACCTGCCGGATTCGATTGACACAGGCTTTGTACAGTGGTTCAAAGAGCTGCTGCCGAACGACAGCCTCGTCGGAACCGGTTACTACTACACCTCTAAGGACGGTAGCCCGCTGGTAGGTACGTACTATGCACGTATCGAGATTGCTGCTACCACCGAAGGCGAGTGCGGACAGATCGGTGAAACGAACCGTCTGGTATGCGCTCCGGCTGCAGGTGCTCCGGCACTGATGCCGTCGCTGGCTAAGCCGAACGAGGATATCTTAGTGATCAACCTCGATCCGGAGAAAGAGACCGTCATTCGTGTATTCACCACCGAGGGCTTGGTACAGAGTCAATACGTCGTTCGCGGCGAATCGACCTTCACTATCAAGGCTGCGGCTGATCACGGCTTCTATCTCGTTGAGCTGAGCAATGACAGCATGAATTCAACATTACGTTATATTGTTAAATAAGAATAGGAGGTAGCACAATGAAGACTTTTAAATCAATTCTGATTGCAGCCACCCTGATATGCGCTTCTGCGTCGATGCTTTCGGCGCAGGAAGCAGCGCAGCCCGCACAAGGCCATCAATGGAAAGTGGCTATCGGCGACTCCGTAAAGATTAAACCTGAGTGCCAAGAGTACCTCACCGGTGAGACTCCCTCCAGCTGGGTATGGGATAAGATTCACACCGTTCGTCAGCTGGGAACCAAACGTTTCCCGGAAGGCGTACTGCTGATGAATATCTACTCCTGGATCTGCGAAGACTGCTTAGTTCCTGCCGGTCAAACCGAGGAAGAGGCAGCACAAGCAGCCAAAGGTCAAAAGACTGAAGTAGCAAATGAGGCACCGAACAAAGCTAAAGAAGCTGTAGCTCCGGCAGAAGCAGAAGCCGCAGCTGCATCCGCAGCCGCAGCCGCTGGTGCGGCAACCGAACAAGCTCAAGCTGCTGAAGGCGCACAAGAGGCGGCTCAAGAAGCAGCTCCTGCTGCAGAGCAAGCAGCAGCACAACCTGCTGAAGGCGCACAAGCATCTGCACAAGAAGGTGCACAAGAGGCACAACCGGCTGAGGCTGCTCAAGAAGCAGCTCCTGCTGCAGAGCAAGCTGCTGAGCAACCCGCTGAGCAACCCGCTGCTGAATCTGCACAACCGACAGAGCAGGCTGCCGCAGAAGGCGACTCGATTCGCACCAAGCAGAACTTCGCCCACAACTACCATCGCTTCACCATCGGTGTTCGCGGCGGTGCCGCTTCGCTCTTGCACGAGACCACAAACGGTCATTGGGCTTGTGGTGGCGAAGGTGTTCTCGACCTGCAGTATGCACATTACTGGTCCAAGGACGGTCGTCCTGTTGATCTCGGTTTGATCACCGGTATCGGTATCGGTTATTCGCAGAGCGGTATGAACGCAAATGTGGATACCTACAAGCAGATTCCGGATCCTACCAGCGGCAAGAACATCGACTATACCGTGCATGTAGACAACGTCAACGAACGTGACGGTGTCGTAGTATTGGAGATCCCGTTGATGTTCTCGCTCATCCATGAATCCGGATTCTTCTTCAATGTAGGTCCTCGATTCATGTTGCCGGTTTATCTGCCCTATACGCAGACCCTCTCCAACAATGCCAACACGTATATCTCGGCCTTCTTTGAGGAGACCGGTGTGCTGGTGTCGAACGAGGTGATCACCGGTCTGTTGAAAGAGACGGATTATACCACCAAGGGTAGTCCTGTTAACCCGGTATCGTTCAATCTTCTTTTGGGCGCAGAGTTAGGATACGAGTGGACGCTGAAGAACGGTAACTCGCTCGGTCTGGGTGTATACGGTAACTATGGTGTATATCATAGCTTCACCAACAACACCACAGACAAATCGCTGGTTGAGGTTACTCCTCCGACAGATAGCGACGTAGCTGCCATCAATGTTCATTCTGCCACGAGCACTTATGCGAACAAATTGGGTTACTTCGGAGCCGGTATCAAGTTGGCATACCACTTCAACTTTCCCAAGAAGAACGCGAAGAACTACCATGCACAAAAGTTATTCTGATTAGCGCATGACGATACTATGTAGCGAAACAAGTACATCTGTTTGTTCGGCCGCCATCTGTAAGGATGGCGAGCCGATTAAGCAGTGTATCTGCCGTGAGGGAAGCAACCACGCCCGGTTGCTGCCTCTCTATATAGAGGAGTTGCTCTCGTTCGCGCGAGAGCAATCCTTCTCTATAGACGCGGTGGCCTTGTCCGAAGGTCCGGGCAGTTATACCGGCCTCCGTATCGGCACGGCAACCGCCAAAGGACTCTGCTACGGACTCAATGTCCCACTGATACCTGTGCCGACACTGGAGGTGCTCAAAGTAGCGTCCGGTATAAAGGAAGGAATCCTCATTCCCATGATTGACGCACGCCGAATGGAAGTCTATACATCCATCAACGGCGAGACAAAGGCAGTCATAGTGGAGAATGAAGAAAGTCTCTATTCCGGTAACGGGGAGATCTATTACTTCGGTGACGGAGCAGAAAAGTGCTCAAAAATCTTGACAAAGTCTAACTGGCACTATATCCCCGATATCGTGCCCGAAGCGCAATACGTAGGCCTGTTAGCCGAATGCGGTCAACGAAAAGTAGAAAGTAAGGACTTGGCGTACTACGAGCCGTTCTATCTGAAAGAGTTTGTGGCCGCACAAAGTCATGTCAAAGGTTTGAAATGAAAATATCAAATCTTAAATATCAAATTGTAAATATCATCATTTTGATGATGATCCTCTCCTCGTGTTCGACAACGAAGAACACCTGGGCAAGTCGTTCCTTTCACCAGACGAAAGTCAAATATAACATCCTTTATAACGGCAATGTGGCATATGAGGAAGGCCTCAAAGCAATCCGCGATGCCAACACCGACGACTATAGTCGTATCCTAAACCTGTATCCGGTATCTAACCATCAAGCGGCCGCGGCAGCCAGCTCTCAGATGGACCGAACGATTGACAAATGCCGCAAGTGCATCAAGTTGCACTCTATTAAAACGAAACCAAAACGTAACCCAAAGAAGGTTAACGATCCCAAATACAAACTGTGGTTGCAATCGGAGGAGTTCAATGCCGACATGGACTTGGCCTGGATACGTCTGGGCGAAGCGGAGTTCCATAAAGGCGATTTCCTCGGCGCCGTCAGTACGTTCAATTATATCATCAACCACTACCAGAACGACCCGGATATGATTGCGCAATGCCAGTTATGGATTGCGCGTGCGTATGCCGAGATGGGCTGGCAGTACGAGGCGGAAGACATGCTCAACCGCGTCAACCTGGATGCACTGAGCCGTAAGCATGCACGTCTCTTTTCTGCTGTCAAAGCGGATGTGCTCTTGCACGGCGAGCATTACCACGAAGCTATTCCATTCGTCAAGATAGCTATCCCGTATGAGAAACGCAAGATCTACCGTCCGCGGTTTGTGTATGTGTTAGGTCAGTTATACGAGCGCGAAGGCAAACGCGAAGAAGCTATCCGCGCATATAAGTACGTTATTCGTATGGCGCCACCCAATGAGATGGATTTTAATGCGCGCATTCATATGGCGGAGCTGGGCGGCAAGAGTTCGCTGCGATCCTTGCGTGCGATGTCCAAACAGTCCAAACACAAAGACCGGTTAGACCGGATCTACGGCGCGATGGGTAATATCTACTTGCAGTCAAAGGACACCTCCAAAGCGCTGGAGATGTACGAGGAAGCGATAGCCAAAGCAACACAAGCAGGGACGGCCAAAGCCGCTGTGCTCGTGCGCGCGGGCGATATATATTATGAACAACGCGCGTACGTGAAGGCGCAACCTTGTTACCGCGAAGCCGTGACTATCCTCACGGCGGAGAATGATGCTTTTGCACGCGTGCAGAAGCGCTCGGAAGTGCTGGACGAATTGATTGTCGCCTATACCCAATCCCAACTGCAGGACTCGCTGCAACGCCTGGGTCATATGACTGAAGCCGAACAGCGCGCAATAGTGGATAAGATCATTGCGGACTTGATAGCAGCAGAGAAAGCCGATTCGATCAAGCAGGCAGAGGACGCGCGTGAGTTGGCACGTGGTGACTCCGGACCGCGCAGCGTGAACACAGCGAACATGTTAGGCGGCTCGGGGGCGCAGAAAGGTGAGTGGTATTTCTACAATCCGCAACTCATCAAACAAGGCCAGCAGGAGTGGCGTCGCCGTTGGGGAAACCGTCCGCTGGAGGATAACTGGCGAAGACAGAACAAACAGGTTTTCATAACGGATGAAGGAATGAACGGTGAAGGGACGAACGGTGATATACAGGCAGGAGACTCTACCAAGTTGGCCGGTGATTCGATCGTTTCTCGTCCGGCTCCGGAGACCGATACGCACAAGCCGGAATACTATCTGCAGCAGATACCGCGCACCGAAGAGGATTATGCCATCAGCGACAGTCTGTGGCGAGAGGCGATGGTGGCGCTCTATTATATTTACCGCGACAAGGTAGAAGATGAGTCGCTGGCACAAGAGACCTTGCAGGAACTGGAGAAACGCTTCCCGCACCATGCTTGTGTACAAGCTATCCATGAGGATGAAGAGCTGCGCGTCTTGCGGCATGATGCCGCTTATATCGCCCGTATGCGAAAGCTCTTAGCGGAGCAAGACTCGCTGTATGCAGCTACTTACCGCGCGTATACGAAAGGACAGTATGCCATCGTCAAGGCCAATAAACAACAGGCTCAGACCGAGTTTCCGGAAAGCCGTCTGATGCCGCGATTCCTGTTCCTCAACGCCGTGTCTGTGGCTCGTACGGAAGGCCAGGACGCTTTCGTGGTAGAGCTGCAAGACCTGGTAACCAAGTACGGCGAGACCGAGTTAGGTACGATGGCCAAGGATATGTTAGCGATGTTAGGTCAGGGTCGCGAGAGCCAGAACGGCGGTTCGACAGGCAGCTTGGCCGACATGCGCGGACAGGTTGAGGAAGAACCCGAAGATACGACGGCGACACAAGAGTGGTCGGAGGACCGCAAGCAACCGTCTGTAGTGCTGCTTATCATGGCGAAAGCCGACGAGCAGGCATTGAACGAACTGCTGTATGAAGTGGCGTTGTTTAACTTCTCGCAGTTCCTGATTCGCGATTTCGAACTGCAGAAACTGCCTGTTTGGGGCGAAGGATGCGCATTGCGTGTCAGCGGCTTTGCCGACCTCGACGAAGCCGAATGGTGGGTGGACCTTGTTAACAAGAACGCCGAGATGAAGGCGGTACTGGCGAATATACAAATAAAGGCAGTTACCGAAGTCAACCTCCCCTTATTGAAATAACAAAAAAAAAGAACAGCCGAAACTGTTCTTTCGTCGGGGAGACGTGATTCGAACACGCGACCTCCGGTCCCCCAGACCGTTGCGCTACCGGGCTGCGCCACTCCCCGAAGCTTTTGATTTTTCAAAAGCGGGTGCAAAGGTACTACAAAAAAATGACATACGCAAATTTTATTGCAAAATAATGACTAAAAAATTCTATATTGAGACATATGGCTGCCAAATGAACGTCGCGGACAGCGAAGTAGTAGCTGCTATTTTGCAGACAACGGACGCTGAGCTGACGGAACAATGGGAGGACGCCGATATCATCTTACTCAACACCTGCTCCATCCGTGACAACGCGGAACAGAAAGTAGGCGCACGCCTTCGGGAACTCAAAGCTCTAACAGCGAAGCGGTCTAACAGTCCGAAGGACGGTCTCACTTCTAACAGGCGCAGCCGGCCTATTATCGGTGTCATCGGCTGCATGGCGGAGCGAATCGGACAGGAGTTGATTGATGATTTCGGGGTAGATTTTGTAGCCGGACCGGATGCATATCTGGACATCCCGAATCTGCTGGCGCAGTGCGAGCAAGGCCACAAGGCAATGAACGTGGAGTTGAGTACGACCGAGACCTATCGTCAGATTATTCCGGCGCGTATCGGTCGGTCGATCAGCGGTTTTGTGTCTATCATGCGCGGCTGTAATAACTTCTGCTCCTATTGCGTAGTACCCTACACCCGCGGTCGCGAGCGCAGCCGGGACGTGGAGTCGATCCTGAACGAGGTGAAGGACCTGCAAGCACGGGGCTACAAGGAAGTGACGCTGCTGGGCCAGAATGTCAACTCGTATAAGTTTGGAGATATCGACTTCGCCGACCTCTTGGAGATCGTAGCGGATGCCGTACCGGATATGCGTATTCGTTTTACGACGAGTCACCCAAAGGACATGTCCGACAAGACGCTCGAGGCCATCAGTCGGCATAAGAACCTATGTAAGTTCATTCATCTGGCTGTTCAGTCGGGTTCGAACCATATTCTTAAATTGATGAACCGCAAGTACACACGCGAATGGTATCTGGATCGCATCGCGGCTATCCGTCGTATCCTGCCCACTGCTGCTATCAGCACCGACATCTTCTGCGGTTTTCACGATGAGACGCTCGAAGATCATGCTCAGACGCTTAGCCTGATGCGCGAGGTAGGTTTTGACAGCGCATTCATGTTCAAGTATTCGGAGCGCCCGGGTACGTATGCCCACAAGCACCTGCCGGACAATATCCCGGAAGAAGAGAAGATCCGCCGCCTGAATGAGATCATCGCCCTGCAGACCCAGTTGTCGCTTGAGTCCAATCAACGCGAGATAGGTAAGACGGTGGAAGTGCTCGTCGAAGGTTTCTCCAAACGCAGCCGGGATGACATGTACGGACGCACAGAGCAGTACAAGACGGTAGTCTTCCCGCGTACCGACCAGAAGATCGGCGATTTCGTCAACGTACGTATTTTGGAAGCCTCAGCGGCAACATTGAGAGGCGAAATAGTATAAAAAGTGCGAAAAAAAACATTTTTTTGTCGAAATATTTGGTTATATCAAATAAAAGCAGTACTTTTGCACTGAAAACAAAAATTTTCATAGTTAAGGTTTAGGTTTAATGGCGAAAGGAGGCTGTGAAGTTTCCTTTCGTTTTTAAACAAAAAGAACAAAAATCGGGGCGGAGGCCTCCTTTTTATATGGCAGAGGAAAATCAAAATATCATTCCGGATTTGACGGATATAGAGGAGGTTCGCAAGGCGATTATTGCGAATGAGATACTAAATAGAAAATATTAAAATAATATATACATGGCAGTAACGTACATGACCGAAGAAGGTCTGCAAAAATTGAAAGAGGAGCTCCATCGTTTGGAGACAGAAGAGCGCCCACGTATCATTGCCGCTATTGCAGAGGCACGTGAGAAGGGTGATTTGAGTGAGAACGCGGAGTATGACGCCGCAAAAGAGGCACAGGGAGTGCTGGAAACGAAGATAGCACAGATGAAAGCCCGTCTGATGGAAGCGCGTGTGTTGGACGCTGCGGATATCCGTACTGATGAGGTTCAGATCCTTACCAAAGTGCGCGTACGTATGCGCAGCACCGGTATGGTGAAGACCTATCAGCTGGTGACGGAAGGCGAGGCGAATGCGCTGGAAGGTAAGATCTCCGTGACCACTCCTATCGCCAAAGGCTTGATGGGCAAGAAAGTGGGTGACATCGCACAAGTGCAAGTGCCGGCTGGACTGATTGAGTTTGAAATCCTTGAAATATCCCTCTAATATGACACTCTTTACGCGTATTATCAAAGGTGAGATCCCGAGCTACAAAGTAGCTGAGAACGACAAGAACTATGCTTTTCTGGATATCAATCCGCTGGTTAAGGGCCATACCTTGGTAGTGCCCAAACTGGCAGAGCCGGAGGCAGATTATATCTTTGACTTGACTGACGAGCAGCTTAAGAGCCTGATGACGTTTGCCAAGAAAGTAGCGAAGGGCATCAAAGCCGCAACAGGCTGTAAGCGCGTAGGTGTGGCTGTGTTGGGCATGGAGGTTAACCATGTGCATGTACATTTGGTGCCGATGAACTCGGAGAAGGATATGCTCTTTACCAACCCCAAATTATCTTTACCCGCGGAGGAAATGGCTTTCATCGCCAACTCCATCGCTGAGGCTATCGATAAAATTTAATTTTTTTTACTAACTTCAAATCACTTAACGTTATGACAAAACAGGAATTAGCTGCAACATTGAACGTTGCTTATGCTGTAGCAGGCGTAGATGGCTTCGCTGATGAAGAAAAAGATCAATTGGCAAAGGAGTTGGCAAGTTACAACTTGTCGGAGGAGGATAACAATCTGATCATCCAGGCCTACAACGAGATGAGCATTCTGGAGGCTGTGAACATCATTGCACAGGCTAACGAGGATGTAAAGAAAGAGGCTTCAGCTCTTATCATCTATGCAATCATCGCTGACCGCAATGCCACGGAGATGGAGACCGGCGCTCATCGTCTAATGGTTAAACTCCTCGACCTGCCTTTGATTGAGTTCGAAGAGGCACAACGTATTTTAGGTTTCTAATAACAAAAAATCCCGCGGTTGCGGGATTTTTTATTACCATATTGACACCCTTTCTTCCGGGGCGATATACATAGGCGAGTCTTCTTGGACATCCCATGCCTCGTACCATGCGCCGATCTGCGGCAGGGCGCCGTTCACACGCCATCTGCCGAGCGAGTGCGGGTCAGATTTTGTGCGCTGGAGAATCTCCTCAGGGCGGATATTTCCCGCCCATACGTTGGCGTACGCGAGGAAGAAACGCTGTGCCGGCGTAAAGCCATCGCGTTTCTGTAAGCGCTCGGTCTCCGGTTTAGCAGCCTCGTTGTTGCAGAACGCCAGATAGGACACCTGCAAGCCTCCATGGTCGGCGATGTTCTCACCCAGCGTGAAGGCGCCGTTAGCGTGCACACCCGGAGCTACCTCGATCTTATTAAACGCCTCCTCCATCACTTTTGTGCGGGCATCGAAAGCCGCCTTGTCTTCGGCTGTCCACCAGTTGACCATGTTACCGTCCTTGTCGAACTGACAGCCTTGGTCGTCAAAGCCGTGCGTCATCTCATGACCGATCACCACACCGATAGCGCCATAGTTGAACGCATCGTCTGCGCGCATATCAAAGAACGGATACTGAAGGATACCGGCGGGGAAGCATATCTCGTTGGACGAGGGGTTATAGTACGCGTTCACGGTCTGCGGGGTCATGTACCACTTGGTCTTATCCACCGGTTTGCCTAAGAAACTGAGGCTGTAGTCCTGCTCGAACTTCGCTGCACGCTGGAGGTTGGCATAGTAGGTGTCAGCTGCATTGATATCCAGCGCCGTATAGTCGCGCCAGGTGTCCGGATAGCCGATCTTAATGGTCATCGCGTTCAGTTTCTCGAGTGCTTTGGCTTTGGTCTCGGCCGACATCCACGCGAGGTTCTCAATACGTTGACCGAGCGCCTTCTGGAGATTATGTACCAGTGCCAGCATACGCGCTTTGTTCTCCTCCGGGAAATACTTCTTGACGTACATCTGTCCTACCGCTTCGCCGAGTGTTCCGTTGACCATGCTCACCGCACGTTTCCACAGCGGACTCGGTTCTTCTTTCCCGGACAGAACGCGGCCATAGAAATCAAACGAAGCCATGAAGATCTCATTGGTCAGGAACGATGCTGCACCGTCAATGACCTGCCAAGCGAACAAGGTCTTGAGGTCCTCGAGAGGTTCGTCAGCCAGCATACGACCGGCTTCCTGGAGATGAGGGATCTGACCGACAGAGAGGCTGTCGAGCGTAACACCCATTGCGAAGAAATACGTTCTCCAATCGACCTGCGGAACCAGTTTCTGCAGTTCGTCGATAGACAGCTTGTTGTAGTTACGCTGCGGGTCGCGGAGCTCTACATTGGAGTAAGCGGCTTTGGCCAGACGGGTCTCCATACGCAGAACGGTCTGCGCACGTGCAGCGGCATTGTCATACTCAAAGAGCGTGAACAGCTTCTCGATATATTTGACATACGCCTCGCGGATCGAGCGGGTGTGCTCGTCCTCGTCCAGATAGTACTCTTTCTCTCCGAGTGCAAAACCGGCCTGGTACTCGTTGAGGATGTTCATGGAGCTGTTCATCGCATCCGCGTCCACGTACATCGCCCATAACTGGAAGTCCATGGCTTTACCGAGCACCTCGGATAACAGGTCGCGGGACTGAATAGCGTCTATCTCAGCGAGGGTCGGTAACACCGGAGCGATACCTTCCCGGTCACGGCGCGCCGTGTCCATCGCGAGGTTGTAGACGTCGCCTATCTTCTGCGCGATAGAGCCCTGCTCGTGTTGCTTGGCAGCAATGTCTTTGATGAGTCCATTCACCTGCTCCAAGTTCTGCAAGCCCAGTTTGTCAAACGAGCCGAAGCGGCTATACTCCGGGGTAAGAGGGTTGTTGGCCATCCAGCCGCCACAAGCGAACTGATAGAAATCGCATTGTGGAGCGGCGGTCATGTCTAAGTTAGCCAGGTCAATACCTGTTGTCTGTTGTTTAGTGCATGCTGTTGTCATAAGTACAAACGCTGCAAGCGTAAAAAGAATTTTTTTCATATAAATAATAAACCTACTTGATAGACGAGGAACGAGATCAGCCATGCGAGGATCAGGGAGTGGAAGACGGTGAACCACGCCCACTGTTTGCCGGCTTCCCGATGGAGCGTGGCGATGGTGGCTACGCAGGGGAAGTAGAGTAGCACGAAGAGCATGAAGCTGAATGCCGTCAGCGGTGTAAAACCGGCCGCGGTGATGTCTCCACCATAGAGGATAGCCAGGGTCGAGACGATGGCTTCTTTTGCGGGCAGACCGGTCAGGAGACATACCGACATCTTCCAGTCAAAGCCCAGTGGCTCCATGAGCGGGGAGACGAACTGACCGATAGCAGCCAGATACGAGTGCTCGAGGTCGTTGAGGTCTTGCGAGGGGAAATACTCCAAGGCCCAGATGATGATAGATGCCCACAGGATGACCGTGCATATCTTTTGCAGATAGTCCGCCACGCGCTCCCAGATATGCGCCGCCGTGTTACGCGCCTTGGGGATACGGAACTCAGGTAACTCGTTGACCGTATCGTCATTGTCTTGGCGGAACCACCGCGTGCGCTTCATGATGATGGCGAAGAGCACAGACAGACTGATACCTATCGCGTAGAGTGAGATCATCACCAGCGCTTTGTAATGTTCGAAGAACGTATCGACGAACAGCATATAAACCGGCAGACGGGCCGAGCAGGACATGAACGGCACCATGAGCATGGTCAGTACACGGTCCTTGGGGTTCTGTATATCCCGCGCCGCCATGATCGCCGGCACATTACAACCGAAGCCCATGAGCATCGGCACGAAACTACGGCCGTGCAGACCGACGCGGTGCATGATTGTATCCATGATGAACGCCTCACGGGCCATGTATCCGGAGTCCTCCATGAGCGAGATAAAGAAGAACAGAATGACTATGTTCGGTACGAACGCGAGCACTGCGCCCACTCCGGCTAACACGCCGTCTATCAGCAGCGAGGAGAACCAACCTTCGGCCAGGACACCTCTCGCCCATTCGCTCAACCAATCCACGCCGCTCTCAATCCACTCCTGCGGATACGCACCGAGCGTGAACGTGCACCAGAATACGAAATAGAGGATAGCCATCATGATCGGGAAACCCAACCACGGGTTCGTCAGCACCTTATCGATCTTCTCCAGCCGCGTCTGATGCTTGTCATCTTTCGCATGCGTGAGCGTCTCTGTCAAAATACCGTGCACATACGCGCGGTAGGTGTCCTCATCACCCTCCTGGTCACGCAGGTGATAGATCGGGTGCGCCTTGGATACAGGTCGAGCTGCCACTTCCTGCAGCAGTGACAAGCAGTTAGGCAGACCGTAGTTCAGTCGCACGGAGATACGGCAGGTAGGTACACCGATCAGTTGCTCCAACTTAGGGATATTGAGCGAGTGGTCGGTCTTGAGCAAGAGGTCATACCGACCGATGGCCAGAACGATTTTCTCCTGCTCATCGATGATATGGGGCGTGAGCATCAGGGACTCCTCCAGGCGTGTGGAGTCCACCACCTGCAGGATCACATCATAGGAATGGCCATGCAACTCGTCGGAGTTATGCAACTCCGTAAAATGCATCGCTCGATGTCCCTTATCCGCCAAGGATTGCAAGGCTTGGCTCAGGGAACTTTTTCCGCTCTGCGGAAGCCCTATGACCGCAATCTGAATCACGCTTTTCTTTTTCTCTTAAATGCGGCTGCAAAATTACTGCTTTTTCTGCACATACACAATACCTATTTATGGGGATTTTATGCAAATAGCGCGATAAAGTGCACCTAAGTCTTGCATATTTCAAAAAAATGTAGTAAATTTGCAGCGAATATTGAACGAATATGGCTCAGAAGAAGAATCTTTCAGGTATATGGATCATGGTGGTAGCCGCCATTTTGCTGGAGGCTATCTCGTGCGTGATGTATTTCACCAGCCGTGCGGCGATCAAGCATCAGGCGGAGCAGTTGGCTCGGACAGAGTTGCGCAAAGCGGAGCTGGAGATCGAGAAACACACCGTTGAGATGGAGACGGCCGTGAAGACCCTGGTGATGCTGAGCGAGAAATACATCGATTATCCTGATTCTATTTTTTCTGCTACGCGTCTGGCTGTCAACACATTACGCGACAACACGAGTATGGCAGTAGCATTTGTGCCCAATTATTACAAGAAAAAAGGACGATGGTTTGAGGCGTGCAGCAGTCGTATCTCCGAAGACAGCACTTACACGCGGCAGATAGGAAGTGCGGAGCATGATTATTTCCAGGCAGAATGGTATCAGAACGGTTTTAAGCGAGACAGTTGCTGGTGGAGCGAGCCGTACTTGGATGACTCGGGTTCGAAGACATGGGTGGTCAGTTGTTCGCACCCGGTACGCGATCGCAAAGGGGAGATCGTAGCGGTCGTATGCTGCGATTTGTCTTTGGACTATCTGCAGCAGGTATCTGAATATCTACAGATCTACCCCAAGAGCCATTATTCGATTCATTCGCATGACGGTTTGGCTATTGTTCCTTCGCCCGACACGATCCCCGGCGCCAAGTATCAGATCTACAACGAAGAGATCGATGCCACCGGTTGGCAGATATCGATTATTATTCCGGAAGAAGTTATTTTTGCCAACCTGAATCGTATGGGATTAATCATCGGTATACTGATGCTTATCGGTTTGGTAGTACTGGCGTTGATGCTTTGGCATTCGGCAGTCACGACGCGCAAGATGATTGATTTTGCAGAGAAGAACCAGCGTATAGAGGGTGAACTGGAAGTGGCACAGACGATTCAGAATGCGATGTTGCCGAAGGTGTTCCCGCCGTTCACGGACCGCCCGGATGTGAACGTATATGGTTTGGTTAATCCTGCCAAAGAGATAGGCGGTGACCTGTATGATTTCTATGTACGTCACGGCAAGCTCTTCTTCTGCGTGGGCGACGTGAGCGGCAAGGGTGTTCCCGCGGCGCTGGTGATGGCGATGACGCGTTCGTTATTCCGCAGTATCACGGCGCACGAGGAGTCCGCGGACCTGATCATGCGCAAGATGAACAGGGCTTTGGTGGACCAGAACGCACAGAACATGTTCCTTACCCTCTTCCTGGGTATCTTGGATTGCGAGACGGGCAAACTGGACTATTGCAACGCGGGCCATAATGCGCCGATGGTGAAGGCGAAGGGAGAATGGTCCATGGTGGATGTGTTACCGAACTTACCGCTGGGCGTCGAGACAGATTTTGTCTTTAAGGCCCAACACACGCAACTGGCGTACGACGACGTGCTGTTCCTCTATACAGACGGTCTGACGGAGGCAGAGAAGAGCGACCACGAGCAGTACGGCGAAGCGAGGATGATGAAGGCCCTGGAGGCCGAGGAGGCAAGGAACTTATCACCGCGCGAACTGGTGGAACACATGCAGCACGAGGTGGAGCAGTTCGTGGATGGCGCACCGCAGAGCGACGACCTGACGATGTTGACCGTTCGCTACCAGAAGCCGTCTCTGTTCATGCGCAACGATATCCAGCAGATACCGACGTTGGCCGAATGGGTCGAAGGACTGGAGATACCAACCGAACTGAGCATGCCGATTAACCTGGCGCTGGAGGAAGCGGTGAGCAACGTGATGCTGTACGCCTATCCCGGTCAGCATGGACAGGTGTTGATTGAGTTCGCTAAAGGCAAGAGTATTATTTTCACCATCACGGACAGCGGTATACCGTTTGATCCCACCCAACAGCGCGACGCCGACACGACCCTGTCGCTGGAAGAGCGGCAGATAGGCGGATTGGGTATTCACCTCGTACGCCAATTGATGGACGAGATCTATTATCGCCGCGAAGACAACAAAAACGTATTGACTTTAATTAAACATATATGAAAACAGAAATTGTAGAATCAGGCAACCAAATTATTGCCCGTTTTTCCGGTCGATTGGACACTGCGGCCGCCGTGCAGACGGCAGAGGATGTCAAGCCTTTGCTGGAAGCCGCTAACAAGGAGATCATCCTGGACTGCACCGCCTTGGAGTATATCTCTTCGTCGGGCCTGCGTATCTTCCTGAGCATCCGCAAAGAGGCCGCAGCCAAAGGCAGTAAGGTGATTGTACGCAACATCAACGCCGACATCCGTCAAGTGTTCATGATGACGGGGTTTGTCAGTCTCTTCGTAATCGAATAAGTATGGACTTGCATTGCGAAATGATACTGGAGGAGTACCAATCGGCTTTGCCGGAATTGGAGCGTCTTCTGGAAGAGGTACTGACCAAGCTGCGTGAGGCTCTGGTGCGCAACGAGATGCTGGTGACCACCGTTGAGGGACGTGTGAAGACACAAAAATCGTTGGAAGGAAAGCTTGCGTTGAAGGGCGGTAAGTATGCCACGTTGAGCGACGTGACGGACTTGGTAGGCGCACGTATCGTGACGTTCTACACAGACGATGTGGACCGTATCGCCGCAATGGTGGAGCAGTTGTTTGAAGTGGACTGGAACAACTCGGTGGACAAGCGCATGCTGCACCAGTTGGATACGTTCGGTTACAACTCGCTGCATTATGTGTGTACGCTCCCCGGCTATACCTACCGGTTTGAGTTACAGTTACGCACGACCCTGCAGCACGCCTGGGCATCGATCAACCACGATATCGGTTACAAGACCGGCGTGGAGATCCCGCGTGAGTACCTAAGGCGTATCAACCGCTTGTCAGGTTTATTGGAGATGGCGGACGATGAGTTCAGCCGTATCCGTACGGAGATCACCGACTATCGTCGCCGCGTACAGGCCTTGGTGCAGAACGGCAAGTTGGACGACGTGCAGTTAGACGGCGATACCTTCGGCAGTTACCTACAGGTTCGTCCGTTCGACCGACTCAACAAACGTATTGCTGCCATCAACCAGGCGGAGATACAAGACGTGCCGCTGAGCCGCTATCTGAGAGTGTTCAAACTAATGGACTGCAAGACGCTAGGCGATGTGGACCGCATACGCAAGCAATATACGGAAGACGCCTACCTGCTGGCGCGGCATCAGTTGGGCAACACCGATCTGGATATCATCTCCTCAGCCGTGGGCGTGCAGAACATCTGCATCGTCTATATCCTGAATTCAGGAGGTGGCAAATTGGGTATCGTTCGTATGTTAGATGCCATCAACGGACATAACAATCAAAACGAAGAACTGGCGGAGATGATCTATCGTCAGGCCATCGCATTACCCTTTATCAAACAATAATACTATGGAACCTATTCTCATTGATTTGAACGAGTACGAGCGCACAGGTGAAGGAGCCAACGGCGCCAGTTATAACCACAAAACGGATAAGAACATCATGATGAAGATGTACTTCCGTAATTTCGAGGCGGCTGCTTTGGAACTGGAGTTAGCGAAGAAAGTGTATGCCTTAGGTATCCCGACGCCCGAACCGGGTGATCTGGTAACGGACGGAGAACGAATGGGTATCCGCTTCCGCCGTATCGAAGGGAAGAAATCGTATTCCCGTGCCTGCGGAGACAATCCGGAGATGGCGCCTGAGTACGGACGTGAGTTTGCGCAACTGTGCCAGAAACTGCATTCTACCCATGTGGATACTACGCAGTTTGAAAGCGTCAAGGACCGGTTATATAAAATGTTAGCCGACAATCCGGATTTTACGGCAGAGCAGAAACAGAAACTCCATGATTATATTGCCGCTGCACCCGAAGCTGACACAGCGATACACGGTGACCTGCAGTTCGGAAACGGTATCTTCACCGAGAAAGACGGAGTCCGTACCCCTTATTTCATTGACCTTGGTGATTTCTGCTACGGCTATCCGATGTTTGATATCGGCATGGTGTATCTGTGTTGCTGCCTGAATGATGAGGCATGGACGATGGAGGTCAACCACATGACCAATGCCACCGCAGCGCGTTTCTGGGATGGTTTTGCGGAAGAATATTTCGGTCCGGACGCTGATATGGAGAAGGTGATGAAAGAGGTGAAGATCTATGCCGGTCTGAAAACGATTCTCATCGAGCGAGACACGCACTGTCCAATGCCGCAGTTCCGGGCGATGCTGGAAGGAACGATTTATTAAGGGATTATGGCAAATAAATATTTAGATACCGACCTGCTGGACCGCGCGATCGTTTTTGCTGTCAAGGCCCACCATGACACGGAGCGTCGCGGCAAAGGTTTTCCGTATATCGTGCATCCGATGGAGGCGGTGGAGATAGTCGCGAGCATCACACCGGACCAGGAACTGCTGGCTGCTGCGGCTTTGCATGACACGATCGAAGATACGGACGTGACGGTGGAGCAGATACGTGCCGAGTTTGGCGAGCGTATTGCAGAGTTGGTGCATGCAGAGAGTGATCAGATTGACGGCGAAGTGTTCACGGGCGGCGGAAACGAAGAAGAGACCTGGCACGCACGCAAGCAAGCAGCCATAGACCGTTTGGCAGCTGCGCCGCATGACGCGAAGATCGTGGCGATGGGTGACAAACTGAGCAATATGCGGGCTATATGGCGCGACTATCAGACCAAGGGCGATGCACTGTGGTCGATCTTCCACGTCAAAGACAAAGCCTCTCACGAATGGCACTACCGCGGTTTGGCAGCCTCCCTGAGCGAACTGAGCGATACCTTTGCTTATCAGGAGTTCGTACGGCTGATTGATGAGGTGTTTTCTAAATGAAGATCGTTTTCGATAAAATAGATAATGCCCGAGACTTGGGCGGTATTGTAGGAGCGGGAGGCCGAGCGATCCGTCCGCACAGGTTGCTTCGTACGGCCCATCTGCATGACGCTACCGATGCCGACGTGGCACGACTCAAAGAAGAGTACCAACTCTGCCGTATCTTTGATTTTCGTTCGTTAGGGGAGTTTGAGGCGGTGCCTGACAGAGAGATAGAAGGTGTACAGCATCATCTGTTGCCTACTATCGACATGCGTGCCGAACAGCAGACCGGCAAACCGATACCGGATGAGGCTTTTCTGGAACTGGACCGCCATATCGTTAACTATTCGTTCTATCCGGAAGTGCAGATGATGGCTGCGAATATGTACCCGTCCTTGATACAAAGCGAGTTCAGCCAGTTGCAGTACGCCGCTTTCTTACGCTTGATCGTGGAAGCACCGGAAGACGGCGGTATCCTTTGGCATTGCGCACAAGGAAAAGACCGCACCGGTTGGGGTGCAGCCTTCCTGATGTTCGCTTTGGGAGTGAACAGAGAAACGATTATTACTGATTTCAACGAGAGTAATGAGGCTTATCTGCCGATCGTTACCAAACTGAATAACGATGTGATTGCCCGCGGAGGAGGAGAAGCGGAGATGGCCGTTATTCAGGCCTTTATGGGTGTCTCTACCCCAAACTTCATCTCCACGCTTGACCTCATTGACCGCGAGTACGGAGGCATGACGAATTACCTGCATGAGATACTCTGTCTCACGCATGACGATATCCAGTTGTTGCGAAAAAGATACTTGCAATAAACCTTCTTAGCCTACCTGACTGCCGTTCTTCACAGGCGCAGTCACCGTAGTCACTACCAACTTACCATCCGCATCTACCGCAGAGAGGATCATTCCCTGCGACTCGATACCCATCATCTTACGTGGCGGGAAATTAGCAATGAAGAGCACCTGCTTGCCAACGAGTACCGACGGGTCCGGATAACTCTGTGCGATACCGCTCAAGATCGTTCGTTCGCCCATACCGTCGTCCAGTTTGAACTGCAGCAGGCGGTCGGATTTCTTGACGTTGGTGCACTCCAGCACGGCCGCTACGCGGATATCCGTCTTGTCAAACTCATCGATAGTGGTTGGGGCTTTGATAGGCTCGGGACGCCAGTTCTTGAGTGCCTCGGCTTGCGCTGCGGCTTCGTTCTCTTTCTTGATACGCTCGAGTTTGTCAAGTTGGGCCTGGATCGCCGCATCTTCGATCTTCTCAAAGAGCAGGCTGATCTCACCCAGTTGTTGGCCGGCAGCCAGCAGGTCGATACGACCCAGATCATCCCATCCGATGCGGGCATCCAGTTGCAGCATATTGCGCAGTTTATGAGACGAGAACGGCAGGAAGGGCTCAAAAGCGACCGCCAGATTAGCCGCTATCTGAAGCGCCAAATGGAGTACGGTAGCCGTACGGTCCATATCCGTCTTGGCCAACTTCCAAGGTTCGGTGTCGGCGAGGTATTTGTTACCGATACGGGCAAGGTTCATTGCCTCCTTGAGGGCATCGCGGAAACGGAAATTCTCTAACAACTGCTCCAAGGTAGCCTTGACGTTCTTGAACTCTTCGATGGTCGCTTTATCGTACTCGGTCAGTTCTCCGCACGCTGGTACGCGGCCTTCAAAATACTTACTCGTGAGCACGAGCGCACGGTTGACGAAATTACCGTAGATAGCCACTAACTCGTTGTTGTTACGCGCCTGGAAGTCCGCCCAGGTGAAGTCATTGTCTTTGGTCTCCGGAGCATTGGCGGTAAGCACATAACGCAGCACGTCTTGTTTGCCGGGGAAATCGTCGAGGTATTCGTTGAGCCATACCGCCCAGTTACGGGACGTGGAGATCTTGTCGCCCTCGAGGTTGAGGAACTCGTTGGACGGCACATTGTCCGGCAAGTTGTATCCTTGCGCCTTGAGCATAGCGGGGAAGACGATGCAGTGGAAGACGATGTTATCTTTGCCGATGAAATGGAGCATTCTCGTATCTTCCTGCTTCCACCATTTCTCCCAGTTACCGAATTTCTCCGGCTCTTTCTCGCATAGCTCGATGGTGTTGGAGATATAGCCGATGGGGGCATCGAACCACACGTACAGCACTTTCCCTTCCGCACCTTCTACCGGCACAGGAATACCCCACTCGAGGTCACGGGTCACGGCACGCGGCTTGAGTCCGCCGTCCAACCAGGACTTACATTGTCCATAGACGTTCGAGCGCCACTCTTTATGATTATTGAGGATCCAGTCCTCGAGCCATGTCTGGTATTGATCCAGCGGCAAGTACCAGTGTTTGGTGGCTTTCTTGGTCAGCGCATTTCCGGTCTCGGCGTTATAGGGGTTTATCAACTCATCAGGTGAGAGTGTCGCACCGCATTTCTCGCACTGGTCGCCGTATGCGCCCAAGGAATGACAGCGCGGGCACTCGCCGCGGATGTTACGGTCGGTGAGGAAATGTCCGGTCTCGGGGTCATAGAACTGCTCTGAGGTCTCTTCTACGAACTGGCCGGCATCGTACATCTTACGGAAATAGTCCGAAGCGAACTTATGATGTATCTCAGACGTCGTACGAGAGTAGATATCGAAAGATACCCCGAAGTCCGCGAACGAGCGCTTAATCAGTTCGTGATAACGGTCCACAACCTGCTGGGTGGTGATCCCCTCTTTGCGGGCACGAATGGTCACAGGAACACCGTGCTCGTCACTACCGCAAACGAATAATACTTCTTTACCTTTCAAACGCATGTAACGGGCGTAGATGTCCGCCGGAACGTAAACTCCTGCCAGGTGACCGATATGCACCGGACCATTGGCATAGGGAAGAGCTGCTGTAATTAAAGTGCGATTAAATGCCATATTTTGTGTAAATTTTATTCCAAATTATAAAAAATATCAAAAAATTTTGCGTATATCAAAAAAAAGCAGTACTTTTGTGGCGCTTTTTTAAGCGAAATCGGGTGCAAAGTTACAACAAAAAATCCGAATACGCAAGAGAAACGTGAAAAATACGAATATTTTTATAGTGTTTGCATTCGTACTCTGTTGTTCATGGAGTACGTTAGCAGCCCAGCAGAGAGCAGCCGCAGTGTCTAGTTATATAGGCGCTCAGGCTCAGGTAGGCGAATGGTCTTTATTACCTTCCGAAAGCAAATTCGGTCCGAGCGTCGGTGCGTCCGGAGGTGTGGGGTTTGTATATGAACTGCAGGTGGGTCGTACGTATCGTCCGACACGTTTCTTGTTGGATGTAGGTCTGAGCCTTGTCGGCGGACAGACGGCTTTTACGCAGAACGGCCTGGCGGTGGATACGCTCTTGAGAAATCAGGAAGATATATTATACAATCAGCAAGGTTGGAAGTTCGATTATGTGTACGAAAGGGCCTATCGTCGTGATGCGTACAACAACATCGCCTTACAGATTCCGGTGATGGTGGGTCTGCAACATAAGAAGTTCTATATGCTCGCCGGCGTCAAGTTAGGCGCTAACATGTGGACCAAGACGAACTTAAGCGCTGTCTACAATACCTACGGTCAGTATGCAATGCTGGAGGGAGACGGAATTGTGCGGGACAACAAGCGATTCCAGTTTTTCGAGGGATATCAATTGGATACAGTCACGACGACCAATTTCAATATGAATGTAGATTTGAGTTTCGAGATTGGTTGCCGCCTCGGTGTAATAGCCAGCGAGACCGGCTACGATGTGCCGAAACGTAAGACCGAATGCCGCTTAGCGCTTTTCGCAGACTATGGTCTGACGGACATCCATAAAGCAGGAAAGAATAAGGCGCTGGAGATCCCGTCCAAATATGATACGGATCCGTTCTCTGTCAATTATGTCTATGACAAGCAGAACATGGTGAACAGCCTCGTGCTGAACGACATCATGTCCACTTCTAATTTTGCGAATGCGGTAAAGAATCTGGTGGTAGGCGTGAAACTCACGATCCTCTTCCGCGCTCCGGAAAAAGGCAAGTGCGTGCTCTGTAATGATGCTTACCGCAGCTCAGTCCTCCACTATCCCGGCGGAGGAGGAGTGCAGTACGAGGAATAACTCGTCTTCCTTCACCTCTCGTATTTTCCCTTCAGCGGCCACAGATATATGACCGTTCTCTTCGGACACAACGATACACGTTGCGTCCGTTTTTTCTGCAAGACCTAAGGCTGCGCGGTGACGTAGACCGTAATGCTGCGGTATCGTCTGGTCTTTGCTGACCGGCAGGATACAAGCCGCAGCGATCATCTTTCCGTCACGAATGATCAGCGCGCCGTCGTGCAAGGGGGTGTTCTTGAAGAAGATGTTCTCGATCAGTCGTGCCGATACGTTGGCATCCAAGCGTTCGCCGGTATCCGCTATCTCCTTCAGACTTCCTCCTCCGGCCAACACGATCAGTGCACCCGTCTTGGTGGAGGCCATATGACGGCAGGCCTGCGTGATCTCCAAGATCTGTTGACGCGCACGGGGGTCTTCTTCGGTCGTTCTCGGTTGGAAGATCTTCCAGGACGAGAAACGCGAACCGATACGGTAAAAGAACATACGTATCTCTTCTTGGAAGATGACGATCAGGGCGATTGCGCCGACAGATATGATGCGGTCAAAGAGCGCGCCGGTAAGGTCCAGTTTGAACACAAACGAAACAAGGAACCATACAATGATAAACGCCAAGATACCCCAGAAGAGGTTGGAGGCACCTGTTCGCCGCAAGAGTCGATAGGTCTCATATAGAATAATAGCGACCAACAGGATATCTATCAGATCTTTGAATCCAAAGGAAAAAGCTAAGAGTTGCATAAGTCAAATATTTTTATCGTTTGCCGCGTGGCGGCTACATCATGTGTTCGTAATATGGTTGCGCCGTGCTCCAAGGCATACATCTGCAGGGCTTGGGTGGCATTGAGACAGGTCTCCGGAGTCAAACCTAAAGGTTTGTACAGCATCGACTTGCGACTCACACCTACCAAGACAGGTCTATTGTATGCCTTTAACTCGTCTATTCGCCTCAAGCACGCATAATCGGCCTCTACCCCACCGCAGAACCCGAGTCCCGGGTCCAGAATCCATTTCGCACTCTGTGTGACGTTTAGGACATCCAGTTTCTCGTATCTCCCCCTGAAGGTCAATATATACGGAACGTCATAACGCTGTACCACCTCGTACATCTCGTCACATCCGCCGGATATGTCATTGATGATCAGGGGACCGAACTGTTCCAGCACGCGGCGGGCTATCTCCACTCGGAAAGTGTCCACGGACAAACAGGCATCCGGGAAGTTCTCTTTGATCGTACGCAAAGCCGGCTCTAGACGACGCCACTCTTCCTCCTCGTCTACGGGGGTGCTACCGGGTCGGGTCGAGCAAGCGCCCATATCCAACATATCCGCTCCGTCCTCCAATGCCTGACGTGCCCACTCCAAGACCTTATCGTGCGTCAACCTCGATGCCGCATAAAAACTATCCGGCGTCACGTTCCCTATGGCCATTATTTGTGCTTTCACGGCACAAAGGTACTACATTTTTTGCAAAAAAATGACGTTTTTGGGAGAAAAATACATTTTTTTGATTTTTTTTGCCAAAAAGTTTGGTGTGTTTGAGAAAAAAATAGTATCTTTGCAGGCTGAAACGTGTGTACGTTCGTGTATAGGAATTACAAATCAACAAAAATTATATGAAAAACGTAGTAAAGTATTTATGTATCGTATCGGTGGTAATTGCTTTTGCGTCGTGCCAACAGCGTGAGTTGAACACCCGTGTTAGCAACACTACCGGTTGGAACTATTTTGATCAGAAGACCACTAACTTCCAGGCTAACGAAGGCGTGGGAAATGTCAATCCTGTCGGAATGATACCTATTCAGGGTGGTTCGTTCACCGTAGGCGAGAAGGATGAGTTCATCACTGCTCCGCGTAACAACGAGACGCGTACGCTGACAGTTAGTTCGTTCTACATGGACAAATACGAGATCACCAACCTGAACTGGAACGAGTACCTGCACTGGTTAGAAGTTGTCTTTGGCCCGGTAGCACCGGAGTTGGTTGCTCAAGCTCGTCCCGACCACACCGTATGGCGTGAGGACCTGGCGTACAATGATCCGTACGAGGATAACTATTTTGATCATCCTGCGTTCTCTTTCTATCCTATCGTAGGTGTTACATGGGAGCAAGCGATGGCTTATTGCCAGTGGCGTACCGACCGTGTGAACGAGATGGCGCTTATCAATGCCGGCGCTATCACAGTGCCTGCTTTCGGTGACTTGCAGCCGACAGACGACGAGACCGAGAAATCGGAGTGGGAGCAAGAGACCGGTTACGAGATGTACTCGTACGAAGAGGTAAGCCCCGAGGATCCTACCCAGCAGGTGACGATGTATCGCCCGAGCTATGAGTGGATTCGCGATAAGTTTGTGTTCAACACCGAGAAATATCTGTTGGACGACACCTACGTACCTGAGTTCGGCCGTCATCCGAAACGTGACAGCTATGGTGCGGAGCGCAAGGTCAACAGAGCCGACGGTATCTTTGTTACCGGCTATCGTCTGCCGACCGAGGCGGAATGGGAGTTTGCTGCATACGCACCTGTTGCCGGCGAAGACGGTTTGACCGTGGAGGGTAAGGTATATCCGTGGTCGGGCTATCATCCGCGCGAGATGTCGAAGAGAAACATCGGCCAGATGCAGGCTAACTTCGTTCGCGGTCGTGGCGACATGATGGGTGTGAGCGGTGCGCTCAATGACGGTCATGTGATCACCAACGCCGTAGATGCTTTTGCTCCAAACGACTTCGGTCTGTATAACATGGCAGGTAATGTGAACGAATGGGTGCTCGATGTATACCGTGAGACCACCTATCAGGACATCAGCGAGTATAACGCTTACCGCGGTAACATCTACAGCAAACCGGTAGTTAATGCGAACGGCAAATACGAGATTGACTCCGTAGGCTGCATCAAGCTCTCTTGGGGCAAAGAGGATGACAAACGTGACGTGCTGGATGGTGATTGGTCCAGTAAGTTCGACACCGATTATCCGCTGGACACCACGGGTATTGAGAATCCGGCTGCCGTTAAGATTGACCCGACCGATATCCTTGCTCCGCGGGTAACCAAGAAGAGCCGCGTGTACAAAGGTGGTTCGTGGGCTGACCGTATCTACTGGCTCAACCCGTCCACTCGCCGTTATCTAGACCAAGACAAGGCTTCGTCTAAGATCGGTTTCCGTTGTGCTATGTCCACGCTGGGCAACCAGATTCCGGGCGTAGTAGCTACTAGATAAGTATCGAATTTAAACACATAGCATTATGAATTTTCCTGTAGAGATTCGCTATACAAGCGAGCATGAATGGATTCGCGTAGAGGGTGATGAAGCGTTTGTCGGCATCACGGACTACGCGCAATCGGAGTTAGGCGAGATTGTTTTCATCGACGTGCCCACATTGGGTGAGACGGTTGGTCAAGGCGAGGTGTTCGGTTCTATCGAAGCCGTTAAGACGGTCAGCGACCTCAATATGCCTGTTACGGGCGAGGTGCTCGAGATCAACGGTGCGCTGGATGCACAGCCGGAGTTGGTGAACAACGACCCGTACGGAGAAGGTTGGATCATCCGCATCGCTGTCAAAGATGCAGCTGAGTTGGAGAGTCTGATGGACGCTAAGGCTTACCAAGCGATCCTCTAATTCACATCGATGGTATATTCAATCAGTGGAGTCGCTTCGTGCGACTCCATTTGATATAGAAAGCAATAGCACATGCGCAAAGCTCTTACCCAACTTCTTGTTTGGCTCGGTATCATGGCTGGGTTGACACTTCTGTCTGTCGTCATCTGGATGCTTTTCTGGGGTGGTTCATCCACCACATCGCTCAAGTGGATGCAATGTCTGCAGGCAGTCGGTTCTTTCCTGTTTCCTCCGCTCTTATGCGCGTGGATGTGGGCAGATAATCATCGCACGTTTGTATGGCTGAAGCTGGACAAGTGTCTGTCCTGGCAAGAAGCACTGCTCGCGGTGGCTATCATGGTGTGTGCTATACCGGCTATCAACCTACTGGCTGACTGGAACAGCCAGATCGTACTGCCGGATTGCCTTAAGGGTTTCGAGCAATGGGCCAAGCAGCAGGAAGAGACAGCGGCTCGCCTGACGGAGAGGTTCTTAAAGGCCGATAACGTTGGTGTATTACTGATTAATATAGGTCTGATGGCACTCTTGCCGGCCATAGCAGAAGAGTTGTCTTTCCGCGGTACGCTACAGCAGATCTTCGGGAATCAACATGCGGCTATATGGACCTCCGCCATCATCTTCTCTGCCATCCATATGCAGTTTTACGGTTTCATCCCGCGCATGCTGATGGGCGCCATGTTCGGCTATGTCTTTGTGTGGACAGGCAATCTGTGGGTGCCGATCCTGATGCATTTCACCAACAACGGCTTGGCGGTGCTGGTCTATTATCTCGTTGGCGAGAGTGCAGACGGCAAAAATTATGCCGACACGATAGGTGCCGGCACAACTTGGTGGTTAGGCTTGATAAGCCTGGTGATTACATCTCTGGGTCTACTAATATTCTACCGCAGAACTCACACACGATGATTTTCTTGCGTGTGCGGATGTCGAGTTGCTGCTGAGCAGGTATCTTCGCGTGGCAACCTCCGCACGAGTCGCGCTCTACCTTCACCACTGCCAAGCCGTTGTGGGCATTCTTACGAATACGCTTAAAACCGGCTAACAGACGCTCGTCGATCTTCTTCTCCAACTCGCTGGCACGAAGGATCAGTGCCTCGGTCTCAGATTTGGTCTCAGCCAAGATCTGGTCCAACTCAGAACGTTTCTGATTCAGATCTACCGTACGCTCCTCGATGTCCTTGGTCGTTTTGGCCTTATCTGCCATACGTGCCTCGAGTTCGGCCGTGTAATGTTTGATCTTACGCTGACTCGCTTCGATCTCCAACTCCTGATACTCAATCTCTTTGTTCAAGTTATCGAACTCGCGATTGTTACGTACGCTGTTCTGCTGCTCTTTGTAACGCGAGATAGATGCATTCGCATTCTCGGTACGTACGCGGTGGTCAGAAATCTGCGTCTCGCACTCTTTGATTTCGTTCTCGATATTAGCCAGACGGGTCTTAAGACCTTCTACTTCGTCTGCCATATCTTTTACTTCTTGGGGCAGTTCGCCTGCAAGGGTACGCAGTGCATCAATTTTAGAATCTACTTGCTGCAGTTCATAGAGGATCTTCAGTTTATCCTCAACGGTCAATTCTTTTGTTCTTGCCATAATTGTATTGGTGTTTTATCTTGTTTGCTAATGATACATTGTACGCCGAGCGGCTCTATGATATCTCTAAATATCTCCCGTGCATGGCGCTCGGATATCCAGTGGTCGATGTCTACCAGCCCGATCTGTCCTTCTGCGTCCTGGAACTCATGGTACTTGCAGTCGGCAGTCAGATACGCATCAGCGCCTTGCGCTATCGCTTCGGGGATGAACTCCGCTCCGCTTCCACCGCACAGTGCCACGGTCTCTACCATCTCTTTTTTCGGGCGCGTATAGCGCACGTACGTACATTGTAAAGTTTCGCGTACATGCGCGAGAAAAGAGTCATAAGCCATCGGTTGCGACAGTTTGCCGATAATACCGAGTCCTGTCAGGATACCGGTATGCTGGGATCCCGGTATAAGAATCCGCTGCTCCACAATACCCAGTTTGTCAGCCAAACGCGTATTGATACCTCCTATGACGGAATCAAGACTCGTATGCGCCGAATAGATGGCGATATCGTGCTTGACAGCCATCTCTACGACCTTAGCCTGCGGCGTTTGTCCGCACACTTGTTTGAGTCCGTGAAAAAGAAGTGGATGATGAGACACTATCAATTGGCAACCGCATAGAATAGTCTCACTGACCACATCCTGTGTTACGTCTGTGGTCAAGAGAACGGACTGGATGTCTCGTCCCGTGTCACCTACCTGCATTCCCGAGTTATCCCACTCCTCCTGGGCACTCCGTGGCGCTACAGATTCTATGCTATTGATAATGGCTCGTAAGAGCACTTATTTCGCTTCCTCTTCAGCGGCTTCTTCTTCCACGGTGAAGTCCGTGATGCCCGCATGAATGAGGATATTATACCACTGGATCAGTTTGCGTATATCCGAAGGATAGACACGGTCGCGGTCCCACTCGGGAAGCACCTCGTCAAACCAAGCCTGCAACTCCGCATTGCTCGCTTTCTTCGGTTCTAACGCCACTTCTTTCAATCCCTCTTTCTTGCCGGCATTGATCAGCACTTCGCTCAAAGGTACATCGTCGGCATTGGTGAACATCGACACATCGCTCAACGCAACGATCTTATCACGTGCATAAGTAGGCATACGTTTACCGTCCACAAGCGACTCAACAATCAGCATGTTCGTACCACGACTAACCAGTTTGTACAAACCCTGTTTACCGGTAATTGCAAGGATATTTTTCAACATAAACGGTTGCTCTTTTTAAAAATCGGCTGCAAAATTAGTAAAAAAATATCACATACGCAAGAGTAAGCAAAAAAATATTTGCATATATCAAAATTTTGTAGTAAATTTGCAGCCAAATTGAGAGAAATCAATACAAGATACAACAAATCATAGCGATTATGGTATATAAATTTACTTTTTCTTGCGAAGAGGGTGACCCCAGTTTCCGCCGCGTTTTTGAGGCAGACTCCGATGCTACTTTCCTGCAGTTACACGAAGCTATCTTGAAGAGTGTCGGCTATCCGGATGACCAGATGACCTCTTTCTTCCTGTGCAACGATGAGTGGGAGAAAGGCCAGGAGGTGACATTGGTCGAGATGGGTTCGAACTTCGAGTATGACAACATGGTCATGAACGAGACACGTCTGAGCGACCTGATTGAGGAGCAGGGCCAGCGCCTTATCTACATCTTTGACCCGATGTTTGAGCGCTATTTCTTCGGTAGCCTGAAGGAGATCAAACCGGGTTCGATGAATGGCGTGGAGTGCGTAGAGTCCAAAGGGAAAGCGCCCAAACAGCTCAAATCGGAAGACCCATTAGCCGGCCTTGGAGGCAAAGGCGGGGATGACGATTTCATGCTGGATGACGAGTTCAAAGACGAGTACGACCTCGGCGACATCGACATGGAAGGCTTCCAAGACTTGTCCTTTGATGATGGAACAATGTTTTAAAACATTGTTGCTCATACTAGGCCCTACAGGAGTCGGCAAGACGGAGTTGTCCTTGCGGGTCGCGGAGCATTACGCCTGTCCGATTCTCAACTGTGACAGCCGTCAGATTTATCGCGGGATACCGATAGGGACAGCCGCTCCCACCGCCGAAGATCAAGCGCGGGTAAAGCATTATTTTGTAGCTACGCGAGACCTGGAGGAGGACTATAATGCCGGCCAGTATGAGCGGGACGCACTGACCCTCTTGGACAAATTGTTTAAGACCCACGATGTGGTGGTGATGACCGGAGGTTCTATGCTGTATGCGGATGCGGTATGTAAGGGATTGGACGATTTGCCGCAAGTTCCTTTTTCTATACGCGCGAGCGTGCAAGACGCGTACGAGAAGAACGGACTGGAGTGGCTTCAAGAGGAAGTGCAACGCTTGGATCCCGACTATTGGAACGAAGTGGACCAACAAAACCCGGCGCGCTTGGCGCATTGCATCGAGTTATGCCTGACAACCGGAAAACCCTACTCGTCACTGCGTACCAAGACCGCCAAACGACGACCGTTCCGTATCGTCAAGATAGGACTGGACAGGCCACGGGAGGAGTTATACGAACGCAACAATAGCCGCGTTCTGCAGATGATACAGGACGGGTTAGAGGACGAAGCGAAAGCGGTCTATGACAAGAGACATCTCAACAGCCTGCAGACCGTCGGATACCGCGAGATGTTCGGATACATAGCCGGGGAGTACGGGTTCGAAAGAGCGATAGAATTGATACAACAGAATACACGCCATTATGCCAAACGTCAATTGACGTGGTTTAGGCGAGACAAAGAGATACATTGGTTAAACGCCAACGATGAATATGAAAAAAACATACTTAGCATTGATGCTTTGCTGCACGCTGATAGCTTGTCAGAAGAATGACGTCAGCTTCACGTATAGCCCGGAGGCCCCCAAGGCCGGACAGAAGGTAAGTTTCACCAACCATACCACCACAGGTCAAGACTGGTCGTGGGACTTTGGTGATAATGGTACCTCCACGCTTAAGTCTCCTTCGCACACCTACAAGAAACCCGGCACGTACCGCGTGGTACTGAGGGTAGATAACAGGTCATATTGGACGGCAACGCAACAGATCACCGTCTATGACACCGTCCCTACTTTCACCTGCGAGGACTCCGTTTTCTATGTGTACAAGGATTATACGTTCAAGGCAAACGTGTATAACCCCTTCAACTACGACATCCAATATCAATGGGTCCTCAATACGGCCTATTGTCTGCCGGCAGATACCGCAGAGACCTATGACGGCTCTTCGATCTCTGTCTATTTCACCCAGCCCATGGACGAAGCGCTGCTGAGCTTACGTCTCACGATAGAGGGTGATACCATTCCCACTATCGAGAAGACCATCCTTATTCAAGACCGCCAGACGAACTCTCTCTTGTTCCGTACCCCAAATGGAGACTACCGTCAGCGTATCTTCAACAGCCGTGCGGAGGATCCGAAATTAGACGAATCCGGCTCGTATATACTGGATCTTGAGCAGGATACTTTCCAGACCTATAACGGACATGATTTTACTCTTAGTGAGATAAAGGAAGTATTCCCCGAAGTAGAAGGTTTCCATATCGCCAATCGTAAGATTTATTTGCGCGCAGAAGGCCTGTGGGTAGCGAATATCGATGGTGCCAACCTGGTACAGATAGACGAGACTCCTTGTGTGGCTATGACGCTGGATCCCAAAGACAGCCGTATCTATTGGGCGAATGAGAATGGAGTATGGGCGATGCCGTTTATCGGTTCGGATAACAACAAGTTCGTTTCGTCGCCTTACGCCTTGAATCCTATGACTAATGTAACTAAAATCGCTGCAGACAGCGAACCTAAATAAATGCAACCGGATTATATTTTTGAAACATCTTGGGAAGTGTGCAACCGCGTAGGCGGTATCTATGCTGTGCTAAGTACACGCGCGGCTTCTATGCAAGCAGAGCATCCCGATAAGGTCTTTTTCTTCGGACCGGACTTTGGCGATCATAGCGATATCTATTTTCGCGAAGACAAGACCCTGCTTAAAGAATGGAAGAAACCGGCAGATATCCCTGTTCGCATAGGCCGTTGGCAAGTGCCGGGTGAACCGATAGCTATCCTGCTTAAGTTCGATGCCCTATGGGCTAAGAAAGACGAGATTTATGCGTGGGCGTGGAACAAGTTCCAGGTGCAGAGCCACGCCGCTTACGGTGACTACGACGAGTCCTGTCTCTTCGGCTATGCCACCGGTATGGTCATGGAGAGTCTATATAAATGCTTGCCAAAAGGGCAAGTCTGCATGCACGCCAACGAGTGGCAAACGGCGTTCTCTATCTTCTATCTCCAGGACCACTGCCCGAAGATAGCAACACTCTTCACCACCCACGCCACCGGTATTGGTCGATCGATCGCCGGCAATGGCAAACCCCTCTACGACTATTTCGAGGGCTATAACGGCGATCAAATGGCGTACGAACTGAATATGGTCAGCAAGCACTCCGTGGAGAAACAGGCTGCCCATTGGGCAGATTGCTTCACGACCGTGAGCGACATCACCGCCCGCGAGTGCATGCAACTGCTTGACAAACCCGTGGATATCGTTACGCCCAATGGTTTTGAGCCTACCTATGTGCCAAAAGGCAAGACTTTCGATGAGAAACGCAAAGTAGCGCGTGAGGCGCTGCATAAAGTGGCCGGTCAGTTGCTGGGCGGTGTCGTACCGCAGAACGCGTTGCTGGTCGGTATCTCCGGACGCCTGGAGGTAAAAAACAAAGGTATTGATGTGTTTGCTGAGGCTTTGGACAAATTGGCACAGAAAATCTACCATAGCGATCAACCGGAGAAAGAAGTGGTGGCTTTCGTCATGATTCCTTACCTCGATCGCGCACCTGCTCGTAAAGGCAAAGTGAGTGCGGTCTTTGTACCTTATTACCTCGATGGCCAGGATCCGCTCTTCGGCATGAAGTACTATGACCTGTTGCTCGGTTTGGACGTCACCGTCTTTCCCTCGTACTACGAACCATGGGGTTATACGCCGCTAGAGTCCTGCGCTTTTCATGTGCCTACAATCACGACCTCGCTGGCAGGCTTCGGTGCCTGGGCTTCACAACAGAAAGACCAATACGGCGTAGTGGTCATTGACCGCAATGACTCCAATTTTGATCAAGTGGCAGAACAGATAGCGGATAGCCTTTGGCGTTATGACCGTCTGTCGGGCGAAGAAAAAGCGCACGCACGCAAAGCGGCAGAGGCGATCGCTAAGAAAGCCGACTGGAAGCATTTCTTCAAATACTACCGCAAAGCCTATGATATAGCGCTTAAGAAAAGAGATAATCGAATCAACGAACTCCAAAATCCCAGATTATTATGAGAAAAAGTTTACTGATAATTGCACTCGTATTACCCTTAGCAGCATTCGCTTGCACTAATTTTGTAGTAGGCAAGGACGCTTCCTCTGACGGCTCCACGATCCTCTCTTATGCAGCCGACTCGTATGGCATGTTCGGTTTCCTGCATTTTGCGCCGGCACAAGACTGGCCCGAAGGAGCGATGCGTGAAGTCAAAGACTGGGATACCGGACGTCCTCAAGGCGTTATACCGCAAGTAGCCCACACATATACCGTAGTAGGTAACATGAATGAGAACCAGGTGGCTATCGGTGAGACTACATGGGGTGGTCGAGAAGAACTCTGGGACACTGTCGGAGTGGACTACGGAAGCCTCATCTATATCGCGCTTGAGCGCAGTAAGACCGCTCGCGAAGCCATCGAATGGATGATCACCCTCGTCAACGAATACGGCTATGCCTCCGAAGGAGAGTCGTTCTCCATCGGTGACCCCAACGAGGTGTGGATAATGGATCTTATCGGTAAAGGACCGGGACAGAAAGGTGCTGCATGGGTAGCCGTGCGTATCCCCGATAACGCTATCAGCGGACACGCCAACCAGGCGCGTATCACCACCATCCCGCAAGGCAAAGCCAAACTGACCAAGGAGCAGAAACGGCTCCAGAAAAAACTCAATTGTATCTGCAACGGCGACTGGATGTACGACAAAAACCTCATCGCTTTCGCACGCGAGAAAGGTTACTTTACCGGCGCAGACAAGGACTTCAGTTTCCAGGCTGCTTTTAATCCCTTCGACTTCAGCGGTTTCTATGCCTGTGAGGCACGCGTTTGGTCGTTCTTCAACCATTTCAGCACAGACATGGATAAGTACTTCGACTACGCTACTGGCGCTAACTTCCGCGCTACCGAAGGCAAAGACGAAGGCGAGCATATGCCGCTCTGGATCATCCCGAACAAGAAAGTGAGTGTGCAAGATATAAAAGAGTGTATGCGTGACGAGTATAAAGGTACGCCGCTCGATATCACCCAAGGCACTGATGCCGGACCGTGGAACAGCAAACTGCGTTTCGGTGGTCTGGGTTTCCAACTGGACTCTACCCAATATTGGTACGAACGTCCTGTAGCTACCCAGCAGACCGCATGGTCTTTCGTGGCACAGATGCGTCGCGACAAATGCGGTATCTTCTGGTTTGGTGTGGACGACGCGGCATGTAGCTGCTACGCGCCAATGTATTGCTGTATCAACCATGTGCCTGAGTGCTTTGCCGAAGGCAATGGAGACAGTTATACTTTTTCCCCGACGAGCGCTTGGTGGACCTTCAACCTCGTCGCTAACTGGGCATACACCAAGTATAGCCGTATGTACCCGCATATCCGCGAGCAACAGCAGGCATGGGATGATAAGTTTAACACCCAGATAGCAGGTGTAGATGAGCAAGCGGCGCAACTCAACGAAGAGGAGGCACGTGAGTTCCTCACTTCTTACTCCTGCTCGCAGGCAGAGAACCTCGTGGCCGATTGGCAGCGACTCTATATCTACCTTGTTACCAAGTTCATTGATGGCCAGGAGCGCAAGGAAGAGAACGGACAGTTCAAACGCAATCCGTACGGTAACAGCTGCGGACCGAACCGTCTGCCTCTGCCGGAGAAAGAGCTGCGCCGCATCGCACCCGAGATCAATCACGAATAATTAAAATTTCATACATATGATACTGGACAAATTAGAGAACGCCGATTGGTATTACGACAGCGTTCCGGGCTTGAAAGAGTTCATGAAGTTCTTCCAAGAGAACGACCTCGAAGAATTACCTGCATGTAAGATCTACCTGGATGGTAATGACTTGATTGTCAACATCAATGACTTTAAAGGCAAGGAGGAATCCAAATGCCGTATGGAGGCACACAAAGACTACCTGGACATCCAGATTCCGCTGGGTGACGATGAGATTATGGGTTGGAAAGCACAAGTGGACTGCCAAGATGTGACCCAAGAGTATGACGAAGGCAAAGACGTGGAGTTCTACGGTGACAAAGCAACCGCCAAGTTCACTGTGCCTGCCGGACACTTCGCAGTCTTCTTCCCCTCCGACGCCCACCAACCTGGTATCGCACCTGGCAAAGAGTACCGCAAGATTATCGTCAAAGCAAGAGTGAATAACTAAAAAAATCTATACTACCATGGCAACCAAGAAAGAAAAACACTTAAGAATCGTAGAGCGCGACCCATATCTGCAGCCCTACGAAGGAGCGTTGCAAGCACGCGCAGAGTACGCCGCTCGTAAGGAGCAAGAGATAACAGGCGGTCAAGCCCTCAGCGAGTGGGCGACTGGCTATCTGTATTTTGGTCTCCACCATACCCCCGAAGGATGGGTACTGCGTGAGTGGGCGCCGAATGCGACCGCCATCTATATCAAGGGCGATATGAACAACTGGCAGAAGGAAGAGGCATATCGTCTCCAACCCATCGGTAACGGTGTATGGGAAGCCAAACTGCCGGAAGAGGCTATCAAGCACGAGCAGCTCTACAAGCTCCTTGTGGAGTGGAACGGCGGATACGGAGAGCGTATCCCGTCCTACGTGCGCCGCGTCGTACAAGACGAGCAGACCAAGATCTTCTCCGCACAGGTCTGGAACGAACCCGAATACCAGTGGAAGAACCGCGGTAAGAAGTTCAAAGAGAAAGGCGGTCTCTATATCTACGAATGCCATATCGGTATGTCGTCTGAGCAGGAGAAAGTGAACTCGTACGAGGAGTTCCGTCGCGACGTATTACCGCGTATCGCCGAACTGGGCTATAACTGCATCCAGATCATGGCCATCCAAGAGCACCCCTACTACGGATCCTTTGGATACCATGTATCCAATTTCTTCGCAGCCTCCAGCCGTTTCGGTACGCCGAATGAACTCAAGGCGTTGATAGACGACGCCCATGGTCGTGGTATTCATGTCATCATGGATCTCGTGCACAGCCATGCAGTAAAGAACGAACTCGAGGGTCTCGGCAATTTCGACGGCACGCCCTATCAGTATTTCCATGACGGCGCACGCCGCGAGCACCCCGCTTGGGACTCCCTCTGCTTCAACTACGGCAAGAACGAAGTGCTGCATTTCTTGCTTTCCAACTGTAAGTTCTGGCTCGACGAGTATGACTTCGACGGCTTCCGTTTCGACGGCGTCACTTCGATGATCTACCGCAGCCATGGTCTAGGCGAGGACTTCAACGGCTATCCTTCCTACTTCAGCGGAAACGAGGACGGCGACGCGCTGATGTATCTAACGCTCGCCAACAAGGTCATCCACGAAGTAAAACCGGAGGCCATCACCATCGCCGAAGAGATGTCCGGTATGCCAGGCCTCGCGGCCGCTATCGAAGACGGCGGCGTAGGCTTCGACTACCGCCTCGCCATGGGTATCCCCGATTTCTGGATCAAGTATATCAAAGAGGTCAAAGACGAGGACTGGAAAGCCGGACATATCCTCTATGAGATGACCAACCGCCGCGAGGACGAGAAGACCATCTCGTATGCCGAGTCGCATGACCAGGCACTGGTTGGCGACAAGACCATCATCTTCCGCCTCGTGGACGCCGACATGTATTGGCATTTCGAGCACGGTCACTCCACCTACATGGCCGACCGCGGTATAGCGCTCCATAAGATGATCCGCCTCATCACGGCTTCCACCATCAACGGCGGATACCTCAACTTTATGGGCAATGAGTTCGGACATCCCGAATGGATCGATTTCCCGCGCGAGGGTAACGGATGGAGTTACAAATATGCGCGTCGTCAGTGGAGTCTCGTGGACAACCCCAACTATTTCTTCGCAGACCTCAACCGCTTCGACGAGGCGATGATTCATCTCCTGAAGAAACATATCCTTACGCAAGCTCCGACGGCCGAAGAGAAGAAATACAATGTGGGCAAACACCTACCCTGGGTAATGAAATGGTGGGATAACGAAGGCGATCAGGTAGTGGCTTACCAGCGTAATGACCTCCTCTTTATCTTCAACTGGAACGGCCAGAAGTCCTTCTCTGACTACGGCATCCTTGTGCCGGAAGGTAAGTACAAAGTAGTACTCAATACGGATGATCCGAAGTTTGCCGGTTTCGGCCTCGCAGATGACTCTGTCGAGCACTTCACCCAGTACGATCCGCTTTACCAGAAAGACGGAAAAGGTTGGCTGAAGATGTACCTGCCCGCACGTAGTGCAGTTGTTCTTAAAAAATGTTAAAGCAATGAGAAAATACTTATTTATCATTTTGGCAGCCGCGCTGGCATTCATTGGCTGTAATAAACCCGCAGAGCAGAAAGCGCCTGCAGATGAAAACGTGTATATCAACTTCACGGCCCTGACACCTGCCGGAGAAGAGTTGTCTCTGAGCGACCTTGTTGGTCAAAAGGACTATGTCCTTGTGGACTTCTGGGCTTCATGGTGCGGTCCTTGCCGTCGTTTTATTCCTGTTCTCAAAGAGATGTATGCCGGTCAACCCGCAGGACGTCTGCAGATCATCAGTTGCTCCGTTGACCAAGACAAAGCCGCTTGGTTGCAGGCCCTCGACGAGGAACAAATGCCGTGGATCCAAGTACGCGAAGACGAACAGCACGAGTGCGCGGATCTCTATAATGTGCAGTTTATCCCGCATACTATCCTGATCGATAGAGAGGGCAAGATCGTTGGTGTCAACCTCGAAGAGCCCGAGATAGAAGAAATACTTTTAGGAGAATAAAAAATACACAACAACAATGAGAGTAATTATTGAACCTTCGTATGACCTGCTCAGTCAGTGGGCTGCGAATTATGTAGCAAAACGTATCAATGAGTTTGAGCCCAAAGAGGGCAAACCCTTCGTATTGGGTCTTCCTACCGGTTCGTCACCGCTCGGCATGTACCGTGCTCTGATCGAACTCAACAAAGCCGGTAAGGTCTCCTTCCGCAATGTGGTTACCTTTAATATGGACGAGTATGTCAACTTGCCCGAAGAGCATCCTGAGAGTTATCATAGCTTTATGTGGAATAATTTCTTCTCGCATATTGATATCCGCAAGGAGAACGTCAATATCCTTAACGGTAATGCTCCCGACCTCGCAGCCGAGTGTGCACGTTACGAGCAGAAAATCAAAGATATAGGTGGTATCCATCTCTTCCTCGGCGGTATCGGTCCGGACGGTCACATTGCCTTCAACGAACCGGGTTCATCGCTCACTAGCCGTACCCGTAAGAAAGAACTCACGACCGACACCATCATCGCTAACAGCCGTTTCTTCGACAACGATGTCAACAAAGTGCCTAAGACCGCCCTCACCGTAGGTGTAGGTACGGTCATGGACGCCAAAGAGGTGCTCATCATGGTCAACGGTCACAACAAAGCACGTGCCCTCCAGCATGCTATCGAGGAGCCGATCAGCCACATGTGGACCGTTTCTGCACTTCAAATGCACCAACACGGTATCATCGTCTGCGACGAAGCTGCTTGCGAGGAACTCAAAGTGGGTACCTTCAACTACTTCAAGGACATCGAGCGTAATAACTTAGATCCGAAAACATTGTTATAATGCTGGAGATTTATAATTCATTATCGCGATTCAAGGAAACGTTCAAGCCGTTACATGAAGGACACGTAGGCATGTATGTCTGCGGTCCTACCGTGTACGGTGATGCCCACCTGGGACATGCACGCCCGGCGATCACGTTTGACCTCCTCTATCGCTATCTGCAGTACTTAGGTTATAAGGTACGCTACGTGCGTAACATCACCGATGTGGGTCACCTCGAGCATGATGCAGATGAAGGCGAGGATAAGATTGCCAAGAAAGCACGACTCGAGCAACTCGAACCGATGGAGGTAGTGCAGTATTACACCAACCGTTATCATCGTGACATGGCCGCGCTGAACGTGCTTCCGCCGTCTATCGAACCGCACGCTTCAGGTCATATCATTGAGCAGATAGCGTTCGTACAAAAGATCCTGGATAAAGGCTATGCCTACGTTTCCAACGGATCGGTTTATATGGACGTAGAGAAATACGCCAAAGACTATCCGTACGGCAAACTCTCCGGACGAAACCTCAATGATATCGTTACCGAGACCCGCGAACTGGACGGACAGGATGAGAAAAAGCACAGTTATGACTTCGCCCTCTGGAAGAAAGCGGCACCCGAGCATATCATGCACTGGCCCTCTCCCTGGTCGGAAGGCTTTCCCGGATGGCACATGGAATGCTCCACGATGGGAACGAAGTACCTCGGCGAGAAGTTCGATATCCACGGCGGTGGACTGGATCTTATCTTCCCGCACCACGAAGCGGAGATCGCGCAGTCTTGTGCTGCACTCGGTCATGAGACCGTGCACTACTGGATGCATAACAACATGATCACTATCGCCGGCAAGAAGATGGGTAAGAGTTACAATAACTTCATCACCCTCGAGCAGTTCTTCAAGGGCGACCACCCGCTGCTGTCGAAACCTTTCGGACCGATGGTCATTCGTTTCTTCATCCTGCAAGCTCATTACCGCTCGACAGTCGATTTCTCTTCAGAAGCCCTCGAAGCGGCTGAGAAAGGCCTCCAGCGTATGCAAGAGGCGTATGCACGTCTGCAGAAGCTGCAGGCAGGCAAAGAAACGACCGTAGAGATAGAAGGTCTGCGCCAGCGTTGTATGGACGCTATGGATGATGACCTCAACACGCCGTTTGTGATTGCAGCGCTCTTCGATTCCACCCGTGCTATCAACACCGTCTATGACGGTAAGGGTACGATCTCTGAAGCCGACCTTAAGGAACTGCGCGAAGTATGGAAGACTTTCGCTATCGACATCTTGGGTCTGCGCCTCGAAGAGCAAGGCGGGGATGCCGGCAAGCAGAAAGCCTTCAACGGCGCGATCGACCTGCTGCTCGGTATTCGTTTGCAAGCCAAGCAGAACAAAGACTGGACTACATCCGATAAGATCCGTAATGAACTGACTGCTCTCGGTTTCCAAATCAAGGATACCAAAGACGGCTTTGAGTGGAGCATCTAAGATGCTATGCGATAATATACATAGTGCCTTAGCTCCATTCCTTGCTCGATATGAGCAAGTGTGCGTTGTGGCCGATGAGGTGCTGACGATTCCGGATTGGCCGTTTTCCACCCTGCGCATGCGCGTGAGCGAAGAAGCCAAAAGTATCGATTCTATCGAACAAATATGGGACTTCCTCTTGTCGAACGGACTCACGCGTAAGGGTCTTGTGATCGCTATAGGCGGAGGCGTGCTTACCGATATGGTAGGCTTTGCCTCCGCCACATATAAACGTGGTGTAAATTATATCAATATCCCCACCTCCTTGCTGGCTATGGTGGATGCTTCCACGGGCGGTAAAACCGGCATCAACCACTGTGGCATCAAGAATAGTATCGGCGCCTTCCACGCCCCTATAGAGACACTCATCTGCCCGCAATGGTTAAACACTCTGCCTCCGCAACAGTTCCTCAGCGGCTTCGGAGAGATGCTGAAAATGGGACTGATAGTGAACAGTGAAAAGTTATGGGACGCATTGCTGCAATATGATCTGGACAGGATGGATGTAAAAACGCTTACTCCTCTAATAAACTCGTGCGTACGCGCGAAGGAGGAGATAGTAGCGGCTGATCCGCACGAAGAAGGGCTGCGTAAAGTCCTTAATTTCGGTCACACCTTTGGTCACGCCTTAGAAGAATTAAGCCTTACAGGGAAAGCCGGCCTCTTACATGGCTACGCTGTGGTCTTTGGACTGATCGCAGAGTTATACCTGAGTGTTACCAAACTCGGTTGCCCGCGTGAACCGTTACAACAGCTCACGCAACTCATGCTGCATTATTACGGCAAACCGCAATGTAAGTGCACAGACCGCGAGCGTCTCATTGCGCTCATGCAACAAGACAAAAAAAATGAGCGTGCTGCTGAAATCAACTGCACACTCATCAAGAACATCGGTTCGCCGCTTATCAATCAAGTCATCTCGACTGACGAAGCAAACGAATCGCTCGATTATTTGTTCTCGCTGTAAGCCGCTACGATATGTTTCACGAGCGGGTGGCGTACGATATCTTTCTCGTTGAATTCGATGATTTTTATACCTTTGATGCCTTTGAATCGCTCCATGGCATCCTTCAAACCGGACTTCTGAGTCGGCGGTAGATCTATCTGCGTCATATCGCCCGTCACAATCATCTTACCACCAAAACCAAGTCGAGTAAGGAACATCTTCAACTGCAGAGCCGTGGTGTTCTGCGCCTCGTCTAGAATAACCACCGCATCGGAGAGTGTACGACCACGCATGAAAGCCAACGGCGCTATCTGAATCGTCCCTTTCTCCATGTATTCCGCCAGTTTAGCCGCAGGGATCATATCCTGTAGCGCATCGTAGAGCGGTTGCAAATACGGATCTATCTTCTCTTTCATATCACCGGGCAGGAATCCCAGTTTCTCTCCGGCTTCTACAGCAGGACGCGAAAGGATGATACGTCTCACTTCTCGGTTCTTCAGTGCCCGTACTGCCAAAGCAATCGCCGTATAAGTCTTACCGCTACCGGCCGGTCCTACTGCAAAAAGCAGGTCATTCTCTTCGTATGCCTTCACCAGCGCCTGTTGGTTGGTTGAACGGGCATAGATAGACTTACCGTTCACACCGTGCAGAATCAGATTATCGGTGGCCTGTTCCTGCGGCTTATCGCCATGCAAAAGCATGAGTATATCCTGCTCTGTCAAACGATTATTACGGATACAGAAGTTCTCACACAGATGCAGCGATTTCTCAAAACTCTCAATCGCTTTCTCCGCACCCGTCACTTTGACCTGGTATCCGCGCGCGACCACACGCACGTCAGGATGCTGGTTCTTAAGGCAAAGGATATTGTTGTTGTTCACGCCGTAGAACGTCGGCGTATCTAAAGAATCATGAAGCGTGATTATATATTCCATCTAAAAGGATCGTATTTTTAATTCTTGATAAGCATTCGGAATGCATCCGTTACTTTCTTAACCGGCACTATCTCTATATCAAATCGTTTGGGGTCTATCTTCTGCTCTGCAGGGATCATGATGCGTCTAAAGCCTAGTTTCTGCGCCTCAGCAATACGCTGCTCTATGCGGTTGACCGAACGTATCTCACCCGCCAGCCCTACTTCTCCGCACAGACAAGTACCGGCATCGAGTGCGATGTCCATATTACTGCTCAGCACAGCCGCCAATACTGCCAAGTCAATAGCCGGATCGTCTACCCGCAAGCCTCCGGCGATATTGAGGAACACATCTTTCTGGAGCAGTTTAAAACCTACACGTTTCTCAAGCACCGCCAGCAACATGTTGAGTCGTCTGCCGTCAAAACCCGTGGACGAACGTTGCGGAGTACCGTAGGCAGCACTGGATACCAAGGCTTGCACCTCGATCAAGAATGGTCGTACACCTTCCACAGCTGCCGCTATCGCAATACCCGACAAGCCCTCACGTGCGGTAGAGAGTAGCAACTCCGACGGGTTCGTCACTTCGCGCAAGCCCTCTTGACGCATCTCATAGATACCAATCTCGGACGTCGAACCGAAGCGGTTCTTCTGCGCCCGGAGAATACGGTACATATACTGTTGGTCTCCCTCGAACTGCAGCACCGTATCCACGATATGTTCCAGCACTTTCGGACCGGCCAACAAACCTTCTTTATTGATATGCCCGATAATGATAAATGGGATGTTACGCGTTTTAGCGAACTCAAGAATACGTGCGGCGCACTCGCGTACTTGCGTCAGGCTACCGATAGAAGCTTCCACGGCTTCCGTACCAATCGTCTGTATGGAGTCAATCACCACAATCTCCGGCTCTAACTCTTTGACCTGCTCCAAGATACGTTCCAGCGAAATCTCGGAGGAGATGAAGAGGTTCTCTGCATTACCGGCTAAACGTTCAGCGCGTAACTTGATCTGCCGTGCGCTCTCTTCGCCCGAAGCGTAGAACGTCTTGCGTTCGCCTTGCTGCATAAGCACCTGCAATGCCAGCGTGGACTTGCCAATACCGGGTTCACCTCCTAACAGTACCAGACTGCCGGGAACTAAACCGCCGCCTAACACACGATTGAACTCGCCGTTACGCATATCCAACCGCATCTCCTCGGTAGCTACCACGTCCTGAAGTCGTTGAGGCAATGTACCGGAAGATAAACCCTTAACCGCTAACCGTTCACCTTTCACTGTTACTTCCTCCGCATACGTGCCCCATTCACCGCAAACCGGGCAACGACCCAGCATCTGCGGGGCTTTGGCACCACAGGATGAACAGACATATTGGATAGTTGGCTTTGCCATAAAATATCAAATCTCAAATGTCAAATGCTCTTCAGCTAAAACGGTATTGTCAAATATCGGTTTGGCTTCATTCAGGAAAAGCGAATGGTCTTCCACGCGTGCTGAGTAATGGCCTAAGATCAGTTTTCCTACGTTGGCTTTTTTAGCAATCGTAGCCGCCTCAGCAGCTGTCGAGTGCATGACTTCTTTACTGCGTACCTCCATCTCGGTCAGGAACGTAGACTCATGATAGAGCGTCTCCACGCCTTCGATGATCGGGATGATCTTCTCGGAGTACATCGTATCCGAGCAGTAAGCATAACGCTTGCGCGTCACATGGTAGAACGAACCGTCCTCGGCCATCTTACGCCGCGTCTCCTTGAAGAGAAATCCGCAAGTGGGCACACCATGCTTAAGCGGTATGGTCTCCACACTTACCGTCCGATCTTCAAAGATCACCTCGTGCTTACGCGGATTAATCGGATGAAAAACGATATCAAAGAGCCTGTCACCGCAGTGGTAATCCAAGAGCGGTTGGAGCAGTTTCTCCAAGTCTTTATGCGCATAGATATGCATCGGCTGCGTACGCTTGAGCATACTCAGGGTACTCAGTAAGCCGATCAGACCGAAACAGTGGTCACCATGCAGGTGCGTGATGAAGATGTTATATAGCCGCGCAGTACGCAAACCTAGTTTCTGCATCGCCAGTTGTACACCTTCTCCGCAGTCAATGAGAAACGACTTATCGCACAAGTCCAACCACTGTCCCGAGGGGGACGTGGTCTTCGTCGGCTTGGCGCTTCCGCAGCCTAATATGGTAACCTTCGCTTCGCTCAATGGATCTCTGCTAATAAAGCTAACATCTTATTACCCAGTTGGGTCTTTTTCTCGATATGTTCCAGCACGGCCTTAACGAAAGAGTTGGACTCAAACGACCCACGCACCTCTTCGAAGTCTGCTTCCGCCTGCTCACGATCACCGTCTGCACCGAAACCGGTCTGGCTGTTGAGATCGAACTCCTTGCGCGCATCGTCATAGACCATCTGGTCCAGTTTGACTACCGCATTACGCCAGTCTTGTACGGTCTTGCGGATCTGATCCAGCGTCACATTCTCTACGCTGCAACCCCATACCTTCTCCAGTTTATCCAGCGCCCATGTCCATTCGTACGAATAATAGTTCGTGTGCATCTCCACGAAACGTGCCTGGATCTGCTCGAGATTGACTGCACCGGCTTCTATATCGTCAGCCAAACGTGTCACTTCGCTACGAGGCGCAATCAGTCCGGCCATATCGACCCAGTCCCCCAAGCCTCGCTCACTGTCCGGCCGCAATGCGGCACGCAGTTCCGCCATCGAGTGCCATTCGGCTTTCTCCAGACGGCTGATGAGACTATTACCTAAGAACTTCTGAATACCAATCGTATAGAGTTCGCGACCGTGACGAAGCGAGGTGTTACGGATCTTACAGTTCTTGTAGCCGTATACCTCGGTGTTCTCACCGCTCAGCGCTTGCAGTTCGTCCAGCACCTCACGACCACGCCACATCTTCTGTACCGTGTACGGACTCAGAAGATTGAAGTTAATCAAATCCAACTGATGCGGGTCCTTGCGATTATCACGCTTCGGCCATTTCTGTGCATCACGGATCGTACCTACGGTACGCAGGTTAGCGCCCGGCACCAGATAACTCTCAGCGTTGTTCTCTATCAGGTACGAGAACGGCAGGTCAGACGTGTCGGCATGATGGGTATGACGACCCATCACCAGACTGAAGGCACCGATCTTAGACGGCCATAAGAGGTAACTGTCACTTGTTGTCTTCGCGCCTCGCTCAGCTATACCCTGGTGGATAGGACCGAGTTTGTACATGTGGTTCGACTGGTTAGAACCCGAACCGGCATTGAGGAATGAGAACATACCGGCAATCAAGAGCGTGCTCTTGTGGTGCGTCACAGTGTATGGACCTGCGAAGATAGCGCAAGCCTCTCCGTGCATGCCTTGGCAGTTACTGAAGAACAGACTCTCCCCTGCCGAGTAGTGCTTGTCGAAGATCGTTCCTTGACCCACAAAACACTTATCTACCAGCGTAGAGTCACCGATCTCTACTCCCGAAGCAATGATGAAATCCATACATTTCACACCACTACCCAGACGAACCGGCGCCGAGGCGTTCGAGTTAACCGTTCCGTTCTTAAGACGACTCACACCGCTCAGCTCGGCATAGTCTCCGATACGGACGTTCTTGATGCTTCCGCAGTTCAAGATTCTCACGTGGTCACCGATATAACCATGATCGGAAGCCTGCGCCTCGGCATAGGTATCGATCTGCTTCTCCAACTCATGAATCATCTTCGGACGATGGCGGTAGAGCGTCAATATATATGCCAGACTCGCACTCAACTCATTGAAGATAGGTATCTCACGACCACCGCCTTCGTTCATCACCGGCACACGTACGCCGTTACCGAAAGTCGTCTTACCGTCCACCAGAATGGCATTGACGTTCTCGATACAGGTCTCGCGACCGATATGGTAGTTAGCGATGTAGTTGTGGATATTATACAAATGGGCATCATCCCCCACCTCGCAGTTATGCAAGGTAGCGTTGTAGATTCCCGAGTGAATCGTCAGTCCGCCCGGCAAGGTGATCTCCTTGCCGAACACACCGAGTTGGTTATGACCGGAGAAAGAGGTGTTACGCACAAAGCGGGCATCGAAAGCCTCAGCCACTTCCACCTCTGCCCAGTCGCGTGCCGAACAACCCTGTGACTCCAGTTGAGCAATCTCTTGCGCGGTTAATGCTCGAAACATATTAGTCATTCAGGAGCATCGGCATCAACAGCATCAGCACGTCTTCGTTCTTCTCGTTCTCTGCCGGAAGAATCAGACCTGCACGTGCCGGGTCAGCCAACTTAAGTTGAACGTCTGCGCTCTCAATAGAACTCAGCAGGTCTACCAGGAACGGAGCCTTGAAACCGATAGCCATCGGTGTGCCGTTGTAACTGCAAGCGATGGTCTCTTCTGCGCTCGTCGAGAAATCGATATCCTGTGCGCTGATCTTGATCTGGTTCTCGCTCAGCGCCAGACGCAGTTGTGCGGTACCGTTGTTAGCGAACACAGCCACACGCTTGCAAGCGTTGATGAGCGTCTGACGATCTACCGTCACGATGTTCTGATTGCCCTGCGGGATAACAGCGTTGTAGTTCGGGAAACGACCCTCGATCTGACGGCAAACGATGATCGTGTTGCCGAACTCAAAGCGAGCGTTCTTTGCACCGAAAGTCACTTTTACATCCTCCTCTGCCTTAGCCAAGAGGTTCTTGAGCAATGCAGCGGGTTTCTTCGGCAGAATGAAACTTGCAGCCACACCTGCGTTCACACCGGTGTTCATATAACGAACCAGACGGTGAGCATCTGTAGCTACCATCGTCACTTTGTCGGCAGCGATATCAAAGAAGATACCGTTCATTACGGGACGAAGATCATCGTCTGCGGTGCAGAAGATCGTCTTCTCGATAGCGCTCTGCAGCACGTTAGCCGGGATAGCCAGTTCGCGTGCATCTGCTTCCGGAGCCGGCATCTCAGGATACTCGTTACCGTTCACACCTACAAACGAATAGGTACCGTTCTGACTAACCATGTTCACGGCAAAGTTATTCTCATCGATCGTGAATGCCAGCGGTTGCTCACTGAACTCCTTCAGCGTCTCCAGCAACAACTTAGCTGCCGAAGCTACTTTGCCACCACCTTCTGCGCCTTCTACTTCTACACTCGTACGAATCGTCGTCTCACCGTCCGAAGCGGTTAACTTCAGTTCGTTACCTACGAGGTCAAAGAGAACGTCATCCAGAATGGGCAATGCGTTCTTACTGTTAATAACACGGCTTACTGCCTGCAATTGAGAAAAGAGTTTAGAACTCGAAATAGTAAACTTCATATACGTATATTTTTGTTGTTTTTGATGCTTTTCCTAAGGTGACGGATACAACCACACACCTTTGCGCTGCAAAGGTACAACAAAAATTTGAAATACACAAATAAATCTAAAAAAAAGTGCCCATAAGGGCCTTTTTTATTGAGTTTTTGCGCAAATATCTATCTGGACTCTGCGCCGATGGTGGTAAAACCGCCGTGTCCGGGATACACTTTTGTGGCTGCCGGCAGAGTAAAAAGATGTTCCAGAGAGGAGATCAATTGCCCCATATTTCCTCCGGGAAGATCGGTTCTGCCATACCCCATTTCAAACAAAGTATCACCGGAGAAAAGCACGTGTGCATCGAGCCAATACAAGCACACGGAACCGGGAGTGTGACCGGGTGTTTCTATAATCTGAAAACTGAAAACTGAAGATTGAAGACTTAGCGGTTCTATCTCAAACGGTTCCGCTTTCATGCGGATACCAAACAACTCATACTGTTGTTGCATCGCTTTCGCCATCGGTATATCCGCTTCGTGCATCAAAACAGGTGTGTGCCATGTTTCCGTAGCCCATTTCGCTCCCCACAGATGATCCAGATGTCCATGGGTTGCTATAATTCTAAAATCTTCAATCTTCAATCTCAAATCTTGAATATATGCTTTTAGCATATCTCGCTCGTATTCATTCGAGCAGGCAGGGTCGATGAGAAGCGCACTCTTCCCATCACTCACCACATAGGTGTTTGTCCCGAACGGACCAAAAGTAAAGTGTTTTATCTCCAGCATTCTTGACAAATTTTGGGGGTTTCGTGTAGCGCTGCTTTTCGGAAAATATTGGCTTTTTCGCTTGTAAACAATTCCCTGAGTGATGACTCCATTATATTTCCGTACGCATACTGGTGTGCTTTGTCGTAGCAGCAAGGCAGTACCTCGCCCGTTGTGGTAATCACCACCCCGCTCCATACACGCAAACAAGCCTTTCCAAGCGCTTTGCGGTGATAGTGTCCGTCAGGACCCTTTGTGTACCGACTGTACTTATCATCCGTCGGCATCAGCGGGTGTCCTTCTTCGTAGCCATACAACTGTGCCGTCTTGAATACCAATCGATCAGCTCCCAGAGCCTTATATTCTTTCTCAAACTGACGCCATTCATGCTCGTTCGTCTTCAGCCTCAGGCATTGCAATTCAATCATCGGCGTATGTTTTCTCGCTTTGCGAAGGCAGCGTATGGCCGCTTTCGTTTTCTCGAGATCTCCGCCCACTCGATAGGCATTGTAACTCTCGCTCGTCAGGCCGTCCATCGAGATGATGATTCTATCCAATCCTGCCTGCACCAAGGCCTCCGCCATCGTTTCCGTCATTGCTTGCGCATTGGTGCTCACGATGGTATAGAGTCCCGCTTCATGCGCCTCACGAATCATCTGAGGCAAGTCTTTGTTCAACAGCGGTTCGCCCTGAAAATAGAACTGCATCGTATGGGCATAGCGCGCTACTTCACCCAGCACCCGTCGAAAGACCTCGAGCGACATGAATCGTTCGGTATCCCGGTATTCCGGTATTCCGGTATTCCGAAGTCCGACCGGACATTCCGGGCATCGTAACTGACACACATTAGCTGGTTCGACGCTCACGAAAGTGGGCATATGCGTACTACGCACCAAGCCCATCAGACTCAGTGCGTAGTTCGCATAACAACGCAAAGCGTTAATGCAGCGCGATCTTGTTAATACGACGCTCATGGCGTTCGCCTTCAAAATCCGTCTGGAAGAACGTACGAACGATATCCAGTGCTTGTACGGCCGAGATGAAGTTGGCCGGCAGACCCAGTACATTGGCATTGTTGTGTGCACGTGCTAACTCCGCCAACTTCGGCTCCCAACACAGCGCCGCACGGATACCCTGGTGCTTATTCGCTGTCATGCAGATACCGTTACCCGTAGAGCAGATCACGATACCGAAATCATACTCACCTTTCTCCACAGCCTCAGCCAACGGATGGGCAAAATCGGGGTAGTCACAACTCTCGGTCGAATAGCAACCGAAATCCTTCACTTTGGCGCCATTGTCCTCTAAAAACAACTGCACTTTCTGCTTGAGCGCAAAACCTGCGTGGTCACTGGCCAACGCAATAGTCATTTCATGAAAACTTTTCATATATTAGATAATTTAAAATACTGCAGCCAAGTTACCGAACATCAATTTACATGCGATAGCTAACACGATGATTCCGAAGAACTTACGAATGATATAGAGTGCTGTCTGCCCCAAATATTTGGTGAGCCAATTCGTTCCTTTCAGCACAAAGAAAAGAACAATCATACACAGCAGCAATGAGATGCACAGATTGCAGATACTATACTCCGCCGTGATAGCCAACAGCGCCGTAAAAGCACCCGGACCGGCATACATCGGGAAAGCCAGAGGCACGATCGAACTGGCCTCACTGATCTCACCCTCCAACTTGTCATTCTGGAAAATAACAATGTCCAGAATCATCTCCAACGCCATCAGGAAGATAATAAAACCACCGGCGATAGCGAAATACTCGATCTGCACGCCGAACAGTTTCAAGATCCATTCGCCCAAGAAGAGGAAGGCCATCAGGATAACTAAACTGGCAACACAGACCTTTGCGGCATTGATCTTAATACCTTTCTTCTGCATCGAAATCGTGATAGGGATATTACCGAACGGATCGATGATAGCTATCAGAAAAACGAAGGATGACAGGACCTGCCAGATATCAAAATCACCAAAAAATGCATGTAGTGCTTCCATAATATTTCAAATTTGGGCACAAAAGTACTGAAAAATTTGCATATATGCAAGAAAAGTTGTAATTTTGCACGATTTTTCAAGTTTACGAACACAAAATTATACAATTTAGTTATGATAAACAGTCAAGACATTAAGAACGGCGTATGTATTCGCATGGACGGCCGTCTGTATTTTGTAATCGAGTTTCTTCACGTAAAACCGGGTAAGGGTAACACCATTATGCGCGTTAAATTTAAAGACGTTGTAGATGGTCGCGTACTCGAGCGCCGCTTTAACATCGGTGAGAAACTGGAGGATGTACGCGTTGAGCGTCGTCCCTATCAGTTCCTCTACAAAGAGGGTGATGATTATATCTTCATGAACAACGAGACTTTTGAGCAAGTGCCTATCGCACACGACCTCATCACCGGTGTAGACTTCCTCAAAGAGGGCTTTACCGTAGACGTTGTTTCTGACGCTACCACCGACACCATCCTCTTCGCAGAACTGCCAACCAAGGTAGAATTGGCTATCACTTATACCGAGCCGGGTCTCAAAGGCGATACCGCAACCAACACCCTCAAACCTGCTACACTCGAGACCGGTGCAGAGATTCGTGTACCGCTCTTCATCAACGAAGGTGAAATCGTTCGCGTAGACACTCGTGACGGTTCATACTGCGAGCGCGTTCGTTAACAAACACTGTGCAACAACTGCAAGCACGATTAACTCGTCGGTTCCATAAAGCCTGTGCGGATTATGGACTGATAGCTGACGGCGACCATATTCTTATTGGCCTTAGCGGGGGAAAAGACTCGCTGGCGCTGGTGGAATTATTAGGTCGCCGCGCTGCTATCTATAAGCCCCGCTTCACCGTCACCGCCTTGCATGTGCGCGTCAAGGAGCGGGACTACCGAACCGACCTTAGTTATCTGGAGTCTTTCTGCGCTGAAGCCGGCGTACCCCTCGTCGTCCGCGATGTAGAGATCGGCGAGGGTGAGGTAGAAAACCCTTGTTTCCTCTGCGCCTGGTACCGCCGTAAGACGCTCTTTAACGTAGCGCAGGAACTGGGCTGCAACAAGATCGCTTTCGGCCACCACAAAGATGATATCGTCCAGACGCTGCTCATGAACCTCATCTATCAGGGTGCTTTTGCGACCATGCCGCCTATCCTCCGGATGGACAAGATGCCGATACAGATCATCCGTCCCCTCTGCCTGATCGAGGAAGCGGACCTGATCCGTTATGCAGAACTGCGCGGCTATGAGAAACAAATCAAATTATGCCCATTTGAGCATGTCAGTGCCCGAACGAAAGTCAAAGACTTACTCGAGCAGATCAAAGCACTCAATCCCGAAGCTTTGGACACTATCTATAACGCAATGACCAACATCAAACCCGACTATTTACCGCAATCATGAATGCTTTATACACCATCCTCTTATTACTCGCGTCGAATATCTTTATGACGCTTGCCTGGTACGGCCACCTCAAACTGCAGAACACCGGTTTCTTTACCAGTGCTACACCGCTCATCTTTGTCATCCTTCTCTCTTGGGGAATAGCGTTCTTCGAGTACTGCCTGCAAGTGCCGGCTAACCGCATAGGATTTGAGGGAAACGGCGGACCGTTCTCTCTCATGCAACTCAAAGTGATTCAGGAAGTGATAACGCTCGTCGTGTTCGTTATCTTCTCTGCGATTGCTTTTAACATGCCGCTACGCTGGAACCACTGCGTAGCTTGCCTCCTTCTTATTGCCGCCGTTTACTTTGTCTTCGGCTTCAAATAAGAACTTATCTGTTTTCCGCGATCAGCTTCTCTACCAACTCCGGCACACCCTCCGTGGCTTTCTTACGGATATGGGTGATACGGTTGGCCCACGAACCGAACTCCGGTTGGCCGGGATCCACGAAATAGATAGGGCAGTCTGCCGGCGCATAATGAATCAACGATGCCGCCGGATAGACATTCAGACTTGTGCCTACCACTACCATGATTTCTGCCTGTGAGGCAATACGGCATGCCTCCTCAAAATACGGCACACCTTCTCCAAAGAAAACGATATACGGCCTCAGCAGTGACCCGTCCGGGTGACGATCTCCGTAATGCTGTTCCCACCCCTCCAGAGGTACGGTCGCTGTCTCATTGTTCTCCGAGCGTAACTTAGTGATCTCCCCGTGCAGATGTACTACCTCTTTCGCACCCGCACGCTCATGCAAATCATCTATGTTCTGCGTGATGACGCGCGTACCCGGGATAGCTTGCTGCAACTTGGCAATCGCGATATGCGCTGCGTTGGGTTGCGCCGCCAAAGTGTCCTTCCGGCGCGCATTGTAGAAATCGACACACAACTGCGGATTACGCAACCATGCCTCGTGTGTACACACATCCTCGATGCGATAATGCTCCCATAACCCGTCTGAGTCACGAAACGTACCCAGACCACTCTCTGCGCTCACTCCGGCGCCGGTGAAAACAACGATTCTTGGCATATTATTTCTTTTTTGCAAGGAACAAATAAACGATCAGCACAACGACCAGTAAGATCGTACTCACAAAGCGGAAACCGAAATGGTCATCCGGGAAGACTTCGGCATAACCGAAACTGTCATTGAACAGACTCGCAGCATCGTATATAGCCGAGAAGAGTGTGAGACAGGTCAGGAACGTCAGAAAATGGTTCGTTTTCTCCTCCGCCTGGTTACGGCGGATATCCAACTCCTTGTTGATCATGCGGTTCAACTGATCATAGTCACGCTGGGTATTGAGACTCTTCTCGATGGAGCTGTTGATGATGTTCGGCAGGAAATTATACGAGATAGCCGGATAACTGTGGTTCTGCTCAAACAGACTCAATTTCTTCTCCAACGCCAGCACATCTTCCGTACGGCGACGGTAGTGCAGGTTCACCGAATAGAGGAACACCTTGCGGAAGAGCTGATAGATATAAATCTTCTCGAAATAATCTTTCTCCCAGTTACCGATTACCCAATCGGGCGTGTCAGTAGTCAGAAGCGTAAAAGTATCCAGGATCGCTATGCCCGACCAACCGGAGAAGATCGAAATAAAATGCTCATCCAGCACATGTTGCACGTACGTAGGGCTATTGATGCCCGTCGAATGCGGCGTGTGCGCTGCCAAAGTAGCAGCGTCGTAAATAAGCAACTGCTCGTCGCCCTTCTCAATCGGTTCATTCGTCTTGATGATCTGGAAGATCTTGAACTTGTTTCCGCTCTCTGCCAACCACGATATATCGTTATCGAACGTCTCGTTGGCATCCATCGTCTTGTTGTATATCTCCATAATCGGCAAGAGTGCTGCATCCATGAACTGGCGGTGCATGTCCTTATAAAAAACGAAGTTTCGCAACGAATTAAGCGACCAAGTCACATGGTTAAACTCCACCTCCTCGAAGCGCAACTTTACCGCATAGAGGATGATATGAAACGGCGCCTCCCACAGACGGATATCTTCAATCAAGAATGGCACTTTTTCTCCGTTGAAATCGAGAGAACATGCCTGATTGATGGGTAGCGAGTACAATTCGATCTCATCGGACATACACTGCGCAAACTCCGGAAAATAGTAGTTCTGCAGTTTGATACGTTCGTCTTCCGTATAGTCACGCTTCACCCAACCGCCATCTTTCAATCCTTCTGCAGGACGGTTCGCCGAGAAATAGCCGCACAAAAAGGCCGTATTCGTAATTTTCATACCTGATATATTTACAATTTGGGTGCAAATTTACACTTTTTTTTGCAGATGTACAAGATTTTTGAAAAAAATAATCGTTTTTGCTTGCAAAATAAGAATTTTTTTTGTAATTTTGCGCCGCAAAATTGTGACTTATGGCAGACAAACTACCTGTTTCGTTGGCTCACCCCCTGGAGCAATACCGCTCGCAACTGGCGAACGGCGTCTATTCGAAAGCGATGAACTACGCGCTGGATTTCTTTGAAGTCTCCGCGCAATACGTGTCTATTGTTCTGCTGGGTTTGGTGCGCGAGGTGGAGAAGACCCCGCACCCGCAAGCCGTGTTTGTGATCAACAAGATCGACACCAAACGTCCACTCTCCTTTGGAGACTGGGCCAATGATATCTTGCCAAAAGTCGTATTAGCCGCCAAGGATGAACTGCCGGAAGAGCCGCTCACCAAAGCCCTCCTCACAGTCGCTACGTCCAAGCGGAACCTATGGCTGGGAAGTAAGAAAGAGAAGAGCCTTGTCCAGATACGTAATGAGTACAAAGGCCATGGTACAACCCTCGCTGAGAGTATCTACGAAGAGGTAGTGGACCAGATCAAAGACCGCGTGGAAGAGTTAGCACAAGCCATCAGCGTGCTCGCGCAATATGCGGAAGTGCCGGAAGAAGGCCATTTCTATATCGATACGCCTAACCATGGTAAGATCGAACTATACCCGTTGATCCATCAGTCGGCTCAGGGATATATCTACGTCTTCCAGACGCTCAAAGAAGAGGAGATATCGTTCATCTCGTCCGATGAACACGCGGTAACGCGGATCAGCAATGAGCTTAACCCGGCCCTGGATGCTTGGTGCAAGACCATCGTGCCTTCCTTCGATGTGGCCAAAGAACTCAACTGGGCGGAACTCAGGCAATGTATGGCGAACTACTCGCAGGACTATCTCGACCATATGTATGCCGAGAAGAAATATAACCGCGAGTTATTCGTTGAGCGCGATAACTTGGCTCAGATATTCGCTACTTTCGGGGCTTCCGAGGATCGTTTGTTACCGCTCTTAGGCGAAGCCGGACAAGGTAAGACCACCCAGTTGTGCCATTGGACTGAGCAACTGATTCAGTCCGAGGACGCCGTTATCACCTTTGCCAGCTCTGAGTTCGCTGAGCAGACACTCGAACAGCGCTTACGTACCATCTTCGAGCTCTCGCGGAAGAAAGATATCCGGCAGTTTCTCCTTTCCACCAGCAACAAAGCCGCACAGGCCGGACACCATATCTTCATTCTCTTCGATGCCCTCAACGAGGTACTGACTTATCCCAACAAAGCCGAAGGAGACACCGGTCCGTTGGCGTTGTACAAAGATATCTATGCGCTCTTCGGCAGTCATGACTTGACGGCTTTCCGCGTCATCTTCACCTGCCGCAACTACACCTGGCAGAACGAACTGCGTCCGGAACAGAAGCAGCAGGACATGTCACTCTTCAGTGCCTTGGGCGAAGACACCACGGTGCGTTCGTTCACCGACTCTGAGCTCACACGCGCGTACGCTATCTATCAGGACTTATACCAGATGGATACGCCCTATGACGCCATCGCGCGAAAGAACATCATCCGTATCAAGAACCCACTCATCCTCAAAATCGTCTGCACCAACTACTTGGGATACAGCCTTCCGGAGAGCAATGATGCCTATACCTCCATCGCGCTGTTCGGTAAGATGCTGTCCGATATCGGGCACTCCTATGCCGGTAACAAACAAGTGGAGATCCTGCGCGAGATAGCGGCCCATCTCTTGGCGGCCTACGAGAGCGGAACAGCACAGGACTCCGTGATGCTCGATTGGTTTGGCACCAAAGCCGATACGATTGCCTTCAAAGAGCTGCTCAATAAACCCGAGCGACCGATTCTTCGACTCGTCAAAGAGGAGAAAGTGCAGTTTATCTACGAGCGATTCTTGGAGTACATGCTGGCGCTCGCTTATTTCGAACGGGAGACAGCCCAACTGGATGAGAAAACACCGATTTCAACGGAGATATTCGTGGCCACTATCCGCAAAGCCTGCATGAACGAAGTGTTCATCAGTACACTGCGCAACGTGCTGATCATGGACTATATGCGCACAGGCAACCCGCAGACCATCATCCGTCTGGCGAGCGACTACAGCGACAACTTCACCATTGTCACGTTGGTGACCGATATCCTCAACACCCTCGTAACAGAGAACTTCGAGCATCCGCTCTTCTCGCTCCTAAATGAACTGTTGACCTACACCGAGGATGACCTGCGCGATACCATCACGCAGTACAACAGCGTCTGGAAGATCATCGAGAAAAACAAGGCCGATAACGAGACCATCACTCAGTATAAACAACTGAGTGCAGCGCTGGCACCGCTCATGAACCGCAAACGTATGGCGGCAGGTACGCTCATCAACGGCGTCTTCATGACTGATTATCACAACGAGCACCTGTACGATCAAGACCCGTTTGCACTGCTCGACATCATCATGGACGATGCCATCACGGAGATCCGCGATAATGTCTGCCTCATGATCTACTATGCGTCCAACAAGACCCACACCCTCTCTTATGCCCCGCTGCAGGAGAACATAACACGACAGATTGTCGCGCATATGTACGATTTCATCCATCGTACGCCACTTGTGGGCTTGGCGAACACCAAACGCCGCAAACGTGTCATGACTTTCCTCGAGACCGGTACACGAATCAACATCCTGCTGATTATCGACCGTGTCTTAGCGGGAGACGAAGCAGCTGACAGCGGTATCCATATCAGCGAGATCTTCGATGACATCACAGCGGTAGCCAAACATCTGACGGCTAACTTCACGCTCTTCCGTATCGTCTTGCCGTTCATCCAACTGGTTATGCGCCGGCAGGTACTCTTCCAGTCGGATTATGTGAACAACGTTATCGAGTACGCTACCTATTGGGACACCCATGCCATCGACCTGGCAGCTATCGCGCCGTTTGCTTACCTCTATTCCAAGCAAGGCCAACCCGGTGCTCCGACAGCCGAGCAATGGAGCGAATGGATACCCAAAGTGATAGAAGCCTACAAGTCCGGCGACAGCCTCAGCTATTTTGCGTTGGAGCGTATCCTCATCATCGCCGGCGTAGCCGATTACAGGAACGTAGAGCCTATCATCCAAGCCCTGCGTGCGGGGTCTAACCGCAACACCGAGTGGTTTGATTACTCGCAGATGTCCTTCATCTACGTCCTCTATCAGTTAGGTCTGAAGATGCCGCAACTGCCGAAAGAGGTAGAAGAGATGCTGACCGAATGGTGTGTGGACTGGACACTCCGTTGCCGCGGATGGTTCAAGGGTCGCAATAGTTACAAGGCTAACCCGATGCAACTCTACAAGCGCAATGTGATGACTTGGTACGCGATGGTTTATTGCGTGCGTTATGGCGATAACAGAGACCCCGAGGCCAAGAGTGTTCCTGCGTTCCGACAACTGATCAACCAAGCCATCGAGACGCGCGACAAAGAGCTGTTGGTACACTTGCTCAATAACATCTCCGAACTGGTGGCAGACTCCGGCTATATCTACACCTCACTCGACCTGTTGCTCTCCGTGATGGAGCAGATACCGAACCGCAAAATACTCGATGAATTCGAGCAAAACATCAACCCGCGTTATCCGGATACGAGCGAGTCCATCATCACGCTCATCGGTAAGATCTTAGGTACAGCCAAGAACTATTTCCCGCAGCAGGTGAATGCGTTCCTGACCAAAGACATCGTGCGGCTTACCTTCCCGGGCATTGGTGATTACAAGGACGATATCTTGGGTTACAACCCGGGCGGTGAACGTCTGTCGGACCTCTTTACCCATAAGTTCGGCAATGCCCTTATCTACACCCTCATCCACGAAGAGGCGATCGACGATGTAGTCGTACAGTCGCTGCAGGCTACCAAGAAAGCGAACGACAGCTTCGAGTGGTTCGAGTACGTAGTCAAAATCGTATTTAACAAGATGTTTAACCTTCGTTTGTAATGAATAAATTGCTAGTAGCTATGTCTGTTTTGACATCGATCATTATTGCTCACCGCGGCGGGGCGCTTCTGGGAACGGAAAACAGCCTCTCTTGTATCGAAAAAGGTATCCAAACGGGTGCCGACATGGTAGAGGTGGACCTGCACCTGACGGCCGACAAGCGTATCGTCGTTTGTCACGACCAGAGTGTGAACCGCACCACCAACGGAAAAGGCAAGATAGAAGAGATGACGCTCGATCAGATACAGAGTCTAAGACTCTTGAATCACGACGGCTCGGTGTCCGATGAGTCTATTCCGACCTTGGAGCAAGTGCTCGAGTTATGCAAAGGCCGCTGTCCGCTGCTTCTGGAGATCAAGAAGAAACGCGATGACCAGTACCCGGGTATAGAGGCGCTGGCAGACAGCATCGTCAAGTCCTATCAGATGGAGAAAGAAGTAGTCTTCCAGTCTTTCAACGACGATGTGCTCTTCAAACTGCACGCCATCGACCCGACGCTTCGGTTGGAGAAACTGCTGATCGCGCGTATGGGCAATGTGATTGTCGACAACAGCTTCAACACCTTCAGTTGGGACAAATACGATTTTGTGGCTTCGTTCAATATCTTCCGGTTCTTTGCTTCCGACCGTTTCATCGACGACATGCATACGCATGGGAAAGAAGTCAAAGTATGGACCATAGATGACCCGGCTAAGGCACCGACCAAAGCCGACGGTATCATCTCCGACAGACCGGACTTATTTATCACCAAACAGAAATGATTATCACCGATCCGAAAATAGAGAATCCTGCCTTGCACATGGTGGGAGAAGAAGCCGACAAACTGGGACTGGAGTGCTATGTGGTTGGCGGTTGGGTGCGGGATCTTCTCCTGCACCGCCCATCCAAAGATATCGACGTGGTAGTGGTAGGCAGCGGAATATCCCTCGCCGAAGCGGTAGCCAAACGTTTGGGCAGAGGGGCTCATCTGGCGGTTTTCAAGACCTATGGTACCGCGCAAGTGAAGAAGAACGACCTGGAACTGGAGTTCGTAGGTGCCCGCAAAGAGAGTTATCAGCACAACAGCCGCAATCCGATCGTGGAGAACGGAACGCTGCAAGAGGACCAGGAGCGGCGCGACTTCACCATCAACGCCATGGGTATCTGTCTCAACAAGAATCGCTATGGAGAACTGCTGGATTCGTTCGATGGAATCGGCGATTTAGAGCGTTGTATCATTCGTACGCCGCTCGATCCGGATATCACGTTTAGCGATGACCCGCTGCGTATGTTGCGTGCGATTCGTTTTGCGACCCAACTGGGCTTTAACCTCTATCCCGAGACCTTCGATGCCATCGCACGCAATGCCTATCGGATGGAAATCATCACGCGCGAGCGTATAGCCGATGAACTGAATAAGATTATGCTCTCCCGTCGTCCTTCAGAGGGTTGGCTCTTACTGGACAAGACCGGTCTCTTACCGCTCGTCTTCCCGGAGTTGGTGGCCCTCAAAGGCATCGAGGTCAAAGAAGGCCGCGGACATAAAGACGTCTTCCTCCACACCCTCAAGGTGCTGGACAACTTAGCAGAGAATTCGGATGACTTATGGCTCCGCTGGGCGGCCCTGCTGCACGATATCGGCAAACCGAAAAGCAAAGCATGGGACGAACAGGCCGGTTGGACTTTCCGCAATCACAACTATATCGGCGCCAAGATGGTACCGAAGATTTTTGCGAAGATGAAACTGCCGCAGAACGAGAAGATGGAGTATGTAAAGAAGATGGTGGACCTGCACATGCGACCGATCAACCTCATCGAAGATACGGTTACTGACTCCGCCGTTCGACGTCTGCTCTTTGAAGCCGGCGATGACATCGACGACTTGATGTTACTCTGCGACGCAGACATCACCAGTCGCAACGAAGAGAAAAAAGCCCGATTCCATCGGAACTATCAGTTGGTACGGCAGAAGATGGTGGAACTGGAAGAGCGCGACCGTATCCGTAATTTCCAACCGCCGGTGAAAGGCGATGAGATTATGGAACTGCTGCATCTGGAGCCCTGCGCGGTGGTCGGAGAACTGAAAGCCGCTATCAAGGATGCCATCCTCGATGGTATCATCCCCAACGAGTACGAACCTGCCAAACAATATCTGCTGCAACTGGCGCATGAGAAAGGCCTTTGCTAAATACCTTTTTCTTGCAGGCCTGCTGAGCCTTGCTGCCTGTCAGTCGGACGAGCCTTCTTTCTCGCCCGCTTCTTTCGGGCAGTTAGCCATCAACACCCCAACGCCCTACGACTCGATAGGCCGAGAGGATATCCGCTGCGAGGCAAGCCTCAGCGGAGACGGTTTTTTCTTTCACGAGCCGCAAGCCAAGATCCATCTGCGCGGTAACTCCACAGCCATGCGGCCCAAACATCCCTTCCTGCTCAAGCTCCATCGCGAATGCAGCCTCTTCCATATGCCGTCAGCCAAATCATGGGTACTTTTGCCCGATTATATCGATCGTACGATGTTACGTTCCGCGCTGGCTTTTCGTATCGGCGCAGACAGTTGGCTCGATTGGTCACCGCGGTGGAAGTTTGTCGAACTGACCTTTAATGGTCAAGCCAAAGGTCCGCATGTGCTCTGCGAGAAAATACAGGTTCATCCGAACCGAGTACGACTCCCCGAAGACGGTTGGTTGGTAGAGATCGATGCCTGGACCGAGCCGACAGATGTCTCGTTTACTCTTCCGCATGTCGCGCAACCCGTACACCTGCACTATCCATCCAATCCTGCAGCCTCTCAGGCGGCCGAGATAGAATCCCTGTTCAACAAAGCGGACGAGGTGCTCTTTTCTCCCGATTTCACCGATAAAAACGAAGGCTGGAGAAACTATCTGGACGAGCAGTCCTTTATCGACTGGTACTGGATCAACGAGATCGCCAAGAACAACGATGCGGCCTTTTTTAGCAGCTGTTATATGCATAGCACCCCGGACGGTAAGATAGCGATGGGACCGATATGGGATTTTGATCTGGCGTTTAGTAACTCGGTGTATAACAACTGCAATTCCCCTGAGGAATGGTACATCCGCACTGTCCAGTGGTACGCGCGCCTGTTCGAAGACCCGGATTTTGCCAAAGCGGCGAAAGGACGCTTCGAGTGGTTCTATGCCCACAAGACCACCTATCTGGATTTTGTACGCAAGAACGCGCAGATGATGAAACCCCATGCCGATGCCAATGAACAGATCTGGCACACCTATACCCGTCAGATTGCTTCCTCACCCAATATGTTCGAGACCTATGACGAACACGTCGAGGCCCTGCTCACGTGGCTCGAAAAGCGCTTCGATTGGATAAAAGCCAACCTCTAAACCATATATTTACGCAATTATTTGCGTATTTAAAAAAAAAGCAGTACCTTTGCAGTCGTTTTTGAAATAGTATGGCAGAATTAGACGAAATAAATGTACCGGCCGTGGACTACGGCGACGAGAACATCATTCACCTCGATGACATGGAGCATATCCGTCGTCGACCGGGTATGTATATCGGTAAACTGGGTGACGGCAGTCATTCGGACGATGGTATCTACGTGCTTATCAAAGAGAGTATCGACAACTCGATTGATGAGTACCGTATGGGCGAAGGCAAAGTGATTGAAGTGGACGTACAGGATGGTCGTGTACGCGTACGCGATTACGGTCGCGGTATCCCCTTGGGTAAGTTAGTGGAGGTAGTGAGTGTGCTCAATACCGGTGGTAAATACGACAGCAAGGCCTTCAAGAAATCCGTCGGCCTCAACGGTGTGGGTACCAAAGCCGTCAACGCCCTCTCTTCGTTCTTTGCAGTAGAGTCTTTCCGCGAAGGTAAAACGCGTCGTGCGGAGTTCGCAGAAGGCAAACTAACCTCCGATACCGGTATCCTCGATTATGATGGTCCTCAGAAACGCGGTACCATCATCGAGTTTGTGCCGGATAGCAGCAAAGGGCTCTTCGAGAACTACCATTTCCGCGATGACTATATCGAGGAGCTGCTCCGCAACTACGCCTACCTCAATACCGGTCTGACGCTCGTCTATAACGGCAAGAAATTTGTCTCCAAGAACGGTCTTCTCGACCTGCTTACGGAGAACATGACAGAGACGCCGCTCTATCCGATCATTCATATCGTGGGCGAAGATATCGAGATAGCCCTGACCCATACCGACCAGAACGGCGATGAGTATTTCTCTTTCGTCAATGGTCAGCATACGATCCAGGGAGGTACCCATCAGGCGGCTTATCGCGAGGCCATCGGTCGTACCATCAAGGAGTTCTTTAACAAGAACCAGGAACTCGCCGATATCCGAAACGGCGTCGTAGGCGCTATCGCCATCAATGTGGAAGAACCGGTCTTTGAATCCCAGACCAAGGTTAAGTTAGGCTCCAAAGACATGAGTCCCACCGGCGGCGTGAGTGTCAATAAGTTCGTCAATGACTTCGTCAAGCAGCAACTGGATAACTACCTGCACAAGCACCCTGAGATCACAGAAGTGATGCTGCAGAAGATCCAGGACTCGGAGAAAGAGCGTAAGGCGATTGCGGCGGTAAGCAAAGTAGCACGCGAGCGGGCAAAGAAGAACCTCGTCAACAACCCCAAGCTCCGTGACTGCCAGATCCACCTCAACGATGCCAAGCCTGTGCGCCCGTCCAAGGACTCCGACGAGGATCTGCGTCTCGAATCCAGTATCTTCATCACAGAGGGTCTCTCGGCTTCGGGTTCGATCACCAAGAGCCGCGACGTCCGTACGCAGGCTGTGTTCTCGCTCCGCGGTAAACCGCTCAACAGTTATGGCCTGAGCAAATCGGTGGTCTATGAGAACGAGGAGTTCAACTGCCTGCAGTCGGCCCTTAATATCGAAGACGGCCTCGATGAACTGCGCTATAACAAAGTCATCATCGCTACCGATGCCGATGTGGACGGTATGCATATTCGTCTGCTGATGCTGACTTTCTTCCTGCAGTTCTTCCCGGACCTCGTCAAGAAAGGACACGTCTATATCCTCCAGACGCCTCTCTTCCGCGTCAAGGACAAGAACAATACAACATACTGCTATTCGGAAGAAGAGCGCCAAAAAGCGATTGCCAAGAGTAAGAATCCGGAGATCACACGATTCAAAGGTCTGGGTGAGATTTCTCCCGATGAATTCAAGGGTTTTATCGGTTCCGGTATCCGTCTGGACCAAGTATCTCTCCGTAAGGAAGATGCCGTCAACGAACTGCTCGCCTACTATATGGGTAAGAACACCGCCGAGCGTCAGCAGTTCATCATCGACAATCTGGTTATCGAAGAAGACAGAGTCGAGGACGAATTTGAAATTTGAAATTTGAGATTTGAAAGCCCTTATTGCCTTCATAGTGATGGCCGTCGGTATTCTCGCGCTGATTGAGATTAACGAACGCATTAAGAAAAAGAGAAATCGGGATACCGGTGTACCGGAGTCCCGAGATCCCGAGAACTGCACCGACACCGAGGACTGCTCCGGTTGCGGCCTCGCCGATGCCTGCGAGAAAAAATCCCGTAACCAGTAACCCCTAACCTCTCACCGTTATATGGAAGCAGCTCTGCTTCCACTCGTACTTCACGAAAATCTTTCCTGCTCGCTGGTGATTGAGCAGCACTTGTCCTAACACCAGCTTCAGATTATCCTCGTGCACGTAATCGCGCGTGCGCGTTACCTTATTATAACGCATGTACGCGAGATCGAAGGTCGTGCCATAGCAATGACAAGACTGCGTCGTAGAATTGATGTTTCCGCTTCGCTGGAGATACTTCACATCTTCTTGCGTACGAAGCGCACTCGTGACATAGAATCGGTAATGCGGTAAGCCGTTGCGGCGTAATATATCCGCCCACTCCGCGCCGATGGAGTCTAATTCGCGTTTGGCGGAAGGTATCAAGAACGGAACCGAATGCGTGAGGCTATCGACGATATAGTTATCATTGGTCTTGATCTCCACGAGCTGCTTGCGCATAGAGGCGGCATCGTCCCTATCTTTTGGCGGACGCGACAAACCTATCCGCGAAGCGACCTCATGTTGCCGCGACTGGAGATCGTTGAACTTCAGCTTATAGCTGAATGTCCGCCCGGGATACCAGACCATGTTATCCTCCACGATCTGCTCTTCCGTGCTCTCCTTCTGTCTCCCGCATGCCCCCAACAGCATCAGACAAAGTATAATAAAAAGTAGTTTCTTCATATTTTCCGAAATCGTGGTGCAAAATTACTACAAATTTTCGAAACATACAAGATTTTTAGTAGGAAAAGTAGTCTAAGTTTACTTAAGCGTGCTTTTTCTGCTAAAAAGATTGGTGTTTGCACGACAGTGCGAACGTAATTTCGGTGGGTGAAGGAGTGCTTCGGATAGCACTCCGAGTGTTGTACACGACGAGTTCCCACTCGGAGTATTAGTACAACACATAGAATTACAGGGAAGGGGCGTGCCGAAGGTACTGCTTTTTTCCGACATATGCAAATTACAATAAATTTTATCTTTATTTATGGCTGATTATTGATTTAATCTCAAAGAGATAAAGCTTATTTTGATAAAGGGATTGGTAAATTTATTTATGAAAGCACTTTAGCAAAAGAAGATTAGGAGTACGAAGTCCTAAATCAATAATCAGTGTTTTATCTGTTTTTTTATTTACTAATAATTATCATACCGGCATAAAAAACCACTGCGGCTCTCACGAGTGGCAGTGGCGAGTATAAAAATATTATGAAAATGACCACTCCTTTCGGAGGGTTTGGTAAAAATCTCCGTTTAAACCTTTATTTCTGTTTATCGTTGATTATTGATTATAAAATTCGTAAATCAATAATCAATTTTATGTATTTTTATTTACTAAAACAATTTAACGGTTTAACGCCTTCCGTTTACGGAATGCTATCACTGCTCCGTACGCGAGGGCGAGCAACGTCAGCGGAATAAGTCCATCTCCAAGGGGAGAACCTTCATCACCTTCTTCAGTCTCTACGACGCCCTCAATAGACCTATTCGGTCCGCCGGTTATTGCAGGTGTATACGGTGCGCCTGCCGGACTTTGTTGAATAGGAGCTTGAGCTCCTACCGGCGTTACCTGAGGCGCGTATGAACTACCGGAACTTGGTAACGACGACGTGGACTGCCATTGATCTTGCTGCGCCATGGCCGGTAGCGCTATCAGCGCCACCGCCATGAGTATCATTATAATTCTTGCTTTCATGTCTTTAACTCTTTAATTCGTTAATTCTTTCATTCATTAACTCATTACTTAACGCGATTACCACGAGCATCGAAGATGCGGCCGTTCTCGAGGATGTACATCACACCGTTCTCAATGAACTTATGTGCCTTACCATCCTTGAGCGAACCGGAACCATCTTCTGCACCATCAATAGCCGTCGGCATCTTGTTCACGTTGATCTCCAATTCGAAGCGATCGTCAATCGTTCCCTTCTCCAGATAAACCTCATAGTCCTCCATTGCAAGGTTCGTGCGCGTGCCATCGAACTTATCAACGAGTATTACCGTTCCACTAAAGTTGTATGGCATCGAGAAGGTATATGTACCATTCTTACGAGCAATCAAACCTACAGGAATCGTTTGGCTTTGAATAGGAGCCGCATTGTATGATACGTCATAACCTCCGGCAAAGGTATATACATTAGGTACACCCTTGTTATTGACCTTGCACATATCTTCATTAAGCGTGAAGGCCGTATCGGCACCCTCTCTCAAATCAACATATGCCCAGTCTCTCAGCTCACCGTCGTATGACATATCCAACTTGATGAAGTATTTCTTCTCGTCTTCGGCCGTTGCTCTACGAGGAGCTCCAAAGATATTCGTCGTCGTGGTTGTCCATGTGATTGTACCGGCCCATTGAACCAATACTGCGGACATTGCCTTGAACATCGGAGCGTCTTTTATTGCCTGAACCATCCAGGTCGGGCTCGTTCCATATTCAGGATTATCCAAGTAATAATATGAAGTCAACGCTGTATCCACTGCGGTTGCAAACGCGCCGATATATGAGTTATGGAAGAGCGGAGAACCAAACGTATTCCAATGCGAGTCGGTATTCATGTGGTTCTTATCCTTATTATCCTTCCAAGTACGATCGATCGTACAAGTGTGTTTCGGCACAGTAGATGTTATATTGGCATTATCTATCTTCGCAATCTTATCCGTTGCAGGGAAGTACATATATACAGAACTACCTGCGCCCTTATTATCCCATATGTGTCCCTGCCATCCACCGACATATTCGTTATCAAAGATTACATAATAACCTTGACCGGCTTTCATCGTGTCATTCTTCGTCAGATACTCCCAATAGCTATCTCCGTCACCGTAGAACAAACCTTCTTTTGCACGCTTCTCGCCATTATAGCCTTGGACGACATATTCTCTACCCAACTGAGCTTGGTTCAAACCGAAGATACTATTTACAGCTACATCAAACGGGAAGGAAACAAAGTACTTCAAGAATGGACGTGTTTGAGGATTCCAAGTAGACAAATCTACCCAATGACCGGAATGTTCTGCATAATAGTTTACAGAGTCATAACGAAGCTCAATGGCACCTACCACACGCACATTAGTCAGTTTCTTATTGTCGCCCAAGTTAAGTTGCGTTGCTGCGTTGTCTTTATGACGAACCCAAAGCATATCAAAGTCAGACAAGTTCTCGTTAATCGGATCCTCCGTCAGCACAAACGAAGACATCATAAAGTTCGTCTTAAAGTCATAAACGATACGGATAGAGTAACGGTTAGTACTACTGCTCGAACCTCCAAGCACTGTATTCGTTGAAGGAATCAATACCTGGTCATGTTTGGTTTTCGATGCATCGGTATAAGCAGCCGACACACCAGCCTGCGCACTCGGTTTAACCTTCAGTTCCATCTGATAAACCCAGTTACCATTATCGGCAAACTTCGTCTTCCAGAGATTATCGTATCCAGATATATTGTGCAAATCATAGGTCGTTGCATCAATCTTTCTATATACTTTTTCTGCGGCTTGATCCTCAACAAGGTTCAAGAAGTCATTTTTGTTAGACGCACCAAGATAAGCACGTTTGGTCTCGTTGGTAGCACTATTGTAGCTGAAGCGGATACTGGTTCCATCTACCGGTACATACGGCTCAGTTCCAACCATACGTGCAATACCATCGCCTTTCACGGTATCGGACAACTGGTTACAATAGTCGTTCGCAATCACACTCTTGATATTCCAATCCTTCGACTCGAAATACTTACAGAAATAGTTGTCGTATGTAGCCGAAGTACGATCGAAGTTCACGGTGTTCTTATCCAAGATATTCTGCTTATATGCTACCCATCCTCCGGGAGCTGCATCGGTCTTGATGTAGAAGTTACCGGTGTAGAGACGAACGTTATCCACCTCAGAAACGGCATCTCCCGATACTGCTATATCGAATTGGTAAACGCCCTTGGTGAACTTAGCGTCATTCAAGATTGCTTGCAAATTCGCGTCAGAACCAGCACTCCAAACCGGATTTCCGCTACCATCAATGCTGGTACACTTACGCAACTTAAGCGTTCCCGAACCGGCATTATTTAGGTACATGGAGTAGCGAGTCTTAGTGCCAGCCGAAGAAGCCTTGATGATATTCGAACGGGTGGTCTTATCACTACCGTCATTGTATGCATTCTCAATCACATAGTCACCGATTACAACCGGATACTCTACGCTAATCTTCATCTTATCTCCGCTCTGATCGAGAGTAATGATATATTCGCCTTCTGCCGTCGGAGTGAGAACAAAGTATGCGTCGGAACTATTGTCTTCAACCACCTCAATACCATCGCAAGCACTATGGGTGATGGTAGAGGCTGCTTTGTATTTGAGACCACCTTCGCTGAAGATAGCGTACTTGTCATTACTTAAACCATCAATTCGCAAACGGTATTGTATAGACGGATTGTCTTCATACGCACGTTTAACAATCACGAACTGATCTGCCGGTTTGCCTGAATATGTGTTAGTTCCTGTATGGCGCTCAATCCAATATCCAGCATCTACACCTGATGTAATCGAATAGTGCATCCAGTAGCCGGAATTGTAATATGCAACATTATTTGCATCATAAGACTTCTCGTGATACGGAACAAACATATTATGCTTAGGACTATAGTCTCCACGGCTACAAGCGATTCCGTTATACAAGTAATTACCCGTTCCATCTGCATAATTTGGATCGTAGTTAACAAATGCTACATTTGACTTGTTATTTCGGGTAATGTAGCGCGGTACATAAGCGCGATAGATGTAATTACTACCGCCCTCCATCTGAACGTGCAGATTCTTCGAAGTATTATAGGTACTTGTTTGAGCGGCCTGTTTACCAGCATAATCCGCCCACGTAATATCGAAGCACACATATACATTCTCCCAGTGTGTTACAGTCTCGCCGTCATCGAAGATATTACGGAAATAGATAGACTCCAACTGCTTGAATTTCGGTTCAAGGAAGTTCAGATGAGTTCTGGTTTCTACTCCTAAACCGGTTATTGTAATGGATCGGTTGTCTTCATCTTCTGCCGAACCGGAGATGCTGAAATTCACCGCCTCATCTTCTGCGGCAGAGAGCTCCCAGTTGGAGAAGTAATGGCCTGCATCCTCCGATGCTATCGACACGGTATGAGTAGTCTTTACACCTACTTGCAGATACGGATCATTATAAGTTTCCGTCGGATCACCAGCATCTACTCTGAATTTACCGCCGTAAGTCATGATTGCTATTCGTGTCATAATCTCCTCGTACTTCGCATAAACAGCCTTATCGGCAGCTATACTTTTCAAAGTCAGCGTCTTAGCTTCGGCATCGATTACAACCGTATTTTCTGTTCCACTATTGTCCACATAAGGAGTTGTACAATCAGCGTTTTGATACCAACCCTTGAAAGCATAACCCGTAGCCGGATGAGCAGTAAAGGTCACATTAGCACCATCCGCTACATATTGACCGGTTGTGATAGTATTGCTTGAATTATCTTCAGCTGTTACATTACCACCCGTCTCGGTAGCATCGCTCGTATTCGACACATTTGGATCATAAACCGTCTTTACACCTGAAGTAATCAAGTATGACGTCGGGTAGGTAATTGTAATCTTACCCGTTACATCCCAAGTGAAGCGATATGTACCTGCAGCAGCTGTGCGGAAGGTCTGATTGTTTCCGCTATTATGAGTGAGTGTTACAGCCGTAGCCTTGTTTGCATATGTAATCTTTGTAATAGTACTAGTCTTTCCCCAATAAGGATAGGCATCGTTTGCTTGAAATACTTTGAACTCATAATCTGTGTTTGCAGCCAGCGTTACTTCCACATATCCGGATGTCATTACACCCGCCGAAGTAGTGATGTTCGTAATCTGTTTAGTGGTAGTATTATAGCCATCATCCGAACATGCAATACGCCAAATCGGAGCAAAGTTAGCAGTAATGGTTTTACTATCAGCCGTTGCTTTAATCTGAATAGGGTTACTACTTGCGGTATATCCGGCTGCGGCTGTAACTCCGGTTGGTATAGTCCATCCTGTGAAATAATAACCCGGATCCGGAGTTGCAGTAATATTGCCGGATTTGGTGTCAATACCTACAGTTACTTCATCTTCATCAACAGTTCCATTATCCCCAGCCTCAACGGTTACATCATGCATATCTTCCGTATATTGCGCATACACTCTGATATTAGCAGCAATATCGTCATATACATCATCGCTTGCCATACAAGAGATAGCCGTTCCTCCGGAACTTGCATCGTACCAACCTTTGAACGTATAGCCTGATTTAGCCGTTTGCGAGAACGTTATATCGTCACCGGAAGCGACATAGGCTCCGGAGCTAATTGTACCGCCGGCACTTGTCGCACTTGCACTGATAGTATTACCTCCTGTCCCTTTTCCAAATGTAACCGTATAGGCAGGTTGGAAAGTAACCGTAAGATTCTTTGTGGAAGAATTGAAACGGAATGTATAAGAACCCGTCACATCAGCAGTTAACTTCAAGTTGTTAGTTGAGGCCGCTAATGAAGAAACACTATTGGAAGCACGCGTGAGGGTTGTGTAAGATTCACCGGTTCCTTTGCCGTAGTAAACGGAATTATGAACTACTTTGAATTCATATGTGCCTTTGGTTAACGTAAATGTCGCATCCCAATTGTTCGAGCCCGAACCTTGATCCACAAGATCCCACGTAGCAGCCGAACGGCTCCATGAGTTAAAGTCACCTAAGATAGCATAAATAGGATCTTCGGTAATAAAATACATCTTTGAACTCGTAGCTCCGGTACCATACGTCGAATAATATTCGTTTTGTGCTACTACATCAATTTCATATGTAACACCTACGGTATTGGACGCAGTAACAGAGGCAGTACTGGTCGTTGTTCTACTTCCCCATGCAGTTCTTGAACCGGCACCCTCTTTCTTGTAAAACTGATAGTATTTGGTATAGCCTCCATCTACAGCAGGCGTCGCACTTGCAGAAACGGACAAAGTAGTTCCTTTCTTTATCTTATAAGGATTCCCACTTGTACCATCTCCACCATATATAGTAGATGTGTTGGATAAAGTTGCGGATGACATTGGCGGAGCATATTTACTCCAATCACAATCACCATCCCAGTTACCATCGCTCTTCTTGGTAAATAGATTATAGTGGTTTGTTCCATCCCATGATAATTGAGTAGATTGATTCCACTTAGGAGGATTACTCCAGTTATTATTACTATCGCTTCCCTTCATACGGCAGAAGAACCACTTGTAACAGGCAGCAGGAGCTACTGCGTAATAAGTACCCGCATCGCCCGGTACTTCTATACAAGAATACCATGATTCATAACTGCTATTCCCATAGACATCTTGGAAACAAACAGCGAAACGAGCATCTGTGGTCCAATCCGGATTACTTGTACTTGGTCTAAAGTAGAACACCTGACCTTGGGAGCATTGCGCCAACGCGGTGTTAATACTTGCTATACTAAGAATAAAACTCAGTAATAGCCATTTAAAGTTAAATTTTTTCATGATGTTTTATATTTTTAGTTAGTAATTATTATATTCCTTATTTATACGCGTACATGTACGCGCTTCTATGTATAGAGTTATTAGTCGTCAGTTATGGCTTTTTAAACATATAGACAAATATAGAATCCTCTGCCCCTCCATTCCCAAAAGTATTAGTTGCACCGCAATCAAAATGATTATATCGCATAATGTTCTCGACCTGAGCTGCAGTCTTCGCATCCTTACAGTGGTATATGGAAACATACTCAAAATCTTCCCCTTTAAATTCTTTGTTCTTATGACGACTATAATTTGCATCCATGTCATTGGTAATGCCGCAATAAAATCTAGAGTTACCGCTCATGTCGTGAGATCCACAAAAACACACGCGATCATTTTCCATTTTTGTTGCTATTACCTCTGGTGTTAAACTAGTACCATCTTTTACGTTAAAATCCATATTTTTATTTTTTTTATAATTAATATTCTTTTAGTTATAAGGTCATTCCATGCTACTGATTTGTTTACATATTTGTCAACAATAAACATTATTCAGCCAATTCATAAAGTTACTTACTAAATTTGAATTAATATTCCAACATTTTTTGTCTACTGAAGTTCCCATTGGATTTCCAGGATCCTCCACCCATGCTAAAAATGTATGAACTAAAGCTTTATGGTGATGGTTCTGAATGTAATGCATTACAGGCGGATTGCTTTTTTCCCGCTCATACTCCTTAACGATTTTTTCTGCAGCGTTGTATGTGTTAATGTAATCTTCGTTCGCTCCACTATCCCAAAGGAAGTGCTCAATTGCGCCTGTGTTTTGATTATCTGGCATTATCCATAATCCAACTTTAGGAAAAATGCTAGCAAACTTATCTGTTGGCTTCAATATGATTCCTTCTTTTTTTAATGAGATGTTGGTGTCATAAACTTTTTTGCCGCCAGTTTCCATATCAATAATATCAATGAATCTCTGTAGTCTATCTTGGGCATTTTTATGTTTATCAGCATCCGCGTCAACAATAAGACCAATCGCACCGTATTGCTGAGGTGTTGTTAGCGCATTTTGAAGCATCTCGTAAGCCTTATCATCATTACCGTTTTGGACGTTCTTATTTTCTTTTATTTCTACATTATTATCACCAAACCTTAATACGTATTTATCCTTGAAAGGCTTGATACCTTTCTGATAGCCAATAGATCCAATGATACATTGATCATTACGGCCTTCTACATATAACTCATATTTTTTAGAATCAGCCATTTTGTGATACTTTATCGAATTTCCATATCATTACTTCTCATTGACAACACTTGTTCTTGATTCTCATAGGATTGAGCATGCAAGGAATCTCCCCATTTTTCAATTCGTATAAGTTTTCCTTCGCCATTTAAGCCATTTCTCGCAAATGCATCTATGCAATCATTGCTGTGCGTTGTAGCAAAAATCTGCACGTTATATTTTTGTGCCACTTGGCATATAGTTTCCCATAATTTCATTTGCGTTGAGTAGTGCAAACCACTTTCGACTTCATCTAACAAAACAACACCATCACGACACGAAATAATTGTTGTTATGATATTCAAAATATGTGTCATACCATCTCCCATTTCTGTTATGGGCTTTTTATTATCCTCTCCATCTAAAAGGACCATAGGCAAATAGGTATGACTATTTATCTTAATAAAATTGAATTTTAGGACTCTTTTATCAATTAGGCGCAATGCATCTAACACATCATCCTCTTTCTCTGTCATACATATTTTTGCCCAAATCTCCTCCGTATTATTATGAATTAACCGTTTACAATTAAGATGTTTGCATGTGAATCTATCTTCTGTATTATTAGATTGAAATTCAATACTTCGATTATTGAATCGAATCATTTGCATTACATTTTCAAAATTCTTTGTCTGTGTTTGAAATGCCGAACACTTTCCGTCTATTGGTTGTGCAATAATAACAGATTCTCTCAGATTAGAAACCATTTGATTGTGAGTAACCATCTCATATTGAGAAAGACGAGCTAGTCGCCTTACGGTTGTATCATCACGGAAAATGGCAGTCTTTAAATATAGTTGTATGCCACCTTTAGACGAGTTAAGTTGTATACTTGTTCCATTGGCCATTTTATCGAAACTTCTTTCCGGGAAAAATGACGCAAATACAGAAATACGTTCTTTTTCATCAAAACTTCTATTCTCTTCAAAATACTCTAAATCTTCATTGCGTTCGAATAGAATTTCCTTCAAACGTCGCGGATTGAAGTTTGTTGCGTATATAGAAATGGCTTCTAATAAATTGGATTTTCCTGCGTTATTTGCACCAACAAATAAGTTGATTCGTTTAAGTCCTGTCAAATGAAGGTAATTAATATTTTTGTAATTATTGATTTCAATATCGCTTACCGTAATTGTATCTTTGTAGGGCAACTTCCCTTGATGAACACGGATGAGTTTTTCTATGGAATCTTGAACCCCGGAAATATCAAAATTGGTTTGGAAGGCTTTTGTCTTTTTGTATAAAGCAGCATCAGCTTCACTACGGAGTATATTCGTTGCTATAACAGATACCTTGCGATAAAAACCCAGATCAATAAATTGACCATCAGACGAAACAAAACCATTATTTTTGCGGACGACGTGTGATTTTGGGATATATTCCGAAGGGAGAGTGTCATTAGTGTAGATGACATCATCAACAAGACGATATATGTTAATGTATACTCCTAATGGAACAACCACGATATCATCTTTGTGCATGTTGTGCACAAAATTCAAAAGACTATTTGCATTCTTTGCCCATTTCTCTCCTATTTCTGAATATGCCTCTATGATTGCTATTTTCCCTCTTTTCTGGATATCTTCAGCTATTGAAGATGACGAAATAAAACTCCATCCAATTGATAATATATTGTAGTCAAACAACAAAGGATAGGAAAGAATTGTTCCATTCTCACCACCGGTTATTCTGTGCAACCAATAATTTCTATTTGGCTTTCCCATTGTATTTTGATTTTAAGCATTCACCACACTAGCGACCACACTTTCTTCCTCTACATTATCGCTCTGATCCTCGTCCTCAATAAAATGTTCTTCTATTTGAACACCATTGATTTCTTTATATTGTTCAGCGTCAGATATCACAAGATTTCCTTCGTACATGTTTACAAATATATCTGCGTTATAAGGATGACCACAATGCTCGCAGAAGAAATCTTCATCATCATAGTTCTCGCTGCTTGCAGCTGTATCGCCTGACCAATCCGGAGATGGTAAATTCTCCAAACAATACGATGTCTCTTGATGGCAATGCGGACACGTAAAGCGAATAATCAAACTATCTGCAAACGAGCTAAAACTAGTCATTGTTTTCCTCCTCTTCTTCTTTATTCTTTCTTTCTTTTCTCTGCTCTTTTATTATTCTTCTAATCAATGATTGTTGCGCATTTTCAATTCGAGATATTCTATCTTCCATTTCTTTTTTTATGTCAGAAACTTGCGCGTAGTTTGTTACTACCAAGAATGTTGCTATGATTCCTACAAATGTCAACACCACATGATCCGGTTGAAGACTTAAACCCCACTCTTTATTAGCAACTATCACTAATATCACGAAAAAGAACGCTATTCCTGCTGCTACCAATATAGACGTCAGCACATAATTGGATTTCTTCTTTGGCTCTTTCGCGGAAGATTCATCTTCCACATACTTCGAACGAACATTACGCAACACTCTCCGAATAATCTCTATCGTTATCGTTGCCATTATCGCAATAACGCAGACAAGTCCCATCAATATTGCTATCTGCATTAATGCTTCCTTATATGTCGTGAATAACTCACCCATCTTTTCTCTTCTCCTTTTATCTTATTATTTTGTTGTGACAAAGTGACAAACTTTCACTTACCTCACTCATTTATACCATTTTACACTTTGCCACAACTTTGTCACTTTGTCAACTTTGTCATGTGTTTTTTCTTTTTCGGACCATTTTGGGCCTTTTTGGACTAATCCAGCTTAGTCCTTTTCACTCAGCTTGGTCCCTTTATGTAAGGCTGCAACTCCTCCAGTGTTTTCGTCTGTTTTTTCTATCAATAGCAGTTACAACATTTTCGTCATTTTTTGATATTTTCGACATTAAATAACAATGGCATTCTGGATGTGAAGATTCATTGTGGATTGGCTATCTAAAAGCTTGTTTTTAAGTAGGCAATACAAAATGAAGATTCAAGGTACTGCAAGTACTATTGTTATTTAATGTTATTTTTCTTATAATCTTTTTTGGTTATATATTCTATAACTGCTATGATGGTGTTGTTCATGTTTTTGTTTTCGATCAAATATCCAACAGTCGTTGCTGCCGTTTTATTAAAATTTGCATGGCACTCTTGGCACTCTTGCAACCAACCTTCGTCCGTTTCCGGAAATTCTATTCTGGTTAAAATTCTCTCCGTCCATTCCCCCGGATTCTATCCGGTTATTATAAATTTGCTTTGGCAAAAGTGGCAAATGTGGCAAAACTTTTGCCATTTATGCCTTTTGTGCCATGTTATTTTTTTGCTTGGCACTCTTGACACTCTTGGCACACTTCCGCGCTAACTGTGTCAATTGTGCCAACTGTGTCATGCGATTTTTTGCATGGCGATCTTGACGTTTTTGGCGATATCGCCAATATCGCCACTTTCGCCAGTGCATTTTTTCATTATTTTTTAGATCTCTTCAGCCCGGAAGGTTATATATTCCTTACCTATTCCTTACCTATTCTTTACCTATTCCTTAACCATCCTCAGACCTATCTCTCATCCAAATCACGGCAACGACACGCATTCGACACGCAATCGGCTCGGACTTATTACAGACTCATTCCCTACTTTTTACAGAGTCTTTCCCTGTTACCGACTTTACTTAGTCCTTTTCACTCAGCTTAGTCCTTTTCACTCCGTTTACCACCACGCACAAAAAAGCGGTAAACCGTTTTTAGTGGATTACCGCTTTAAAATTCTCAAATCTTCGTCTATTTTTGGAAACGCCCTTTTAGATAATCTGGATCTTGGCGTGTTGCCCAAACATCAACTATATACAATATATCTTCTTCAACAAAATAGATAAATCACCTCGTCGTGTGTCAAGTATTGGCCTTGACGGAATTGCTCACGCGCAGTTGCGAGACGCTCACGGGCTTCCTCCCATGTGTAAGGCTCCATCGGCTCTTTCTCAAAGGCGTCGTCTACCAATTGACGGGCAAACCATTGTTTATCCTCCGGCGACAATGTCTGAATGACATATTGCAGCAGTCCGTTTAATGTTTCTTGTGCCATAATTCTGTTGTTTAAACTTTTGCGACTGCAAAAGTAGTACAATTTTCTAACATATGCAATTTTTTGAGCACAAATCTGCAAAATTTCTTTCTTTTTGCGGTAAATCCACTATGTCAAAGATCTTTTTGCCTCTCTTTTAAGCCCTGGGGCCGGGCTGTTGTTCCACGCAGGCATTGCCTCTAACTTGACTCCGATAAAAGTCTGTATTACCTCCGTTGTGGAACATTTTGCGCTCGCTCGCCTGCGCGTATGTAAAAAAGCACATATACATACACAAAAAGCGTGAGTTTCACTTGTTCCTCACGCTCTTCTAGGGCTTCGCAATCCCCGTAACTGGTAGAAAAACAACCGAAATCCACGCCCGATATGTATTACCCACCTCGCCCTATGATGGGCGTGGGGTCATTTATACATACCCACATGGACATTCATTGCTGTTGTGGCGACCAGTTACGAATTTTGCGAAGATTCAGAAGAGTCGCGTACAACGTTTCAATAAACGCCTTTCAATATGTACTCACTTTTTTACGCTGTTGAGCCCAGCGCTCCCGCTTTTACGTCTCCGGAGCTGGACGGTATCGTTAAAAGACTATCAAACTTTGCGGCATAATACGCAAGATGTACACTTTTTGACCTTCAACCGTATAAAGTATTGCCATTTCTTTGTAGTTGATTCGCCTAATGTCCAAACCATATTGTTTAGATAGTTCCTCGTCAATTTGTATAGAGTCGGCTCCTATTTTTAAAGATCGGATGGTCTCGTTTAGTCCTTTCAAATAACGCTTTGCTGTTAGTGGAGCGCGGTACTTGAAGACAATTGCAAATCGTAACTTGTCAACGTCGCTTAGGGCTTTTGATGTAAGAGAGATTTCAAACTGTCCCATCTTTACGCCTCACGAATATCATTCAACCCATAAGCAACTCCAACCTCACGGCAGAGATCCTCATACACATCATCCCACGCACGCATGGGCTGCGCTTTCCAATCCGGATCAATTAGTCTTTCTGGATGGATACTACGTTTCAATGATGCATCCAACTCATCAATGGTATGCATACCATCCCATTTCTTCTCCGAGATAGTTCCTGCATATTGCACAACCGGTTGTTTTAATATTGCTTCCATATCAGTTTGATTTTATTCTTTATATGCCTTTGGTATGCGCGTATATATGCGAGCGTGACGCCTTTGCACCCAAAGTGGTTGCAAAGGTAATGTTTTTTTTTCAAATATACAAATATATTTGTAAAAATCGTCAAAAATTTTTCTTTTTTCCGCAAAAATGCAGAAAAAGGCTATTTTGACTCCGAAGAAACGGTGTAGTTTCGACCGTAAGAACGATAGGTGTCTTTCTCTATTTCGATCGTCGGTTCGTGCCACTCGGTCAGCGGCGCCAGCTGCCATTCGATATACTTGATACTCAAGCCCCGATCGAGCCATTGTTTCTCGTAATGCGTCTGGAGCGCTCGTGCGTCAGGATAGAGGTCTTGCCCATAGAGATCATCGGTATTGGCCAGTACCGGATAGGGATTGAGCTTCAACATCTCCGTGGTATAGGTATAGAGGAACGGGCTATCGGTCTTGAGGTGAATAAGCCCGTTCGGCTTCATGATCTTATGATAGCGCTGCATGAAATAGGTCGAAGTGAGGCGCTTGGTCGCTTTCTTCATCTGCGGATCACAGAACGTAATCCAAATTTCATCGATTTCACCGGCAGAAAAGAACTCGGTGATGAACTCAATCTGGGTCCTCAGAAACGCCACATTATTGAGTCCTTTTTCGATCGCCTGTTTCGCTCCCGCCCACATTCGTGCGCCTTTGATATCGACACCAATGAAGTTCTTATCCGGGTACCGCTCCGCCAAACCCACCGTATATTCGCCTCGTCCGCAACCCAGTTCTACAACGATCGGGTTGTTATTATGAAAATATTTCTCCCGCCATTGACCCGCCATCGGTTCATACGGAGGCTGGAAGACATTGGTGAACGTCTCCATCTCCGCGAACTTCTTTAGTTTATTCTTTCCCATTCTTTCACTCTTTCATTCATTCACTCTTTATCACCTCCACACCGATGTCGGTGATGCCCCGCAGGAGCGAATCACGCATAGCGTGTTGGATGGCGATATGGTAGATTCCGGTATCGGCGAAATGCTGGTTTTCTTCCAGCAGAACCGGCATCTCGATAAACCCGTGATGCTTATCCCCGAGCCATTGTCCCCGGTCGTCTGCCAGATAGAACTCGATCGTATCCCGATGCTGATCATTGTCGATGAAAAGCCACATGTTCTGATACGGATAGCGCTCCGTATGACGCACATAAACCAAGGTCTGATAGTTGACATTCGTATCCGCTATCGGATAATCAAAATTCACCACACTGTCCACGTGCCATTTCTCCGATGGAATCGAAGCAAATTGACTATAGACGATGTCGTTTTGGCAGGACGTAAAAGCCAAACAACCCGTAACCAATAACCAGTAACCGATAACCTTTATCTTCATCTTCTGTGGTGTTTTTTCTTTTTCTTACTGTCAAATCGCGTCACATCTCCATGCCCGGTCTGATAGCCTATCTCGGGTGTAGCGAGGTGCAGATCCTCGAGGCTGGCGGGTTTCTCGCCGCGCCTGTTCATCGCGATGATCTCATGCGCACGGGCACTGCTGATCGTTGTCAGGTTACCGGCTGCATTCGGCGCAGAAGAATAAGTGACATTGCCTGCCAGCGGGTCGGCGGAGAAGAAATACCACGTTCCATCGGTCGTCTCTAACTCGATATGCCGGGACGGCAAGAGCTTCGAAGCATCTTCATAGACCGGCACTTCGTAGTTCAGACAGCACTTGAGTTTCGCGCACATTCCCGCTAACTTCTGCGGATTCGGCGATATGTTCTGCAATCGTGCCGCTCCTGTTCCGACAGACGAGAAATTGATCATCCAGGTCGAGCAACATAACTCACGTCCGCACGGACCTGTTCCGCCTATACGCCCTGCTTCCTGTCGCGCACCGATCTGCTTCATCTCAACGCGGATATGGAAAGTCTCTGCATACACTTTGATCAGTTGGCGGAAATCAACTCGGCCATCGGCGATATAGAAGAAGATAGCTTTCGAGCCGTCTCCCTGATACTCCACGTCGCCTATCTTCATCTCCAGACCCAGCGACTTAGCCAGTTCTCGCGCTTTGATCATCGTCTCATGTTCGCGCGCATGTGCTTGGCGAGCCCGCTCCAGATCTTCTTCGGTCGCAATACGCACGACTTGCCGTATCTCATAGCGGGAAGCATCGATCTTGTTCTTCTTGATCTGCAGCTCCACCAGTTTGCCGGTCAGTACCACTTCGCCCAAGTCTTGTCCCGGGTTCGCTTCTACCACTACCTTCACGCCTTTCTCCAGCGGCAGATGTTGGGCATTATGGAAATAACCCTTGCGGGTGTTCTTAAACTGCACCTCGATCAGATCGGTCAACTGTGTGTTCTCCGGCAGATCCGCTAACCAGTCGCACACCGGTAACATATGCGCCGAGTTGCGTTTCGTAGCCGATGCCTTCAGTTCATTATGCTCGATTCCAACGGTAAAATTTTTCATTAATGATTTATGATTTCAAATTTATGATTTCGGTTTTTTTATCAATACTATCATTTGCAGGCAAAGGTCAAAGAAGATCACTTTGGCATTGCCGTTTTGTTCTATTTGTCTTTCCGCCAGATCCAACTGGTTCATGATGGCCTCCACATTGCCGTCGTGGATAAAGGGCGCGAACTTAGCCGAGAACTCCCGCTCGGGCTCTAACTGATAATTCAAGTCCGGCTGGCCCATATTGCGGATATAGTTCTCCCGCACTTGGTTCTGGGCGTACTGAAGGAAATGTTTCTGTTTCTCTCGTCCCACTTTGGCGTCCGCCATATCGATACTCCATTGCCGCAAGGCTTTCAGCGCCTCGTATTTCTTCTGCGGGTCACGTAACACACCTACCGTATAGGCATTCCTGAAAAGGGCAATGAAATCCCGTAGTTCCTGCTGATTTTGTTCGGATTCATCGAGGTTTTTCAGCGCAGCCAAGTAACTGCCTTTGGCTATCCGGGCGATGTCGTTGGCTTTCGTAGCATCCACGCCGCGTTGCTCCAGAGCTTTCGCTATTGTCTCCGTCTCCAAGCGCGGCACACAGATCGTCTGCACACGCGACTGGATGGTCGAGAGCAGTTGTTCCGGGTGCTCGGAAACCAACAGGAACACCGTTTGTGCGGGCGGCTCTTCCAGCAGTTTGAGCAATTTGTTGGCCGTCGTGGTATTCATCTTCTCCGGCTGCCAGATGATCATCACCTTATAGCCGTCCCCGTAAGGTTTGAGACTCAGTTTGCGCAGTATCTCCCCGCTCTCTTTCTCGTAGATCATCGACTGCTTGGTCTCTACGTTCAGGGCGCTATGCCAATCGTCGAGATCAAAATACGGTTGCTCCGTGAGGATCGTACGCCAGGTGTCCAGGAACGCATCGCATGTATCGCCGGCATCGGTTTTGACGATCGGGAAGACGAAATGCAAGTCCGGATGTTGCAGGTGTTGGTACTGCAGACAGGTCGGACAGGTACCGCAACTGTCTTCGTCCGTGCGATGGGGACAATTGAGATACTGGGCATAAGCCAGCGCCAACTGTAACTTACCGATACCCGATATGCCCGTGAAGAGTTGGGCGTGCGGGATTCGTCCCTCACGCACCGAAGCACGTAACTGCCGCTTTGTCGCCTCTTGTCCTATGATGTCCTTGAAAAGCACGGATGAGATATAGTTTTTTCTTTATTAGGAACGCGCGCTCACGCGCATGCACGAGACTTATTTCTTTTGACGGCCATCAATAACCGCATTACGGACAGCTTCGATCGCTTCGTTCGGATCCGCAAACTGCTTGAGATCAATCGCTTCGCCGATATGCATATGCACCGGATGACGATGCACAAACGGTTTGCCTTTAGGCAACACCTCAAAACAGCCGTCCAGCGAAAGCGGAATCACCGGCAGTCCCAAGTCCCATGCTATCTGGAACGCTCCGCGTTTGAAACGGCCCACTTCACCGTTGAGCGAACGAGTTCCCTCTGGGAAGATGACCGTGCAGACACCGCCTGTCAGTTGTTTCTCCACGTTCTTAAGACTCTCCATCGCTGCTTTGGCATTTCGGCGATCAACAAAGATATGGCCTGCCGCCTTACATGCCGTTCCTACAAACGGCACCTTGCGCAACTCCGCTTTCATCAGCCATTTGAAGATAACAGGTAACCAACCGTACACGAGCCATACATCGAACATCGACTGGTGGTTGGCCACAAACACATAACTCTGCCCGGGCTTGATATGCTCGGTTCCATCGACAGAAACGGGCAATAACATCAGCCAGAAGAACGAACGCGACCAGAACTGCTGCTCCTTATGCACAAACTCCGCATTGCGGAAGGGCACAAAGATGATCGTGAACAGCGCCGTGAAGATAGTCAGCACAATCAACAACGGCCAAGCGATCAGATATTGGTAGATGAAATATAAATATTTCATATTTGTGATTTATAATTTGTGATTTGTGATTTATTCTTTATCATATTTCTGCATAAATCCGCGGTAGAGGGCGCAGATACGGCGAATCTCCTCCCAGGTGTCGTCTGTCAGTTTGGTTCCTACCACTTCGACTACTCGTCCTGCGGCTATCGTACCTATCTCAGCGCAACGACGGATATCAAAACCGTCAGCAAGTGCGTGCAGGAATCCTCCGGCGAAATAGTCACCTGCACCGGTGGAGTCGGTACAAGACGTCGTGATCGCGCCGATATGATGACGCTTGTTGCCCTGCTGCACATACGATCCGTTCTTACCCACTTTCACTACGGCGATATCGCATTGCTCAGCGATCATCTGCACCGACTCTTCTGGATTGAGATGGGTATAAGCGAACGACTCGTCCTCGTTGGCAAAGACAATATCGACGTATTGCTTCACAAGGCCCTTGAGGAAGGCATGGTTCTCGTTGATCACATTGTACGACGCCAAATCGAGCGACACCATACAACCGGCTTCCTTCGCCAAACGAATAGATTTCTCCAGCAGCTCGTGGTTCTGTACCAGATATCCCTCGATATGGAAGATGTCGTATCCGTTGAAGGCATCTTTCTGGATATCATCGGCGCAGAGTTCGGCCGCCGCTCCCAGATAAGTAGCGAACGTACGCTCGCCATCCGGGGTGACCAGCACGATGGAGAAACCGGACATCGAGCTCTGCGAGAGAAGCAAGATAGGCTTCACCCCATTCTTAAGCATGTCCTCGCGGTAGAAATCACCCACCTCATCATTACCGATCTTACCGATGAACGCCGCTTTGCCACCCAACGAAGCGATACAGTTGATCGTGTTGGACGCCGAACCGCCGGCAACCATACGCTTACGAACCGATAAGAAACGATACTGAATCTGCTCCGCCTGATCTTTGGTGATCAGATTCATGCTCCCTTTCGGGAATCCGAGTTCTCGCAAATCATCCTCACTGACCTGAAGAAGAATATCCGTAAGGGCGTTTCCTAAACCTAAAATTTTCTTCATTTTGCTCTATTTTTTACCAAAAATGGGGTTAATTATCAAAAAACTTTGCAAAGATACAAATTTTTTTTGAAAAAAACTTGCATATATAAAAAAAATGTAGTACTTTTGCACCCGCTTTTGAAAAAAAGTTGCTTCCTTAGCTCAGTCGGTTAGAGCATCTGACTGTTAATCAGGGGGTCCTAGGTTCAAGTCCTAGAGGGAGCGCACGAGGGATAACGATAAAAAGTTATCCCTCTTTTTTTGTGCCATTTTTGGCGTTTACACTTTTTATAAAAAAAATAAAAAAAATCGCGCGCGCTTGCATATATGAAAAAAAAGTTGTAATTTTGCACGATATTTCCGAAATACGCACTAAAATCAACAAACATATGGGACTTTTTTCTTTTACACAAGAGATTGCTATCGACCTGGGAACGGCCAACACCATCATCATTTGCGATGATAAGATCGTGGTGGACGAGCCGTCGGTAGTGGCTATCTCGATGGCGGACAACAAGATGGTTGCCGTCGGCCGCAAGGCACAACAGATGATTGGTAAAGGCGGTACAATGATCCGTACTGTGCGTCCGCTGCGCGATGGTGTGATCGCTGACTTCTATGCCTGCGAGATGATGATCCGCGGTATGATCAAGATGATCCCGAAACAGGCCCGTCTCTTCTCGCCGTCGATCCGTATGGTCGTTTGTATCCCGTCGGGTTCGACCGAAGTAGAGATCCGTGCGGTGCGTGACTCGTCGGAGCATGCCGGTGGACGCGACGTCTATATGATCTACGAGCCGATGGCGGCCGCTATCGGTATAGGCATCGACGTCGAGAGCCCGGAGGGCTGTATGATCGTCGATATCGGTGGTGGTACGACCGAGATCGCTGTCATCTCGCTGGGCGGTATCGTCAGCAACAAGTCCATCAAGATCGCCGGTGATGACTTCAACCAGGATATCATCGAGTACATGGGTCGTATGCATAACCTGCGTATCGACGAACCGACCGCAGAGCGTATTAAGATCCAAGTAGGTTCTGCCCTGCCTGAGTTGGAAGATGCTCCGGAAGACTTCATCGTAGTGGGACCGAACAAAGTGACGGCTCTCCCGATGTCCGTTCCGGTAAGTTATCAGGAGATATCGCACTGCCTGGAGAAGAGTATCACCAAGATCGAAGGTGCTATCCTTCAGGCCCTGGAGACCACGCCGCCTGAGTTGTACTCCGATATCGTAAAACGCGGTATCTACCTGACCGGTGGTGGTGCGTTGTTGCACGGTCTGGCGAAGCGTCTGACGGACAAGATCACTATTCCGTTCCACGTAGCCGACGATCCGCTGCACTCTGTTGCACGCGGTACCGGTGTAGCGCTGAAGAACGTCAACAACTTCGGCTTCTTACTCCGTTAAGCGCATAGAGCAGTATGCAGACTTTGCTGAAAATACTGCTTCGTTATAGCAACTTCCTTGTCTTCATCGTCTTGGAAGTTGCTGCGTTTTTGCTCATCAGCCTCAACAGTGCCTATCCGCGGAGCAGTATGCTCAGTACCGCCAACAGTGTGATAGCTTGGCAGCAAGAGCAGATAAACGATATCCGCGGGTACTTCCGTCTTAGGAGCATCAACGAACAACTGGCGGAGGAGAATATCGAGTTACGCAACCGGATTTGTTCGATGGATTCGGCTCAAAACGGAGAATCGTTCCATTACGCCACAGCCAAAGTTGTGCAGATGACCACAGACCAGTTGCATAACTACCTGACCATCAACAAAGGCAGACAAGACGGTATCCAACGCGGACAAGGTGTGCGGAACAGCGAAGGCGTAGTAGGCATCGTGCAGACGGTTGGCCAACACTACAGCGTCGTCCTGCCGCTTATCAATACGCAATCGAATATCAGTTGCCGCTTTGCCAAAAACGATTATGCCGCTACCCTGCAGTGGGACGGCAAAGACAACCGTTTTGCACAGTTAACCGACGTATCGTCCCATATGGTGGTTAACCCCGGAGACACGATTATTACCAGCGGATTAAGTCCCGTCTTCCCCGAAGGAATTCCCGTTGGAATCGTAGAAAGTAGCTATCTGAAAGAGGGTGATTCGTACTATCGTATCCGCGTGCGTTTGAACACGCAGTTCAAGCGCCTCAAGTACGTGGAGATCGTACAAAACGCCCATCAGCAAGAATTGGAGGAACTGACACATGGAATGGACTAAACAGATAGGACGTTATATTGTGGTCATGTTGCTGCAAGTGCTGCTCTTTGACCAGTTGCAACTGTGGGGTGTATGCCATCCGTATATCTACATCCTCTGTCTGCTGATGATGCCGATCACTCTCCCGCATAGCGTCGATATGATCATCGGCGCGGGGGTGGGTCTCATGATGGACATATGCTGTAACTCCCTCGGTGTCCATATGGCCGCTTGTATCCTGCTGATGTTCATTCGTCCCTATCTGATAGGCGCGATCGTCAATGACAAAGATCGTCTGAACGAACAACTCACCCTCCGTACCTTAGGCATGGAGGCGCTCATCAAATATGTAGTGATCATGGTGCTTATCCACCACCTGACGGTCTTCAGTCTGGCCGCATGGAGTTGGGCGCATATCGGATTTGTGCTCCTCGAGACCCTCGTGAGCAGCATCCTGACGATGTGCATCATCCTCGGATATAACATTTTGAAATACAGATGATTAATGACAACTATTATAGACGCCGATATGTCATCAGTGGCATCGCCATTGTGATCGTTTTGGTGTATATAATACGTCTTTTTTATCTGCAAGTCATCGATCAGTCTACCAAAGATCAGGCGGATAACAATGCGCTCGTCAAGCAGACTATCTTCCCTTCTCGCGGATTGATTTACGACCGAAACGGCGAGTTGCTGGTCTTCAACCAACCTATCTACGAGGTGACGATGACCATGCGCGAGATGAAAGCAGGATGGGACACCGCCGCTTTCTGTCAATGCCTGCATATCAGTCGCGAGGAGTTCAACAGCCGCGTAGCGGAGATCAAAGACCGGCGGAAGAACAGAGGTTATTCCCGCTATACACCGCAGGTGTTCATGAGCCAACTCAAGAAAGAGGATATCGCTCCCCTGCAGGAGTTTCTCTCTATGTTCCCAGGTGTGCAGATTCAGAAACGCACCCTTCGTGACTATACCTACAAAGCCGCCGCTCATGTGTTGGGTTCGGTAGGTGAAGTGAACCAGAACGATATCGATCGGGACAGTTATTATGCCCGCGGTGACTACTCGGGCCGTGATGGTCTGGAGCGTACGTACGAGCAACAACTGCGCGGCGAGAAAGGGGTGGAGATTCTCATGCGCGACGCGCGTGGACGTCTGCAGGGCAGTTATCAGGACGGTGAGTTGGACAAACCGGCCAAGGCAGGTACGGACCTTTACACGACCTTGGATATTCAGTTGCAACTGTTGGCAGAAGAGCTCCTGGCCGGTAAGATAGGTAGCGCGGTGGCTATCGAACCCAAGACCGGAGAGATCCTCGCGCTTGTCTCCAACCCCAGTTGGAACCCCAAAGTGCTGGTGGGCAAAGAGCGCAGTAAGAACTACAACGCCTTGCTCAAAGACCCCACCAAACCGCTCATGAACCGCGCTACGCAGGCTACCTACCCTCCGGGATCCACTTTCAAGACTATCCAGGCGCTGGTGTGTCTGGAGCAGAAAGCGATTACTCCGAACACCCTCTATCCTTGTTCCGGTCCGGGCAGTACTCCTATCAAATGTACCCACCATCACGGTTCGCCGGTAGCCCTGGACAAAGCCATCGAGCAGAGTTGTAACCCCTATTTCTGGTGCGCCTTCCGCGATCTGCTGCAGAAGGACGGATACGGCGATAACAACGAGGCTTTCCGGCATCGGTATGAGTTGTGGCGCGACGCGGTGATGCAGTTCGGTCTGGGACAGCGATTTACAGACACCGACATCTCCGAGCAGTCGTCTGGCAGTATCCCAAGCACGAAGTTGTTCGATAAGTTCTACGGCAAGACCGGTTGGAAAGCCATCACGATCCGTTCACTTTCCATCGGACAGGGCGAGATATTAGCGACCCCGTTGCAACTGGCCAATCAGGCGTCTGCCATCGCCAACGAAGGTTATTTCATCACGCCGCACCTCAATAAGAACGACTCCATGCTCACGCATATCCATCGTCTGGATATCCAACAGAAATATTTCGATGAAGTGAAAGCCGGCATGCACCGCGTGATGGTCTATGGTACGGGACGTCACTATGCCATCGACAGTCTGCATATGGCCGGTAAGACCGGTACTGCGCAGAACCCGCATGGACGCGATCACGCTATCTTCATCGGTTTTGCGCCGGTGGATGACCCGCAGATAGCGGTCGCTGTAGTCGTTGAAAACGCAGGTTTTGGTGCTACATGGGCTTGTCCGGTGGCCAGCATGATGATGGAGCAATACTTGACCGGAGAAGTAAAAAGAAAAGATCTACGCAAACGGATACGAGAAGCAGTACTCAATGAGAGCGTCAAGAAGTGGTAACATATTAGAGAGCGTCGATTGGGGTACCATCGGTATCTTTCTGGCCTTAGTGTTCTTTGGCTGGCTCAATATCTATGGCGCCAGTTATACCTTTGACCAGACCAGTATCTTCGACTTCTCCAACCGCGCAGGTAAGCAGTTCGCGTGGATCATAGGTTCGCTGGTCTTAGGAGGCGTTCTGCTTCTGATCGACTATAAGACCTATGATGTGCTGGCGTATTTTGCGTACGGAGCGATGCTGCTCTTACTGCTTGCTACCCCATTCCTGGCGCATGATATCAAAGGTTCGTTATCCTGGATATCCTTAGGTCCGGTCAATCTGCAACCGGCGGAGTTTGCCAAGTGCGTAGTGGCTTTGGCCATCGCCAAATACATGGGGCGCTACGACTATAAGATCCGCTCATGGCGCGATCTGGTTATTCCGTTCGTGATGATAGGTGTGCCCTGTCTCGTCATCATGATTCTGCAGAAAGAGACCGGTTCGGCTTTGGTTTTTGCAGCTTTCCTGCTGGTTTTCTACCGCCAAGGTATGAGCGGCTATGTACTGTGGGTAGGTGTAGCGGCGGTGGCACTCTTCATCCTCAGTATCCGCTTCGGAAGTATCGCGCTTCCTTTAGGTACCGGTAGCGTCGGTATCTTCAGTTGTATGCTCCTGCTGACGGCCGTGGAGATATACTTCATCTGTAAGGAACACCGTATGCGCTGGCAAGCGCTGATCCTTGTCGGGAGTGTATTTGCCATCTATGGTATATGCTTGATTATCAACATCTTCATCAACGTGCCTTTCGATTGGGTTTCGATGGGCGTGGTGATTGCTCTGATAGGCTATAATATCTTCGTCAGCATCTATTGGCGCAAGTATATGCTGTTGCTGGTAGCGCTCTTCAGCCTCTTCTGTATCGGTTATACGCACGCCTGTGATTTTGTGTTTACCAAAGTACTGCAACCCCACCAACGTATCCGTATTGAGGTGCTGCTCGGTATGAAAGAAGATCCTGCCGGCGCAGGCTATAACGTCAATCAGGCACGTATCGCCATCGGTTCCGGACGATTCTTCGGCAAAGGATACCTCAAAGGTACGCAGACCAAACTGCAGTTCGTTCCCGAGCAAGATACGGACTTTATCTTCTGCACCGTAGGTGAAGAATGGGGTTTCTTCGGTTCTGTGGCCGTCTTACTGCTGTACCTCTATTTCATCTTGCGTCTCATCGCCATCGCCGAGCGTCAACGAAATATATCCACCCAGATTTATGCGTACTCTGTAGCCAGCATCTTCCTCTTCCACCTCACGATCAACGTGGGCATGGTATTGGGCTTGCTGCCGGTGATCGGTATCCCCTTGCCGTTCTTCAGCTATGGCGGTAGTTCGCTATGGGGCTTCACCTTGTTGTTATTCATCCTTTTACGCTTGGACGCTGCACGTATGGAGCAGCTGAGATAACATGGCATTTGTAACAGACCCCATAGGAATCAAAGGCGAAGAAGAAGCCGCTAAGATGCTCGAGAAAAAAGGCTACAAAGTGATTGAGCATAACTGGCACTTAGGGCATTGGGAGATAGACCTGATCGCAGAGAACAAAGAGGAAGTAATCTTTGCGGAAGTGAAAGCCCGAACGACCACGTACGGCGATATCCGACCGGAAGAATATGTCGATGAAAACAAGAAAAAACGGATGATCCTGTCCGGAAATGCGTTTATGCGGCATAGCAAATCCACCAAGTCGCTTCGGTTCGATATCATCGGTATTCTGGTGGATCCGGCTACGATGGAGGTGACTTATCGCGCACACTTGGAGAATGCTTTTCAACCCTCCACGCATGTCATCACAAGCGGCAGTCATAGCGCCTCCTGGTTATGGGAACATAAGAAAAAAAGAAAATAATATGGATTTTAAATACGATGTGATAGTAGTAGGAGCCGGTCATGCAGGATGCGAGGCCGCCAGTGCCTCTGCCCGCATGGGCAGTAAGACGCTGCTTATCACGATGGACATGAATAAGATCGCCCAGATGAGCTGTAATCCCGCAGTGGGAGGTATAGCCAAGGGACAGATCGTACGAGAGATAGACGCGCTGGGCGGACAGATGGGTATCGTAACCGACAGAAGTGCCATCCAGTTCCGCATGCTCAACCAAAGCAAGGGTGCCGCGATGTGGAGTCCGCGTAGCCAGAGTGATCGCAAACGTTTCATCGAGGAGTGGATCAAAGTGCTATCGAGCACAGAAAACCTGCATATATGGCAAGATACTGTAACAAGTCTTATTATCAAAGATAATAAGGTCTGCGGCGTGAAGACAGTATTAGGCATCGAGATGCAAGCTCAGGCAGTCGTTCTGACTAACGGCACTTTCCTCAACGGTCTCATGCACTGCGGTAAGACACAAGTCAAAGGCGGGCGTATCTCCGAACCGGCATCGCATGGCATCACGGAGCAGTTGGTTGAACTGGGCTTCAAAGCTGATCGAATGAAAACAGGTACACCGGCGCGCGTAGATGCAAGATCTATCCATTTCAACGAGATGATTCGACAAGACGGAGACAATGACTGGCATCAGTTCTCGTACCTCGATACCGTTCAGCGCGAACTGAAACAGATGCCGTGCTGGATCACCTACACCAATCCTCAAACGCACGAGGCCTTACGCGCCGGACTGGCAGATTCTCCACTGTTCAACGGACAAATACAAAGTATCGGTCCGCGTTACTGCCCGAGTATAGAAACGAAAATCGTTACCTTTGCCAACAAAGAAGCCCATCAGTTATTCCTCGAACCGGAAGGAGTGGATAGCAATGAGTATTACGTAAACGGCTTCTCCAGCAGTCTGCCTTGGCAGGTTCAATTGGCCGGACTGAAAACCGTAAAAGGACTGGAAGATATCGTACTCTACCGACCGGGATATGCCATCGAATATGACTTCTTTGATCCCACGCAACTGAACCATACACTGGAGACCAAACAGATTAAAAATCTGTTTTTTGCCGGCCAGATAAACGGGACTACCGGTTATGAAGAAGCAGCCGGACAAGGATTGGTAGCCGGTGTAAACGCCCATATCAATGTGCACGGAGGTGCACCTTTCACCATGGGTAGAGACGAGAGTTATATCGGTGTACTGATTGATGATCTGGTGAACAAAGGTGTGGACGAACCCTATCGCATGTTCACCTCCCGAGCCGAATACCGTATCCTTCTTCGTCAAGACAATGCCGATGAACGACTCACAGAACGCAGTTATCAGATGGGATTAGCCGACAGGTACCGGTATGACTTGTGGTGCAAAAAACAAACAGCTTGCTTCGATTTCATCGACTATCTGCAGAATACCACCGTGCACAAAGGAGAGATAGACTCGTGGTTGGAGCAGATAGGCAGTTCAGCGCTCCATGAGGGCACCAAAATGAGCGATCTGATTCTTCGTCCGCAAGTAAGTATCCAGGAACTCGCTCAAAGACTGCCGGAACTAAAAGCCAAAGTAGAAGATCTGTCCGAAGAAATCGTAGAAAGTTGCGAGATACAGATTAAGTATGCCGGCTATATCAAACGCGAGCAAGTAGAAGCAGCCAAACTGCAACGCTTGGACCAGATACGCATTCCGGACGGCTTTAATTATGACGAAGTACAAAGTTTGAGTACCGAAGCCCGCCAGAAGCTAAGCCGCATACGGCCAAAGAGTATTGGCGAAGCACAACGCATACCTGGCGTAAGCCCAAATGATATCAGTGTATTATTGGTGCTAATGGGTAGATAATTGTTATTTTAGTTTGCTAAGCAAACTACTTATCAATGTTTCACGTGGAACAGTATAATAAAATTTATAATAGTATGACAGCAGAAGATGTAAAAAATGCTATCCGTAATGTGCCGGATTTTCCAATCCCGGGCATTCAGTTCAAAGACATCACCACAGCGCTCGACAAGCCTGAGTGCTTAAAATGGATGAAGGATGAGATCGTAAACCACTACAAAAATTTAGGTATCACACAGGTTGTGGGTATTGAATCGCGCGGTTTCATCTTGGCTCCGGCTGTTGCAATGGAATTAGGTGCCGGATTTGTACCTATCCGTAAACCCAACAAACTGCCGGCGGAAACCGTTTCAGTTACCTACCAAAAGGAATATGGTGAAGATACCATCCAGATGCACAAAGATGCATTGAACGAGAACGACGTCGTGCTTCTTCACGATGACATCCTGGCTACAGGTGGCTCGATGGAAGCAGCAATCAATCTGGTAAAGAAATTAGGCGTTAAGAAGATCTACGTCAATTGTATCATCGAACTGGAAGGACTAAACGGGCGTGAGTGCCTGAAAGGAAAAGCAGACGATCTGTATTGCCTCTTTGGTATAGAGGTAGATGAGTAAAACCTCAGAACATATCAAGCTACTTCTAAAGCGTATCCCGGAACAACCGGGCGTATACCAGTACTTTGACAAGGACGGGCAGATCATCTATGTCGGTAAAGCCAAGAACCTGCATCGGCGCGTAAACAGTTACTTCAAAAAGGATGTACCATCCAGTAAGACCCGCCAACTCGTTGCGCACATCGCCGATATTCGATACGTGGTAGTGGATAGCGAACAGGATGCTTTCTTACTGGAGAACAACCTGATAAAGCAGTACCAACCGCGGTATAATATCTTACTCAAGGACGGAAAGAGTTATCCGAGTATCTGTATCACCAAAGAAGAGTTTCCGAGGATCTTCAAGACCCGTACCATCAACAAGAAACTAGGCGAGTACTACGGACCTTACAGTTTTGGGTACACGCTGGAGACAGTACTGGAGTTAATACACAAACTATACCCGATTCGAACCTGTACTATTCCTATTTCTTCCGATTCCATCCAGAAAAAAAAGACACGCGTATGTCTCAAATACCATCTTAAGAACTGCTGCGGAATCTGCGAGGGTATAGGAAAAGAAAAATATGCACAATGGATTGAGCAAGCCCGTAAACTCATCAAAGGAGACGCAATTGAGATCAGTAAGCAGTTAGAAGAGCAGATGATGAGTCTGGCTTTGGAAATGAAATACGAAGAAGCGGCAGATATCAAGCACAAGATAGAACTGCTTGAACAGTTCAAGAGCAAGACGATTATCTCGAATTCATCGGCAAAAGATTTGGATGTCTTTGGATATGACGAACAAGACGACAGAGTCTATATCTCCATGCTGCATGTACACAACGGCTGTATCGTACAAGGGCAGACGATTGAGTATCGGCGTAAGATGGAAGAAGAGAAAGAGGAACTTCTCGCGATGGGAATGATGGAATTACGGCAACAGTTGGTCAGCACAACAAAAGACGTGATTGTTCCGTTCATTCCGGAGGTTTTTGACGATTCGATACATGTCCATATCGCCCTTTCCGGAGACAAGAAAAAACTGCTGGATCTCGCTATGCAGAACGTTCGGCAGTACAAATTAGACCGGCTCAAACAAGAAGACAAACTGAATCCGGAGCAACGGGGTGTGCGGATCCTCACCGAACTGCAGAAGATGATGGGACTGCCTTCCTTACCGCGCTGGATTGATTGCTTCGATAACTCGAATATCCAAGGCGAGAACGCAGTTGCCGGTTGCGTAGTATACCGCATGGCTAAACCCAGCAAAAGCGATTACAAACGCTTTGAGATCAAAACAGTCGAAGGACCAGATGACTATGCCTCCATGCGCGAAGTAGTAAGGAGAAGATACCAACATCTAATCGATTCCAACGAACAAATGCCGGATCTCATCATAGCCGATGGCGGTATCGGTCAGATGCATGCAATCCGAGAAGCCGTCGAAGATCAATTAGGTTTGCAGATACCGATAGCGGGACTAAAGAAAAATGACAAACACCGCACACAGACACTCCTCTTCGGTTTTCCTCCGCAAGAGATTAGCATGCCGGTAACTAGCGAAGTGTTCCGTCTGCTGACTAACATCCAAGACGAAGTGCACCGATTTGCCATTTCATACCACAAAAAGAAAAGAAGCAAAGCACAGATTCATAGCCAACTCGATGATTTACAGGGAGTTGGCGAAGCAACAAAGCAAAAAATACTCACTCATTTCGGTTCTGTCAAACGCGCTAGAGCGGCCAAAATAGAAGAATGGCAAGAATTACTCGGAACACACAGAGGATCTGTCATTTACGAGCAGTTACAAGCAAAAATAAGCCTCTGAGAATTGAATGAAAAGCAAGAACATGACTACGTATACAATAAAAAAACATGAAAATTCCGGCCTTGTGCTCCTCAACGAACAAGGACAACAGGTGAGTGCGCTGGATATCCTCCAGACCTGCGAACCTCACCGAGTGTTTGCCTTCGAGGGCCAGATGGGAGCCGGTAAGACCACCTTCATCAAACAACTGTGTGAAGAGATGGGTACCATCGACATCGTCAACAGTCCCACCTTTGCCATCGTCAATGTGTATGACGTGGAACAACCCTATCGCGGAGAAGTGTACCATTTCGATTGCTACCGACTCAAAGACATCCGCGAGGCAATGGACTTCGGCGCAGAAGAATACCTATACTCCGGTAACTACTGTTTTATCGAATGGCCTAAACTGATTGAACAGCTCTTGCCGGAAGACACGGTGTGGATACATATCGAGCCCCTAGCCAACGGAGATAGGAAATTGGTCATTGGTGATTTGTAATTGCTAATTTGTGTTAGACCGAATCCGTGCATATCCGATGGTACTATTGCTACTACCTTTGGTAGTAGTAATTTTCTTGTGTGAACGAATAGGCGTGTTGTATCCGGAAGAGAACGTGGTATATGACAGTCTGCTTGTTCACACATTTATACTCTCTAGCGAGAGCAAACCGACGGCCCAGTGCGAGCGATTTGAGGCCGAGACATATGGCGGCAAAATCTATCTGTATATCCAAAGAGGCAGTACCATGCCGAAGAAAGGAGACACCCTCATCGCAAAGACCCGGATACGGCATATCGAATCGTTTGATACCTTTGACTACAAGAAATACCTCCTGCGCCAAGGTATTGTCGGTTCGGCATATGTCTATCAATACGAACTACACCCTACTCCCACCCATCGTCCTTCCTTGCAGCGACGCTGGTATAATCGTTTGCAAGCAGCTGGGTTGGAAGGAGATGAACTGGCTACCGTAGGGGCTTTGACCTTAGGATATAAAGAAGACCTGTCCCGCGAACTGAAGCAACATTTTCAAGCTTCCGGAGCGGCTCACGTCCTCGCCGTAAGTGGTCTGCACACCGGCATCATCTACGCCCTATTACTCGGCCTACTCACCCTCGGCGGACGAATAAGACCCAAGTACGAAAACCAAACAGGAAGGTGTATCATAGGCAGTGTCATCATCCTTGTCATGTGGGGATATGCCTGGCTGACAGGTATGACACCCTCCGTAGTACGCGCCGTAATGATGGTTTCGCTTTTTGAAGTCGGGAGAATGTGCTACCGGCAAGCGATATCATTGAACACCGTGGCTTCTGCTGCCGTTTTGATTCTTTTGGTTCGTCCGTTAGACCTGTGGAGTGTCAGTTTTCAACTCAGTTTTGCGGCCACAACAGCCATCGTTGTTTTGGCCAAACGCTATGAGCGCTATGCCCATCGACTCATGAAAAAAGGCTTCTCCGGGCGTATAGCATCCTGGATTTTAGGCACCCTCATCATCTCCATTGCCGCGCAGTTAGGAACCCTGCCGCTGACGATGTACTATTTCAACCAAATAAGCAGTTATTTTCTCTTAACGAACCTTATCGTGCTGCCCATCGCGAGCGTGTTAGTGCCTTGCGGTTTGGTCAGTCTGGCCTTAGGCGGCACATGGATCGGCGTGTGGTTTAGCAAACTCACAGGGGCCTTAGCATGGCTCATGAATCACTCGGTCGGGTGGATCGAGTCCTTACCCGGAAGTACGATCGCCACAAGCATCGGACTCCCGATGGTTCTGATCTATTACATTTGGTTCATCCTCCTGTGTATCTTCGTCTCTGATAAGTAAAATTGCAGGAAAATTTGCATAATTCAAAAAAAAGCAGTACCTTTGCGGCGCAAAGGTATTTGAACTATGATAGAAGTTAAGAATATTCATAAGTCTTTTGATGCATTGGAAGTGCTCAAAGGCGTTAACCTGAAGGTGCAGAAAGGTGAGATCGTAGCTATTATAGGCAAGTCGGGAGCGGGTAAAACCACCCTACTCCAGATCATCGGAACACTGGACCGACCCACCCAAGGACAAGTCCTCATTAACGGCACAGATGTGTTTACGATGAGAGAAAAAGAACTGGCTGCTTTCCGCAACAAGCATATCGGATTTATCTTCCAGTTTCATCAACTGCTTCCGGAGTTCACCGCTCTGGAGAACGTTTGTATCCCGGCCATGATTGCGCGAGAAAAAGAATCGGAATATGTAGCACGCGCAACAAAACTACTGACCGAACTCGGTTTGGGTGAGCGGCTCAACCATAAACCCAACGAACTGTCCGGCGGTGAGAAACAACGTGTAGCGGCCGCCAGAGCACTCATGATGAGTCCCGATATCATTCTGGCCGACGAACCCACAGGTAGTCTCGACGAGAAGAATAAAAAAGAACTGAGTGAACTGCTTCTCAAACTGCGCAAAGAGTACGGCCAGACTATTCTGCTTGTGACACACGACAAAGAACTGGCAGCGATGGCCGATCGTGTAATCGAGATAAAAGACGGAATCATAGAATGAAAAAAGTTATATTCATAGCATGTCTCTTGACGCTGATGGGGTGTCAGAAAGGAAGAACTTATTTCCCGAAAAATATCCCGGCTCAACAGCTCGAATTGGTTCGTTTTGACAAAGCCTTACTGAACGTTCACGAAGCGACCGCAAAGGAAGATATGCAGGTTTTATACGACCAATATCCGGTCTTTATGCCGCTTTGGACAGAAGATATATTAGGTATTCCGGCTGCTGACACCGCCTTTCTGGCCCAGCAGTTACCGCTCTTCCTCAATGACACCGTTTATGGCTTTAGACAAACGAATGCCAAAGAGATGGAAGTCTTTGCGGATGTGAGCGATATTGAGAATACGATAAGCAAGGCCTTTGCACGCATCCAATACCTCTATCCGGAGACAGAAATACCCAGTTTGTATCTGTTCATTTCCGGCTTTCAGACACCTATCTATTTTGGCGAGGACCTGATCGGAATAGGAGCAGACATGTACCTTGGTAGCAACTACGAATACTACAACCGCGTGGTGTATGAATACCAGAAACAAACCATGCGCAAGGAGTGTATTCCCGTTGATGTCATTAGCGCCTACCTCTTCCGCACTCTACCCTACACCTCCACCAAGAGTCGTTTGTTGGACCAGATGCTCTACCGCGGAAAAATCATGTACCTCACCGCACAGATCTTCGATCAGTTACCGGGCTATGAAATCATGGGTTGGACTAAAGAACAATGGAACTGGTGCGTCAAAAACGAACGGGCTATATGGCATCTGGTGATGGACAAACGCGATCTGTTTAAGACCGAGAGCATCGTGCTGACCAGTTACCTCAACGATGGTCCTTTCACAGCAGAAGTGTCCCAAGACGCGCCGGGACGCTTAGGTATATGGCTCGGATGGCGAATCGTCGAGTCGTATATGGAACATAATGAGCATGTTACCCTCCAAGACTTAATGGCCGAAGGAGATGCACAAAAGATACTTGAAGACAGTTACTACAGACCCGGAGCGTTCTCCCGATAAACGGGAGAAGCGGCCTCCGCCTAAGAGGGCTACTTATATAGTTATTGATGTATGAGAGAAGATTTTTCAATATTAAAAGAGCAGGTACACGGCCGGCCGTTGGTGTATTTGGACAATGCTGCAACCAGTCAGAAGCCTCAACAGGTACTCGATGCTATCATCGATGCCTATACGCATTGGAACAGCAATATCCACCGCGGGGTACATCATCTGAGCCAAGTTGCTACTATGCACCACGAAGAGGCTCGCAAAGCGGTTGCTGCATTCATCAACGCCCAAAGCAGCGATGAGATCATCTTCACCAAAGGCACCACAGACAGCCTCAATGCCTTAGCTTTCAGTTTCGGCGAAGCCTGTATCCACGAAGGCGATGAGATCATCGTCAGCGGACTCGAACACCACTCCAACATCGTTCCCTGGCAGATGCTCTGCGAGCGAAAAAAAGCCGTCCTGAAGCCTATTCCTCTACACGAAGATTTATCGATAGATTTAGCAGCTTTTAAGCACCTTTTAACTACTCGAACCAAGTTAGTGAGCATAGCACATGTGAGCAATGTGTTAGGTACGATCCAACCCATCGAAGAAATCATCCGTCTGGCACATGAACAGCATATCCCCGTGTGTATCGATGGCGCGCAGAGTGTGCCGCATATGCGCGTGGACGTACAATCCTTAGACTGTGACTTCCTTGCTTTCTCCGGACACAAGATGTACGGTCCGACCGGCATCGGAGTGCTGTACGGCAAACGAGAATGGCTGGAGAAACTTCCCCCGCACGAAGGAGGAGGAGAGATGATCAACCACGTGCGTTGGAGTGGAACAACCTACAACGAACTGCCGTATAAGTTCGAAGCCGGGACACCTAATTTCATTGGATCCTATGCCCTGCAGAAAGCCGTCGAGTATATGCAATCGATTGGTTTAGAGGCAATTGAAAACCACGAACGCGAACTGACTGCTTATTGCGAAGCGCAACTACAAACCGTCGAAGGCGTACAAATCTATGCTCCTAAACAACCCAAAGCCGGGGTGATCAGTTTTAATATCTACAACGCCCAAACGCTCATTCATCCTTTCGATATCGGTACCTTGCTTGACCAACAAGGCATAGCTGTCCGCACAGGCCATCACTGCGCCGAACCGCTCATAGACACGATGGGCGTACCGGGTACCGTGCGTGTCTCATTCGGCTTATACAACGACAAAAACGATGTGGATACCTTCATCGCGGCATTACAAAAAGCAATTCAAATACTGAAATAATATGAAGTTCAGACAAAGAATCTACCAGATGGTAGAAACGGGAAACAAAGATATTCTTATCAATGAGATCTATGATTGGGTGATGCTTGTTTTTATCATCCTCAGCCTGGTACCCCTCACCTCGCGCAAGGAATATGCCGTGTTCGAGTGGTTCGATAAGATATCCGTCACAGCCTTCATCATCGATTATATACTGCGTTGGAGCACAGCCGATTACAGACTCTCTAATATGCCCAAATGGAAAGCCTTCCTACTCTATCCTTTCACCGCTTTCGCCATCATCGACCTACTGTCTATCCTTCCCTCTTTCACGTTCTTCAACCGGGTGTTCAAACTCTTCCGTCTCTCGCGTTTGGTCAAGATAATGCGTATTTTCAAGTTCTTGCGCTACTCCGAAAACATGCTCATGCTCTTGCGCGTGCTGCATAAAGAACGCCATATCCTCTTCACCGTCTTCCTGATGGCTGTTTTCTATATTGTGATAACGGCATTAGTGATGTTCAACCTGGAAGAATCCGTTCAATTCCATAATTTCTTTGACGCCCTCTATTGGGCGACAACCACACTGACTACGGTCGGATACGGCGATATCTACCCGGCTACGAACATCGGTCGTGTGATCAGTATGTTCTCCGCTATCTTCGGCGTTGCCGTCATCGCCCTGCCTTCCGGCGTCATCACAGCCAGCTATCTGGAAGAACTAAAAAACAGTAAGAAGAAAGCGAGCTAAACACTCCTGCCAAACCGGCCAATCGTGATTACCCTGCATCTCCACCCATTCGTGGGTGATGTTCGCCTTGCACATTCGCTTGTGAAACCTATGCCCGTAGAAATAAAACAGATCATTCTTGCCTACATAAATGGCGTAGTTCTGTGTCGTGTCTTTGGGTAACTGAGCCTTGTGCAAGACCGGCGAGAACAACCCTACTGACTTAACCCGATCCGGCCTCAAATTAGCGATATTGCACGATATACGCGCACCATCACTCAACCCGGCAACCGCACAATCCTGCGTCACACAATAGGTCGTGTCAATCATATCCATCAGGTCGCTTAACGCATACTCGATCTGATGCTCGTGACTCAGTTGGGGATAAAAAAAGACACATTTCCAGAACTCTCCATGCGCGATAGGCCGATGTGGTATCTGCCATTTATTGCAGTCAGGCAGTATAAGGATCATCGGCTTACAAAGCCCCTCCTCAATAAACTTCTCCAGCGTATCAATCGCATTACCCAATTCCACCCAAGACCCTTCATATCCGTTGATGCCATGGATCAGATAGAGCGGCGTAAGCGGCGTATCTACATCCTCTCTGCAACCGGTCGGGATATATATATATACACGCCGAATAGCATGCTCATCGTGACTGTACCAAAAAGAATGAATGATCTCACGCTCTGCGTTTGCCGCGTATAACGGACCAACGCGAAGCGTCAACAGACTCCATACGATTCCTATGAATAGGTGTAATCTTCTCATTGTTAGCATTATCCGCTATCTCCTCTCGTAACATCTGCTCAAACAACTTCACGGAATTGGCCAAACTGTATTTGCAGGCTGTATGCGCGTATTTCTTACCCATCAACTCTCGCTCTTTGGGTCTGTCCAACCAATAATCGATAGCGCGTGCCAAGTCTTTCGGATCGCCGGCCTTAAACAGACTCCGTTCGTCCAGCGCAAACTGAGGCGTAGCACTCAGCGGAGAATTAGCAATCACAGGCACCAAACCCGTCGCAAAAGCTTCTATGCAACTGATCGCCTCAATCTCCATATCCGACGCGTGGATATACAGATCCGTAAAGAGCAACTGACTGATTAACTGCTCCCTATTCAGATACACAAATCGCGGTTGATGTTTCAAGTTTTTCGACAAACGCACATATCGCTTATACTCCGGACCCTTGCCGGCAAAAACCAATTGTATACGATCGCCGTACTTGCTGTATTTCAGTGCATTAATAATCACATCCTGGCGTTTTTCCTTACTCAAACGACCAATCATCATGATCGTATAAACCTCCTTATCCGTTTGTACAGGTCTGTTATTGGAACCCATTCCCGCACGCAAAAACTCATCGTGGATACCATTGGAAATAACATGCATCTTAGACGTATATCCACGCTGTTTCAACTCATTGGCAATGAAGTTCGAAGGCGTATGCACATGCCGAATACGGTTATATGTGACTCGACGGAAAATACGATAAATAAAATTATTGATAAATCCTACTTTACCCAACCCGAACGACGAAGTGATGTTCTCCGGTTGAATATGAAAAGCCGCCGTCACAGGTTTTCCAATCGATTGACAATAGCTGATAGCTGCATTGGAAAGAAAGAGTGGGGTATATACATGCACTACGTCCGCCCAATCACAGGCCTGCTTGATGATCTCCCTATCCGCATTGCCATAATAGAAATCATGCTTCTCGCACAAGAACTGAAAAATCGGAAAATGAAATATACCCGTACAAAAATCACCGTCCGTGATATACTTATCGGTTTCCGTTCGTGGCGTATCACCGCATAAGGCTTTCACCTGGTGTCCGCGCTTACGCAGTTCACTCGCATAGCGTTGCGCAGAAATAGAAGTACCGTTGTTCGATGTGTACAGCGTATCAATAACAAATAAAATCTTCATCTTTTTTGTTCCTTTTTTGGTTTTCGGCTGCAAAAGTACTGCTTTTTATCTGTTTACACAAATGATTAATAGAAATCGTAAATAAAAACACAAAATAAAACGAATATTATTACCTTATGTATAAATTATCTTAATAATCGTGTATATACATATTTTTCAATATATACAAATAAATTTGTGCAATTCAAAAAAATATCGTATCTTTGCAACGGATATGAGAAAAGGTCTTCTTATAGTACTTCTTCTTACAGGTACCTTTACGGTATCCGCTGAACCTTTACGTATCGTGAGTTATAATGTTGAAAACCTCTTTTACCCAACTCACGACAGCCTAAAAAACGATATCGAATGGTCGCCTGAAGGCGAACGCCGATGGTCCTTCACGCGTTATTATAACAAAATAGAAAATATCGCGCGCGTATTAACAAACATAGGGGAGTGGAATGGGGTAGATATCATCGGCTTGCAGGAAATAGAAAACGCCTTATGCGTCAAGCGTTTATGTTACACACTTCGCCGAAACGAATATGATTTTGTGCACTACGAGAGTCCCGACGCACGAGGTATAGATGTCGCATTGATCTATAAAAAGAATAGGGTAGATACGATTTGTACCAAAACACTTCAAGTCCATTTAGGCACACAAACCACACGCGACATCCTTTACGTTTCCGCTTTAGCAGATAAAAAAGACACCCTGCATCTCTTCGTCTGCCATCTTCCCAGCCAACGAGGCGGAACAGCAGAAACAGAATGGAAACGGCAAGTAGCCAAACACGTTCTGCAACAAGCTATAGACTCCGTTCTTACGCTTAATAACCAAGCGAAAATAATTGTCATGGGCGATATGAACAGTGCTCCTAAAAACGATATCAACGGCCTTCAAAACAGAATGATATCTATCCGAGAAGGTACGCACAAACACCAAGGACAATGGACATGCTTGGACCAGTTCTACACCTCCCCCGCTATAGAAGGAACAGTACGTATCTACAACGCCGAGTGGATCCAAGAAACGGACGAAAAATACTTAGGCCTTAAGCCTAAACGAACCTATAACGGATTTCATTATCAAAACGGATATTCCGACCATTTACCGATCATTCTAACTTTACCGTAATATGCCTGAAATAGTTTTACATTACATCTGGGAACATTGCTTGTGGGCGGGTTTTGAACAACGTACCACCGAAGGAAAATCTGTCGAGATCATTTCCGTCGGCGAACATAACAGGGACGCCGGACCGGACTATAGCCATGCGCGCATACGCATCGACGGCCGTGAGTGGGTAGGAAACATAGAGATTCATGTCTGTTCCTCCGATTGGGTAAAACATCATCACCATCTGGACAAAGCCTATGATTCAGTCATTCTGCATGTCGTTCGCACGGCTGACAAAACAATCTATAACTCCCACGGAGAACTTGTCCCGCAGTGTGAACTGCAGTATCCGTCCGACCAAGACTACTTAAGCCGACTCTTTGAATCCGCCCAACAGATGGATAGTGCCATCAGCCGGATAGGTTGCGCGGAACAACTGATCCATGATCCTCATCTCCTAACAGATGGTTGGCGAAAAACACTCCTTTATAAACGACTCGAATGCAAACGCGCATCTATCACCCGCTTATTGGATATCACCAAAGGCAGCTGGGAACATGCGCTCTATATCTCCCTTGCGCGTAACTTCGGCTTCCACACCAACAGCCTGCCTTTCGAACAATTAGCCATAAACACACCACTTTCCTACCTCCAGAAACATCGTAATAATCTCTTTCAGTTAACGGCATTACTCATGGGTCAGGCAGGACTAATTACGGACTCAACTATGCAAAAAGAATATGATTTCTTACGCACCAAGTTCAGTCTGACGCCTATGGACGGCAGTATATGGAAACACGCGCGTATGCGCCCTCAAAACAGTCCGGAGTTACGTATTGAGCAGTTTGCACTATTACTCTATCAGTCAGAAAATCTGCTTAGTAAAATACTGGATACGAATGACTTAAAAGAATTATATCCGCTTTTCGAAGTAGATAAGATGGGACGCAGTAGTATTGATATCCTCCTTATCAACACCGTTATTCCGTATAAATACGCGTACGCGCTACATCGTAACAACACCGCGCAAGCGGAGGCTGCGATGAGTCTGATGGAAAGTATCCCGGCAGAGAATAACACCATCATTCGTCAATGGCGTGTCTTAGGGCAACAAATAAAAAATGCAGCAGACACACAAGCCTTACTGCATTTATACCAAAACTACTGCCAACACCACGAGTGTATCAACTGTGAGGTAGGTTACCAGATCTTCCAAGACCGGCAGTTAAAACTCTTCTAACTCATCTCGAGCATGCGTCGGATCGAAGAGATAGCCTTGTCGGCTGTCTCTTTTTCTACTACCATCTCCGGACTTTCGTTCTTTAGACATTCATACAACTTCTCCAGCGTATTCATGCGCATATACTCGCACTCGTTACAATAACAACCTACGCCTTCTGTCACCTCCGGTGGAACAGGAATAAACTCCTTATCCGGACAAGCACGCTGCATCTCAAACAAGATTCCGCTTTCTGTAGCGATAATAAAGCGTTTAGCGGACGATTGAATAGTGTGCTCGAGCAGAGCCTTCGTAGAACCAATTACGTCGCTCTGCGCCAAAATAGGCGCCTTACATTCCGGATGCGCTAACACCTCTACACCCGGATTGGCTTTCTTTAACTCCAACAATGCCTCCAGCGAGAATCTACTATGTACGTGACACGCTCCGTTCCAAAGCAACATCTCTCTACCCGTCACACTGTTGATATAACTGCCTAAGTTATGATCCGGACCAAAAATAATCTTCGCATCTTTAGGCAACTGATCCACTATATTCTTCGCGTTCGATGAAGTAACCACTACATCCGTCAAGGCCTTTACTGCAGCACTTGTGTTCACATAACTAACCACCATATGATCCGGGTGTTGTGCCTTAAATGCCGCCAGATCCTCCGCTTTACAACTGTCCGCCAACGAACAACCTGCGTTCATATCCGGTATAAGCACTTTCTTCTCCGGACATAGGATCTTCATCGTCTCACCCATGAAATGCACACCACACATTACTAATATATCCGCCTGCACGCGAGTAGCCTGCTGCGCTAACGCCAAAGAATCTCCGATGAAATCGGCGCACTCTTGTATCTCCGGCCGAGTATAATAATGCGCAAATATAACGGCATTTTTTTCCTTCGCTAAAGACCTTATTTTATTAATATATATATTTTTTTCTTTTAAATCCATGATAATAATAGAATGTAGATATTGTTAATAAAGTTGCAAGTTTGCTCGATTTCAACGGTTTAGATCACTTTTCTTCTGTAACCGAAATTTAGATGATTTTGATAAATGCAATGTGGAACAGGTTATACACTGTGTAACAAACCCTATGTTAACAAATTGTTTATAACCACTTTTTTAGTCTGAATATCAGTAGAATAACAACTACCGACATTATCATCAAACCCAATGCAAAAGCGTATCCGTATTGCCAATGCAGTTCCGGCATAAAGTCAAAGTTCATACCGTACAAACTACCGATCAGCGTAGGCGGCAGGAAGATGATATTAATGACTGTGAAGATCTTGATGATACGGTTCTGCTCAATATTTACCAAACCGAGGAACGTATCCTGGAGGTAATCCAGACGATCAAAACCGAACTTCGTATAATCGAAGAGTGAGTTGATATCCTTAATAATCATAGTCAAACGCGGACCGAGTTCCTCAGGAAAGAAATCGCACTTCAGCAGGTTACTGATCACACGCTGTTTATCCATGATATTCTGACGGATGATAGTCACTTTTTCTTGCAAGTCCTTAATCTGTACCAGCAAATCCTCATCTACGTGATCGCTTTCCGCATTGATCTGTTGGGAGAGTGCGGTAATCAAATCCGTTGTATCCTCGATCATATCGGCATCCTTTTCCACACGGGTCTCGAACAACGCAACCAACACGTGATAGCCTGTCGGAAAATTGCGGGTGTTCACGAACACTTTCTTAAAGGTCTCGTTAAACGAATCCAACTCATTGTCGCGGATGGACACCAAGATACTATTCTTTAAAATGAAGTTCACCGGCTCGGTCTCAAAATCCGACTTCAAGAAGTTAGAGTTGGCCACAATAGAGTCATCCGTCTGGATATAACGGCTCGAGAACTCGATCTCCTCCATCTCCTCATCTTCCTGAATATCAATCTTAAGGAATCCCTCCAACGTATCCTCCGTTTTATCGCTCACGTCCAACAGATCAATCCAGATAATATCCTTCTTATCCAGTTCCTTGAGCGCGGAGATAGAACGAGCTACCTTGATCTTCTCCTTATCTTTATAGAATATCTTAATTTCCGACATGGCTTTTTTCAATTAAATTGGTTAGTTCAATAAATTCTTCTACGCTTAGTTGTTCCGGTCTTCGGGTGAGGAACCATTCTAAACGACTTTCTTCTTCAGAACTTCTCTCAACTCTCAACTTTAAACTCTCAACTAAATTCCGCAAGGAATTCCTCATTTGCTTTCGTCGCTGATTAAAGGCTGTCTTCACAACTGTCTTAAACAGCGCCTCATCGCAGTCCAACCGTCGTCGCTTGTTACGCGTCATACGTATCACAGCAGACTTGACCTTGGGAGGCGGGTTGAACACATGTTCATCTACCGTAAATAAGTATTCTATATCATAATAGGCTTGCAAAAGCACACTCAGTATTCCGTATGCTTTCTTGCCCGGTTTACTCGCCAGACGCTCGGCAACCTCCTTCTGAATCATTCCCGAACAAACAGGTATCCGGTCCTTATAATCCAGTACTTTAAAGAAAATCTGACTGCTGATATTGTACGGATAATTACCGATCACATTAAACTCCCCTTCCGGAATGAGTTTGTCCAGATCCAGTTTCAAGAAGTCGCCTTCCACCAGATCCAACTCCGGATACCACTCACGCAGATAAACGACTGACTCGCGGTCAATCTCTATCGCAGTAAGGTTGATTTGAGAATTTTTAAGAAGATATTGCGTCAACACACCCATTCCCGGTCCGATCTCTATCGTTCGGCCCGAGGTGAGGGTTTCAGCTATTTTCTGGGCGACCGTGAGGTCCGTCAAGAAGTGCTGTCCCAAAAACTTTTTGGCACGTACTTGTTGCATTCTCCGCGTGATAATCGTCCATATTCTATTCGCTTTAGTTAACTTGCTCCGGATCTAATCCGGCTTTTGCGGCTGCAAAAGTACTACAAATATTTGAAATACGCAAGGATTTTATGCAAAAAATTAAATTTATTTGTGTTTTTTGCGGAAAAGCCTTGTTATTTGCACGAATGTGCGAACGTACTTTCGGAGGATTCCTTATTTTTTAAGGGCGTGCCGAAAGTACCAAATATTTGATATACACAAATTTTTAGCAAAAAAACTTGCATATTTGCAAAAAAAGCAGTACTTTTGTGCTCGATATGCGAAAATTAGCACAAATAATAACCCAAATAATAGATTTTTTCTATACTCCCTTCCGTAATATCTTTTCGGAACAACTCTTCCGCTATGCCGCTTGTGGAGGAGGAAACCTCGTCCTCGATTGGGTCCTTTATTTCCTTATTTATAATTACGTCATAGGGCATGAGCTGGTTAATCTTCAATTTTCCATTTTCCATTTTCAATTTGCCCAAGCAATCACGCCGCACATTGCGACCCTTTGCATTGTCTTCCCAATCACCCTTCTCACCGGCTTTTGGCTGCAGAAATACGTCACGTTTACGGCCTCCCAACTTAATAGTTGGCGGCAACTCTTGCGCTATATCCTCATCGTAGCCATTAACCTCGCTATCAACTATTTCGGTCTCAAACTCTGCGTCGAGATATGGGGCTGGTACCCGACACCTTCCAAGATGTGCATCACCACCCTCACAGTCATCATCTCCTACCTCGGCCAGAAGTACTACACCTTCAGGTTGAAATAATTTACATTTTTTTAGTTCGTTGCCTGCTCGGCGTAACAGCGCCGAGTTTCCGGCGTCCATTTCCGCGGGATATTATCTCGCTTTCTTTTTTGTTTGCTCGCGGTATAGGCGGATTACCGCTTCGCCGCCCGTTCTCCACGACCGGGCAAGTTCGCCCCCTCGCGTTCGTCACGTCGTCTATTGTCCCAAATGTTATTTGGGTTTATCCACCGTGCCGCCCCGCCCGCTCGGCCTCAATGCGGACGTAGACCATGCGGCATGTAGCCCACCTTCGTCCGTTTCCTGAAATTGCATTCTGGTTCCTCACTTCGTCTGTTAGTTCGGCATCGAATGCCGGTTTCATTCTTTTAGTTCGTTTTCTGCTCGGCGTGACAGCGCCGAGTTAGTATTGTATTTCTCTGAAAAATGCATTTTTCTTACCTTTCCAAGCCCCAAAATTTGGAAATATCATTTTTTTGTTGTATCTTTGCACCGAATTTTAAAAAAGGTCTCGCCGCCTATCGATTTGCATCGACCAAGTTCGGCACTCACCTCTCTTCCCTTCATCAGGTTCGAAAAATACCCATTTCATACCCGGGAAGAGACTCGGAAGTGACGCGTCCTAGACCTTATTAAAAATCAAAACTTGTAAAACACACATATACAACCAATTATAATGCATGTCAAAGCACTTGAAAAATATCATTATCGACGGTTTAGCAGACACCTGTGCGACCTTTGTCTCACTCCCGCCCAATTCCACGCCTCACACCAAAGGTGTGCGCTATTTCACGCTCTGTGAGGGCATTAATTATATCCGCGGAGCCATGGACGACCTCGCACTCGGCTCCAAACGCCGCAAACACATCATTGTTCGCCCCTCCCGTTTCCGTCCGGGCCTACACGAGCTCTATACCTACCATTTCCCTACACACTGGTCCGATGCCTGCGTAGCAAATCGCGAACTCATCAAAGAAGCCCAGCGCCAAGCGCATGCCCTCGAACACGACTACTCCTTCGAAGGCCTCGAATGGCGTCTCCGCTTTTTCAAGCATTACTTCCACGTCTTCCGCATGCACGAAGATCCCGCGCCCGGCCTCAAACGTTACTCCCGTTTCTACCAATATACCTATGTCTGCATCTACCGTGCCCTCCAAGAATCCGCCAAAGCAGAGCAAGAGAAAGCTTTGTTATGTGCTCCGGACGTTAGGCCGGAGTCTATCCCTGCCGCCGACGTCACTTTCGAGCCCATCGATCCCCGCGATATCCTCTCTCGCCCTGTCAAAATCCGCTCTTCTATCCCCCTTAATCGCCTTTTTGAACAAAAATCTGTCCCAAAATTTGCATATATGCAATTTTTGTAGTATCTTTGCAGCGCAATTTAAAATAATTATACCCATGTTACACACCTTACGTTCAAAACTGCACACGGAAGTTAAGGACTTACCTTTCAAAGTGTCAGACTCTTTTATTGAAGAAAATCAAGTAGTTGCCGTTCTCTCCGGTGGTACAGAGGCGCTCTTTATGGACCTCGTTCGCGAGAAGAAAATCGACCTCCAGCGCCCCGTTTATCTCTTGGTCAGCGGTTATAGCAACTCTATCCCTGCTGCACTTGAGATCCTCAGTTTTATCCGCCAGCGCAACGGTATTGCCAAAATCATGCAGCACCCGAAGGACACGGTCTTCCCGGATCTGAATGATACTGCTTCCTTGACTCGTGCGCCACTTGATAAGGTGCTCAAGAACGCCGGCAAACAGCGTCTGGGCGTAGTGGGCAAACCCCAAGACTGGCTCATCGCTTCCCAGGTGGACTATAAAGAAGTCCTCAAGACGATGAACATGGAGCTCGTCGATATCCCCTTCTCGGAGATAGAGAGTCTGGGCGAAGTGGACCCGGGAATGAAAGGCGCTGAGGCCATCTACGAGCGTCTCAAAGAGATCGTTGCCAAATACAAACTCGATGGTATCACCGTTCGTTGCTTCGATCTCTTCACGACCGTCAAGAACACCGGTTGTATTGCTGTCAGCAAGCTCAACGACGAAGGTATCCCTGCCGGCTGTGAGGGTGATATTCCTGTGCTGCTCACTATGATGATCTGTAAGAATCTGACCGGAGAGCCGGGCTTCATGGGTAGCCCTGCACGTATCCAGCCGGACGGACAAGTGCTGCTGGCGAAATGTACGATCGCCCTCAGTATGACCTCCAAACACGAGTACACCACTCATTTCGAGTCCGGTATAGGTGTGGCTATCCACGGTGAAGTAGAGCCGGGTGACTACACGCTCGTAAAGTTGAGTCCGGATTTGAAACGTCTTTTGGCTGTCAACGTCCAAGTGACACGCTGTCAGTATGAGAAGAACATGTGCCGCACGCAGATCTGGATTCAGACTACGCCAATCGTCAGCCAATACATGCTGACCGCACCGCTGTCCGATCACCACGTGCTCATCAAAGGTCACCACGCCGCTAAATTCTGGAGAGCATGATATTGCATATCCTTTCATCCGAGATGCATCGAGAGGCACTCACCCTGCCTTTCGAACTGCCGGCCTCGTTCCTGGAGAAAAACCAAGTAGTGGCCGTCCTTACCGGTGGTACAGAAGCTAAGTTCATCCAACTCGTTGACGAAGGACTGATCGACCTCAACAAGCCTGTCTTCCTCATGGTTAGCGGGCACAGCAACTCCTTGGCCGCTTCTCTCGAGATACTCAGTTTCATCCGTTCGCATAACGGTATAGGCAAAGTGATGACTTCTGCTACTGATACCCAATTGCCCGAAGAACAATCCGCTGTTAGTATCCGACCGTCCGAAGCACTTCTGCATAACGATCAGACCCTTCGTCTGGGCGTGGTCGGCTTCCCTTCCGATTGGCTCATCGCGTCCCGCGTGGACTACCAACAGGTGCTCGACCGAATGAATATCGAACTCGTCGATATCCCTATCGAGGAAATGACCAAACTGGGTGTCGTGGATCCTGGTATGAAAGGTGCTGAGGCGATCTATGAGCGTCTCAAAGAACTCGTGCATCAATATGACCTGCAAGGCGTCACACTCCGTTGTTTTGACCTCTTAACGACCGTTAAGAACACCGGCTGTATCGCCCTTAGCAAACTCAACGACGAAGGTATTCCTGCAGCCTGCGAAGGCGACATCCCGACGCTGCTGACGATGATGCTCTGCAAGAAACTGACCGGTGAACTCTGTTTCCAGGTCAACCCTGCCCGTATCCAACCCAACGGCGAGATGCTCTTTGCGCACTGTACCCTCCCGCTCAAGATGACCGAGAAACACGAGTACACGACCCATTTCGAGTCGGGTATCGGTGTCGCTATCCATGGCGACCTGCCTACCGGCGACTATACCCTCGTCAAACTCAGTCCGGATATGAAACGCCTCCTGGCACAAGATGTCGAACTCGAGCGCTGCCAGTTTGAGCCCAACCTCTGCCGTACACAGGTGTGGATCAAAGCAACACCGGAAGTATCGCAGTACTTCCTCACCGCGCCGATCGCTAACCATCATATCCTCATTCGCGGCCATCATGCTTCGAAATTCAAATAACAAATTACAAATAACAAATTACAAATAACAAATTACAAATTAAAATTTTAATTTTACTATGGTATCTTACAAAGAATTAGGCCTCGTCAACACCCGTGAGATGTTCGCAAAGGCTATCAAGGGAGGCTATGCTATCCCGGCATTTAACTTCAACAACATGGAGCAACTTCAGGCCATCATCAAAGCTTCGGCTGAGACCAAGAGCCCGGTTATTCTTCAGGTATCCAAAGGTGCGCGTAACTACGCTAACCAGACCCTGCTTCGTTACATGGCTCAGGGCGCTGTAGAGTACGCTAAAGAGCTTGGTTGGGAGCACCCGCAGATCTGTCTGCACCTCGACCACGGAGATAGCTTCGAACTCTGCAAATCTTGCGTTGACTTCGGTTTCTCGAGTGTCATGATCGATGCTTCTTCCCTTCCGTATGAAGAGAACATCGCCCTCACCAAGAAAGTGGTTGACTACGCACATCAGTATGATGTAACCGTTGAGGCTGAACTCGGTGTATTGGCAGGTGTTGAGGACGAAGTATCGTCTGCTGTCAGCCACTATACCAAGCCGGAAGAGGTAGTTGATTTCGCTACCCGTACGGGTTGTGATAGCCTTGCTATCTCCATCGGTACCAGCCACGGTGCCTATAAGTTCACTCCGGAGCAGTGCACCCGCGACCCGAAGACCGGTCGTCTCGTTCCTCCTCCATTGGCATTTGACGTGCTCGACGCCATCATGGAGCAACTCCCGGGCTTCCCGATCGTTCTCCACGGTTCGTCTTCTGTACCGCAAGAGTATGTAGATATGATCAACCAGTACGGCGGCAAACTGCCTGATGCAGTTGGTATTCCTGAGGAGCAACTCCGCAAGGCTGCTAAATCGGCTGTATGTAAGATCAACATCGACTCTGACTCGCGTCTGGCCTTCACCGCTGCTGTTCGCAAAGTCCTCACCGAGAAACCGGGTGAATTCGATCCGCGTAAGTACTGCGGCGTAGCTCGTGACTTCATGGAGGAACTCTACAAGCACAAAATCATCAATGTGCTCGGTTCCAACGGAAAAGCAGAGTAAATCATAAATTTGAAATCATAAAATGGCTTTACCATTTATGACAGCGGAACAAGCCGCTGAATTGATACAACATGGTGACGTCTTGGGCCTCGGTGGTTTTACCGCCACCGGAGTGCCCAAGGCAGTGCCGTTTGCACTCGCTCAACGTGCAGAGAAACTGCATGCGGAAGGTAAGCCTTTCCGTGTAGGCCTTGAGACCGGTGCGTCGATGGGTGACTCTTGTGATGGCGCGCTTGCGCGTGTACATGCCGTAGAGTTCCGTACGCCGTATCAGTCCAACAAGTCCATGCGCGAGGAGATCAACGCCGAAGGAACACATTACTTCGATATGCACCTCTCTCACATGCCGCAGGACCTGCGCTATGGTTTCCTTCCGAAACCCAATTGGGCCATCATCGAGGCATCGTACGTAGGCGAAGACGGAACGATCGTGCCTGCTGCCGGTGTAGGTATCATGCCTACTATCTGCCGTCTGGCCGATAAGATCATCATCGAGCTCAACGAGATGTTCCCCGCTTCCATGCGAGGCATGCACGATCTCTACGAACCCCTCGACCCGCCTTATCGCAAGGAGATACCTATCTACAAACCCTCCGACCGTTGCGGCTCGGACCATATCAAAGTAGATCCCGCCAAGATAGCGGCTGTCGTTAAGACCAACCGTCCGAACGAGATCCCGGCCTTCACACCGGTAGATGAGACGACCGCTAAGATCGGTGCGAACGTAGCGGCTTTCCTCGAGGCAGAACTCAAAGCCGGACGTATCCCAGCTTCCTTCCTGCCCATCCAGAGTGGAGTAGGAAACGTAGCGAATGCGGTCCTCGGTGAACTCGGTAAGAACCCCCATATCCCGCCGTTTGAGATGTACTCGGAGGTTATCCAAGACTCCGTGGTCGATCTCATCAAAGCAGGAAACTGTAAGTTCGCTTCGGGTTGTTCGTTGCGACTCGTAGAATCGAAGATGGCAGAAGTGCTCGCTGACCTCGATTTCTATCGCGACAAACTCTTACTGCGTCCGCAGGAGACGTCCAACAGTCCGGAGATCGCACGTCGTCTCGGTATCATTGCCATCAACACCGCGTTGGAGGCAGATATCTACGGCAACGTCAACTCGACCCATGTGACCGGCACCAAGATGATGAACGGTATCGGCGGTTCAGGCGACTTCGCCCGTAACTCCTACCTCTCCATCTTCACCACGGCTTCTACAGCTAAGAACGGCGCTATCTCGTCTATCGTTCCGATGGTAACGCACCTCGATCATAGCGAGCATAGTGTCAAGGTTCTTGTGACAGAACAAGGTGTAGCCGATCTGCGTGGTAAGAGTCCGCGTCAGCGTGCTCAAGAGATCATCAACAACTGTGTGGCTCCGGAGTACCGCGAGATGTTACGCGACTACCTCAAGTATGCTAAACACGGACAGACGCAACATAACCTCTCCCTCGCTTTTGCGATGCACGAGGAGTTCCTCAAGTCCGGCGATATGCGTAACACCAAGTGGGAAAATTACTTGCGTTGATAATTGTTAATTTTCAACTTTCAATTTTCAATTTTCAATTTGCATGTATCCACAGCAAGTTATTGATGCCTTGCGCCATGTGCGCTACCCGGGAACGGGCAAAGACTTAATAGAGAGCGGGATGCTCGAAGACGATATTCGTATATCGGGATTCGAGGTCTCGTTCTCCCTTATCTTTGAAAAAGATAACGACCCCTTCCTCAAGTCTGTTCTCAAGGCTACTGAAGTAGCCCTCCAGACCTATATTGACCCCAACATCAAGGCCAATATACATCCTAAGTTCGTCAGGAAGAATCTCCCGTCACCCGTAACCGGTAACCCCTCTCCCATCCATGCGAAGCATGTGATAGCTATTCACAGCGGTAAGGGCGGAGTAGGGAAGTCCACGGTGGCAGCGAACTTAGCAATCGCTTTGGCCAACAAAGGGTACAGCGTCGGACTGCTCGACGCGGATATTCACGGCCCCTCGATGCCGAAGATGTTCCATACTGAAGAATGCCGTCCGTATTCCGTTGAAATCGAAGGAAGAACGCTCATCGAGCCTATCGAGCAGTATGGCGTCAAGATGCTGTCTATCGGTTTCTTTGTAGACCCGGAACAGGCCGTCATCTGGCGAGGAGGTATGGCTTCCAATGCCATCAAACAACTCATCGAGGATGCCCATTGGGGCGAACTGGATTATTTCCTGATAGACCTTCCTCCCGGTACAAGCGATATCCATCTCACGCTTATCTCCACCCTCCAACTGACCGGTGTCATCGTAGTAACCACCCCTCAACCGGTGGCACTCGTTGATGCCCGCAAAGGTGTGGAGATGTTCCGAAACGAGAAAGTGAACGTACCTATCCTCGGTCTGATCGAGAACATGGCATGGTTCACACCGGCTGAACTGCCCAACAACAAATACTATATCTTCGGCAAAGACGGCGGAAAGAAACTGGCCGAAGAACTGAATATTCCGCTCTTAGCTCAGATACCGCTCGTACAGTCCATCCGCGAAGGAGGAGACGAGGGTACACCTATCGCTTTGCAAGCCGGTCATCCAGCTGCTGAGGTGTTTAATAAAATCGCTAGGACCCTAGAATCCTAGGTTCCTAGTATCCTAGTTATGAGTAGAACCACCGAATTAGGTACTGAACCCGTACATAAACTTCTCTGGAAGTACGCTTTGCCTGCCATCATCGCGATGACAGCTACGTCCCTGTACAACATCGTGGACAGTATCTATATCGGTCACGGTGTCGGTGCCTTGGCCCTGGGTGCCTTGACGGTCGCCAAGCCGTTCATGGACATCTGTGCGGCCTTCGGTAGCCTGGTGGGCGTAGGTGCCTCTTCTCTGCTGGCTATCTACTTAGGTGAGAAAGACTATGAGCGGGCCAACCGCGTCTTAGGCAACGTCATTGTGATGAACATCATCCTGTCGGCCGTGGTGATGGTCGTCGGACTGATATGGCTGGACCCCATCCTGTTTGCCTTTGGCGCGAGCGCGGATACGATCGTGTACGCGCACGAATATATGGAGATAATACTGTATGGTAATATCCTCACCCATATCTATTTTGGTCTCAACGCCATGCTCCGTTCAGCCGGCCACCCGCGTTTCTCTATGACAGCTACGCTGGTAGCCGTAGTGGTGAATATCATCCTCGATCCGCTCTTTATCTTCGGTCTCGACATGGGTGTGCGCGGTGCCGCTTTGGCAACCGTCATCAGCCAGGCGATCGCCGTCACATGGCAAGTAACCAAGTTCTTTGATAAGAACGAATTAGTTCGATTTCATCGGGGAATTTGGCGTCTGAACAAGCATATCACTTTCCGCGCGTTGGCGATCGGTCTCTCGCCTTTCCTCTATAACATGGCACATTGTTTTGTCGTCATCATCATCAATAACCAACTCAAGAACTTTGGCGGCGACATGGCGATAGCATCCTACGGCGTCATCAACCGTCTGACCTTCGTCTTTGCGATGATGGTGATGGGCCTCAACCAAGGTATGCAACCGATAGCCGGATATAACTACGGGGCAAAAAAATACGACCGTATGTTACGGTCGTTCTATCTCACCAGTCTGTACGCTACTGGTGTGATGGGTGTGGTCTTCTTCTTGGGCGAGTGCTGTCCGCGTCTCGTCACACAGATGTTCACCCACGATCCTATCCTCATTGAGCAGACCATCAAACCCATGCGTATCATCTGTTCTACGATGCTCATCATCGGCTTCCAGATGGTAACAGGAAACCTGTTTACCTCTATCGGCAAAGCCGGGAAAGCCATCTTCTTAAGCCTCACACGCCAAGTGCTTTATCTCATCCCGCTGGTGTTGTGTATGCCTATGCTTTTTGCCGAATCCATCGATGGTGTTTGGTGGGCCATCCCTACGAGTGACACCCTCTCTGCCATCACGGCGGTCATCATCTTACTCGTGTCCCGCCGAAACCTGCATATGGGCGCTACAACTGACCCGCTTCCACAAGATTAATCACCCGCTCGGTGATACGGTCTTTGTCCGACGCGTCGTATTCTTCCTTCAGGTCGTTCTTAAACAGCTTCGCAATGAACTGCCAGAAATTAGCGGCGGTCTTTCCCTTATACTGCTTGATCAAATCATAACTGGTTCGGTCCGTCTCACGATCCATCAGCAGCATCAGCATACGTCCCTGACTGGCGTACATGCCCCGAAAATCCTTCTCGTATTTCTTGAATAACTGTCGCTCAAACTTTCTCCACCATTTCCTGCGGCTCTTCTGATCGGGCAACTTAGCCAGTTCCTCGTCTGCATACGCCATATCGGCCGTGATCTTCTTGGCGTAGGGTAGGCATTTCTTCACGTCCCGCACGGTCTTCCAGTAGAACTTCTCCTGCTTCTTGTTCTTGAACTTCATCGGCGGATAGACCCATAGCTCATGCAGATAAGCCAGGTACATCGTATCCCCGTCCTGCACGCGTAACATACAGGAGTCCAAATACTTATTAGCAGCGAACAACTGTGTGCTCACTGCTAATACCAGTACTATGTGAAGTAGTCGTTTAATAATTCAATGCGAACACTACACGTCCTGCCGAAGGCTTACCGGTCACCATACACTTGCCCGGCTCGTTCTTATGACCCGGAAGGTCTGCCAACGGGATACAACGGATAGTGGCTTTCGTCTCGTCCTTGATGCGTTGCTCCGTCTCCGGGGTGCCATCCCAATGCGCGAGTAAGAAACCACCTTTCTTCAGCTCCTCTTTGAACTCGTCGTAACTGTTCACCTCACGGGTGTTGGCGATACGGAAATCAAGCGCTTTCTTGAGCAAGTTAGCCTGGATCTCTTCCAACAGATTTTGCACAATTGGTACGATTCCATCGAGAGAAATGGTCTCTTTGGTCTGCGTATCACGGCGTGCAATCTCGATCGTGTTGTTCTCCAGATCACGACCACCCATCGCCAGACGAACAGGCACACCCTTCAACTCATAATCGGCGAACTTGTAACCCGGCGTATATTTCTCGTCCGTATCCACTTTGACGCGAATACCGAGTGCCTTCAGTTGGTCTGCCAGCGGATTCAACTTAACGAGCAGTTTCTCCAGGTCTTCCTCTTTCTTGAAGATAGGTACAATAACCACCTGAATCGGAGCCAAGTGCGGCGGTAATACCAGACCGTTATCGTCCGAGTGCGTCATAATCAGCGCACCCATCAGACGGGTCGATACACCCCAAGAGGTTGCCCAAACATACTCGTATTTGTTTTCTTTGCTAAGGAACTGCACATCAAAACTCTTGGCGAAGTTCTGTCCCAGGAAGTGACTCGTACCGGCCTGCAGTGCCTTACCGTCCTGCATCATCGCCTCGATACAATACGTATTCAACGCGCCGGCAAAACGCTCGTTCGGACTCTTCACGCCCTTCACAACCGGAATAGCCATTACGTTCTCAGCAAAGTCTGCATACACATCCAGCATCTGACGTGCGTAGTCTTCTGCCTCCTCTTTGGTCGCATGTGCCGTATGGCCTTCCTGCCAAAGGAACTCTGCCGTACGCAGGAACAAGCGTGTACGCATCTCCCAGCGCATCACGTTACACCATTGGTTGCAGAGGATAGGCAGGTCGCGATAGCTGTTGATCCAGTTCTTATACGTGCTCCAGATGATCGTCTCCGAGGTCGGACGAATGATGAGCTCTTCCTCCAGTTTAGCCTGCGGATCTACTACCACACCCTTACCGTTCGGGTCGTTCATCAAGCGGTGGTGCGTCACTACGGCGCACTCCTTTGCAAAACCCTCTACGTGCTCGGCCTCACGGCTCAAGAACGATTTCGGGATCAACAACGGGAAATAGGCGTTCTTCACACCTTGCTCTTTAAAACGACGGTCCAACTCGGCCTGTATCGTCTCCCAGATAGCATAGCCGTAAGGCTTGATCACCATACATCCGCGTACTGCACTCTGTTCCGCCAGGTCGGCTTTGACCACCAACTCATTGTACCATTTCGAATAATCCTCACTGCGAGGAGTCAGTTTCTGAAAATTTGCCATTGACAATTTAACTATTTAACGTTTTCCGAAGAAAAACCATTTTAACCATTTAACGTGCGTTAGCACAAAAGCGGGTGCAAAATTAGTGTTTTTTTTTGAATTATGCAAAAAAATCGACAAATATTTGCTTATTTGCAAAAAAAGCAGTACTTTTGCATCCCGAATAATAAACAATCGCACATCTTTTATGTTTATCATCGGCATTGCGGGCGGTACCGGCTCGGGTAAAACAACGGTAGTCAGAAAACTCATTGAGCGCCTTCCGAAAGGCGAAGTGGTAGTTATTCCCCAAGACTCATACTACAAAGACAGCAGCCATGTGCCTGTTGAAGAGCGTCAGTTCATCAACTTCGACCACCCGGATGCCTTCGATTGGGACCTGCTGACCAAGCATATCGCGCTGCTCAAAGAAGGCAAACCGATCGAGCAACCCATCTACTCCTATATCACTTGTACGCGTTCGAATGAGACCGTGCATATTGAGCCCAAAGAGGTGATTGTGGTAGAAGGTATCATGGCGCTGCGTGAACCTAAGATGCGCGCGCAGATGGACCTCAAGATCTTCGTAGATGCCGATGCTGACGATCGTCTGATACGTGTTATGAAACGCGACGTCATCGAGCGTGGACGTACGGCTGAGCAGGTCATCGAGCGTTATCAACGCGTGCTCAAACCGATGCACGAGCAGTTCATTGAGCCTTGTAAGCGTTTTGCCGATGTCATCGTTCCGCAAGGCGGACATAACAACGCAGCGATCAACATGCTCTCCAAGTTCGTCAAGCAGCAACTGCGGGAAAATAAAGATTAACCCATAACCTATAACCCGTAACCCATAACCCTTAACCGTTAATTGTTTTTACAATTATTCTTCACATATCTCAAGATCGGCACCTTCACCCTCGGTGGAGGTTATGCTATGTTACCGCTTATCCAACGCGAGGTAGTGGACCGCAAAGGCTGGATTGACGAGGAGGAGTTCCTCAACATGATCGCTTTGGCGCAAGCTGCTCCGGGACTGATTGCCGTCAACTCAGCCATCTTCATCGGTTGGCGTGTGGGCGGATGGAAAGGCGTCTGCGGAGCCGTCTTAGGAGCTGTACTACCCTCTTTCCTCATCATCCTCGCTATCGCGATGCTGTTCCGCGAGTGGAAAGAACTGCCGGCCGTTGAAGCGGCTTTCAAAGGCATCCGTCCGGCTGTCGTGGCTCTTATCGCTGCCCCGCTCTTTAAGATGGCCAAATCCGCCAAGATCAGTTGGCTTACGGCCCTCATTCCTGTCATAGCGGCGCTCCTCATCTGGCTCGGTCATGTCAATCCCGTTTGGGTCATCCTCGCAACGATTGTGCTTACAATCATTGGTATTTCCGTAACCCGTAACCCGTAACCCATGCTTTACCTTCAGCTTTTCATATCGTTCTTCAAAATAGGCCTCTTCGGTTTCGGTGGTGGCTTGGCGATCCTTTCATTGATACAGATGGAAGTGGAGAATCATTGTTGGATGAGCCAGCAGGAGTTTGTCGATATAGTCGCCGTCAGTCAGGTCACCCCGGGGCCTATCGGCATCAACTGCGCCACCTATGTCGGTTATACGACGGCCGGTTTCTGGGGCAGTGTCCTCGCGACTTTCGCGATCGTGCTCCCGAGCCTCATCATCATGCTCAGTATATGCAAGGCTTATTTCTGGCTCAGCAAGCGCTTCCAAGGCAATCCGTACTACGAGCAGACGCTTCGTATGCTTCGTTTCACCGTCATCGGTCTGGTGGCTTCGGCAGCCTTGATGCTCATCAAACCGACTAACTTCATTGATGCCACATCCTGGATCATCTTTGCGGTAGTGGCCCTGCTGACCATCCTGCCGAACTTCCTAAAAAATAAGGCGACTGAAGTCATCAGTCACCCTATCTTGCTCATTGTCCTCGCCGGCATAGCCGGTTATTGCATCTACGGCTGAGGCTTATTAACTCTCTTCGCCTTCTTCAATCGCCGGTGTATCGACATCCTCGAACGGCACCTCTTCGCCTAACTCCTCCAAGAGCGGCGCGATCTTCTTGCGGCGTTTCTGTCTTGCCTGTGTGAGCGCAGGTTTGACGCCCAGTTTCTGCAACTCATTGGCGGCAGTGAGGATACTGCTTCCTCCTTGGGTGAGTTGTTTGCGGCAAGCACTCATCTTCTCTTGCGCCAGATTGACCGCATCCTCTGCGCTGATAAAATGCTCCGCCATGATCTCTACGCGCTCGATCACACGCTCTGCCGCCTCGATGATCTTCTTCTGGTTGCTGAGTTGGTCGATCTTGGTCCATGTGATCTCAATAGTGCGGATGATGGTCTCCAGCATACGGTCGTCGCACAGCAGGATATGGTCTTTCTCCATCGCCTCATGCCATAAGGTCGGGCTGTTGGCCATTGCCAGTTGCAGTGCGCCCGATACCGGCACATACATCACCGTATAGCCGATCGTCTGGTACGGCTCTTGAATCAATGCGCTGTAATCGGCTTTGCGCAGCAGGTCGATCTGGCCCCGGATGCTGTCCAGATTGTCCTCGATAGCTTGCTGCATCGCGATGGTGTCGTTCTTCTCTTGCGCCTCGATGTAGCGCAGATACGCATCGAGCGAGGTCTTGGAGTCGATCACGATGACGCGCTTGTCATCCAGTCGCAGAATCACATCCGTCCGTTTCTTGCCGCCTTTGTCGTCCACGATCAAACGGCCGTATTCATCCTTGATATACTCCTGCGACAGGATCTGCCTGCCTTCCACGAATCCGTATGAACTCAGCAGCTCCACCAACTTCCTTTCGCCCCAGTCGCCCTGGATCTTATGGCTGTTCTTAAGCGCCATGGTCAGTTCGTCGGCACTCTGCGAAGCGCGTTCGGTCTGGGCGATCAAGCCCTCGATCTTATTGCGTACTTCGGCCTTCAGCTCCACCTGCTCTTTGCTGTTCTCCTTCACACTGGCCCGCATCTCTTCCATGTCCTTCAGGAGCGGTCTGATCACTTCTTCGATTTTCTCCTTGCTCGACGTGGCAAACTCACTCTGGCGAGCCCGGAGCATCTCGTGCGTCTTGGCCTCCAGTTCCGCCTGCATCTTCTCGAGAGCCTTGTTATGCAGTTGTGTCAGCGTTTCCTGCGCCGCCTCTTGCGCTTCTTTCTGCGCCTTCAGCCGGTCATCATACCGACTCCGCTCCTCTTCTTTGACTTTCTCCACATCCGCTTTAGCCTGCTCTTTAGCCTCACGCAGCGCATTCTCCGACTCTTCTTTAGCCTCACGCAGCGCATTCTCTGCCTTGCGGAGCATAAAAAAAGCTCCCACACTTGCCAGCACAAAACCGCCTAAAAAATAAAGTAGTATTTCCATATTCTTTCATAAAACCTTTGCGACCGCAAAGGTATACTTTTTTTTTGAAATATGCAAATGTTTTTGTGTTTTTCTTGCGTATCTTCTGCTGTTTTAAGGACGGGATGGTATAGAATCGTAACCGCCTCCGATATAGGAGATCTGGTGTTCGTTGTCCCACATATGTTTGACACTTGCCGCCACATCTGAGGCGTCAAAATTATAAATCTGTCCTGCTCCCTTCCAGTCCGGGCCATAGAAAATCAAGTATTGTCCGCCACCATATTCCATGAGTTGGATATTATAGTGCTTGTTCCAGATCTTTTCTTTTATTGTTGCTTTTACCTTGTCCGCAGGTGTCCATAGATAGCGTTGTTTGGGATATTTTCTGGTCTCACTGGTCACAATCACCCAGTTTCCGTCATTAAAGCAGATATCGGTAACCAGTTGATTCTTGGGCTTCTCATTATACCACCAGTTCAGCAACTCGTCTGTTTTCTTATAGGCATAAGACTGCCGCTTATAATCGCTTCCTTGGGACATCACCACCAGCCATTGTCTATGGCTGCAAGAAAGCGACGTGATATGATACCTGTTTTTCCAATACTTCATTATCCATTCCCCGGGCCAAGCATCTGTCACTTTATAGACCTGCTTGGTATAGCCCGTGTTTTTGGCGGCGCTGATGAGCCATCCGGCATTCGTGTAAGCCACCGACGTGATGTTCTTCTTTTCTCGCCAATAGCGTTTGATGGTATCTTCTTGCAGCGTGTCGTTTCGGCTATAACTATACACCTGCTGGGTGTAAGGCAGTCCGGTCTGACTGACAATGATGGTCTTGGGTTTTTGAGGTGTAGGACGGGTTGTATCAATATGGTTATTCACCGCAACAGTCCATAGGAACACAAGGCTGGCTATCCATGTCAGGAGTACCATCCCGACCGCATTCAATACGGCCTTTCCGACCTTATACTTCATTTCGTCCGATTGGTCTCCCCCCGCATTGGCACTTAAGTCGACATATGACTCTATGGTAAACAAGGATACACATCCCAGTATCACCGTACCAAATCCCGCAAAAACGACAACGAATCCCGTAAGGTCATCTACTATTCTCGCCCACCAACTGCCATCTAACCGGATGAGTAGCGAAGACAAACCCTCCGACGCCCAGCGATAGGTCGCGCCGATATGACTGAAAGTGCATATCCACCAATCCAGCATCACCATAAAATACATGCAACAGAGCGAAATCACTATGGCCACCGCAAAGATGGAAGAAGCTGGCGCTCCTTGGGGTTTCTCTTGCCGGAGGATGTCGCTGCATATGATTTGCTGTAGTAAATATGCCGACACGGCCCACACGATATATTTGGGGAACATGAAGGCCAGAATAAACATCATAATGGTACCTTGAGCCTGATCGCTGGCCGTCTCGGTTTTCTTGTCGGTCTGTTCACTCTGTGATTTGCCCGCCAACGGATCCTCTTTCATATAATACCCCAGCACACGGTGTATCAGATAGAGGGCAATAAAGATGACACTGGCTACCCACGAGTGCTCCATGGCCTCCGCCCGCATGTACGCATTGTCCAATATCACGCCGGCTTGCGTCCATCCCATATCTTTAATCAGCTGCATCGTATCAAACGACGGCACTGTTAGGAAGATCAGAACCACGAACGCCAAGAGGTGTACCACATACAGGATAGACCACATCCACACATGTTTCTTCGTTATGTTTCTACAAAAGGATATGACGATTAGCAGCAATGTCAGAAGAGCTATCGGCCAACCTGTGCCTTTGAACACATTTACCCATAATAAGGAGATATATAAGGGCACGCGGAAGAATAACAGATGAAACAAATTGTCCGTGGGTAAGATCAACTCCTCATTCAGATAATCCACTATACTCAATATACTGGTAGCGGACGCCCACACAGAAGCCCTTTCGTCACTCAAATCCAGGACGGCCTTCAGCACGGGCACCAAGACATCATCCATATCATCGGAAAAACCGTCTATATCATGCTGCAGATGATAGAATGGTATCATATATTTCCGCTGAAAATCATTCTGTCGCTCAGCCGAGATAGAAACACGGAACCATTTCTGTTGCGGGAAATAATAGACCTTAAATACATAATTTCTCTTGAACCAGGAAACCTTGTCGTTCGGTGAACGATAGTCCATCGCCTCCGCATACGTCATATTTTCCGGCACGGTGAACAGATATACATCCTTATACGAAGAGTCAGTAAACATCTTCGTCAACCTTGCCTCATCTTGTTCGGTCAAGATGTTCGCATCGTCACTGATAAACAATTGTCCATCCTTCTTTTGACAACTTGACAATCCCATCACAGAAAGGATAAGGGCAACAAGAAATAAATGGTGTTTCATGTGAATATTGAATTTGCGCTGCAAAGATACAACAAAAATTGCATATACGCAAGTATAGGGGCAAAATTAATTTTGGCATGATAATTGCTCTATGGAAGATAAATCCTTCCGACTTCAGCACAATCCTTGCGGGTTGTGCTTTTTTTGCACAATAATTTGCATATGTTAGAATTTTTCCGTACCTTTGCAGGCAGTTTTGCGTGCAAAGGCAAACGGACAATAAAAACTAATACTATGTTTTTTCAGAATAGTGTCATTAAGAAGTACCTCGCAGCGCTTGATAATGAGCGAGTAGCAAAGGCGTGGGAGCAGTATAAGAGTTATTTCCTGAACAAGGAGATTCAGGACAACATCCGCTCGTCCAAAGAGGAGCAGTTCCAAGAGGGCTTCCTCCGCGAGTTGTTTGTGAAGGTGTTTGGTTACACCCTCAACCCTTCGCCGAACTTCAACCTCATCACCGAGCAGAAGAACGAAACCGATGCCAAGAAAGCGGATGGCGCTATACTGAGGGATGAGAAAGTGATCGGTGTCATTGAGTTGAAAGACCACAAGACGACCGACCTCAGCCACGTCGAGCGGCAAGCTTTCGGCTATAAGAGCCAGCACAAAGATACGAAGTATGTTGTCATATCGAATTTTGAGAAACTACGTTTCTATATAGACAATGCAGTCGAGCATATCGAGTGGAACCTATTCACGCTGAATGAGGAGGATTTCCGGCTGCTCTATTTCTGTTTGGCGTGGGAAAACATCAATGCGGATCTTCCGCTCAAAGCCAAGTTAGAGAGCGTCAGCAACGAAGATCATATTACCCAGCAGCTCTACAAAGACTACTCGGCGTTTAAAAGGGAGATATTTGCCGATATACTCGCCAACAATACAACCGATGAAACGCCGAAAGAGCAAAAACTACTCTTTTTCAAGAAAACCCAAAAACTGCTTGACCGACTGCTGTTCATCTTCTTTGCTGAAGACTGCGGTTTGTTGCCGCCGAACTCGATGGTACAGATTCTTGAACAATGGGAACAACTGAAGGAAATGGACGAGTATGTGCCGCTCTACGGCCGTATCAAGAAATACTTCGGTTACATGGACACCGGTTGGCAGGGCAAGAAATACGAGATCTTCGCCTATAACGGTGGTCTGTTTAAACCCGATGAGGTACTCGATAGCATCAAGATTAGCGACGACATCCTCGCACGTTTCACACGCAAACTTGCTGACTACGACTATTCCACCGAGGTCGATGTGAACATCCTTGGACATATCTTCGAGAACTCGCTCAACGAGATAGAAGAAGTTACTGCGCAAATCAATGCCGGTGAGGCGCCTACGGTGTCAAAGAGAAAGCGCGACGGTGTCTTCTATACCCCGCAGTATATCACCAAGTATATCGTTGAGAACACAGTGGGTCGGCTTTGTGCAGAGAAGAAAGCCGAGATGGGTATTGACGAAGCCGAGTATTTCGCCGACAAGAACCGCCAGACAGCAACGAAGAGAAGGCTTCTTGACCAACTGACCGCATACCGTGAATGGTTGCTTGGTATCACCATCTGCGACCCTGCTTGCGGGTCGGGGGCTTTCCTCAATGCCGCACTCCAGTTCCTCATGGCGGAGCATAAACTGCTTGATGAGATGGAAGCCAAGATCACCGGCTCGGATATCGCTTTCCAAGCAGTTGAGAACTCTATCCTCGAAAACAACCTATACGGTGTGGATATCAACGAAGAGAGTGTTGAGATAGCGCGTCTCGCGTTGTGGCTTCGCACCGCCAAGCCCCACCGCAAACTCAACTCCCTCAATAACAATATCAAGTGCGGTAACTCGCTGATTAGTGATCCGGAAATAGCAGGAGAGAAGGCTTTTGATTGGCAAAAAGAGTTCCCGCAAGTGTTTGAAAAAGGTGGATTTGATGTGGTAATTGGCAATCCACCGTATGGAGCGGAATTGTCTGAAACAGATCAACGTCATTTAGAAAGCGTTTATCAGTTGAAGAGTACCGATACTGCTTGCTTATTCATGGGATTAGCTCTCAATATTGCTAAATATAATGCTCCAATTAGTTATATTATTCCTAAACCATTTTTATATGCTTCAACTTGGAAAACAATAAGACAAGTGTATTTGCCGATAGTAAGAAGCATCGTAGATTGTTCTAAGGTTTGGAATGAGGTAAAATTAGAGCAAATTATCTTTAATGCTCAAAAAGGAATAAATACTGGGCAATATATTTCTTTAGTACGCGAAAATACGGATTTTAAAGTTGTCGCAACTATTGATAAGTGTTTATGTACAAGTTTTGGATTTTATCTTAATGGTGTATCAGATACAGAAATTGAGATAGCGCAAAAAATGCTTTCTTGTGGTACTACTGTTAAAGATTTTGCAACAAATCAGCGTGGAGCGTTATATCAAAAGTACATAACAGATGAGAAAAGCGAATACATAGTTTATGGTGGGAAACAAATAGGCCGATATATTTCAAAAGAAGCTAAAGGATATTTGCAAGCACAATATGCTAATGATGAAAAAGGTTCTATCAAACAGAACTCTGTATTAGCCCAAAATATTATTGCATTTATAGAAAATCCTTATCCTCATATAAAGATAATTGCTAACATCTGCGAAGATGAAAAAGTTGTTATTGTTGATACAGTTAATCAGTTATGCGTTAATGAACATAATAGCAATAGATATATCTTAGTTCTCTTGAATTCTAAGTTGATTTCATGGTATGTATATCGCTTCATATTCGGATTAGCAATTCGCACAATGCATTTTGATAATGGAGTAACAGATAGAATTCCTATCCCCGAATGTGCTGACCAACAGCCCTTTATTGACCTTGCTGACCGCATGTTGTCTTTGAATAAAGACCTGCAATCCAAGCGTGCGCGGTTCTTGCGGAGATTGCAAGACAATATGCCGGAAGTAAAGGTAACTGGTGCGTTAGAGACCTTCGACACCCTTGATTTTGCGGGCTTTGTTGCTGAACTCAAAAAGCAGAAGATCAAACTGTCTCTCGTCCAGCAAGACGAGTGGGAAGAGTACTTCGGACAGTATAAAGCGGCACTGAATGAGATAAGCGCACAAATCACCGCAACGGATAAGGAGATAGATACTCGCGTATATGCGTTGTACGGTTTAACGGAAGAGGAAATTAAAGTAGTAGAAGGATGATAAACTTGGATGGACACTAATGACAACACGAGCCTGACGTCTCGCGCACAAAACAAAGGAGTCGCGGATTTGTCAAGTGCTTCGGGCGTCAAACCGAAGAAGAGTTGCTATGCCCCCATCAAGCACAATCGTCTCCGCCGCAAAAACGGGCATGATTATGCAGGGGTCTGTATCTATCTCATTTCCGTCAATGTTGCCAATCGCCAACGCCTTCTCGGCACTTTAGTTGGCAATACTCCCGACGAGGCACATATAGAGCCATCGCCATTAGGCGAATACATCGCAGCCGCATTTCGTAACATGGCGGATATCGTCACCGCCAAAACGGGCAGCTGTGTTCAAGTGTTGCAATATCAGATTATGCCGGACCATTTCCATGGTATCCTCTATGTGCGGGACCCGCTTCCTGACGGATGGAATCTGGCGCGGATGATTGCCGCTTGGAAAGGCGATTGCTCACGAGAGTATTGGCGTATATCCTCCTCTACTTTGTTAGGTGCTCCGGACGTCAGGCCGGAGAAATCTCCTCTCTTTGAACCTAACTTCAATGATAAGATCCTTTTTCACGAAGGGCAGTTACAAACATGGTACGATTATCTGCATGATAACCCTCGCCGTCTCTGGCTCAAAGTGCATTACCCCGATAGACTCCGCAAAGTATATGACTTCAAAGCCGGCAAACAAGGACATTCCTATACAGCTGTAGGAAATACATTCTATATCACCTACCCGGAACGCGTTCAAGTACGCTGCCATCGCAATCTGAGTGACGCAGAGATACAAAACGAAGTAGCGTATTATCTTGCATTAGCCCGAAGTGGAGCCATCTTGGTTTCTCCGTTCATTTCTCCTGCAGAGACGGCTGTCTATGAGGCATGCTACAAGGAGAAACTGAGGATGATACGTATTGTAAATCGCGGTTTGGACGGCCAATTCATCTACCCAACCGGCAGAGACCTGAAAGGCTGTTCAGACGGATTCTTGCTAATCATGGCGCCTTATTCGGACTTTAGTCCGGAGACCGCGGCAACACGTATCTCGCGTGCCCGGTGCCTCGACATGAATGCCTATGCCGCGGATTTATCTACCGTCATCGCTCCTACGCGCGATGCACACAACACAGGTACACGAGCCTGACGTCTCGCGCACAAAACAAAGGAGTCGCGGATTTGTCAAGTCTGGCGCAACCGCCTCCCCGCCCAATTCTGGACCGTAATGGAGCAACAGGAAGCAAAGATCTCAAAATGATTAGCCGCAAAAATGCTATCAATCTACGTCGGCCTCATTGCGAGACCGGCGTTTTTTGTATAAAGAAAAATAGAATATTTTTTCCGACATGCATTTTTTTTGAAAAAAAAAGTTATCAACAACTGCGAATGGTATCTGAGACCGCCATTCGCAAGGGGAAGTGACATAGCGAAAAAAGTTATTAACATGCTTGTGAGCCCAGCATTTACGTTGTTCGACTTTTGCAACAAATTTGCACATGTCGAATTATTTTTGTACCTTTGCACACTTTTCGCCTCCGAAAAAAACATGATGACAAACACGCACATATTAACCCTTTCCAAGCAGTTTGAGGAACTCAAACAATTCCTCGATTGCTTGCCATTGTCGGTTGATAAGCAGCGTTTGGGTAATCTCCTCGAAGCCATGAACTTGCAGCTGTTCTGTGTAGATAGGGACATGCAGGATGCCTACAAACGAATCGGTGAGTTGTCGGCAGAAAACTATGGGGCAGTCATTACCGCACAGGAAGGACATACCTATTTCTGTCATATCACTCCACAATGTATTAGCAAACAAATGGCATCGCACGTGGAGAACCATCTGCGAGAGGATTGTAAAGGCTCGGCACGCGTACTCTGGCAAACCATACACGGATATGAAATGATGAGCTACCTGAAAACAGAAAACCTCAGCGCGGAGCAGATCTACAGAGATTTAAAGAACTATTTCGGACCGCTTAAATTCTCCGAACGTACATTCCGAATGTACCGATATAAAGCTGCCGAATAACTTCCGCAACTTGCCCAAAAACTTCCGATAAACTTCCGAAATACTTCCGAAATCGTCCATTTTTTGGGCGGTTTCTTTTTTTCTACTACCTTTGCCGCCGAATTCAAGCTAACAGGCTACCGGTAGCCATAATTTTTAACATTTAAAACCAATGAATTATTATGGCAAAGAAAAACAATTATGAGGTCATTGACCAGATGTTCGCAGCAATGCTGAGTCAGAACGAGAGTGAAGCAACCATCAAAGCCCTCCGTCCGCAGGTAGAAGAGGCGGTACAGGCGCTGATAATCGAGCGCGGCATGCCCAAGGACTTCACGGGCACCATCGAGTACCACGGTTTCAAGATTATCGTCCGCAGACCGAAGAGTTACACATGGGAGAAGAACACGCATATCAGCGGTCCGGAGATTGACT
>Ga0247611_10000076_pt1 | contig 186364 bp, 125 predicted proteins | sample 177DNAGHGhighgp2_FD_192422 | JGI IMG/M metagenome (GOLD analysis project Ga0247611, IMG submission 192422) | Sheep rumen microbial communities from Palmerston North, Manawatu-Wanganui, New Zealand - 1770 DNA GHGhigh gp2 | ecosystem: Host-associated > Mammals > Digestive system > Stomach >... | reverse complement strand
CTGGCAACAACACGGGTACCTCTTCTGGTTTCTCTTTCTTCAGCAGTCTTAGTGCAGCAGCCACAGCTGCAGCCGTCGCACAGGTTCCCGTTGTCAGTCCGCTATGCAAAGGATAGAACTCAGGCAACAGTTTCTCAACAGCCCGACGCAAACCGTAAGGGCCGTTGACGATGGTAAAATTCGCTGGAGTCTGCGGCCGTTTCAGGGCGATGATCCTCATTCCTTTGGCTTTGGCAGCCTCTACCTTCTCAGGGAAACCTCCTGACAGGCCACTTTCTTTCAACAGAATGGCCTCAGCTTCGACAGGAATATCCTGAGGATCCTCATAATAGCAGAGTTGTTCTGTACTGGCCCCTTGCTTCAGGGCTAAAGCTATCGATGACTCCCTCTGGAGGATACGATAATAGATCCTGATGCCCTCAGCTTCTAAAGGTTTCAGTTTGCTGATGCTCTGCACGCCAGTCGTTGCCAGCAGAGAGTGAATGTCACGAGGTATCTGGCTGTAGTCATCAATCCATGTTATCTCAGGATCGCGTTCTGGATAGATTCTCTCATAGCGGATAGCGGGGATGTTCAGGTCTTCGGATACTTGGATAATCGTCTGGTGAAGTTGAGAGGCAAAGGGATGGGCTGCATCAACAATCAGACGGATGTCGTGTTCACCACAGAACGTCCGCATCGCCTCAGCATCGAGTGCCCCGTCTATCCGTTGCCCATGATGCAGGGTGATGTCCTGTTCTCCAGTCTTCGTACTGTAGAAGTAAAGCGAGCCACCCTCTTCCAGCACTTCCACAGCCTTGCGCCCTTCCGTTGTTCCTCCAAATACCAATATCATTGCGATGAAAAATATGATTAAAATTCGAGATGACTCTTGAGTTCTGCCAACAGATCATCAATAGGAAGTGTGATGATGGCCAGCGTTACCAATAAATACCACAACTAATCTTCAGCCAATATCGTGGTGTGAAAGAACGATGGACTTATAGCAATCGCTATAACAATGATACTCAGAGTCATTGCCGCAAGATAAACTGCAGCATCGAGCAGTGCATTGACCAGATGTTTGTTTTCGTAAATGTATGTCATTGCTATTAGGTTGTCCTGTTTAATCCTATACAAAAGTCACTTTAACTGGCAAATCTCATTCTTAAAATAATTAAGGTAGAGATTCATTTGTCCTATGTCACCATGTTTTATTTCTGCGCGCTTTAGGTCTATCAATACATAATTCCAATATATAAGGATCGCGTATGATATCTGTTGCCGACTGTATTTGGTGCCCTTCGTTTGCAAGAGCCAATACTCCTTCTTTGTCTGTACTCAATGCAAGACGCTGAAAGAGCGATGAGTTAATTTGGCGTTTCAGTTCTCTTACCTTCCATCCTTCTTTGATACATTCCTTCATATAGAACTGCATCTCCATCGGATCGTCACACTTGAGTAGTTCCAAATAATGACTCCATGTCAATTGTCCAGACACTGTTTGGATTTTTGGGAATCTCACATAAAAGAGTCTCATATTGAACAGATTAGACCGAGAATAACCTTTTCCTCGAAGTCTCGTAAGGTCTTTTGACAAGTTTGTCAAAAGTTGCTTTCCATATTCAGCTTTGACACTACCATGCTGTTCATACTCTACAATATACCTGCCAGTCTCCCAGCTTGCTTTAAGCAATTCTGTGTTAACGGCAAAAGCTGCCTTTTCTTTTGCCTTTTCCCACAATCCTGAAATTTGTGAGACAAGTCTCACATATTCAGAATCATTGTTCTGCATAATACCTTCAGAGGTAGTTGCCATATCTTTCTTTATTTCTTTTTCTTTATTCATATTCCGTTATTTATACTCATATTGATTCTTCCTACGGTATTTATCAGCAACTTTCATGAGAATGGCAAACTTCTCAAGTCGATCTTGTGGATAATCCCCTTTTGCTATCTGCTTCTTCGTACTCTTAAACCAGTTTAGCATATCATGCTCTTCAAGTCTATGTTTGGAGGGGCGTCGATGATTAGTTTCCATAAATGTCATCATCTCCTCATATTGCCGTTGCCATCTTTCATCCTGAGTCATACATTCTTGATTTATCCTTGAAATGATTCTAAAACAGATCAATTACCTGCCCCTACGATTTTTATCTTTCAATACCTCATGCTGGATGCGCATACCCAACAGCCAATTACGTTTAATCAACGTCTCGTTGACAGCACGATAGGCTGCAACCTGTGCTTGATCAATAATCGTACATGCATCCTGATATAGCACGTCAGGATGCGTATCCTCTATCAACGGATTCTGTTTCTTTATTTCTTTTTCTTTCATATTCATATTTCGTTTGCCGCTCGACCCTAAGGTCGCTTTGTTTACAAAGAATGTTACACCTTTTTATGTATATAGTATGCAAAACCTGAAAATGTTACATACTCAAGCCCGTATTTTTTCAATTAACAACCTGTCGCCATTATACAAACATCCTTTCTAAAACGGATCAGGAGTCCCCGGGACTCCCCAATGACCTCATGTGACATCATTTTGAACAAACGAAATTGTAGATAGCCTTCAATTTGTCAACTTCGGCTTTGGTCAAACGTTTATTATCTGAATTCCACAAGTCTTTGTATGAATTTAAATATGATAACCATTTCGTTTTTTCTGCTTTGGTCTGATGCCCTTCTCCTATGTCAAATGAGAACTTTTCTTCAAAGGTCTTAAAACTATCTATGTTGGGATTGGTCTTTGACCAGTTTCTCTCGATAATTGTCTTGAATTCTGTTACGTCCATAACTTCTTTCCAATCCAATTCCAATTCATCCCCAACTTCTTTATAATACTTTTCTTTCTGCTTTTCAGCTCTATCCATGCAAGTACGTTTTATAGGTGAAATTTCTAATTCCCATTTATCACCAAACAAAGCACTCATGTGTTCTATTACGCCTTTTCTCAATTCTATAACAATATTTCTTCCATAATTGCGTCCCTCGTCCTGTAAAGCTTGGTCTTGCATTTCTTTCCATTCTATAAGTTCCTTTGGACAATAGTTAGGCATCTTAAGATTGATAACTTGTTGATAAAATCTTAACCATTTTATATCTGCCCCAGAACCATAAACTTCTTCCAAATATTTTTTTTCATCGTCTTTAATCTCGTTTTTTAAATAATTGCATAAGATTTCAAGAAACTTTGTTATCTCAAAATTTCTGTCTTTACTATTAGACAGATTTGTTAGAATGCCACAATCAATTAAAAATTGGTGAGCACTTCCTATTAAGCCAATGAACGCATAAGTACCACGATTTGACAATATAAATTTTGACTCAAAAATATCGCGATAGTTATCCAAAATATAAGAATAACAATATTCAAGGAAATTAACAATCTCCTTTTGTGAATTGTCCATTGCCTTGGAAGTGTTAAGTTCTTTTGTGTCATAGAGTGAGTACTTAACAAAATCATCAGTCAACTTGTTTCCTCTAATTCTTGCTAACAGTGTAGAAACAGAGAGTGCTGTTGTGAAGGGCTTGGGCTGTAGGTCTGCAGTATCTTCACCTACAGTTATCTTGTTATATAGCGGAGAGTTCACATCATTGGACAATTTCTTAGCAATGGATGCTCGTAAAGCCTTTAGTCTCTCTTCCATCTTGGAGGAGTCCCATAAAAGATCTATTGTCAGATCAATACGTAAACTAGCACTTACAGACTTTTGGTTTTCGTTAATATCCATAAAGATTTCCAGTTGTTTAGAATGTTCCATACCATCAAATGCAACAACAGGAATAGTGTTTGTTTCTTTATATCTTGAACCTGCATATCCATACACTCGATGTTGTCCATCAATAATGTAAGCTAATCCATATACATTCGGAATGCTAAGTGTTCCAAAACAGGATAAAGAATCTGGTAATTTAGGATTTGGCTGAAATTTTACTTTATGTTTACTAGCGTTATTGAAATTAATAATAATTGAATTAGGGAAAAAACCTCCATTATTTATGTATTCTGTAATCCCTTTTATTCTATTAGGTATTAATAGGCGTTGATAAGTTGGAAATTCCGAATCGTTAGAGCGGGTACGGTGTAGAACGAAACCAGTCTTTAGCAATGTTGCAGGTTCTATAGAAAACATATAATATGTGAATCCTCCCATTTTTCCTCTTATCGCAGGAATCTGTATTTTCTCCTTATTTATAAGTTCATCCTTTAATACTAAGCCATAGAATTGATATATTGAGGAGGATTTATAATTTGAGATAATATTATTTATATATGCCAGAGTGTTGTCATTATATACAAAGGCTTTCATTTCATGAAGTCTTTCAATGTCTTTGCTGTCTTGGGGGAATCTATAATTCTTTGTGGCAAAAATATATCTTACATTAAGATTTGGACTATATATTTGTCGTAAAGCCTTTCTTACACCATCCATTCTTAAACTTAGGGTTTCTATCTCGCTTTTAAATGATGGGGCTTTCGTGTTAGGTTCATCGGCACATTTACATTCCACGACAAATGCGACCTCTTTTTTTTCGTCTACTGCCACAACATCCAATTGCTTATGTTCATGCTCTCCTTCACCCCATTTAATAACCAAATGATTATCTTTATTCAAAATACGAAATCCTAATTCATAAAATTGGCACCACACCTGATCCTCAAAATATGTTGATCCAATTTTACGTTTACTCACTTTCGTTTTCGTCTTCCCCTCTTTTTCTATTGTATAACCTAATTCAAGATACTTGTCCAAATTTGAATTTGGAATAGACATAGTGCAGTACTCGTTTTTACGACTCCTGTATTCTGTTCCCAATAAACCACTATCAGGTTCAAACATTTTTTGCTTGATCTTGTCTACTTCGTCTGCTGATAAAAATGCCATAATTATTATATTTTTAGATTAGTATTTGTAAATATACACTCTTCATATTGTCCTCTTTGGGCATTCATTCCACCAATAGTGCTTTTTCTTGAAAGAGGAATAATGCGATCATTTTTATCAAAAACCTCTTTAATAAGGGCGTGATCTGCATTAGTCAAAATATAGTATGCCCCTCGGCTCTTGATAGTATCAATCATTAGTGATAATCGTTTTTGGTCTTCAAATGTAAATATCTTCTGATTATATTTAATAAAACGATTTTCGATCTTAGAGTGTGTATATGGGGGGTCAAGAAAAACCAAAGTGTTTTTCCGTACACTTTTAATACTATCACCAAAGTCCATGGCTTGAATACGGACAGTTCGGAGATAAGAACTAACTTTTTTTAGATTCTCATAATCAAACTTATAACTAACACGCTTTCCCCATGGAACGTTATATTCTCCTTTTTGATTTACACGGTATATACCGTTAAAGGACATCTGATTTAAATAGATGAATTGGGCAGCCTGTATCGTGGGATCGTTAGAGTTAATACTTCGGACTTGATAATATGCTTGTTCATCTCTCCCAAAATTTTTAATCATAGTGATTATTTCATCAATGTCATCACGAACAGCTTCGTATGTGCGTATTAATTGCTCATTGGAATCAGATATATATGCTTTCTTTGGTTGAAGATGAAATAACATCGCTCCTCCTCCTACAAAAGGTTCATGGTAAGAAGAAAAAGTATTTATGTTTAAACCATTATTAATCAGTTTGACAAGCCATGTTTTTCCACCAGCCCATCTTAGAAATGGATGTAAAGTATCTATGTTTCTAGTTCTTGCAGACATCTTGAAAGAGTTGTTGATTAATCTTGATGTAGTTGCCATTTTAATTAGATAATTCCGTTTTACGAACCTCACCAAATATTTTCAAAAAATGGCATAGTCTTTCTTGTTTGAGCTCTTCTATTCGTGAGATATCGGAATACTTCCCAAAATCGACCTCAGGAATTCCCGTGTATTTTGAAATTGCCTGACGCAAGAATGTGCTATTTAATTCGCTAAGTGTTTTGTCCTTTTTCTGATTATTGTCTGCTTTGGGAAGAAGTTCCAAATTAAATAACGCATCTTTATAGCCTGATGGAATCAGATTGTTGTCTTCTAATTTTGCACGAGGAATAATATGGTCTACTTCAGATGTTTCTTCTAATGTGGTTTCTGGCATTCTCTTCAACAAAGCATATTGATAACAAAGAATAGGCGTTAAATGTTTTATATCCAAGTTTTGACCATTATAAACCCCGTTACATGCGCTAGTTATAAGGGTTGTCCATGAGTCATCAGACATTGGTTTAATTCGATCTTGCCAATTCTTTATATGATTCGCCATTTTGGAGTCACCAGAACCTTTCCATGCTCCAATACAATATTCAAAAATTAATCTGTCAAATAAAGCCTTGGCGTCTCTCACAAAAGCATTATACTCTGCAGATGCAACCCTCGGGCAATCTTTATCTTTCCAATCATAAAGAAGAATCGTGATAAATTCGAGCGTTGGAGCGGCACCAAGTAATTTGTATAACGATTTCTTCCAAGTGCGTAAATACTTAAAAAAATCTGTCTTTAATAATATCTCGCTGATTATGTTTACATCACAAGCCAAATCGTCTATACTACTTCCCCAATTTATTTGCTTGTTTCGTTCAAGTTCATTGACTACAAGTGCAGACATTCCTTTATTGAAATAGGAACTAATTAGTTTGAAACCAAGAGTTATCTGCGTCATATCAATCTCTTGGGACGATTTCGTCTCCCTATAATCCTCAAAAAAGAGATGTTGATCTTTTAATCGTGAAATAAGTGTAGCCCCGTAATCCCATCTTACGACATTTCCATCTTTAGGCACTTCTACTCCCAGTCGCGAATAAAGGTCGTTCACAAGAGTTAGCATCTTCGGCTCTCCCACGACAACTTTTTCATTCCAGAACGGTTTAGCAGAAAGCAGTTCCTCTGCTTTTAGTTGTGTGCCACCGCTATTTATGCGAGAGAATATATTTTGAGCATCAAGTGGTGTTACATTTTTCAACAATATAACACCTATTCTCGCATCAGAAATAATTTGCTCAGATTTCGCGATCACTTCAATAATATGCTCAATATCATCCCATTTCTGCTCGACTTGCTTGCGAAATTCTTTTTCCTTTCCAGCTTTAATCGCAGCATAATCGTCCATATGTTGAATAAAATTCTCTTTTGTTGGATTACCAACCTTTTTATTATATTCCAACAGAAATTGGCGTAAACTCTCTGGTATTATCTTGAAATTTTCACGTTTAGGCGCATATTGAGGGCGTTCTAGTGATTTATCTAGTTCAGTAAATATGCGCTCCCATTTCCCACCATTAGAAGTTTTTTGGTGTACCATGAGGATTATTTCTAACAAAGTATTTAGCCCATCACGCTGACGCCATTTATTGATGTCCTCGTCTTGTTCTTCTGCAAAAAGATCGGGCTCTGAAACAAGATCGCTTTCAATACCATAATTATCCTCATCATCATTTTCTTCTTGTTGAAGATAAGCATCAATTCTTTCCCAAAACATCTCTTTGACTTCTACTATATCTTGATTTGCTTTGAACTTTATGTATTTGCGTGCCCAATCGTAGACCATATCAGGATTTGCACGAAGATTTTTCAGTGCAGACCTCCTTTGACGACCATCAAGAAGCCATGAAGTATGCCCTTCATCATTAATAATCACAACACCTACAGGGTACTCTTGGAAAATACTGATGGCAAGTTCAAAGTTCTGTTTTGCTGACCACGTTGATTTACGTTGAAATCGTGGTAACTTGATTTTACTATCTGTAACAAACTCCGTTATGGAACGCGTTTCAATATTGTAACTCATAGATTATATCATTATTTGTTTGCAAAGATACAACTTTTATTCGTAAAAAAACTATTTTTCGTCATTATATTGTATATACCTTATTCTAATCTTACGAAAATGATCATTCTTGTTCTACAATCTCCCAATGTTCTCCCTTATCAGGACCAACACGGCGGATGATGCCTTGTTCTTGTAGTTTCTTCATATTTTTATTAACAAGAACAACTGATATTTTAAGTATTTGGGCAAGCTCGGATTGTGTAATGTAAGGATTCTCAGATATAGCAGAGATGATTAACCTTTGCCTTTCATTAACCATTTCGGTTACATTAAGTTTTCCTTCAGGTTGTTGCTGTAAGTCCTTTATATTAATCATGTTTGTTCATATCGTCTTTTGTTTATTATCGCTGCAAATATACTACTTTTATTTCTAATTCCATCGAATTCGATGTTTTTATGTCACACATCGTAATTCTTGCCGTCAGCGGCAGTAGTTAAGAAATTCTTAACAACTGATATTTCGTTTAACTCTTTCTCTTTCAATATTTTAGCTATATGCATACTGATATTTGGCTTCGAGGTGGCAAAAAGTTCTGCCATCTGTTGCTGATTGAGCCATATCTTCCCATCCTTGGCAAAGAGAGCCACCGAGGCTCGCCCGTCTGCAGTGCGATAGATAATAATATTTTGTTGGTCGTTCATATTCTACAGTTTTTTCATTTTTATTCTTCTGCAAAGATACTTTATTTCTATGAAACTAACAAACTTTTATGCAAAAACAGCATTATACTATCGATATTTACTCTTAACCACCTCTACGTCTTTCTCTTTGTTGGTCATGTTTGTTCTATTTTGAGGTCCCAATAGTCGTTCCTCCAACAACTTTCTTCCCAAAGTATTCAAACAGGAAGATGGGGAAGGCGTTGAGTATGGCCACCTTGCAATATAATAATATCTGCCGCTATAGGATTTTACCGATAGGTATTATTTCCCCTGCCTTAAAATAGAGAAGAGGCATACCTGTTGCATCAATAATGGTTTTGCCTTTCAACAGGTTCAGCAAAAAATGGTAAGGAGAAAAACTGTTACCACGTTCATCATTCATTTGCCGACGAAGACGGGCTTTGCGGTAGGTTTCATCAGAAATCGGCTGAGTAATAACTATTCCTTTTTCTGTAAAGGAAGTCATGTCAATATCACTTTTTGATGCAATTGACCACAGATGATGCTGGCTGTCTACGATTTGGGATCTTGCTTTTAGAACATTATTAGTAGAACAAGTTGACTTCAATTCAAAATAACCAATGAATTTGTTCTTTTCGTCAATGGCTATGACACCGTCACACACAGAAGCATGTGGATTATTGGCATTTGAATCACGTTCTAAAGCCAGCAGGCTCTTGCTGATTTTCAGGATATCCACACCAGTGTGCTCAATGATGGCCTCACGCGTAGCAGCTTCTTTTTCTTCCTCTTCGATTATTGTTTGCGTGTTACTTAGAGAGAAGTGCTCAGACGGATATACTTTTGTTAGTTTGTCATATATTTCCATCGCTACTCAATCCTCCATGTATTGTTCTATCAGGTCATCTACGTGCTCCTGTCGATTAATGATTTCGTGGAATGTTGTAAAGGGAATACCATTACTGATATCCTGTTTCTCGATGATGACACTGGCACCTCGCTCCTTAAAATAGTAAGCTCCCATCTGCTCGTAGTCGAGATATAGGTTCTCACTTTCCTGATTATCATTACAATACAGCCTAAACTTTTCAGGATTTTTGCGACGAAGATTCCCCAAGCGTATCAGTTGGTTGAATCGTCCAAGGATGAAATCGCTATGGGTGGTTATTTGAAATTGTACACCTCGATTGAAACAGCGGGCTATCAAATCAGCCACCAAATCTTGATTTTTGGGATGAACGTGTGCTTCCGGCTCTTCGAAAAGCAGTGAGTAGGCACTGATAGTCAATTCTGATTGTAATAGCAACAACAATGGTGCCAATTCCTTTACGGAAGAAGCAGCTGCACTGATGGGGATGGATACGCCTGTAGGAAGGCGTAAAAACGTTTGTCCGTCTCTTAATTCAATTTCTCCATTAGTTAGTCGCTTCGTCATACTTTTGAAAAACTGGTCGTCAGGATTCTTCCTTGGACGGACAGAAGAGACCCAGTCATTAAAATCAACGAAACGTTCGTACATTCCAATCCCTTGAAATGCCGACTTGGCATTTTTTGCTCCCATAAATGCTGCTCTTGCTGGTGGCATCAAATAAGGGATCACGTTTTTGTTGAATATAAAGGATGAAAAGTAATTGTTTAATCCAAAGGCATATATAAGCGTCCAATCAGAAAAGTCGTTAGGGAAGAAAGAAGAGGCCCCATTGACATTGACTCGCCTGAGAGAACCTTCCAATGATGTCGTCACCTTTATGGCTAAATCATCAGGCAGATCAAATGCATAAGTTACGTCACAAGTGAATTCTTTGTTACCGATAAGATAACCAAGATATTGTGATGCATCTCGATTCATCCATAACCTAAGGTCTTGGAATTTGAATGTAAAGCCTTTATCCTTATTATCTCCCAATGCTTGGATTTTATCATCAACAAAATATTTCATCCTGTCATTTGCCAGAACACTATACACATGGTAAATCAGAAAAGCCGAATAACTTTTACCTAATCCCGAATCACCCGTGAAAACCATCATTGGTTTCACGTCTATTACCGCATCACGTATGCGACCTAACTCATTGATGTATATTTTAAGCATTGATGTATGAGGTTTTGTTTGCAAAGATACTTCTTTTTTATGAGAATTATACTATTTCCTTCCAAAATTATACATTATTAAATTATATGGACTTTATTCTATTAAAATGGAGCGTCGCTTTACGGTATGTCCTTGTGAATGATCTTGGAGACGGTTCTACTGATCACATTGCGGCTACTCTTGCCAATCTTCACCCAATCCTCGCGGAAACTGGGATTGGTCAGTATGTAAACGTAACCAGGTTCTTTGTTGTTCATATCTTAGTAATATCTAATCAAATAACTTCCAAAACTCTATTGCATTCACAAAGCGGAACTGAGGCTTTCCTGAGAACTGACGTTTTAGGCGGTTGTACTGAGTTGGAGTCAGTACGCTTTGTTTGAACAACACGTAGAATGCATTAGCATAAGTGTAATCATCGGAGAGAACAAGGGATTTTGAACTGCTCAGCTTTGATTTCAACTCTGTAGGTGAAATGTTCTTGACGCTGGTGCTGTTGAACTTTGCATCTGCCAACAGATACTTGTTACCAGTAACACATAGCAATACGTCAGCAGAGGCCTGCTTGTCCGTCTTGTTTTGTTGAGCTATCCGCGTTTGAACTTCATCAAGGGCTATTGCTTTTTGTCCATCTGAGAATTTGTTCTCACTATCTATACACCCTTCTTTCTTTAGAAGAGTGTGCATACCTTGGATGTCTGACAATAGCAGACTCTCAATCCGAATGTCTTTCGGATCTGTTATCGTATATTCAGCCATTGTCTGTTCCGTATTTCTCTATCAGTTCATACGACTTGTTGAAAGACTCAAATATTGGCTCGATGTCTGTACCCATATTCTGATAGTCGTAGGTATAGGCATCAGCATCTGAGGGAACAGCGCGATAGTATGAAAGATGATCAAGCGTCTCTTCTTTCTCTGAGATATAGCGGAGGGCACTAACCATGTCTGTACTGTGCGTTGCAATAAAGAATCTGGCTTTGGTCTTCTTGTTGAGTTCCACTAATACCTTGGCATATTCCACTATCCATTGAGGGTGCAGATGGGCTTCAGGCTCATCAATGATAATGAGTGAACGATCATTGATAAGTCCTTTTTTCAATAACAACTGGAGAAAGGCGAAGGCCTGAACACCTGTGGCACTTTGTGAAAGATCAAACGTCTGGCCATCATTGCGTTGATAAATCAAAGTCTTCCATTGTTCAGAATATGATGCTTCGCCCTTTAAAATGTTATCCGATAGATATTTACTTATCTCTTGATTATGTGTTGCATCCTTTTGGCTGTTAATGTAATCCCATTCGCTATAAGAAAAAGGGGTCTCCAGTTTCTTTGGCGTATCAATATATGTGCAGAACTTAACACTATGCAACAATGGAACACTCTCTACGCCAGGTCCAAAGAACGTATAGCCATATTCTGAAACAGAAACTTTCCTGATTATGTCATCATCTTGTAGTTCGGATGCTATCTCGTTACCTAATTCCTCAAATGAACGATTTCTCTTCCTATCTTCATATCTGGCAACTGCTTCGTCAAATTTATCAAGTATGATATTTAGATCTTCTTTAGCTTTTATATCAATACCTAAGTTATACTTGATAATGCTGACAAGTCTTTTTGTTTTCTCATCTTGGTTAAAAGAATCTGCTAACAAGGATATACACTTTTGAGTATTCTCACGCTCATCTTTAACTTCACCTCCAATAATTAAGCCAAAATCAGAAGGCTTTAAGGTATCATATATTTGTTGGCAAACTTCCTCTATAGGTTGAATTTCTAAGCTGAAATCGTTCCAATAGACATCGTCTAATGTTTTCACTTTATTAAATATCGTATAGAGCAATCTTGACAGAGTACTCTTGCCACTTCCGTTCACACCAGCGATAACGGTAATACCATTGAGGTCAATGTCGGCACTATGGATTGCCCTGAAATCCTTAACAGATATTTTTATGTCACTCATATTTGTCTATTATCTTTGTTTTTTCTGCTGCAAATATACAAATAATAATGTAAATAAGAGAAGCTTTATCTTTTTTTTATATTACGAACATTTTTCGTCGTAGCCCTTCCTGAATAGGTGGGTGAAGTGTTTCGAATAGAGTTCCGAGAGACCTTGGCGATTATCAATGGCTTCACCCACGACGAGCATCGTAGTGAGGGTTAGCTTGTTGTCGTGGACAATCTTTGCCAGGTCTTTGAGCTTGCCGCGATAGATCTTCTGGTCTGGCCATGTGAGATGATAGCAGGCAGCGACGGGGGTGTCCTCAGGATATTCCAGAAGCAGTTCACGCTGCACATCATCGACAATGGAAGCAGAGAGGAAGATGCACATCGTACTCTGACTCTTGGCCAACAGATGCAATTGTTCTTTCTCTGGCATCGGTGTCCGGCCTTCACCACGAGTGAGGATGATGGTCTGGCAACGCTCAGGAATCGTAAACTGACTTTGCAGTTCGGCGGCTGCTGCGAGGAAAGAACTGATGCCTGGGGTGATATGATAGTCCATCCCGTTTTGGTCGAAGAAAGCCATCTGCTCCTGAATTGCTCCGAAGATACAAGGATCGCCCGTATGCAGACGAACGATGAAATGGCCTTTATCGTAATGCTCCTTCATCAACTCGCATTGCTCTTCGAGGTTCATATCTGCAGAGGAGCGCACAATGGCTCCTGACTTGTGGCAGTCCGTCAAGGCCTTGGGTACCAGAGAACCGGCATATAAAATAAGGTCTGCCCGTTCCAGCATCTTACGACCACGAACACTCACCAAATCAGGATCGCCAGGTCCGGCACCCACAATCTCGATGTGCCCCTTCTTTTCTCTCAGATGATTATAGTCGATGGCCAATGCTGCTGTCCAGTTCTTACCTTTGATCTTAGGAACAATGAGCTTGCCATGATTGGATCCAAGGATAGCCGCAGCCTCACAGACGCTGGGAGTTCCCACATGGTTGGCAACGACATCACTTGGATTAGGCACTTCAACCTCCGAGAGTTCTTCGGCCGTAAAGAATACCACCTCCTCATGGTATTCGTCTTTAAGCATTTCCACGAACTCCTCGTCTTGCTTCACGTCGATAGTACAATAACGATGGGAACAAGGCAGATAGCCATATTGTGCGAACCCCTCGTCTATCTCGTCGTAGATACATTCATAATCCTCAGGGTGATGTGCCAGTCCAAAGCCTACGGTTCCTACCATCGGCACAAAATGGAGTTCGAGCATATCCTTTGGAGCCTGATGGGCGTATGGTGAGACGATGATAAGCAGTTTGTATTTCCTGGGATCGGCCTCACGGATGTTGCTGATGATGGTCACATGGTTAGGCAAAGTCTTTTCCAGATAGTCCGTTCCCTCGTCACGAGCCTCCAAGAGCAAGGCAGTAGGCTCACGGTTGACAAAGGCAAAAACACATTGGTTCATGTCATCATCGCTGGCAATAGGCCAGTCGAAGCGCTGTTCAAACGTATCGAGCGCCCAAAGGCCTGCATTGTCGCTTTGAGTGGTAATGACCTCATGGGCACCTATCATCGCTGCAACATCTCTCGTCAGATTGTTGGCCCCTCCTACATGTCCGCTAAGCACGGAGATGGCATTCAGTCCCAGACTGTCAACACAGACCACGGCTGGGTCTTCGTGCTTGTCCTTGATATATGGCGCTATCGTCCTGACACAGATGCCCATCGCCCCAATGAACACAAACGCATCGAAATCCTTCCAGCGCATGCCTACATTTGTGCGGCTGATAATCTCTGCTTCGTTCTTCTGGGCAAACACCTGACTCAATATCAGTCTGGCAATATTCTTGCCTTCCTCACTGATTTGTATTATTGCTATCTTCATCCTTGATTCTTTATATTGTTAGTCTTCCTGCTCCTTCATGCCACAGCCACCATGGAATTCATCCACCAGATTGATGGAATAGGCCTCTTCCGGATATTTTGGGGCATATCCTTATAGAGTCGCTCCAGGTTACAAGACTTGCGAACAGGAAGGTCCACCTCTTTAGCTGATGATCCGCATGCCTGCATCAGAATCAGGGCTATGCCAGTAAGCAGTAGGATTTTAATCTTATTCATATATGTTGATTTTTGATGCAAAATTTGTTCCATCTCACAAGGGGTCTGACACTTTATGAGCAATATTCCCAGCCTTCTTTCATATCACGTTCTCTCATTAATACTTGATTCTGAAATAGTCAAGTACGGCTTTATAGTTGTCCTGTGCGGAGAGACAGGTGTCTGTAAGATAGCCATCGACATGCCCCCACTCACGCAGGCCACGATAATAGAACATCTTCAATTCGTCGGTGATGATGAAGGGAACGACACCACTACGCAGGCACTCTTTAAATATGACGAGACGACCTACACGCCCATTACCGTCTTGGAACGGGTGTATCTTCTCAAAACGGACATGATAATCGAGGATATCTTCTAACGTGTGCTGCTGCTTAGCATTGTAGCTTTCTATCAGTCGTTGCATACTCTCATGCACACGTTCTGGCTCACACGTTTCCTCACCACCTACTTCGTTTGGCAGTCGTTTGTAGTCGCCTACGGCAAACCAGTCCTTGCGGCTGTCGGATGTGCCTGATTTCAGGATGCCATGCAATGTTTTCACCAGTTCTTCCGAAAGAGGTTCTTCTGCCTTGTCGATAATCAGGTCAATGCAACGGAAATGGTTCACCGTTTCAATGATATCATTCACGTTCACAGTCTCGTCTGTATTCACACCAATGGTATTCGTCTCAAAGATATAACGCGTCTGGTCGTGCGTCAGACGGCTACCCTCGATATGGTTCGAGTTATAAGTTAGGTCTATCTGCGTTTTATGATAGATACCGCCTTTCATCTTCATCTCTTTCTGCTCACGAAGGATTGTAAGCAGCGGTGTTATATGATCTTCCATACTTTGTTAAGTTTATTTCACCATCTCCATTATTTCGTTGATAAGAGTCTGATTCTCACTATTGAGGGCAAAGATACGAGAAATATTTTATATTTCCAAAATTTTCTGTGTTTCTTTTTATCATCAAGTGCAAAATGTGTGTCTTGTGTCCAAGAACGCCGCTACACTGCTACACTGTCCCATTTGGTATATATGACCGATGACAGTGATGACACTGTCATCGGTCATCATTGTCATCTGTCTGCCTCGTGATTATACGAATATTATTTACAAAAAAATCTCATATCAAGAACTGAAAGAAGGCAGAAAGGAAACTGAGAGTTTCATGGCAGGAAAGTCGGGGTTTCATGCCATGAAAGTGGAAGTTTCAAGGCAGGAAACTCAGAGGGTGCGAAAAGCAAGGAAAAAAGCAGCTCAAGGCCACCATAAGTGTTGGTAAATAATATTTACTTCTACTAGACGGTTCGTGGCCGAATGTAGGGAAAATCATTTGTAGGTCTTTAGGATTTCGATGGGATTATAGTCGTTCAGTTGGATGCGGAGGGGAGGGGCTTGGCGTAAATTGAGTTCTTGGCAGGCCTCGTCCCAAAGTTGGCGGCTGCTCTTGCGGGCTGTCATCTGGGATACAACGGGAGAGGTGACGCTGTTGAAGACGATGACGCCATCGTCAGACAAGACGGATAATACTTTCGCTATCATTTCCTTTAGCTGGCCACCATGACCTCCGATGAAAACGGCATCAGGACGTGGGAGTGCAGAGATGTCCGTTTCAAGGAAGTCGCCGATATGGATGTCGATGCCTGGGGCTCCGAAGCGACGGGCATTTTCGTTAATGATGGCTTCGCACTCAGGACGGATCTCGAATGCACAGATCTGAAGATGTGGGAACTGCAGACGAGCCTCTATCGATACGCTGCCCGTACAGAAGCCAACGTCCCAGAAAACGCGTCTCTTGGGCAGATCGAGGGCTTGAAGCGTCAGCAGACGGATGGGCATCTTGGTGATCATCTTCTCACGACCGTCAAGAAGAGTGAAGTCGGAATCGGGTATTCCGAAGAATCTATTTTGTCTAAGGAATATAGGAATAGAGGAATTTTCTTTTCTTGCTCTGCAAGTTATTCCTTGATTCCCAGATTCCTTAGAATATAAAAGAATCACGCAGTTGGGCATCTCAAACACCCGTTCTGCCGCTTGTTCGAGGGAAAGCGAGACAACTCGCTCCTTTTCGGGATTACCCAGATGCTCACCAACGGACATATTATAATAGGTGTAGCCATAGTCGAGCATCCGCTGGGCGATGGCAGCGGGGGTATGTTCGCGATCCGTCAGTACACCTATCTTCCCTACCCTCTCGATAAGTGCCCTATCGAACTCTGGCCAAGGACGGCCTGTGAGCGAGACAATCCGCATGTCGTGATAAGGCATCACCAGCCGATGAGCCAGCATCTGAAGCGAGTTAAAGGATGGATAGAGCACAATCTCAGCCTCTGGTATCCTGCGTTTGATGGTATTGGCAAAGCCGAAGAACAGCGGGTCGCCGCTGGCAAATATTATACAATTGACAGTTGACAATTTCTTGTATTCCTCGAAGACGGCATCGAGGGGAACGGTGATGTCGATCCATTGGGCATCGGCAGGCAACAACGGCGCCACAATCTCATGGTGCCGCTTGCCACCAGAGAACACGTTCCCCTTCTTGATGATCCCCAACACCTCAGGCGAGAACCAAGGCTCTGGATTGTCTGTTATCCCAATGACAATAAACTGCATAAAATATGTTCTTTTGTTCTTCTGTCTAAAAAACCTGTCCTTCTGTCTAAAGATCGCGACCTGGTTTAAGTTGCTCTGCATCGTCGAAGGTAAGAATGGCATTACAAAGAGTCGCAGCCAGGTTTGAGCCTCCTTTTCTGCCCTCAACGATAATCTTGGGGATGTCCTTGAAGGGTTTCACCATGTGCTTCGATTCCCTGACATGCACAAAGCCTACGGGAGCGGCGATGATGCCCGCAGGATGCGCCTTGCCTTTACGGATCAGGTCGCAGAGTTCCATCAGGGCTGTTGGGGCGTTGCCAAAAGCAAAGAGGGCATCAGGATGTTCCTCGACAGCCAGACGGATGCCAGCCTGAGTACGAGTGATGTTCTGAGAGTTGAGAGTTGAGAGTTGAGAGTTGAGAGTTTGCTGCGCCGTCATTTCTGACACACGAGGGTCGGAAAGATAGCACTTGGCCTCGATGCCCAGACGTTGCAAGGCTCCCTTCCGAATGCCGCTGGTCACCATCGTCACATCTGTCACGATGGTCTTCAGCGAGCCGTCCTTTACCTTATTATATAGTGTCTCCACAGCCTTCGGATCAGTATAGAGGATGTTCTCCATATCGAAGTCGGCAGTGGTGTGGATGGCATGAAGCAGCGCCCATTTGTGGTCTAAGGGATAATCTTTCTTATGAAGTTCCCGCGCGATGGTACGGAACGACTCAATCATGATGTCTTGGCCAATTTTTGTACCACCGTCTGCCTTTTCACGATAATATCCGCGTGGGGTGATGAACTTCCCATCAGCCACATACGACTGCGAATTGCCGATGATAATGACGGTAAACATATCGATCTCCTCTGGGTCGAACTTACCCAGGGTCGTCACCTTCACTTCCTGCTCCTCACGTCCTGCCTGACGGACATAGCCTACAGGCGTCTCCGCAGAACGATATTTCAAGAAGAGTTCTTGCAATCGGTAGAGTTGCCAATAACGTCCATGCGACTTCGGATTATAGACAGCCGTCACGAAATCGCCCACAGCTGCAGCCTTGATGCGCCGCTCGATGACTTCCCAGGGCGTCATCAGGTCAGAAAGCGATATCAGACAAGTATCGTGACCAATAGGCGCACCCAACAACGAGGCTGCCTTCTGGAAGGCTGAAATACCAGGCAAGGTGCTGACTTCAATCTCCGACGACCTTTCCCGCTTCATCTCATAGATCAGCGGAGCCATACCATACAGACCTGCATCACCAGAAGAGATGACTACCACAGTCTTCCCCTGCTCTGCCAACAGAAACGCCTGCTCAGCCCGCTCACGTTCCCTCTTCATACCTGTGTCGATGCACTCGCACCCTTCCTTCACTTCAGCCTCGATGAATTGGAAGTAGTACTTATAACCTACAACGACATCTGCCTTCCGCACTGCCTCCAGCACGGCGGGAGTAATGTCTTCTTGACTGCCAGGACCTATGCCTGCTATGATAATCTTTCCCATATCTGCTGCAAAGATACACTTTTTTTTGAGAAATGATTGTATATTTATAAAATAATGTGTAACTTTGCATCCGAATTGGTGATGCATGGGTGTTTCATCCGTGCAAGAAAAGGGAATCAGGTGAAAGTCCTGAGCAGTACCCGCTACTGTCATCCTCATTATGGTAAGTCCAAACCAAGCCACTGACGGAAAAGTTGGGAAGGCGGACTTATCGGGGAGAGCCAGGAAACCTGCCAATAGCGAGCGCAGAGCCAAGTTAGCTTGAGCTATGCCGAGCGTGGCAAGGTAAGACCAAGGTCAAACCTGCCATTCAGACATGAAGAAGCGAAAGCCTCGGGAGTTGGGCTGAGCGGAAGAGATGCTTAAACATAACGGATGAAAAGACTGCTTTGGCTGTCGCTCTGTCTGCTGATGATGATACCTGTGTATGGGCAGGATGTCAAAAAGCGGAAGAGTCAGATGAAGGATTCAGTGATGCTGGAGAATGTAACCGTCACTGGCAAATCGAAAACCCAGCGTTTACGTGAGGGAGCCCTCACGGTGAACGCTATCGACGTGCGTTCCATCGCCAGCAGCATCAGTTCACTGAACGGACTGGTAGACCGTACGGCGGGGGTGAAGCTGAGAGAAGAAGGCGGCGTGGGCTCAGACTTCGACCTGTCGATCAACGGCATGTCGGGCAATTCCGTACGCTACTTCATCGATGGCGTCCCCCTCGATACGAAAGGCTCAGGGGTGAATCTGGCGAATCTGCCCGTCAATCTCATTGATCATATCGAAATCTATAAGGGTGTGGTGCCTACCTGGCTCAGCAGCGATGCCTTGGGCGGGGCCGTGAACATCGTTACCAACCGCAAGAAGGTGAACTATCTCGACGCGAGCTACGGTTTCGGTTCCTACCATACTCACAGGGGTGACCTGAACGCCCAGTATGTACTGAAGAACGGCCTGACCATCCGACCTACGCTGGGCATCAGCTATTCAAAGAACGACTACATGATGCGGGGCGTGGAGGTCTGGAATGAGGAGAGCCGTGAATATATCGCCGTCGACCGCCGACGGTTCCACGACGACTATCTGTCGGCCATCGGCCAACTGGAGGTGGGGTTCACCGACAAGTGGTGGGCTGACGAGTTCTTCGTGTGCGCCTCGTTTAACAAGGTGGAAAAGGAGGTGCAGACGGGTCAGATCCAGACGAAGGTGGTGGGCGAGGCAGAACGTCGCTCTAAGTCCTGGAGCATCAGCGCGAACTACCAGAAGCGCGACTTTCTGCTGAAGAACCTCACGGCGACGCTGTCGCTGTCGCATACCTGGGACCACTCGCAGACCATTGACACAGTCTACCGCAAATACGACTGGAACGGCGACTATATCAAGAGTTCACGCAACGAGATCACAGGCAGGGCCCGTACCCTGCGCCATTACAAACGTCCGCTCACCATCGGGCATGCAGACCTGAGATACCGCATCAGCGATGCACACCAGCTGAACCTAAGCTACGGGCTGAACCGTACTGGCAACGACCGTTGGGACGAGGTGGATAAGAGCTTCGAACCCGCCAACGACATCCTGGCAAAGCATATCATCGGACTCTCTTATAACCAGATTCTTTTTGGAGGAATACTCAACAACACCTTCTTCCTGAAGGACTACGTGAACCATCTGAACATCAACCAGACGGACATTCCCACGGTGACAGGTTCCAGAGAGGTGCAAGGCTCATCGACATCGAATGACCTTGGCGGAGGCGTCGGCATCAAGCTGCAACCTATGGAACCATTGGCGTTGAAGGCCAGCTATGAACATAGTGTCCGACTGCCACTGGCCCGTGAACTGCTTGGCAACGGCACAACCATCTATGCCAACGTGGCCCTGGAGCCGGAAAAAAGCGAGAACTGGAACGTGGGACTCTTTGGCACGCTGAGAATGGGAGACCACACGCTGTCGTATGAGGCGAACGGTTTCCTGCGGCGTGTAGACAACTACATCCAGCCACAGGTGTCGGAGAAAGAGGGTATGATGCAATACGTGAACGTGCCTGCCGTCCATATCAAGGGCCTTGAGGGTGAGCTGCGCTACGACTGGCAGCAGCGCCTGCAGGTTGTCGGCAACGTGACATGGCAGGATGCCCGCGACCGTCAGGAGTTCAAGAGCGACGGCAAGCCTTCGGTCACCTTCAACAACCACGTGCCAAACCGCCCCTGGTTCTATGCTTCAGCTGAAGCCCGTTACGATTTGGGAAGTCTGGTCGCTCACCTTTTACCACTCACCTCCCACTTCTATATAGGTATCGACTATCAGTGGGTGCACTGGTTCTACCTCTCGTGGGAAGGCTACGGAGCTCTTGAGACCAAGGCCCGTATACCGGAGAAGAACATCGTGGGGGCCAACGTTACCTATTCCTGGCAACAGGAGCGTTACAGTTTGTCGCTGACCTGCGATAACCTGTTCGATGAGACTGTCTACGACAACTACAAGCTCCAGAAGCCTGGGCGCTCGCTGTTTGCTAAGTTCAGGATTAATTTACATTAAGACAGAGTAACATCTAAAAGACAGAATAACATATTAACATATGATTTAGACATAAGAACATAAGAACATATATTATTGGATAAATTAACATTTTAACATGTAAGAAAGATGAAAAAACTGAAATTCTATTTCATGCTGCTGGTGATGCTGATGGCCACCAGTGCAAAGGCAGAGAATGTGAAGTATCTGGTGCTCAACAGCGGAGGCGAAGAAACCGTCATTGCCCTGGCTGATGAACCAGTAATGACCATCAATGAAGGCATCTTGAAAGTGACGGTTGCAGGTGAGGAGAAACTCTCGGCAGACCTGTCGCAGGGGCTGTCGTACAAATTCGCAGAAGCAGATCCCACTGCCATTCAGGAAGTCTTGAACGAGGAGTCGTCGCGTTTGGAGCAGGGGCACGTCTACTTTGCCCATGCCAGAGAAGGCGAGATGGTCAGGGTATTCACACTTGACGGCAAACTGGTTGCCACAAAGCGCATCAGCGGAGAGGGAACAGCCGACATCGACCTGACCACTCTGGGCAAAGGTCTCTACATCGTGAAATCAGCGAAGACAAGTATTAAAGTCATGAATAAATAAGTATAGTTATCGTTTAAAGTTTATAGTTTATGAAAAAGTTTCTACTTACATTAGTTGCAGCAACACTGTGTCTTGGCCTCAGCGCCCAGAAGCAGTATGTCATGAAGATTACAAAGGCTGACGGCAGCACAGTCGAGATCAATGCCGACGACGTGAAGGACGTGACCTTTGTCCAGGAGGGTACAGATCCCATCGTGTTAGGTCCCCATCACTTCGACCTGACGGTCACCGTAGGCAAGCAGGGCGGTATGGGTCGCGACGTGACCACCATCATGCAGAGCCGTGAGAAGCTGGACGCAGGCGCTGTGGTCGACTTCAAGAATGTCGGTGCAGAGATCAATGCCGACTACACAATGGAGTCGATTGTCCGCGGCAAGTACTACTATCAGGTGCCGGTAGCAGGCGACCGTTTCGTGAAGCTGCAGTTCAAAGACAATAAGATGGAAGTGGTTCAGGCTCAGCCGTTCAAGGAGAACACCTATAACATCCGTCAGTACTGTCATGCCTGGACAGCTGACAACCAACTCGTCATCATGGCTGCCAACGGCGACAAGAACGCTATCATCTGGACCAAGATCAACACCGACGACATGACCATCGCCAGCGAGGGTACACTTGCTATCAATGTTGCCGATGGTTGGGAGACCTTCACTACCAGCGGCATCCTGGCTTATCGTGAGAGTGACAACAAGCTGTTCTATTTCTACTACAACAAGAAGGGCTCTGGCCGTAAAGCCACCAAGGAGGAGAAGTTCCACGTGGCAGTGATCAATGCCGAGACGATGGCCGTGGAGCAGGATAACCTGTGCCCCTTCGCCGCCGAGATGGCAGGTTCTGCCTACGGCGAGCTGCTGCAGCAGACCACCTTCTTCGACGAGCAGGGAAATCTCTACCTCGCTGCCTTAAGCGACACCAGCATTGGTGAAGAGGGCAAACTGCTCCGCATTAATAAAGGTGAGTTTAACATCGATGCTGACTACAATGGATTCCCCAATAGCGACGGTAAGCTGCTGACCACCCAGTATCTGGGCAACGGTAAAGTGTTCTGCTACTCTCGTCACGACGATGAAACTCTTGGAACTGCCATCGACAGCTACGCCCACTACTACAGCGTTGTCGACCTGAAGGCCGGCACCCGTACCCGCATGAGCTTCGGCGGTACGGAGATCCCCTACAGCAGCGGTCGCTTCTCACAGCGTTCTGCCTTCGATCCAAACGATAACAAGGTTTACTTTGGCGTGAACACCGAGACCGCCGCACCGCAGATCTATGTCTACGATGTGAAGAGCGGCGAGGTCACCGAGGGCATCAGCGTGACGGAGGGCTATTACTTCGAGCAGATCCGTATTATTGAAGACTAAATGGTAGTAATCACAAGCGTGTGATGAAATACGTGTATTATTATATAAGTTTGTTGGTGTTCCTGTGCTCGGTTTCGTGTCGGGCGCAGGACACTTCTTTGTTGATGGTCCATTTCGGCACGACCTACGACGATACCCGTCAGAAGACCATCGATGCGATTAACGAGAAGGCAGCGAAGGCCTTTCCTCAATTGAAGGTCCGCGAGGCCTACACCTCCCGTATCGTGCTGAAGCGTCTGGCCAAGCGGGGAGTCCAAAAAGACACACCCGTTGACGCCTTGCTGAAACTGCGTAGCGAAGGTGTCAGAACGGTGAATATCCAGCCATCGTACATCATCGACGGTATCGAGATGGACCGCCTGCGTCAGGATGTGGAGCAGGTACGACCTTTCTTCGACAGTATCTGGGTAAGCACACCATTGCTTTATACCGTAGAAGATGCGGAGAAGGTCTGCGAGGTATTGGTTAACCGTCATCCTGCCGATGCCAAGAAACGTGAGCACGTGCTCTTCATAGGCCATGGAACGGAGGGCCCGGCTACGGCACTCTATAGCCAACTCGACTATATGCTGCGAGCCAATGGTCATTCCAATTACCATGTGGCTACTATTGAGGGCTATCCTACACGAGAGACGGCCCTGGCTCAGATCAAGGCCATGAAAGGCAAACAGGTCACACTCGTACCGCTGCTCTTCGTGGCAGGCGACCATGCCAATAACGATATCTCCGTAGAATGGAAGGAGGCACTTGAGAAGGAAGGCCTCACCGTCATCGTCAGACTCGAGGGTCTGGGCGAAGTACCGGAGATACAGGATTTGTACATCAAGAAAATTAAAAATTAAGAGGGAAATGGCTCAACGAAGGATTCTTACGATTGTTGGCATCCTGGCAGTATTGGCGGTAGCCGGCTATGTCGCCTATCGCCATTTCATGGCTCCCACACGGATTATCGTCGTGAATGCCCTAAAGACCCAGCAGGCAGATATCGTGCTGAGCAACGACCATTCGCAGATCAAGGTGGATTGCGTAGAGGCTGAGGAGATGGGCAGTCTCGAAGACTATGATGCCGTCGTGATCTATGCCCGTCGGCTGTTCCTGACCCCAGAGCAGGAAGCAGAGGTGAAGCGGGTGGCAGAGAAAGGCATCCCCATCTATACCAAGACGCTGCGCAGCAATGACTTCGTAGAGAACCATAACCTCAGCGAACAGGAGATAGCCACTCTACAAGCATACTTCGACAACGAGAACCGTCAAAACTTCCGTAATGGTCTCAGATTCCTACGATATATCGCCACGCCGCAACGCTGGGGTGAACAGACGTACGAGAAACCGATTGAGGTGCTGAAGGACATGTTCTACCATCGTGAGTACGGCCGTTATTTCAAGACTCACGATGAACTGACACAATACCTGAAAGCACATCATCTTTATCATGAAGGTGCCCAGACGATTGCATTGATTTCCGGTATTACCTTCCCTATGGAGGGTAACCGTGAGCATGTGGACACGCTCATCACCATGCTCACCAAACGCGGGTTCAACGTCTATCCCATGACCAGCACAGGCAAGAAACGTGAGAAGATGCTTCACCAGCTCAAACCAGACGCTGTTGTCTATATGGCGATGGGGCGCCTGGGTAACGACACTCTTATCCAGTGGATGCAGGAGAGGAACATCGCCCTGTTCTGTCCATTCCCTATGGCAATGACCCATGAGGAGTGGCTCAATAAGGATATCCCCATGAGCAGTGGTTCGAAGAATGCACGTATCGTCATCCCAGAGATCGATGGCGGTACAACACCTTTTGCCATCGCCACCCAGAACCCCAACAAGCAAGGCTATCACATCAATACCGCTGAAACAGAACGGTGCGAGATGCTGGTGGAACATATCAGTCGCCGCATGTCGCTCCGCCGGAAGAAGAATAGCGAGAAACGTATAGCCATCGGCTACTTCAAACGTCCTGGCAAAGATGCGCTGCTGGCCAGTGGTATGGAAGTGATACCCTCGATGTACAATCTCCTGAAACGGTTGCAGCAAGAGGGATACAATGTGAGTGGCTTACCCAATTCACTCGAAGCCTTCGCAAAAGCCATCAGGACGGAAGGCATGGTGCTGGGCTCGTATGCCAAAGGTGCACAAGAAAAATACATGAAGAAAGGCCATCCGTTATGGCTGAGCAGTCAACAGTATGAACAATGGGCAAAAGAGGTGCTGCCTATAGAGAAATATCAGGAGGTGGTGAGCCGTTACGGCGAGGCTCCAGGAGAGCTGTTGACCAAGGGCGACAGCATCGCCATCGCCTGTGTTCGCTATGGAAATGTACTGCTTTTCCCCCAGCCACGCCCTGCCTTGGGCGACGACGATTTTCGTCTGGTGCATGGTGTAGAGGTGGCTCCTCCCCATAGTTATCTCGCACCTTATTTATATATACAGAAAGGATTTCAGGCCGATGCCCTGATCCATTTCGGCACACATGGCAATCTGGAGTTCACACCAGGACGCGATGCCGGGATGCGTCCCCACGACTGGAGCCAGCAGCTCATCGGTCCTACACCCCATTTCTATTACTATACCACCAGCAACATCGGCGAGGCGATCATTGCCAAACGTCGTTCGAATGCCGTGCTGCTGACCTACCTCACCCCACCCTACGCAGAGAGTGGGATGCACCAGAAGTATAATGCCCTGCACAACGATCTCCACAAGGCATTAACGGGAGCGGCAATGCCGGCCTTGAAGCAGCGCATCATGAAAGAAGGTCTGCATCGTGTCTTAGGAATAGACAGCACCCTCACCAAGGCTATCACCCATGAAGAGCTGGAGCGTATCGACAGTCATGTGGAGGAGCTGATGAACGAGAAGATGCAGGGAGCCTACTACACTTTAGGGCAGCCCTACACTGAGGAACAACTCAGCCAGACGGCCCGTGCCATGAACAACGATGCCTCTCAGTGGCCTCGCATCAAGCAACTGCTGACGGCCTCCACCCAGGCAGAAATGGATAATATGGTCTGTGCGCTGAATGGCGGAACGATAGCCCCAGCCCCAGGCGGAGACCCAATCCTCAATGACAACGTGCTGCCAACGGGCAGGAATATGTTCAGCATCAATCCTGACAACACCCCTGACCCCCAGGCTTGGGAAGACGGCAAGCGACTGGCAGAACAGACTATCGCTAGATACAGGAAGGAGCACGGCGAGTATCCCCGTAAGGTGAGCTACACCTTCTGGGCAGGAGAATTCATCGCTACAGGCGGCGCCACCATAGCCCAGGCACTATGGATGCTGGGCGTAGAACCGGAACGCGACAGTCAGGGACGAATCGGCGCCCTTCGGCTGGTGCCTGCCAAGGATTTAGGGCGCCCCCGTATCAATGTGTTGGTACAGATCAGTGGCCAGCTGCGCGACATTGCCGATTCACGCCTGAAGCTGATTACAGAGGCGATTCAGATGGCCTCTGCTGAAGAAAAGGAAGACTCGAATTTTGTTCGTGAGGGGACACTGGCTCAGGAAAAAGAACTCATAGAGAAAGGCCTCACCCCGCAACGAGCCCGTGAGCTCTCCACACTCCGCGTGTTCGGCCCTGTGAACAACGGCTATAGCACAGGCATGATGGACTACATTGAGCGCAGCGGTACCTGGAGCGACAAGAGTGAGCTCGTGGACGGTTATCTGAACAACATGTGTGCGGCCTATGGCGACGAGGCCCATTGGGGAATGGCCCAGCGAGAACTCTTTGCGGCAGCCCTTCAGGAGACGGATGTCAGCGTCCAGCCCCGCCAGAGCAATACCTGGGGTCCCATATCGTTGGATCATGTCTATGAGTTTACGGGTGGGCTCTCGATGGCCGTCAAGGCACTCACAGGCAAAGAGCCTGATGCGCTCATGGCCGACTATCGCAACTGCCGGAACCGTAGGATTCAGGGCGTGAAGGAGGCCATTGATGTGGAAGTGCGCACCACCCTGCTCAATCCCAACTTCGTCCGTGAGCGGATGAAGGGCGATGAAGGCACGGCCCAGATGTTTGGTGAGACGTTCCGCAACATCTTTGGCTGGAGTGTCACCCGACAGTCAGCCCTCGACCCTCAGCTCTATGATGAACTGTATCAGATGTATGTTGCCGATGTACAACAATTAGGCATCCACGAATACTTCCAGCAGAAGAATCCCGCCGCCTATCAGGCTATGACGGCCACGATGCTCGAGAGTGCACGGAAGGGCTATTGGAAACCTTCCGACACCCAGCTACGACAGACGGCCCAGCTTCATGCCGACATCACGAAGGAGAGTGGTGCCGCCTGTACGGACTTTGTCTGCAATAATACGCAGCTACAGGAATTCATAGCTGGGAAGCTGCCTTCCGATGCAAGTCAGAGTTATAACCGCCAGATGATGTTGGTGAAGAGCAGCCAGACGGGCGGCAAGGCAACGGTATTGGAAAAGACGGGAGCAAGGGGCGTGGAGACTGGAGACAAGAGTCAGGGTGCGTCACCTATTCTTCTGGCGGCCATCATCCTGGTATTGCTCGCCGTCATGATCATCTATCTCCGCATGAGGAATGGAAATCGTCGTTGACACTCTCATCCTGTTGGTCGTACTGCAGACGGCACTACGACTCAGCCAATGGCCCGATAAGCGGCTGTGGCTGGCATACTGCATTGCCATAGGTACTGCGGTATGGCTGGCAACCGACTATGCGGCAGGACTGTCGAAGCCACAGGCAGAAGGCTGGCTCCACGATACGGAGATGCTGCAGAACCTGGCCGTGGTCTGTATTCTCGATGCCCTGCTATGCCACCTCAGATATTATCCAGGACTGCTCATCCTACCTGCGGCGTTCTATGTGCTCTGCCAGATGCTCTTCACGATGACAGGTGTCGGATTCCAGACTACAGGACTATTGGTGGCTGTCACACTGGCAGCAGCACTCCTGATACTTTCAAAAGGGATGACGTGGCTTCTGCCTGAAAAGTCAGACCGCAATATCCTTCATACCATCATCACCATCCTGATCTGCCTGACATGCCTTGTGGCTACCCAACAGACTGTGATGGTCTATCCTGCAACCCATCAAAATATCATTATGGAATATATCTCAAAAGCGCTCTTCGGGATAGCCAACATCCTGCTCATCCCAGATGTAATCATGCTGATCCTGTTTTTCATCAGGTCGCTTATCCTGCTGGCAACGACCTCCTTGCAGTATGCCAACCGCCGGAGGGACGGCCACGGAAGCCTCTACGCCAAGTATCGCGACCTGCTGTATGGCCAGGAGCCCAGCGAGGCCTATGCCGACTATCTGGCTGCACAGATGGAGGCCGAGGCAGCCAAGGATGTGAACCTCTCGCGACTGCTCACCAAACTGGGGCCCGTGCTCGGACTCATCGGCACGCTCATCAGTATGTCGCCGGCATTGGTCGGACTGTCGACGGGTGACATATCCGGCATGGCCTACAACATGCAGGTGGTCTTCTCGGCTACAGTCGTCGGACTGGTCATCAGCGTCATCGGACTCTTCACCCAACAGTTGAAGTCGCGCTGGCATCAGCAGGACATCAGCCGACTGGAGTATGTATCAAGCCTATATATCGAGAAGCATGAGAAAGAAGCATAGGAACAGGCTGCTGACAGAGGACGACGGCGATCCGCTGAGTGTGGTGGTGAACCTGTTCGACGTGGCGATGGTCTTCGCTGTGTCGCTGATGGTGGCGATGGTCATGCACATGAACATGGCCGAGATGTTTGGCAAGGAGGATTTCACCATCGTAAAGAATCCCGGCCAGGAGAACATGGAGATTATCCAGAAGAAAGGTCGCGAGATAGAGACCTACAAGGCCAGCGGACAGGCACAGGACGGCGGCACCAAAGGAAAACGTCTGGGAACTGCCTATCAGTTAGAAGACGGACGAATTATTTATGTGCCAGAATAAGGTGATATTCAAAAAGAATTAGTATCTTTGCAGCCAAATGAAGACAGCATTCCTGATAGCAGCCCCCACGAGCGGCTCTGGCAAGACAACAATTGCCAGAGGGCTGATGGCATTGCTGACGGCAAAGGGTTACAAGGTACAGCCCTTTAAGTGCGGGCCTGACTATATCGACACGAAATTCCATGAGGCGGTCTGCGGGCGACCCAGCATCAACCTCGACACGTTCATGGCCTCGAAGGAGCACGTGAGGGATCTGTTCCATTATTATGGCGCTGATGCCGACATCTGCATCGTGGAGGGGATGATGGGACTCTTCGACGGCTACGACCGCGACCTGGGCTCTTCGGCTGAGATAGCTGCCACAATTGGGGTTCCCGTAGTGCTGGTGGTGGATGCGAAGTCGGCGGCCTACTCGATGGCTCCGCTGTTGCAGGGCTTCGTCAACTTCCGCAAGGATGTGCATATCGCTGGCGTGATATTCAATAAGGTGGGATCGGAGAGGCACTTCAAGATGCTCCAGCAGGTGTGCGAAGACCTCCACGTCGAGTGCTTCGGCTATCTGCCCAAGCAGGCTTCTCTGGAACAAGGCTCACGCTACCTGGGGCTTGATTTCTCTGAAAAGACAGAGAACAGGGAGCTGACAGAGGTGATAGAGCAACATGTGTGCTGGAAAGGACTGACTAAACTCAATGTTCCCACGCTGGGAACATCGCGTTCCCGCATTGGGAACATCACGTTCCCACGCTGGGAACAAATAGTCGTCATAGCCCGGAATGCCGAGGCATTCTCCTTTGTCTATCAGGAAACCCTCGACAGCTTCGATGTAGTAAGAAGTTTCGACCCTGAGACTGAGGTGCCAGAGCTGGCGGATGCCGATGTGCTCTATCTGCCAGGAGGCTATCCGGAGAAACATCTGGAGGCTCTTGTGAGCAACGAGGCGTGCAGAAAAGCCATCAGGGAGTATGCAGAGAGAGGCGGACGAGTGGTAGCCGAATGTGGTGGGATGATGTACCTCTGTGAGCGCATCGTCACAGATGATGGCGATTATCCCATGTGTGGTGTACTGCCCTACTCTATCACAGCCCGCAAAGAAGACCGCAAACTCTCGCTTGGCTATCGTCGTTTCGAGCTTGACGGCAGGGAATATCGTGGGCATGAGTTCCATTATACACAGTTCAAGGATAGGACGCCTCAGTCTGTCACCCAAGTCTATAACGCCAAGGGCGAGCCCGTCGACACTCCCGTCTTCAGGTACAAGAACGTCTTAGCCAGTTATACACATTTGTACAACATTTAAATCGTAAATTGTAAAGTGCCAGATTGTAAATTACTTCATCCCATCATGTTCGCAGGAACGGGCAGCGACGTTGGCAAAAGCATCGTGGCTGCAGCCTTCTGCCGTATATTCAGGCAGGACGGCTACCATCCTGCCCCCTTCAAGGCCCAAAACATGGCCCTCAACTCCTACGCCACACCTGATGGTTTGGAGATTGGTCGCGCCCAGGCTGTTCAGGCTGAAGCAGCAGGCATCCCCTGTCATACGGACATGAACCCCCTGCTGCTGAAACCCCAGAGCGACCATACTTCACAAGTCGTTCTCAATGGCCGTCCTCTCGGCAACAAGGATGCCTACGACTACTGGCGCGGAATCTCACAAAAGGGACAGTCCCCATTGTGCGAAAAAACCAAAGTCGATAGTCCTCACTCTGAAGTCGACTTCCGCAAGGAAGTCTGCAACGCCTTCGACCGTCTGGCTGCTCGCTATAACCCCATCGTGATGGAGGGAGCAGGCAGCATCGCGGAAATCAATCTGAAAGACCGCGACTTAGTCAATATGTCGATGGCTCAACACGCTAAGGCTGATGTCATACTGGTGGGCGACATCGACCGCGGGGGTGTGTTTGCCTCCGTCTATGGCAGCATCGCCCTGCAATCCCCAGAAGACCGCAAACTCATCAAGGGCATCATCATCAATAAGTTCCGTGGGGACATGCGGCTCTTCGACGAAGGCCGACGGATGCTGGAAGACATCTGTGGCGTACCAGTCCTGGGGGTGATACCTTATTATAAAGATATCTATATCGATGAGGAGGATAGTGTGGCATTGGAACAGAAACGCCGTCAACTGGCTGAGGGCAAGGTGAATGTGGCTGTAGTGCTGTTGCGACATATCAGCAACTATACTGATTTTGATACGTTGGAGCGTGATCCTCGCGTCAATCTCTTCTATACCAATAACACCTCTGACATCCAACAAGCTGATATCATCATTCTGCCAGGAACAAAAGCCACGCTCGACGATCTGATGGAACTGCGTCGTAATGGTTGTGCGCAAGCCATCCTGCGTGCTCATCGCGAAGGAAAGATGGTGGTAGGCATCTGTGGCGGTTATCAGATGATGGGTCAGACTGTTGAAGATCCTGATGGTATCGAAGGCAGTATCATGAGTTTGCCTGGTCTCGGTCTGCTGCCTATTCATACCACGATGACACCCGAGAAGACCACCCGTCAGGTGACGTTTATGTTCGAAGGCCAAGCGTGTCAAGGCTATGAGATTCATCAGGGCATCAGCGATACTGCCGAGGCTATCCTGCAGACAGACCACTGCATCGGCACTTATATTCACGGTTTTCTCGATAATGCCCCTGTGATTGAGTATTTGCTCAAGGATAAGGCCGTTTCTATCCATTCTGAACATAGTCTTGCTGACTTTAAGGACGAACAGTATAACAAACTGGCCGACCACGTAAGAAAACATGTGGATATCGATAAGATTTACAAGATTCTGACCAATGGCTAATCCCTTTTCCCTACTCATCGGCTGGCTGCTCGACCTCATCTTTGGCGACCCTCAGAAGTTGCCACATCCTGTCGTATGGTTTGGCAAGATGATTGCCACTTGTGAGCATCAGTACAACAAAGGGACGCATCGCAAACTGAAGGGTGCGTTAATTGCCATCGGGTTGATTCTGTTCATCTTCGCTCTCGCCTGGATGCTAAGAAAAATACTAGGCATCTTCGCCCTCTTCATCTTCGACGGCACTCGTGAGCAGGTCTATCAGATACCCTTGCTACTTTACATCTTCGACGCCCTCGCTATCTTCTTTTGTCTGGCAGGTACGACACTCATCCGCGAGGTGCGAGAAGTCTTTCTGGCTCTCGACCGTTCATTAGATGAAGGCCGTCAGCAGGTGGCCCGTATCGTGGGGCGCGACACGTCTGAGCTATCAGCCCAAGAGGTACGTACTGCAGCCCTCGAGACCTTAGCAGAGAACCTGAGCGACGGTGTGATTGCTCCCCTCTTCTGGCTCGCCATCCTTGGCACACCCGGTATGCTGGCCTATAAGATGGTGAACACCCTCGATTCGATGATCGGCTACAAGACAGAACGTTATCGTAACTTCGGCTGCTGGGCTGCCCACATCGACGACATCGCCAACTACATCCCAGCCCGTCTGACGGCGTTCCTGATGATCCTGACTACAGGACGATTGGGGCTTTTGCGCTTTGTCTGGAAAAACGGCCGCAACCACGCCTCGCCCAATAGCGGCTATCCTGAAGCCGCCCTTGCTGCCATCCTCGATTGTCGCTTTGGCGGTCCCCATTACTACTTCGGCGAACTCTTCGACAAACCCTACATCGGCACAAACGACCGCCTCCTCACCACCGCCGACATGCAAACAGCCGTCCGCATCAACCGAACGGCAGAGGTCTTGATGGTGCTACTGACTGTTTCCGTTAGCCTTTTTGCCCTTCTTTCCATACCCTCATAAGCAATTTTCCATAGTCCGCAGCGTGCGCATTTTTGTAATTAGTTGATTTGCAGCCGTTTCTAGCTTTCTCCCGTTTACGTCTTTTCCATAGGTATCTGATACAACTTTCGAAATAATGTCGTAACTTTGCAACCGAGAAATAACGAAAATTCGATTGCGATGTTTACAAGAGCATTACACATATTGATGATAGGCATTCTGATGATTGCATGCAGTCAGCAGCAGACGTCAGATTCACAGACAGCAGCAAGTTGTTTAGAGGATGCAGAGGCTGCTTTAGCCAACGACAGCATCCGTCAGGGTGAGACATTGCTGCGAAAGGCCATCCAATTGTCAGAAAAGTCAGAGGATTGGCACACCTATTATATCGCGCATCAGCGATTGGCGGAAGCATTATCGCAGAGCAACCCAGAGGAGGCTTTGCGACTGATGAAGAAAGCCTTGTCCGTCTATGAGCAGCATCCTGACGATGAAAGAAACTATGTCATGTTGCTCGACTATGCAGGCACCTATGCTGCACAAGTGGCTTTCACCACAGAGGGGTCGTTCGACGAAGCACTCGACTACATCCATCGTGCATACGATATCGCTAAGAACAGACAGATGAGCGACCTGATGTGTCAGACACTCACCAGTCTGGCCAACATCGCCTGGGCCAAGGAAGACTATCGCCAGGCACTTGACTACGCCCATCGGGCAGAATCAACAGCGACTACCGACCTGAGGTCTGGCACACTACAAGTGCTGGCTCGCAGTTACCTCAGCCTCAACATGCTCGATTCGGCAGAGACGGTCTATCGGCAGATTGATCCTGACAATGATGTCCATCTGGCCTATATCGTGCAGAGTAACCTTGCGAAGATAGCACTCCGACGGATGGGTGCCACACAAGTGGAGGACAGCGTAGATGAAGCCTTCGATCAGATAGAGGACATCTATTACAAGGCACTTGAACAGAAAGACCAGTACTATCAGGAGACGTTGCGCCAGGAAATGGAGAACCAACGACTGGAATACCGTTCAAAGATGTATGGCCGTACACTCCTTATTATAATAATAGCATCAATCATTGTCATTTTAACGATGGTCTTGATGGTGCGTTATAGGATGCGAATACAACGTCAGGAGAAACGTCAGCTCCAGCAGGAGGCTGAGCATCAGAAAACCCTACTGCATCAGGCCAACGAAGTGGTGGCCTTCCTGCAGAACTTCATCCTCGAACGTACGGAAGTGCTGAAGAAACTCAACCAAAGCGGCGATTCGCTCATCTACCTCAGTCCGCACGAATGGAGCGAGATAGAACGCACGCTCAACGCCATCGACGGTAACCGCTTTGCCAAGATACGTGAGCAATACCCCACGATGCAGGAAGATGACATCCGCCTGTGTATCCTCACACGACTGGGCCTCAGCAACCGCACCATCGGCAACATCTACTGCATCACCGTCTCAGCCGTCCAGCATCGCAAACTCAAGCTGAAGAAAGACGTGTTCGGAGAGACCAATCCGGCTATCACCCTGGAACAGATACTCAATAGCAGATAACTATCACGAATATAATAATAAAAGAAAGAAATATGAAAAGAACATTATTATTCATTGCGTGTGTGCTTACATCTATTACGATGTTTGCACATGAGGATTCGAACGACTACATTCCCTTTGTGGAGTTGGGCAAGCAATGGCATTTGGTCATCAACCCCACTAACCCTAACGTTCCCTGTAGTTTTGAAACATTCAAAATGTTCAATGAAGTGCAGCTTGATGGCAAGACATACGTCAAACTAGATAAAACAGGTTACGTACTGGACACACTTTATCAAGAAGCAGGACTGTTCCGTGAGGAAGACCGTCGAGTGTACAAGTACGAAGGAGGCAGAGACATTATGCTTTATGACTTCTCACTTAAAGAAGGCGATACATTCACTTACGAATTTGAGCCAGGTCTTCATGAGAACTGCAAGGTACTGAAGCAGGGATGGCTGGAAGACGGTCCCCTGATCGTACCGTCCAATTTCGTCTTTCCAGACAGCGGAATTATAGAGGATATCAAGTATCGTAAACTACGCACTTGGACCATTGGTCGCGACAATGGGTTAGGTGAATATCTTGAAGCCGAAACATGGGTGGAAGGTGCCGGAAGACTAAGAAACATGTTCTATCGTCCAGATAATGTTGGGATAATGTGTTGTCTGGCTTATATAGAAAGAGAAGGGAGAGGCTTTTATGAAAACGCCTATCTGCCTTTCTCCTTATATAATATGTATGGTCCCGTTTATGGTTGCGATCTGCCAGCAGGGGAAAAAGTCTTGCTGGAGGGGGACGGACACCAGCTTACCTATGAATTAGAAGGCGACCGTATGCATATCTTTGGAAAGGTGCTCACCATATGTGGTAACAACTATGCCTTTTTCTACGAGAAACCAACAGATGATCCGTTAGTCCATAAGATTGAATTCAGAATACAGGAAGCAGAACCGATAATGGATTGTGTGGCCCTCCAAATGACTGACTTTTATGTTTCTGGTTTCAATCCCAACCTCAACTATATCGTGGTAGACAATTATGGAGAGGAGCATCCTGTTATCAATAAGACACCACAGACGGCTTATCGCCCGTTCGTCGAAGAAGGTAAAGTGTGGAAGGTGGGAAGCACAACTGATATTTCGGATGGTATTGTGAAATGGGTCAAGTACTACTACTTCGATGGTGATACGATTATCGACGGAAAGACCTGCAAGCAGATGATGTGCCAGCAGTATGTCAGTCCAGATCATCCGGATTATGCCAGTATAGTACAGTTCTCCTCCTACCCCTTAAAATATGTTGGAGCATGGTACGAAGAGGACAAGAAAGTGTACATGTATAACGAGATAAACCAACTTGAGATGATGTACGACTTCTCCCTCAACGCTAATGACACCCTGCTTTTTGATAATTATCCTTATGTGATAGGGCCAAAGCAGACAGGTTTAAACGGTTTTAAGGGCATTTACAGAGATATTATGTGGCGTGGAGCTGAAAACTCCTATTACTGTACTACTTGGCTGGAAGGTGTCGGAGGTATTGATGGTCCGACTGTCAATATCTATTATGGAAAAATAGGCCAAGCGCAGTTCCTGATGGCATGTGGCGTTGGCGATGAAGTCATCTACTACAACGACGAATATGAGGATGGAGCTACCCCTGCAGGCATCGCGGGAGCACGGAAAAACCGCTTCGACTTCACCCATACCATCAAGGTAAAACCAAAAGCACGGACGAGGAATGAGGAAGACCTGTCATTATATGGTGAATACAACGAGCGACAATTAAGTATCGATCTTAACCCAATTAGCGATGCCTATCAGGTAAGGATTACTAACGAGTCAGGCAAAGCCGTCTACGAGAAAATCATCAACGCAGGCAGCATCGTAGGCCTGAACATCGACATCTCTACCTATCCAGAAGGCAATTATACCGTTACCGTTGAGAATAGCAATGAGTCCTTCACTGGCGAATTCAAAGCACAACTGACAGGAATAGAAGAGGTAAGAAGCAAGAAGATTGAAGCCAAAGGTCATATCTACAACCTTCAAGGTCAGCGGCTCAGTCGCTTGCAGAAGGGACTGAACATCGTTAATGGAAAAAAAATTTATGTAAAGTAAAACCGCGATAACAATACATTTATAATAATGAAGAAACTATTATTCTTATTCATTTTGATGCTCCTGCGAACGGCCCTAAATGTCGTTGAAGCACAAGGACAGGAGTTGACTATATCAGATAAGCAGAACAGCGGTTGCTTATCGAGGACGAGAGGTTATGAGGATGAGGAAGAGCCTATATCGACAATCATTCTGACGAAAGAGGGCAGTATCTTATCGGTGGAAGCGCAGAATATTATCAGTAACTGCGCTACATCCGACTTCGTTGTGAAGTCCAACATAAGTGAAGGCAATGATGGCTCACCTTGTACCTTGTCTGTTATTGTTGCTCCCGTTACAGGTGAATTGGTGGCAGATTGCCTATGTCCTTTCAACGTGTCATTCACAATACATGACCTGGAACCAAACAGCTTTTATTTGGACTGCTTGTGGTATAAAGGGCTTGTTGAACTGACGGAGGGTGAGACGTTGATGCTGGAATACATAGGTATTACGGATGTAAAGATTAACGAGACAACATTTCCTGATTCAAACTTCCGTAACTGGGTGCTCAGTCAAGATTACGGCTCTGATGGTGTATTGACAAACGAGGAACTGGAGAATGTGACTTCTCTCGATTTAAGTCATTTGGAAATACACGACCTGAAGGGTATTGAATACTTCTTTGCATTGAAAGCCTTGAATTGTATGACAAACAAGTTGACGACGCTCGACCTGTCGAATAACATTGCTTTGGAGAAGTTGAATTGTCTTGGCAACAGACTGACGACAATCAACTTGCAGGAAAACAAGAAATTAAGATATCTGAGTTGCGTGAGCAACCAGTTGACGACACTTGACGTATCGGGGTGTACCGAATTGGATACGCTTGCCTGCTCTGGTAATCAATTGACAGCACTGAATGTGTCAATGAACACGAAACTGATAAGCTTGGAGTGCTACGGCAACCAATTATCGGCACTTGATCTGTCGAAGAATACAGCTCTAAGAAGAATCCACTGCAATGACAATCAGTTGACAAGTCTCGATGTATCGAAGAATACGGCACTGACCATGTTACAATGTTCTAGCAACCTTCTGACAACGCTTGATGTAACGAAGAACTCTGCAATGACATCGTTGAGTTGTACAAATAACAAACTGACGACACTTCACGTATCGAACAACAAATCTTTGGAATCTATAATATGCTTTCATAACCAGTTGACCTCACTTGACATGTCTGGGTGTTCTGCGCTGATAATCTTGGACTGCTCTTACAATCAACTTACTTCGCTTGAATTGTCTGGATGTTCCGCATTGGAAGGACTTGGATGTAACGACAATCAACTTACTACGCTTGATTTGTCGGAAAATACCGCGCTCACCATGCTCTACTGCTATCATAACCAGATTAAAGGCGCAGGAATGGACGCACTTGTGGAGAGCCTACCCACCGTGAGCGAGGGAAGCTTGAAAGTCATGTACTTTGAGAATGAGCAGAATGTGATGACAACTACGCAAGTTGCTACAGCCAAGGCAAAGGGTTGGACACCGTATTTATGTACATACAGCTTTTCTGAAGAATATGCTGGTAGTGAGACAAGCCCAAAGTACTTCCCTACTGGCATGACTTGGGAAGAGGTTGGGGTGACTCCAGATATGGGACGGGAATATTACAATGCACATATCTATGAAATAAGTACTGACACCATTATTGGCAACGTCACCTATCGGAAGGTGCTGAGGGACAATGTATTCAGCGGTTTATGTGTACGGGAGAGTGGCGACAAAGTGTGGCTGTTGACCAAGGAATATCCCACGGAGATACTTCTCTATAACTTCGATTGGGACAGCAATCAGGAAGTTGTGACAGAATACCTGAAGGGTCAGGGTCAATCCCTGATGGGCGAGTCCGAGGAAGGATATGAGGTACGTCAGGAAACGACTCCAGTAGGCAACAGTCAGACGGTTGTAATCAATGGCAAGACCTACCAGTATTACATGAAAACGCTTTCGGGGACAATCATTCGAGGCATCGGCAAGGTAGCAGAACTGAATCGTTATCCCTGTCTTCTTAGTTACAGAGAGCCTGCAGAGATTCTTCCCGGCTTGGATTACTTTAAGGTACGTTGGATAAAAAGAAATGGAGTGGAAATCTTCCGTTCAGAATACGCCAAAGAGTGGACCGTGGGGATAATGGATGATTACCGTCCGTTTGTCGAAGATGATAAAGTATGGAAGGTGGGAACTATTTCTGGTAATCCTGTGCAGATAGTTGACTACTATTACTTCGATGGCGATACGATCATCGACGGAAAGACCTGCAAGCAGATGATGTGCCAGCGGTTTGTTAGTCCAGATTACTCAAATGAATATTGGACACCAACGCCTTCCCTAAGCAAAGTGGGAGCATGGTACGAAGAGGATAAGAAGGTGTACTTTTATGACGAGATAACACAATCTATGAGGTTTATGTACGACTTCTCCCTCGCTGCCAACGATACCTTGCAGTTTATAACAGGTTGGTCTTCACCTTTCATAATAGGCCCGAAGCAGACAGGAGGAATAAAAGGCTTTAAAGGCGTTTATAGAGATATTGTAATGTGTGCAGATGAAGGCCAACATTTCCATAGTACATTCTGGCTGGAAGGTGTCGGAGAAATTAATGGGCCGACTAGGATTCCAATTGATCCGATATTAGGAGATCCTGTGCCGGAGTTCCTGATGTCATGTGTCGTTGGCGATGAAGTCATCTACTACAACGACGAATATGAGGATGGGGCAACCCCTGCGGGAGCCAGGAAAAACCGCTTCGATTTCACCCATACCATCAAGGAAAAGCCAAAGGCACGGATGAGGAGCGAGGAAAGTCAATCGCTGTATGGTGAATACAACAACCGTCAGTTAGGCATCAACCTTGACCCACTCGACGATGCCTATCAGGTAAGCATTACCAACGATTCAGGCAAAGTCGTCTACGAGAAAGCCGTCAATGCTGGCAGCATCGTGGGCCTCAACATCGACATCTCTAAATATCCAGAAGGCAATTATACCGTTACCGTTGAGAATAGCAATGAGTCCTTCACTGGCGAATTCAAAGCACAACTGACAGGAATAGAAGAGGTAAGAAGCAAGATGATTGAAGCCAAAGGCCATATCTACAACCTCCAAGGCCAGCGGCTCAGTCGCTTGCAGAAGGGATTGAACATCGTTAATGGACAGAAGATTTATGTAAAGAATTAGAAGTATTTGGCGGTCTGTGCCTTCTCGAATTGTTCATCTCGTTCATCTTACGAACGGCAGAATCGACAATAGGGAAGGCACTTTTATTTTGCCCCAAAAGTTAAAGTTGGCGAATAAAAGCACTGAATTTGAAAGGTTTTTCGTAACTTTGTCGCAAATTAACGCGGAAGAAGCAATGAATACAAAACTTAAATCCTTATTGCAGCAGTTGTTGCAGAGTCCACGGCGGTTCCCTGTTGAGCTGGCCTTGGGAGTGGTGTTCTTTATCATTGCCGTTTGGGATAGCGAGACTCGCGAATGGAGTGAGAAGACGGCAGAGTATGTAAGTGCAGTAAATGGCGACATTCTATGGTTCTTCGTACCGCTGATGGCACTGACCTTCTGGCTCCATCGGGTCAACCGTTGGGCTTATTATGCCTCGTTCTTCCTCTTTTTGCCATTGATGGCACTCCATCTGAAGCCTTTCCTGTGGACTTACGGCTTTGCTTTCACCTACGTCTTAGCGGCGATTCTGCTCATTATCGGTTATAAGAGGATGGACAACCGCTCGTTTGCGGCTCATGCTCTGCATGTGGCCACCCAGATGTTCTTCGGACTGCTCATCTCCGGCATACTAAACATAGCGGTAATAGCCATCGTTGCCTCCTTCTTCTATATCTTCGGTATCGAAGAATCCTGGCATTTCTACGAGCATATCTACCAGTTTGTCTGGTTCGTACTGGCTCCGCAGGTGTGCTGCACTCTTATCCGCCAGAACGAAGACGAGGTGGCCGAGCCTTTCAAGATACTCCGACTTATCCTCAATTTCATCTTATCCCCAGCCGTCATCATCTACACCGTCATACTATACACCTATTTTATAAAGATAGCATTCGAATGGAATCTGCCCAAGGGTGGTGTGGCTTGGATGGTCATGGGATTCATTACCGTCGCATTGATTGGACGTGTAGCACAATCGATACTCAGTCAGCGATACTACGACTGGTTCTACCGCTGGTTCACATTGATTGCCATTCCTCCGCTCATCATGTACTGGATCGGCTCCATCTACCGCATCCGTCTCTACAGCTTCACAGAGAGTCGTTTCTATCTGATGGTGGCAGGTGTGCTGATGACGCTCTTTGTACTGATGCTGTTCCGTGAGCGCACCCGTCGCTATCAGCTCATGGCACTCATCTTTGGTGCGGCTATCATCCTCTTCACCTATATCCCCGGCATCTCTGCCAAAAGCATAGGCCTAAGCTGTCAGAAGCAGCGACTCACAGAACTTATTAGCGAACTGAAACTGACAGATACCAAGACCGGCAAACTGAACGATGATCTCGACACCTGGAGTATCAAGCAGGACAGTATGTTGTGCGAGCGATACAAGGATGTCAGCAGTGTCATCAAGTATGTACGCGATGAAATTGGCGAAAAGGAGTTTGAGGCGAAATACGGCAAATGGTCGCATTCGGAGTATAGCTTCACCTATGCCAAGGCCAAGGATCGCGATTATAGTGATTACGACACGTATAGCAGGAGAAAGCCTGTAGAGTTAGGCGAATACACAATTATGCTACCCTCAAAAGCATACCAATACAACTATAATGACACGACTATCACTATCACACAGGGTAAGGATACCGTTCTCGAATATCCTATCCAAAAGATTGTCAGTCAGGACACATCGCTCCTGCGTCATCCAGAACAACTGCTCACTTATCGCAACGACTCACTGATGATAGTACTTGAAGGTGTCTGCATTAAAGACACCGTCATTACAGATGTCAGGTACTATGGTCTCCAGCTGTTCAAGAAAAAGGGCAGATAGAATCATGAACAAGACAAATATCGCTCGTATTAAAGAGCCTTTGCTTGACAGAGAGATGATTATGTATCCGTTAAGAAAATATGTTTTAAGTAGACAATATGAAAAAGATTTTTATGTGTTTTTTTCTCTCATGATGTGCATGTTTGCATCATGCCAGAAGGATGATGATGTTTCTCCAGAGCCAGTGCCAGAGCCGCAACCGATTGTTGTCAAGTATGCTGAGTATGAAACGAATGATGACTACGTAGACTTGGGAGTTGGCAATTTCATGATTGCTACCAAGAATTTAGGAGCGAAGCGGCCTGAGGACACAGGCGACTTCTATGCTTGGGGCGAGACAGAACCCAAGGAGGTCTATTCGTGGGATACTTACAAGTTGCAAGTCTCCCAATTATACTATAACGATGGCGGGCTTCTGCTGCCCCAGGATGATGCTGCGACGGTTATCTTGGGCCAAGGATGGCGCCTGCCTACAATTGACGAGGTGGATCTCCTTGCCGATAACTATACGACCGACGACAATTGTTGCAGGATGAGGCCCACCGTCAGCAACGGCGTTTACGGCTACCAGTTGATAGGCTCCAATGGCAACTATGTCTTCTTCCCGTCTACTGGAAGGATGCGGGGCAACGAGCTGATAACCTGGGATAACGACACCAAGATGTGGTGCAAGGATTGTGCCAAAGACAGGGCGTTGAAAGTATTCACCATCGACCAGATAGATGTATCGACCTTTTGGACAGTTGAGAGGTATGAGGGACTGCCCATACGCCCTGTAAAAGAACGGACGGCAGCGTCTGACACCGTGTATCTGAAACTAAACGTCCTTGATCGCAATATTGCCGAAGCCCAAAAGCTGCTGAACACTATCAATCCCGAGGAATACAGCACAGCGAGTTATCAGACGCTTGACAGGAACCATCAGCGTGCTGTTGCTATGAGAGCCTTTGTAGTCGAAAACGACGGACAGAAGAAACACACCTATATACCTCTCATCAATAAGGTGAACTTAGAGTTGCAGGATTCCATCGACCATGCAGCCCATTTTCTGCGAATGGCTATCGTTGACTTGCAGGCCCTGCCCAAGGCCAGCGACATCAAGGCTGTGGACCTTGGACTGTCGGTGCGCTGGGCTTCAGCCAACTTAGGAGCCCGCACGGAGGCTGAAAACGGCTATTACATCGCGTGGGGCGAGCTGACTCCCAAGGAAGGGCGTTACGACTGGGAAAGTTATCAGTTGTGCAAGGAAGTGTACGAAGGTAACAGGGATTACAGCAAGTTCTCAAAATACGTTACAGACAGCCAATGGGGCGAGGTGGACGGAAAGTCGCGGCTCGAGCTGGAGGACGATGCAGCTCACGCATTCATGGGTGGCGACTGGCACATACCTACCCCTGAGGAGTTTCAGGAACTTGTGGACAACTGTACTTTCGAAAACGTACTGCTGAATGGCCGTGAAGTGATGAAGGCGACGGGGCCTAACGGTAACTGCATCTATTTCCCGCATGCTGGTTCTACTCATGTGGTAGATCAAATATACTGTTGGACAACAGATATGAGCCTTGGTGCCAATCAGCATGCCATCTGTTATAGAATCGATTCTTTTTGGGGAAAGGCCAATAGAACGTGGGAAGACAGATGTGTTGGCCTGACTATTCGTGCGGTTTGTCCTTAATTGGGTAAATAAACAACGTAATGTAACAGTTGTAACAGCGGGACGGTTCTTTCGTTACATGAGTTAAAATACTGCTGCGTGACTGACGACTTTCCATTCTTCATTTAATTTGTCAAGCAAGTACGGCACCTGTTTTATAAGACTCAAGCAAATAGCTTGGACTTTCGTAATACATCGAGGAGTTGTAATTGTCAATAATTCCATGCACATTCCTTGTTTACGATGTTTACTCTTTTCTGTTCAATTCCGTTTCTGCTGCAAATATAGAGAATAATTCTGAAATTTGCAAGAATTAGCCAAATTATCTTTCGATTAGGGCAAGTTTTGAAGGGGTTTCCTTGATTTGTAACCTTTGGGGGCAGTTGTCGCTATAAGTTGGAGAAATAAAGACGGCTCCCTAGATCTTTCACCTTTTAGAAGTATTTGGTGATCTTCGCATTGTCGAAGTTGTTCATCTCGTTCATCATACGGACGGCAGAATCGACGATAGGGAAGGCGCAGAGGGCGCCAGTTCCTTCGCCTAATCGCAGTCCTAAGTGCAAGAGGGGCTTGGCATCAACGATGTCGAGCATCATCTTGTGGCCAGACTCGTCACCACAATGGGTGAATATCATATAGTCCTGTGAGGCAGGATAGAGCCTGATGGCTCCCAAAGCACAGGCCGTCATGATAAAGCCGTCTACTAATATAATAAGGTGTAACTCGGCAGCCCGCAGCATCGCACCAATGGCAGCAATCATCTCGAAACCGCCGAAGTATCGGAGAATCAATGCACAATTATTTCCTGTGCCATCCTTTGCGACAGCCGATTGTGCATTATGCATTATGCATTGTGCATTATCCAATGCCCTTGAGAGGACCTCGTACTTATGACGGATACCATCATTGTTAAGACCGGCACCAGCACCTATACAATCCTTCAGGGGAATATCGCCAAAGAGACTCATCCAGATACTCGATGGCGACGTATTGCCAATGCCCATCTCTCCGATACTCAAAACGCGACAACCCTCTGCCACACAATCATCCACGAGGTCGCTTCCTATCTGTATAGCCTTATCAAACTCCTCCTCGCTCATGGCTGGTTCATAAAGGAAGTTCTTCGTGCCTCGGGCTATCTTGCGATCGATAATCCCAGGAACGTCAGAAAAGTCGTAATCGACACCAACATCGACGATACGAAGATGAAAACCGTGCTGGCGGCAGAACATATTCACGCCTCCACCGCCACGGGTGAAGTTGATCATCTGCTGCCATGTGACCTCACGAGGACTGACACTCACACCCTCACGCTCAATACCGTGATCGCCACCCAACAACAAATGACAAGGATGGGCCAACGACGGCTCTAACGTCTGCTGTATCAAACATATCTGCATCGCCAACTCCTCCAAACGGCCTAACGACCCCTTGGGCTTGTTCAGGTTGTCGATCTTCTCTTGTATCGCTCCCTGCAATGATCGGTCTACTGGTTGTATGTCGAATGTCTTCATCTTTACTTTTTTACCTTTTTACCCTTTTACTTTTAAAGGTATTCCGCTGACCATCAGAATCACTTCGTCAGCCTTCTGCGCTATATACTGGTTCATCCAGCCCTGCAGATCGGTGAACTTCCGTTGGATAGCATTGTCGCTGACGCCGCCAAGGCCAATCTCGTTAGTCACGAAGATATAGGTGGCATCAGCCACTGTGAACTTGTCGAACTCGGCCTTCGCCAATTCAAGCGAGCGGTCTGTATCGGAGTCATTGGCAAAGAAGAAGTTCGTCAGCCAGAGTGTCACGCAGTCGATGACCACCACGCGGCCCGTCATATCGTGCTTGCTCAAGGCCGTCTCTTCTTCGATGTTCGTCCATTGAGGCCCTCGGCGCTCCTGATGCTTTCTCACCCGCTCTCGGAACTCCTCATCCCAGATGTGGGCTGTGGCGAGATAGACGGGATGGTCAGAAAGACTCAGCGCCAGTTCCTCGGCCTTGCTGCTCTTGCCAGAGCGCTGGCCGCCAGTAATCAGGATGATTCGTTTCATAATGGATTCATATAGTTTATGGCACTCACTAGCAGATACACCGTCAGTTCCACCAGCAGGCACACCGCTCCGCAGCAGTCGCCCGTATAGCCCTGAAGCTTGCGCCAGATGAACAGGTAGAGCAGATAGAACACGACGGCGGGAATGAAGATCATCACCTGCCAGTCGAGGCCTGCCATCCAGATGAAGAACAGCATCGGCGGCAGTCCCTGCAAAGCCAGACTGACACCCGCCCAGGCGCTGAACTTGCGATAAACCGTTTTGGCCTTCGCCTCCTCCTCCCGTCTGGCGTAGGGCATCATCAGTATCATCTGCGAGGTCACCATCTTCGAGAAGGTATCGCCAGCCAGAACCATGAAAGCAGCGATATAGGGAGGTGTAGATATGATCGAGCCGGCCAAGAGCAGTTCGTAGAAAACGAGTCCCAGCACCCCATAGGTGCCGATGCGAGAGTCTTTCATAATATCGAGGATGCGCTGACGGTTGTTGCCTCCACCGCCGAATCCGTCGAAGAAGTCAGCCAGCCCGTCCTCGTGCAGCGCTCCCGTTATCAATAGTCTCGTGACAATGGCGAGCAAGACGGCAACAGACATGGGCAGCACCAGACTGGCGAAGTAGATGACGAAGCCCATCGCCCCACCCGTTATCCAGCCCGCCAGGGGCCAATGCTCCACCACCGTCTTGTAGCACTCCTTCGGCGGCTGGTGCAGTCGCCAGAAGGGCAGTCGTGTGAAGAAGATCAGCGCCGCCCAGATGCGGTCATACCACTTGGTTTGATCAATGCTTGTCTGCATACATATTACCTTTGATAGTGCAAAGGTACAAATAAGCCGGCGAATAACCAAATGTATTTGAGTTTTTTCCTGTCTGAGGCAGTTTGACTGTCATAATTTTCATTTATAACATCAAAATTACCTAAATTAATGACATATGACATAGTTGACAACGTATATAGCTATCGTTCAACAACTTAACAACTATCCAGGATACGACTTAATGACATAAAAACGACATAGAAACGACATACTAATGACATAAAAACAGCATAAATGCTGCGGAATGGATGCTTCTGCGACGAAGTTTGCAGCCACTAAAGTGACAGAAAGGTGGCAGGTAAGCAGAAGAAAGGTGGCAGGAAAGTCTAAAATTCTCTGGAGAATTTTAGACTTTACCCTAACTAAAGTCCAAGTTTACCTAGCTTAAACTCAGAGTTTACTTAGCCCAAACTCTGAGCACACCTAGACCTCACTTCACAAACAGTCTATCATCAGCATGTCGCTAGTATGTCATTAGTATGTCGTTTCTATGTCGTTTTTATGTCATTAAACAACATCCTTACAAACAGTTAAACCATTGATATATAACAACATAGCAAACAAACTATGTCATATGTCATTAAGTTTGAGCATTTTCACAAAATAATTTTGAAATTCTGCGATTGACTCCATAAAATCCGAGAATCGAGCCTAAATCATTTTAGGTTCTCTCGCGTACATTATTACTGCTGAATGAAAGTTTTATTCAGAAACTATTGTCAGTTTCAAAAGTATTTCGTATCTTTGCGGAATGAAATGAATAACAGCTTTGTGTGCAAGGACGATTCTAAAATATGACAAAGAAACAATTGATACAACTGTTTGAAGACAGGAAGGTTCGCACGGTATGGGATGATGAGCTGCAAAAGTGGTTCTTCTCCATCGTTGATGTGTGTCACGTACTGACTGATAGTAAAGATTATCAGACTGCACGTAAGTATTGGAACAAGCTGAAACAAAGGCTGAAAGATGAAGGAAATGAAACGGTGACAAATTGTCACCAGTTGAAAATGAAGGCAGAGGACGGCAAGATGCGCCTCACCGATGCCGCTGATTTTGAACAGCTTTTCCGTCTTATCCAGTCCATCCCCTCGCCCAAGGCTGAGCCTTTCAAGCAATGGATGGCTGGTGTGGCCTCGAAGCGAGTTGAACAGATGCAGGATCCTGAACTCAATTTTGAACAAGCATACGAAGACTATCGGAGGCTGGGGTATTCTGACCGTTGGATCAACCAACGCCTCAAAAGTATTGAGGTTCGTAAGGAACTGACTGACGAATGGGACAGGGCTGGTGTGAAAGAAGGACAGCAATATGCCTCACTTACAGACATCATTACTAAGGGCTGGAGTGGTAAGACCACCAAGCAATACAAGCAGTATAAGGGTCTGAAAAAGGAAAGCCTGCGTGACAATATGACCAACATCGAGTTGGCCCTGAACACTTTGGCTGAAGCTTCAGCTACGGAAATCAGCAAAGCCCGTAATCCCAAAGGTTTCAAGCAGAGTGCAGAAGTGGCCAGGAAAGGCGGAGAGATAGCTGGTGATGCAAGAAAGAAATTGGAATTTCAGATAGGCCATTCTGTCGTCTCAAGTGAAAAGGCTTCAGACTATCTACCACCAGCAGACAGGTGGGAGGAATTACCAGAGGATACTGATGTAAAATAAAAGAACCATCCCCTGTAACATGAGCATGTAACACATTATTATTATATGGATCCATATATACTAACAAAGAAAGACGAATATCGGTCTGTTCTGTTTATTACAGTTCCTTTACTGATAGCATTAACTATCTGCTTAATATATTTGATCTATAAGAATTGTGATATTAAGGCTATATTGGGTTGTGTGTTTTTGTCTTTATTTCTTATATATAGCATCATTGATTATGTTTCTTTTGTCCGAAAGAACAAGAACTATGCAACTTTAATTATAAATGAAAATGGTATAATGATTAATAAAGGAAATATTAATCGTACGATTAGATGGGATGAAATCAGAAGAGTTACTTTGGGCTTAGGTAAGTCAAGATTGGAAGGATTAGTAATGTCCATTTCAACAATGAGCAGAGAGACCATTAAATTTTCTTTTTTTCAGTATAGTATTGGGCTTCATCCTAAAAGGATAGTAAACGCCATTATGTTTTATTCAGATAATCCAAATATTGTAGAATTAAAAGGGATTTATGGTTGGATGAAAGGGCAAACAAACAAATAACGAATGATATGAAGATAATGAAAAAATCAATCCCCACCGTTATGGCACTCTTGATGGCCATCACATTGCAAGCGCAAAAGCGCGTGAACAACCGATTGTATAACCCCGACCCAGCCCCTGTGGTATCGGGTGACCGCCTCTATGTGTTCACCGGTCACGACCTAGACACGGCGACCTACTTCCGTATGCCCGACTGGCAAGTGTTTTCCACCACCGACATGGAGCACTGGACAGACCACGGCATCGTATTGACCACCGCCCACTTCAAGTGGGCCAAGCAGGGCGACAATGCCTGGGCCTCGCAGGCCATCGAGCGCAACGGTAAGTGGTATTGGTATGTGGCCGCAGAGGACACCACCAAACACATTCACGGCATCGGCGTAGCCGTAGCAGACCGTCCTGAGGGCCCGTGGAAGGATCCCATCGGGAAGCCGCTCATCCCTGGCAACTGGGGTTTCATCGACCCCACGGTGTTCATCGACGATGACGGACAGGCATATCTCTTCTGGGGCAACAATGGCTGCTGGTATGCCAAGCTGAACGAAGACATGATCAGCATTGATAAAAGCTTTGCCGACAACGGAATCTGCGATATGCGTGCCATGCTAGACGACGAGGCTCAGTTCGGTCCCAAATGCATGAAAATGGACTACCAGCTCCACAAGCGGGTGATGAAGACGGGCTTTGAGGAAGCCCCGTGGATCTATAAGATTGGCGACACCTACTTCCTGGAATATGCCGCTGGCGGCGTGCCTGAACACTGGGCTTACTCCACATCGAAGAGCATCCACGGCCCCTGGCACTACGAAGGCCGCATCACCGACGAGTCGCCAGGCTCGTTTACCATCCACGGCGGCACCATCGACTTCAAGGGCAAGTCATACCTCTTCTATCACGACGGCATCCCCTCTGGTGGCAACGGTTTCCGTCGCACCACCGCCTTCCGTGAGTTTCAGCGCATGAAGGACGGCCGCATCCCCAAGATCGACATCCAGGAGAAATAGGCTCAGCGTGAAGCCGGCTTGACGATTCGTTTGGCCGTGCCGATGGCACCTGCAGGACAGACGAGCCGGCAGAGATGACAGCCAACACACTTCGTGCCCACCAGCCGTGGCCGTCGGGTCTCACGATCGAAGACAATCGCCTGATGGCCACCGTCGCTGCACGACACCTCACAGCGTCCGCAACCGATACACAGTTCCCTGTCGAACTTCGGGTAGATGATGGTGTCGCGATCCAGATGATCGGGCTTCAGGAACTTTGGCAGCTGCTCTCCTACCAATGCAGCCAGTTCGTTGATGCCTCGCTTGGCCATATAGCGCTGCAGGCCCAGGATAAGGTCGTCGATGATGCGATAGCCGTACTGCATGACGGCGGTACACACCTGCACGTTGCTACAACCCAACTGGATGAACTCCAGAGCGTCGCGCCACGTCTCAATGCCGCCGATACCGCTCAGTTCAAACATTGAAGATTGCTCGCGCAGCTGAGCCAGTTCGAGGATATGCCGCAGGGCGATGGGGCGCACGGCCCGACCAGAGTAGCCCGATATCGTGCGCTGTCCGGCCACCTCGGCATCGGCGTCCATCGTCACACTCTTGATGGTGTTGATGGCAGAAATGGCATCGGCACCAACCTCCAGACAGGCGGCGGCAGGCTCCGCAATATGGGTGATGTTGGGTGTCATCTTCGGGATGACAGGTATCTTCACGCTCTTCTTCACACAGGCGGTATAGGTCTTAACCAGCTCTGGACTCTGTCCCACGTCGCTGCCCATACCCTCGTGCTTCATCTGCGGACACGAGAAGTTCAGCTCCACAGCGTCGCAGCCTGCCTCCTCAGCCATCTTCGCCAGCTTGACCCACTCTACCTCGGTCTGTCCCATGATCGAGGCGATGACCACCTTCTTGGGATAGTCCTGCTTCAGTCGGCGCAGGATATCGAAGTCCATCTCCACAGGGTTCTCGCTCAGCTGTTCCATGTTGCGGAAACCATAGAAGTCGCCGTGGGTGGCATTGTTGTGCATGGCATCGAATCGAGGCGACACCTCCTTGATCTCCTGCAGGCAGATGGTCTTGTAATAGACGCCTGCCCAACCGGCATCGAAGGCCCGCGCCACCATCTCGTAGTTGGTACACACGGCCGACGAGGCGAGGAAGAAGGGATTCTCGCACTCGATGCCGCAGAACGTGATGCCGAGCGAGGGGTAACAACTGTCGTCCACATCGTCTGGATGTATGCTGCGCACCACCTCCTTGATACGGATAGGCCAGTTGTAGTGGATACAAGCCTGCTCAGCGCGCTCCAGGTCGCCGTCGCTACAGTCTTTCACCCAGCGCAGGGCAGGCTTGTGGTTGTCGAATCTGATGGCACGGATGGCTCGTGCCGTATCGCCCGTCTTACAGGCCTTGGTACAGGGTGCGTCCTGACACAGCAGACATCGGCTGGCCTCCTCATAGATATTCACCTTTCTGATCTTCACTCCTTTCAACTTGATCCGGTTATGATCGAGTGACTCGATGATAGCCAGACTCTCTATGTGCTTCACCCCTGCCTCGGTGAGCACCTGACGTCCACCCTGGAACTCCTTCTCGATGATGAATCCCATGCCCACGAGTTCGGCGCCCGCCTGTCGGCACAGGTCTATAATTCCCATGCCGGCATTGCCGAAGGCCAGGAAGTCGTCAATGAAGAGCACCCGATCGCTGGGCGAGAGATACTCGCGGCTGATAATCAGCGTATAGTCGTTCTGCTTGGTAAACGATCTCACCGTCGTAGCCAGGCAATCGGCCATCGTCGACGGCTTTTTCTTCTTGGCGAACACCACGGGCAGCTCCATCATATAGCCCAGCATCACTGCTGGCGCGATGCCCGACGCCTCTACGGTCAGGATCTTCGTGGGCCGTGCCTCAGCAAAGCGGTTCATCATCTCCACCGCCACCTGTTTCATCAGGTAGGGGTCCATCTGGTGGTTAATGAATCTGTCTACCTTCAGGATGCCCCCGTCCAGGCATCGTCCGTCCTGAAGAATGCGATTAATCAACGGCTTCATAGCCTCATAACTCTTATTCATGATTGTGTTGTTTAATGTAATACCGATGCAAAGATACACATTTATGATCATATAACGTGCAACTTCTGCGTTTATTAGCACAGAAAATGTTCTACAGAAGGCCTCTATGGCGTTAATAAATCATAAATTCGGACAGTCTCATGCAGTCTTTCCCCTTTGCGACACCCGATATAAGTAAAAAGAATTAAATTTGCAACATAGTTTAAGAATCAAGACAAGAGAATTATGAAAAAAGTCATTATTATCATGCTGGCTCTCGCCATGACTGCAGGAGTTTCAGCTCAACAGAAGGGAGATGCTCAGTCCGCCATCAACAACATCATGACGCGCACCAGCATCCGACAGTACACCGATGAGCCAGTCTCAAAGGCTGACATCGAGACGATGCTACGTGCCGGTATGGCTGCACCTACAGCCGTCAACCGCCAGCCCTGGCACTTCGTGGTCATCAACAGCAAGGTGAAACTTGCCGAACTCGCAGGCGACAACCCTCGTGGTGGTATGCTGAAGAAGGCTCCGTTGGCCATCATCGTATGCGGAAATATGGACAAGGCGCTGCCAGGACAGGGACGCGGATTCTGGGTTCAGGACTGCTCGGCTGCTACAGAGAATATCCTGCTTGCTGCCAACGCCATCGGTCTTGGTGCCGTCTGGACGGGTCTCTATCCTGACGAGAACCGTGCCGGAGCTGTTGCCAAAGTGCTGAAACTGCCTGAGACTTACATTCCTCTTTGCACTATCGTTATCGGTCATCCCGCAGAAAAGCCCGCACCAAAGGACAAGTGGAAGCCTGAAAACGTATCTTATAACGAATTTGGCGGTCAATCAGAATAATTTTCAACCTAAGTCATATGAAGGGTTTATGAAAGTAAAGATTCAAACAATAGTAAAAATGCGAGATTATGAGCGAAGAAACACAGAGAATCAATCTCGATGACTACATCCAGACCGGCGAGGGCGGGACAGCTCTTACCTATACTAAAAAGGACGGTTTCTCGCTGGCTAAACTTTATAAACCCGGTTTCGAGGCCGACAGGGCCAAGGACGAGTTCCTGACCGCCCGTACAGTGTTCCAGTTGGGCATCCCGTCGCCAAAGCCCTACCGAATGATTACCGATGGCGAAAGGAGCGGAGCCGAGTACGAACTGATAAAGAACAAGCGCTCGTACACACGCATCATCTCGCAAGAGCCGGAGCGACTGGAGAAAATATCACTTAAGTTTGCACGCATGGCTAAAGAACTGCACGCCAAGGAGGCCGACACCACACGGCTTTGCTCCTACAAGCAGAGAATCGAGCGTTTCTATCGTGAGAAGGACCGAGTGTCTGAGGATTACAAGCAACGTGCCCTGGAGTTCCTGGATACCGTGCCCGACACGCCCCGCTGCGTTCATGGCGACCTGCACATAGGCAACATCATCACCGACGGCGAGCGCGCCCTCTGGATTGACCTGGGCGAATTTGCTTACGGTGTCCCCGAGTGGGATCTGGCGCTGCTATGGACCATGTGCCACAACATGCCTGACGATCGGGTCCAGCACATATTCCATATCACACACGAGCAGATGATGGCCCACTGGGACATCTTCTTCCCAGACTATCTCGGCACATCCGACCCGCAGGCCATCGACGAGGCCACCAAGCGCCTACTGCCATACTATGCAGCCAAAGTACCCTACATGTTCGATATGGTCTTCAACGCTCCCATGCCAGACGCAGCCTTGCAGAAAATCGTGAAACTATTCTAGCAGACATAAAATCCCCGCAAGTGCCGTGAGCCTGAGGGTTTGGAAAGAACGAACAGTGCATGATGATGACAAACGAGCAGAGATTTATTTAACTAATAAAGAATTGGATGCTCTTTATGAGATGGAATCAGAGGGTAAAGAAGAACAGATTCGTGACCTTTTCCTAATAGGTGTGTTTTGCGCCCAAAGAATATCCGATTTCTCCAGACTAACCAAAAAGAACTTCAAAGTAACATCTAACGGTACTCCTGTCATCAGCATTTCTCAGAAGAAGACTGGTACATATGTAGAAGTACCATATTTAGATGAAAGAGTAGATGAGATTGGTGAAAAATACAACTACATGTTCCCGTCGATTCCAAAGCGTGACATGAATAGATATCTCAAAGATATACTGAAAAAACTTGGTCAGACAAAGCCTTCATTGATGGAACTGTATCCGACAGCATTATCATGTGCTGAATTAAGAAAGGAAAAGCTCTACCAGGAAATGAACAGAAAAGTAGCGAAGGGTAAGGAAATCGGTGCCGAAAATAACAAGTACTATAAGAAAATGAAGGCTTATGCTGAAGAGCATAATGGTTCTCCTCTTTATATGAGAGATGAAGAAGAAAATGTGCTGATGTTCAAATACGAGTTGATTGTTAGTCACACTGCTCGACGTTCTGCACTGACAAACCTCTATAAAACTGGTGTGTTTGACAACCGCGAGATGATGGCCATCAGTGGTCATAAATCAGAGCGGGTGTTTGAGAAATACATCAAAGTCGGGGTTAGCGAACAGGCTGACCGTATCTATAAGAAAATGAAAGTCTTGAATGGTGGAAAGGAGAAAAAAGTAGGTTGACAAATTGAAAATTGCTAAGCGCAATTCAACTTTCAACCTATGTTGATGGCTACGGGAAATGTTAAATTAGTCACTTTTTCCTAATCTAATTCACGAAAACGGAGAAAAAAAAGTAATTTTGCAAACGCAATGGCTTACTGGCCAAATATATAATAAGGTAATGACAGAAAAAGAGCTTGTTCAATTGTGTAAACTTGGTGAGACTACCACTACTCAGTATAAGTTGGAGTTTACCACCCAGAAACAAATAGCCGAGGAATTGGTGGCTTTTGCCAATACCCGTGGCGGCATAATCATCTTTGGCGCAGAAGATAAAACTGGCAAGATGGTTGGACTGACCTATGAGCAAGTACAATATACGACCCGAGAATTGGGTAATACCGCTAACGAGCAAGTCCGCCCCATTATATATCTTGAAACGGAAGTCGTGATTCACGAAGAAAAAGCCTTTCTTCTGGCATACGTAAAGAATGGTGAATACAAGCCATACAAAGATTTATCAGGTAACATCTGGGTAAAGCAAGGAGCCGACAAGCGCAGGGTTACTGAAAACTCTGAGATTCGCAGACTGTTGCAGAGTTCTCACCAATATCAGGTAGATGAAGACGGTGTAGATGGAACCTCTGAGAATGATATTGATACCAAGGCACTCGATGAGTACTTCAAGAGCGTATTCAACAAACGTCCCGATGAATTTAAGATTCCAGTAAGTGCTGTCCTTAAAAATGCACATATCACTGATGACCTGGGCCGATTGACTATTGCCGGACTGATGTTCTTCTCTAAAGAACCACAGTTGTATAGGCCACAATTCTGTATCAAGGCAGTTTGGTTTGTTGGCGATCATATTGGTGGTACGCAATATCATGATAGTCGTGATATTACGGGTACTATTCCAGAAATGTATGAGGATGCTATTCGTTGGCTGAAGTCATGTCTCAATCGCTCTCAGAACGGGCAGTCATTTAACAGCGAGGGAATATTGGAAATTCCTGAGATAGTCCTTGAAGAGCTCGTTCAAAACGCTTTGGTACACCTGGATCTTCTGAAACCAGCAGCTATCAGATTGTTAGTATTTGATAACCGCATAGAGATTGTTAATCCTGGTTGCCTGCCAGATGGGCAGACAATCGAGGAAATCTTGATGGGTAACTCAGACCCAAGGAATCCTCAGTTAGCCCAATTTGGTTCCAAGACGATGCCATACAGAGGACTTGGTTCTGGCATTCCTCGTGTGATGTCAGAAGATTGTGACGTGGAGTTAATTGATCGTCCCGATGGCAATCAATTCATTGCCCGTATTTGGCGAACTACCCAAAAGGACGAACTTACTACCCAAAAGGCTACTGAAGAGCTGATTTCTGCTCCCCAAAAGGAAGAAATCGCTACCCAAAAGAGCAAAAACACTACCCAAAAGCCTCTAACGACTACCCAAAAGTCAATCCTCGGCTACCTGAAAGAGCATCCTAAGGCAACGAGGCAAGAAGTGGCAGAAGCTATTGGAAATATAACCGAAGATGGTATTAAATACAATATCGGCAGACTGCAACAATATGGATGCTTAAAACGTGAAAAAGGCCGCAAGAACGGCTCTTGGATTGTAATTGAGGATAACAAATAATGGAAATTAAGACACCGTGTACTGACGATGCCGTTATTGTCTTAGATAATTTTAGACTGGGCATCATTTAGAGGAGTGGTGGCCCAAGGCTTTCAGCTTGAATCTCGCACTTGACTCTTACGCCGATTTTAGTGTCACTTTTCTGCGCCGATTTTTGCGCCGATTTTTGCGCCGATTTTGCAAATTTGCGCCGATTTTGCGCCGATTTTCGACCCTAAAAGTTGGTCTCATACCAATAAGTTGGACCTCGTTTTCCTTAAACTAAAAAACCGGAAACCCCTTTATTTACTGGGAATTTCCGATTTTTCTAGGTTGGGTGCCCGGACGGACTCGAACCGTCGACATTCAGAACCACAATCTGACGCTCTAACCAACTGAACTACGGGCACCATGAAAGGAAAAAATGCATCACCTTTTCGGTTTTGCGGGTGCAAAGGTAGCTATTTTCTCCCGAACCACCAAACATTTAAGCGATTTTTTGCAAAAAAGTTTGTTGGGGGAGCGTTTTGGGGCTATCAACGCCCCCAAAAAACGTCCTATTTTGAATCTCAAGGATGTAGCCGCGCTCACAGCATTTCTGACGGCCATCTCAACCACGAGTTGCATGGGCCAGGGACCATTTTAAAAGTCGCGCAAAAATCCCCCGCCTTCTCATCACGAGAAAGCGGGGGTCTTCAATCATAAATTTTTAACTTATAACCATTGACGCGCCCTTCTCAGAAAGGGAGAGAGGCGTTTATTGTGCTGGCTGGGCAGGTGCTGCGGGAGCCTCTGCTGCAGGGGCTGCGGGAGCCTCGGGCTGCTGGCTGGCACCGAAACCAGGCAGGTTGTTCGGATTCGTGGCGGGAGCCTCATAATTCTCCATCACCGAACCAGTGCTGGAAGCACCGGGAGCGACGTAGGCGCAGGCAACGCTGAGCACGACCATGGCGAGAGCGAGGCCCCAGGTGGTCTTCTCGATGAAATCGGTGGTCTTGCGGACACCGCCAATCTGATTGTAAGTGGAGAACTGGCTGGCCAAACCGCCGCCCTTGGACTCCTGAATGAGCACGATGCCAATCATAAGCAGTGCTGCAATGACGATTAAAACTACAAATAATGTGTACATTTTTTTGACTATTTATTTTTGACTATTATTTATGATCACTTTCTCTAAGAAGCGTATTTGGTCTGCAAAGTAAGCATTTTTTTTCGGAACTTGCAAACTTAATCGCTTAATTATTTCCAATGCCTTCGAATATCTGCCTTGTTTGATGTAAATTTGGGCCAATGTCTCGGTAAAGTACTCATCTTCGACCCCTTCTTCGGGTTCTTCGGGCTCCTGACGGGGCTCGTCGGCAGGCAGGGGCACATCGCTGAGCGTGAACCGCCCTTTGTCAGCATTTATGAATGTATCGATCAGCTGCTGTCCGCGCATCTCGGGCACGGCTTCGGGCTCGTCGGGCTCGGCGCCCTCGGTATCGAGCAGATAGGCCACATAGTCGATGGCGGCATCAGCAGGCGTCGGGCGGCGCTTGCGCGGCTTCGGCTCTTCCTGGGGGATGGAGTCGAGGAACGTATCGATGAGCGAGAGGGTGCGCGAGGGACTGGTCTGACCAGGCTGACTAGCAGGACTCGTCTGACTGGGCTTGCGCAGCTGGTAGTGGGCGGCCTCGACCATGTTGAACAGCACGCGGCGGTCGCTGATGTAGACGGCGGCTCGGCGCAGCTCTTCATCGAACGTCGGGTCGTGGAGCAGGTAGAGGTTTTGGAGCATCAGCAGGCGCATGGTCTGGTGATAGGGGTATAGCGCCACCTGCGACCGCAACTCGTAAAGCGTGTCGCGGTCCATCAACTCTGGGTGGTGTATCAGCTCTATCATCTCCATTTTACCATTTTATCTTTTTACCTTTTTACTTTTTTACCTTTTTACCAGTTTGCCACGGCGGCGTTGAAGATCTGCTCGCAGATGTTATCGATCATCTCCTGCACCAGCCCGTCTTGCACGCTATTGAGCGATTGGGTCGACTCGTAGCTGGCGGTGGCGGTGAACTCCTGTTCGAAGTCGTCGCTATGCTTGGCGTTGTTGGTGAACCGCGCCTTGACGGTCATCGACAGCTCGACCATCGCCGAGTGGCCCTCGCTGGAGACACCCTTGTTGCGCTGCTCGTAGCGCGTAATCTCGCCCTCGAGCTTCAGGTCGCCGTTGCGCTTGACAAGCTGCAGGCGCGTGTGGTCGGTAAACTGGCTGCGGAGGGTATTGTTGAACATCGGCCCCATGGGTGCCCACACGTAGGCGGAGCGGACGGGGAACTCGCTGAACTGGATGGTCTTCGTCTTGGTGTAGTCGATGCTGGCGCCGTTGAACTTGTAGCTCACGGAGCAGGCGCTGACGATGGCAACGAGCATCACCACCAGAGCCGCATAAACGTATTTATTCCAGGCCATACTGCTTCAGTCGTCTGTATAGTGTGCGGTCGCTGATGCCAAGTTCCTGGGCGGCTTTGCGACGGTTGCCGTGGTTGCGCTCCAGGGCTTTCTCCAGCATCTGGCGGCCTACGGTGCTAAGGTTCAGGTTCTCGGGTTCGTGCTCGGGCTCTACATACTCCTCAGCCATCGCGTCCTCGAGCACGGGGTGCTGCGTGGTGATGGGAGTGATGGGCGTGATGGGCGCGAGCTGGGTAGTCGGCGCCGGCATCGGCTGACTGGCCACGGCAGCGCCCTGGGCATCGTCGAGCCGTTTCTTCAGCTGACTCATCTCGTGGCGCATCTCGTTCACGTTGCCCCGCAATTCGAAGAGGATCTTGTAGAGTATCTCGCGCTCGTTCTCAAACGAGTGGTCGCCGCCATCCTTGTGGATGGGCGCCAGCTGCGTGGTCTCATAGTCTTCGGGGATGAACGTGCGGAGCATCTCGGCGGTGATGGTGCGCTCGGGACTGAGTACGGAGATCTGCCGCGTGATGTTCTTCAGCTGTCGGATGTTGCCTGGCCACTTGTAGCGCATCAACACCTGCTTGGCCTCGTCGGTGAGCACCACCTTGTCCATGCGGTACTGCTCGGCCATCTGCATCGCGAAGAGCCGGAAGAGCAGCACGATATCCTCGCCGCGCTCGCGCAACGGCGGCATCTGCATGGGCACCTCGTTCAAACGATAATAGAGGTCTTCGCGGAAACGGCCCTCGCTAATGGCTTTCTGGATATTCACGTTCGTGGCGGCCACGATGCGCACATCGGTCTTCCTCACCTCCGTGGCGCCCACGGGGATATACTCGCCATTCTCCAGCACGCGAAGCAGTCGGGCCTGCGTGGCCAGCGGCAGCTCGCCCACCTCGTCGAGGAAGAGCGTGCCCTTGTTGGCTGCACCGAAGTAGCCCGGCGAGTCGTTGATGGCACCCGTAAACGAACCCTTCACATGTCCGAAGAGCTCTGAGTCGATCGTCCCCTCGGGAATCGAGCCGCAGTTGATGGCGAAATATTTCTCACGGCGCCGCGGCGAGTTATCGTGGATCACGCGGGGGATGATCTCTTTACCCACACCGCTCTCACCCACGATGAGCACGCTGAGCATGGTAGGCGCCACCTGGAGAGCCACGTTCAGCACATGGTTCAATCCCTCGCAGTTGCCTACGATCTCATACCGTTGTTTGATGGCTTGTAAATCCATTGACTTCATTTTGGCTGACAAAATTACACATTATTTCTCAAACGACTGCAATTTTGGCAGAATTTAACGAAAAAATCATGCTCCTTCCATCGCCTCGAGCTCCGTCTGAGCCGATTTCTTCGGCGGAATGCGCACGGCGAAGCGGGCTTTATCACCGTCCTCACGCTTTTCGTGGTAGAGCTTCGGCAGCGGATGGGCCAGCGGCTCATCGTAGGCCAGGCGGTGGCGATACATATCGATGGCGGTGTAGATGGCGTGGCGCATAGACATCTCGTCGGCCATGCCCTTGCCGGCCATCTCGAACTCGGGGCCGTGGTCGGGCGTGGTGCAGATGGCGTTGATACCGGCCTTCAGCTTCACGCCATAGTCGAGGGCGAGCGTCTTAAAGGGTACCAACCCCTGGTCGTCGAACATCGCCAGCACACCATCGAAGTCGTAGTACATCTTCTGCCCGAAGAAGTCGTCAGCCACATAGGGCCCGAAGGCCTGAATGCCTTGTTTCACAAGTTCTTCGATGGCGGGGGCAATCACATTCTCCTCTTCGTTGCCAGGCTGCGGATTCAGCGCGAGCACGGCCAGACGGGGATTTGAGATGCGGAAGTCACGCTTCAGGCTGTTGAAGAAGATACGGCCCTTGTCGGCAATCTTTTCCTTGGTGATGGCCTGCGGCACATCCTTGATGGCCAGATGGGTGGTGACGAGACCGATACGCACGAATTCAGTCACCATCATCGTCAGCGACTTGTCCTCCTTGCCTGCGTTGTTTCCCGAGAGCATCGGCGCCTGCACGAGCACGTCGTAAAGGCCTTTCTGAAGGTCTTCCTTAGCACGGGCCACAGCTTTGCGCGCTGCGGCATCAGACTCGTCGGTGGGTACACCCAGCTCCACCTTCACCTCTTCATCGAAGGTGTTCAGCAGGTTCAGTCGCCCGTCGCGGGCATCCTCGGCCTTCTCGATGATAGAGAACTGGGTTTCGAGGCTCAGGGCCTTGCGGTGATAGGCCGCCACCTTAGGCGAACCGTAGATAATAGGCGTGCAGAGGTCGAGCATCGCAGTATCCTGGAATGCCTTCAGTATCACTTCATAACCAATTCCGTTCGTATCTCCGTGCGTGATCGCCACGCGAATCTTTTTTTCTTCCATATATTGTTGACTTTTTTACCTTTTCACTTTTTCACCCTTCTTCGCAGTAGAGAGCAGGCCGCAGGCAGCAAAGATATCCTGACCACGGCTGGCACGGATGGTGGTAAACACGCCATGGGCCGTCAGATAGTCGCGAAGGGCCTCCATGCGCTTCTCATCGGAGCCAGGCAGGTCGACACCCGGGATCTCGTGGAAGCGGATCAGGTTTACGCGGCAGTCCAGCCCTTGCAGCAAACTCACGATCTCGCGGCCGTAAAGGGGCGTATCGTTCAGCCCGCCGAAGCAGATGTACTCAAACGAGCAACGGCGCTGGTGTGAGAAATCGTACTGTCGCAGCAGCGCCACCACCTCGGCTATCGGCATTTGTCCCTCGGCAGGCATCAGTCGACGGCGTTGTTCAGCCAGCGGCGAATGCATCGAGATGGCCACGTGGCACTCGCTCTCGTCAAGGAAACGCTTCAGCTTGTTCTTGATGCCCACGCTGCTCACGGTGATGCGCCTCGGACTCCAGGCATAGCCGTAGTCAGCCGTCAGGATCTCTGTGGCGCGGAGCACGGCATCAAGGTTATCCATCGGCTCGCCCTGACCCATAAAGACAATGTTCGTCAGGCGCTCGCGCTCAGGCAGGGCATAGATCTGATTGAGGATGTCGCCAGCCGTGAGGTTGCCCTCAAAACCTTGCTTGCCCGTCTGACAGAACAGGCAGTTCATCTTACAACCCACCTGGCTCGAGACGCAGAGCGTAGCCCGCTCACCATCGGGGATAAAGACGGTCTCAACGAAGCGCTCAGTCCCGTTTGTTGTCATGCTATGACAACATACAGGAAACAGATACTTGATCGTGCCGTCGCTGGAGTGCTGGCTATCGATGGGTGCCATCGCACCCACCACGAAATGCTCCTTCAGCCGCTCACGGTTGGTCTTCGAGATATTCGTCATCTCGTCGATGCTCAACACATGCTGCTGATAGAGCCACTTGAGGATCTGACCCGCCGTAAAAGAGGGCATTCCCAAGTCGCGCACCACCGCTTTCAATTCGTCGTGCGACAGTCCGAGCAGGATTTTTCTTCCGTCATTATTCTCCATTTTCGTCTGCAAAGTTAGTGCAAACCGAGCGAAAAACCAAATTTATTTGGATTTTTCCATGTATTATTTGGTATTCTCGGAAAATATTACGAAATTTGCCCTGCATTTATTCATCTAAAGAATACTCATGAGAGAAAAAATAGATTGTTTCCTGCCCTGCGACGACCTCCGCAGCACAGCCAGAACCGTGATGCAGCTGAGGGGCAGCAAAACCGTACAAAACATCTTCCTGCTGGTATCGGCACCCCTGCCCGCTGACAGCGACGAGGCCCTCAGGAAATGTAAGACGCTGGCCGTTGACGACCTCACCAGCAGCAACACCCTGATGACCATCGCCGAGAACGCCAAGGCCGACTACGTGCTGCTACAGACAAAGCCCGTCAGCCTGGAGTTTGGCGAGGGAGCCATGGAGCGCATCCTGCGCGTAGCCTCGGACAGTGACGCCTCGATGGTGTATGCCGACCACTACGATCTCGTCGGCGGCAAGCGCATCCCCCACCCCGTGATCGACTATCAGACGGGCAGTCTTCGTGACGACTTTGACTTCGGCTCGCTGTTGCTGGTGAAGACGCCTCTGCTCCATACCTTCGCTATGCAGGCCGGTGAGAGCGATTATCACCACGCGGGTCTCTATGCCTTGCGACTCTTCTTAAGCCGCCACGGACAATTGTTCCACATCGACGAGAAACTGTATACCGAAGAAGAGACCGACCTCCGCGCCTCGGGCGTCAAGCAGTTCGACTATGTGAACCCGCGCAATCGCGAGGTGCAGATCGAGATGGAGCATGCCGCTACCGCCCACCTGGAAAAGATCGGGGCGAAGATCGACCCATCGTACTACCGTCGGCCTGACTTTAACGAACAAGAGTTCGATGTCGAGGCCTCAGTCATCATACCCGTCTACAACCGCGAGAAGACCATCTGCGATGCCGTCAGTTCCGCCCTCACCCAGAAGGCGAGCTTCAAATACAATGTCATCGTGGTAGACAACCACTCCACCGACCGCACCACCGAACTGTTGCGTGGCTTCCACGATGAGCGTCTCGTGCACATCATCCCTGAGCGCACCGACCTCGGCATCGGCGGCTGCTGGAACCAGGCTATCAACGACGACCGCTGCGGACGCTTTGCCGTGCAACTCGACTCCGATGACCTCTACTCTTCGCCGAAGACACTGCAACAGATCGTCGACGCCTTCTACAAACAGAATGCAGCCATGGTGATCGGCTCCTACCGCATGTGCGACTTCGAGCTGAATACCCTGCCTCCAGGACTCATCGATCATCAGGAGTGGACAGACGAAAACGGCCCTAACAACGCCCTGCGCATCAATGGTCTGGGTGCCCCGCGTGCATTCTTCACGCCCCTGCTCCGACAGATCGGTTTCCCCAACACCAGCTATGGTGAGGACTACGCCCTGGGACTCGTCTTCTCGCGCCACTACCGCATCGGGCGCATCTTCACAGAGCTCTACTTGTGTCGCCGCTGGGGAGGTAACAGTGACGCGGCCCTCAGCATCGAGCGCGTCAATGCAAACAATCTCTATAAGGATCGCCTGCGTACGCTTGAGATCCTCGCCCGTCAGCAGATGCTTCAAGGTAAGCAAGAGCTGATGAACGACTCGCCACTGCAACGGTTCTTCAACCGTCAACTGGAGAAGTGGGACGAAGCTCGGAACCGCTACCACGAACTGCGTAATGTCAGGACGAGAGAACTGGCTATGGGCGCCTCGTCGATACAGGTACAATGGAATCCAGCCCGCATGGTGTCAACAGGTGCCAGTATCGACAAGAAGGCCATTGCCGAGCGCCCCTGCTTCCTCTGCGAAGCGAACCGTCCGAAGGAGCAGACGAAGAAATCTGTTGACAGCCATTTCGACCTGCTCGTCAACCCCTACCCCATCCTGCCAACACACTTCACCATCCCCAGCGTAAAGCACGAACCACAACGCATCCGCGACATCTATGGCGAGATACATAAACTGCTCGATGAATACCCCGAGCTCATGGTGTTCTACAATGGTCCCAAGTGCGGAGCCTCAGCCCCCGATCATGCCCATCTTCAGGCAGGCACCAGCGGACGGTTGCCCCTGCAGATGTCATGGCAGCGACTCAGCAGGAACCTGACACCATTGATCAGCCTCAACGACGACGAGAGCATCTCTCTTATCGACGAATACCCATGTCCTGCCTTGCTCATCCGCAGCCATACGCCCTACGGCGACGAACAGTTGTTCCTGCGCCTCTACGAAGCCCTGCCGATGCAGGACGACGACGCAGAGCCCATGATGAACATCGTGAGCTGGCGCTGCGACGACGAGTATCTCTCTGTGGTATTCCCACGAGGGAAGCACCGTCCAGACTGCTACTATGCCCAGGGCAACGACCAATATATCATATCGCCCGGAGCCCTCGATATGGCCGGACTCATCATCACGCCACGCCAGGAAGACTTCGAGCGCCTCACCTCCGAGAAAGCCCTCAGCATCCTCAACGAGGTATCGCTGCCGAAAGAGCAGCTGCAACAGGTGATTGAAAAGCTGAGCGCCAACAAGCTCTCAACGCTCAACGCTCAACTCTCAACGAAAAAAGAGCCCACCGTCTCCGTCGGCCTCGTCACGGCCCAGAAGATATCCTTTGAACTCAATCAGGCATACGTTGCTAAGGGTGAGGTCATCACAGGGCCACAGACAGTCGCCTTCTCCGAGGGCGGCATCTTATGGCGAGGCACGCAATACCACGAGCTCACTTTCACACCGCAGGACGAACATGCCACCTTCTCACTCTATGACGTCACCATCGGAGTCGACTTCCACTGGGAGCGACAGCAGACAATGGTTTACGAAGGTGCGCTGCGCATCGTGGTAGAGGCCGACAAGATCGTAGCCATCAACGAGCTGCCTGTGGAACGCTACCTAAGGAGCGTCATCTCCAGCGAAATGTCTGCAACGGCCTCCCTGGAATTTCTCAAGGCTCACGCCGTCATCTCCCGTTCATGGCTCCTGGCACAGATGGAGAAGCGCCGCCGCCTCAACAGCGGACAAGACAGTTTCTTCTCGTTCATCAAGAAAGACGACGAGATCATCCGCTGGCACGACCGCGAAGACCACACGATCTTCGATGTCTGTGCCGACGACCACTGCCAGCGCTATCAGGGTATCGTCAGCGAGAATGGTGTGATGGCTGAGGAAGCCGTCAACCAGACCCGAGGCCAGGTGCTACTCTACAACGGCGACATCTGCGACGCACGCTTCTCAAAGTGTTGCGGTGGAGTGACCGAAGAGTTCCAATATTGTTGGGAAGATACACCCAAACCCTATCTCGTCAGCATCAACGACCCCTATTGCAACACACACGACCTGCATATCCTGTCGCAAGTTCTCAAAGGCTACGACCAAGAGACGTCCGACTTCTACCGTTGGACTGTCGAGTACACACAAGAAGAACTCTCTGAACTTGTCAGCCGCAAGCTGAAAGACGATTTCGGACAGATCACCGATCTCATTCCCTTGGAGCGTGGCAAGAGCGGGCGCATCTGGAAGCTGAAGATCGTGGGCACGAAGAAGACACTCACCATCGGCAAGGAGTTGGAAATCCGACGCGCCCTCAGCGAGACCCATCTGCTCTCCTCCAATTTCGACGTCACTAAGAATAAAAAGGTTTTCATTCTCAACGGACGCGGCTGGGGCCATGGTGTAGGCCTCTGTCAGATAGGTGCCGCCGTCATGGGCGAACAGGGCAAGACCTACGACAAGATCCTCCTCTTCTACTATCGCAACGCCGAAATCCAACGCCTCTACGAATAAATTGTCAACATCGCATTTTCAATCTTCAATGTTCAATCATCAATAATCAATGAGATACAAATCCCCTTGGGCCTGGGTGCCCACACTCTATTTCGCCGAAGGCCTGCCTTACGTGGCCGTGATGACCATCTCGCTCATCATGTACAAACGTCTCGGTCTGTCGAATACCGACATCACACTCTACACCTCGTGGCTCTATCTGCCGTGGGTCATCAAACCCCTGTGGAGTCCGTTCATCGACATCATCAAGACCAAGCGCTGGTGGATAGTCACCATGCAGTTGCTCATTGGTGCCGCCCTCGGAGGCGTCGCCTTCACCATCCCTGCGCCTTATTGGTTGCAAGGCTCACTGGCCTTCTTCTGGCTGATGGCTTTTGCCAGTGCCACCCACGATATTGCCGCCGATGGTTTCTACATGCTTGGACTGCGCCAGCACCAACAGGCCTACTTCGTGGGCATCCGCAGCACATTCTATCGCATAGCCACCATCGTCGGACAGGGTCTGCTTGTCATGCTCGCGGGCAATCTCGAGGTTATCACCCGCAACGTCAAATACTCGTGGAGCCTGATGTTCTACGGCATGGCCGGCCTCTTCATTGCCTTCTGGCTCTGGCACCATTACATTCTACCGCGCCCCTCGGAGGACACACAGCGTCTGTCGCAGTCCTCTCCCTCCATCATGCAGGAGTTCTGGCACACGCTGAAGACATTCTTTCAGAAGCCTCAGGTGTGGGCGGGCATCTGCTTCATGCTCTTCTACCGCATGCCTGAAGGCCTGTTGGCCAAGATCAGCGCCCTCTTCCTCATCGACGCGACTGCCAAGGGAGGACTCGGACTCTCCCCTGCCGAATATGGCCTTGTACAGGGCACCGTAGGCGTCATTGGACTCACCCTCGGCGGCATCCTCGGCGGCATCTGCGCTAGTCGCGACGGACTGAAGCATTGGCTTTGGCCCATGGTCATGGCCATCACCCTGCCCGACCTCGTCTACGTCTACCTCTCCTACGTCCTGCCTGAGAGTCTCTTCATAGTCAACATCTGTGTCTTCATCGAGCAGTTCGGCTACGGCTTCGGATTCTCAGCCTACATGCTATACCTTATATATTATAGTCAGGGCGAGCACAAGACAGCCCACTATGCCCTCTGCACCGCCTTCATGGCTTTGTCGATGATGATACCCGGTCTCTTCGCAGGTGCCCTGCAGGAGAGTGTCGGCTACCCCACGTTCTTCCTCATCGTCATGGGAGCCTGCACACTGACCTACATCGTTTCCGCCACGCTGAAGATCGACCCTGAATTCGGAAAGAAAAAACAGGAATAGGGAAATCCCTACCCCCGAATAGGACAAATCTCTTGCGCCATCAGGCAATTATCCCTACCTTTGCATCGAGAAAAGATTAAAAACGATGTCTAACCATTTAAAGTTATAGGAGATACGATTATGAAGAAGTATTATTTTTACCTCATGATGATGCTGTTCGCAGGTTTCACGATGACCAGCTGCGAAACAGACGAAGAGATTGCCAGAAAACTCACTGGCGTCGATTGGGAGGGAAACCTCGACACCTACTATATGAACCGCTGGGGTGAATCATTCCGCGATGGAGAGTATCGTACCGTCTGGCGCTTCGAGGGCAATTATTACGACAGCCATGGCAATGCCACACGCGGTTGGGGTGAGGAGTGCGACTACGACTATCACGACCGTCGCAATACGGCCTACAGTACCTTCACATGGAGAGTAAGCGGTGGCGACATCATCATCAACTATGACGATCCCACATGGAACCCTGTGCGCATCGACTATTACGACTACAGCCTTACTTACAGCCACTTCCACGGCACAATGTACGACTGGGAGAACCGCGCTTACGACTTCAACCTCTATGCCAACTCTTCTTGGCGTTGGGATGACTACCATTACAGCGACTATGACTACTGGGACTGGGATTACTATTACAGCCGTACCCGCGGAGCCGATGGAACACCCGACAGTACCGATGTCTACGTCAGCGAAAACGGCAAGAGCTTCGCCACCGGCAAGTTCGCCAAAGCCCTCAAAGAGATGGCCGCAGAAAAGAAGTAACAAACATCCACATATTAACAAAGAAAGGCTTCCGAAATCGGGAGCCTTTTCTACATGCTATATACCTGCGCCATCTTGGAATCCAGCATCGATGGCCTTCGACTGGAGGATGCGCGAATAAGGCGGTACAGAGTGCGTGAGCCAAATGTTACCTCCAATGGTGGAGTGATGGCCGATAGTGATACGACCAAGGATGGAGGCGTTGGAGTAGACAGTGACATTGTCCTCGATAATCGGGTGACGGGGGATATTGAGCATGTTTCCCTGTTCGTCGTACTTGAAACTCTTGGCACCGAGGGTAACACCTTGATAGAGGGTGACATGATTGCCGATGATGGAGGTCTCGCCAATGACAACGCCCGTGCCGTGATCGATGGCGAAGTACTCGCCGATCTGCGCACCTGGATGGATATCGATGCCCGTCTTGGAGTGAGCCAGCTCTGTGATGATGCGCGGAATGACAGGTACCTTCAGCTCATGCAGGCGATGAGCGATGCGATAGTGGGTCATGGTGTTCATGACGGGATAGCAGAAGATAACCTCTCCGTAGTTCGTAGCAGCCGGGTCGGCATCAAACATAGCCTCAACATCGGTATAAAGCAGGCGTTTGATCTCAGGCAGCGTATCGACGAATTGCATGGCCAGGCGCTCGGCTTCGGCATAGACCTGAGCCTTGGTGTGGATCTCCTTGCAATCCTCGCAAAACTGGAGTCCGTGGGCGATCTGCTTCGTGAGCAGCGTCATCAGTTCTTCCATATGCACGCCAATATAATACGAGCGGATAGCCTCGTCGGGCTGTCGCTTGTTGAAGTAGTCGGGGAAGATTATACTCTTCACCAGCGTCACAATCTGCTTCACCTGTTCCACAGAGGGGAGCGGGGCCTCGATGGCGGGCATCATGCTCGCCTCTTTCTCACCGATTTTCGACAGCAACGCCACATTACGGCGCAGTACGTCGTTTGTATCCTTCTTGTCCATATCGGCTGCAAAGTTAGTGCAAATCGAGCGAATTGCAAAATAAATCGCGATTTATTTTCAACATTAGAAATTTATATGGATATTATCGCCCCAGGTGTCGTTGATAGTGACGGTTATGAACACAGAGGCTGAATTTTCACTGCCATCAAACAGATTGCCACGACAGATGGTAATGCTGTTGCGTTTTACGGGTACCTCGTCGATGCTGCATCCTCCAAGACCACGGATTTGGTCATCGTAGGCCATCATGGAGATATCAATCATGTCGTCTTCATCGCGTGGTATCATATAGAACTCATACTGGCTGTCGTCGCTGTTAGCACTCACATTCACCGACTGGGAAGCGGTAGTGCTGCCATAACCTGTCAGTCCGTTGAATGTGCCCTTGCTGCCTTTATACCTGAAGACGATATGGTCCAGGTCTGCAGGAGGGGTGACCGTCGGGATAAACCTTAGCATCGAGACGATGCGACGCAGCTCAAGGTCCAGATAGATTTTCTCGTCCTCTACCAGAATCTCCTCACAGCACCAGAAGGTGTCACCCAAATCATTACCCGATATCGTCACCTTCTCGTTGGCATAGAAACTGGGATTCTTCGACCCGCTATGAGCCACTACCACCAGATAGTAATGGCCTTTGTCGAGCTGGAAGGACGCCGTACCGAAGTCTGCATCGTCGATCTTCTGGTTGACATAATCGACCCTTTCTCCCTCGTCATCATAGATATGGAAGTTCAGCTTGGTGCAGCTGCCCTCCACCGACGCCCTCGTGGTCACAGGGAAAGGAACCTGCTCGATACTGCCGACACGCAGCACGACATTCGCCTGCGAGACTTCGTCAGACTCACCGACATTCATTTTCTCACACGACACCCCCGTCAGGAGCATCACACCTACACACACTAATGCCTTCATCAGGCAAGATTGATTGCTTCTCATATTAAACGAATTAAAGTTAACACCCTCCCCTCGTGGGCGGGCTTTTCTAACTTGCAAAGTTAGCGGAATTTTGTCAGACAGTCGTCAAAGACAACTATCTTTTAAGATTTATTAAACCTATTTGCCTTGTTGTTGCTTCATGGCCTGTCGCACTTCGCGCTTTTTGCGAAGTACGGCCAGTCGCTCACGGGCATGACGCTGTGAGTTTCGCAGTTCGAGACTGTAAACGATGCAGGCCAGAAAAAGATAGAACACCACATGTGCCCAGAGGCAACGCACTTCCATAACTACATCGCCAAGGGTGCCCCCCATCGAATTTAAACGGGTATAGGCCCGGATGCCAAAGGTGCTGGGGAACAGCCAGGAGACACCCTGCCAAAAGCCCGGGATGGCCGACTGCGGCCACGAGATACCACTCATGAAAAGTAATGGCAAGGAGAGGAACACCGCCAGCAGAATGACGTTCTCACGGTAGCGGACCAGACATGATACGGCGAGTCCAAAGAACACACAAGCCAGAAGGTATGGAATCATCATCGCCAGCAAATCCTGCCATGCAGCAAGCTGCGGAAAATGGAATAGCCTTGGGATGACGATGGTGAGGAACGTACCCATGACGGCATAGACCATCAGATAACACAGTGCTTTGCCACTGACGATACGCGCAACGGAAGAATAGCACTTATTGATGGGCACAATATCACTATAACGGTTTCGCTCGCGTGCCGTTCCTGCAGCCAAACCAATACCCAACACCAGCGTCTGCTGGATAATCAGGATGAGCACTGCCGGCAATATCGAGGAGCCATAGCCGCCCTGGGGATTGAAGACCGCCACATCCTCCACCTCCAAAGGACTGGTGGTGACCAGGTCTTCACGGGCGGTATAGTTGCCTGACAGTTTCTTCTGTATCTCTGCACCCATCTCCTGCGAGACAGCCATCGCCGTCTGATAAATGGCCTTGTAGGTGAGCATCAGCGCCATGTCGCAGTAGACACTGACAGTACCCTGCTCCATACGGTTCAGATGGGTGGCAAAGTCGGAAGGGATATAATAGATGCCTTTCACCACCTGACGACTGACGAGCGACTGGGCATCATCGAGGTCGACGGCATAGTAGGCAACATGGACATCGGGCGAGGCATCGCACATGCGGATGAACTGGCGCGACTGATGGGAGTGCGACAGGTCGACCACGGCGACAGGAACTTCGCGGACTACCTCATTGTTATATATCCACGAATAGAGTATCGGATACAGCAATGGCACGACCAGACAGAAAAGCAACACGCCCTCGTCGTGAAGCACCTGCTTCATCTCAAAACGCCACACGTAGGCGGCATCCTGCAACCAGTTGTATATCTTATGGAATATAGACATAGGTGAGCATTGCGTTTTTAATCTTATGGATGACGAACCAAGGCATCAGGGTGAAGGCCACAAGCGCCACGAAATGGAACCAGGCATCAAGCAACGGGAAACCGTTGAAGACGGTGATCTGATAGAGCATGTAATAATGGCGCAAGGGGAAGAGCCACGTGAGCGACTGCAACGGTGTGTCCATGCCCATCATGGGGAAGGCCGAGCCTGCCATAGACAAGCCAAGCACGGCCCACAGCGAGCAGATACTCATCGACATACGGAGAGAGGGCATCAGACCGAAGACAAAGATACCGAAGCCGATAGAACTGAACACCTCGAGCAGGGCCAGACAAGTGATTTTCCAAAGACCTCCCTGATGGGGGAAATCCAGAATGCAGTATATATAATACTCGTAAAAGAAGATGAGTACAAGGAATATCAATGCCTGAGGCAGGAACTTGCCAAGGATGGCAACGACAATGTTGTTATCTGCCTTGCCGAGCCACTCCTTGCCACGTCCGAACTTCAGTTCCATACCCAGCGAATAGGCTGAGATGAGGAACATGAACAGCATCATCATGCCTGGCACAAAGACCGCGGAGATATAGATGTTATAACTGCCCCAGGGATTGGCCACCTGATGAAGGTCGATCTTCACGGGCTGAAGAAAAGCCTGTATCTGCCCTGGCGTAAAGCCCTTGGCTTGCATCGTGGCCTGACCGACGGCTGCGGAACCGAGGGTAGAGACGGTCTTCATGTCCTTCATCACCATCGAACCGCCCGAAATCGACACATGGCTATAGTAATATGACACCTTGGGTCTGCGGGCAGAGAGTAGCTGATCCGTTGTACCCTTAGGGATATAGAGGAATCCGTAGATCTCGTTCTGCTGTATGGCATGCCGCGCCACCGCCACCGAAGGATAATGGGCAATGACCTTAGAACTCTGGAATCCGTCGAGTTTCTGTATCAAAGCACGGCTGGTGGAGGTATTGTCGAGATCGACCACACCCACAGGCATGTCTTGTGGCAGTCCTTTATCCATCAACGTGGTGAAGAACACCATTGTCAACAGAGGAAAGACGACCATGCTGAAGAAGTAAATGCGATTCACATACAGAATCTTGCATTCACGCCTAGCGACAGTGAATATATTGCTTAGAATCTTCAAAACGTCAGTTCTTGATAATCAGCGACATGCCAGGACGGAGACCGTCGAGTTTCTCGACAGGACGGGCCTTCACCTCAAAGGTCTTCAGGTCATACTGACCATTGGACTTCGTAGCCTTCCACACGGCATACGAACCCTGATCCTTCAGGTAGTAAACCTTCATCTTGATCTCCTTGTTGAAAGCGGGAACAAAGGCACTGAACTCAGAGCCTACCTTCATGTCGTTGAGCTGATCCTCACGTACATTGAACGTGCCCCACATATCGTCCATCACGGCAATCGACATGATTGGAGAACCTGTGCCGACGAGTTCGCCCACCTTCGGATAGATATTGGCGACCTCACCCTCCTTCTGGGCGATCTGAACGGTCTCGTGGATATAACTGTTCACTTCCTGCACAGCACCTTTGGCACGTCCTACCTGAGCGGCGGCAGCGAGCTTATCCTCCATACGGGCACCATTGACGGCCATGTCGTACTGACTCTGGGCAGCCTTCATCTGAGCCTCCATTGCCTTGTAGTTGGCATAGACCTCATCGCGCTTCTGGGCACTGACCACACCTTCGTCGAAGAGACGCTGGATACGCTGGTAAGACTTCTCAGCAATCTCGTAGCCGGCCTTGGCCTGCTGAAGCACTGAGAAGGCACCCTGAATCTGCTCCTTCCGGGCACCATTCTGAGCCTTCAGCTCGAGAGCGGCAGCAGCACTCTCAGCACTGCGGGCCTGCTCCATCTTCGCACGAACCTCTGGGGCATCAAGAATGGCAAGAGTATCACCAGCTTTCACAAAGTCACCCTCACTCACACGGAGTTCGAGGATACGACCAGGCACTTTACTCGACACACGGTATTCAGTAACCTCCACCTGACCCTGGATGATATCGGGATCGCGGTCAAGGGCGAGGAATCCGATAAGTGCCACGATAATCACAACTGCTATAAAGCCGCCAATGGCGAGCAGGATGTTGTTATGTTGGGTTTTTGCTGACATAATATATAAACTATAAACTGTTAACTATAAAACTATAAACTACTCAAGGATACCAAGTGATTTCTGGAGGTCCACTTGTGAGAGACGGACGTCGATCTCTGCATCAATCTTCTGTGACTGTGCCTGTAGCCAGGCCGTCTGAGCCTCCATCACAGTAGTAGGACTGATGACGCCCTCCTGGAAACCCAGGTTGGCGGTACGCAGGTTCTCGTCGGCACGGGCGATATTCGATTGAGCCATCGCAAGTTTCTTGTTTGCCTCGTTCACACGGAAAGTGTTCTGGTTCACCTGCAACTCTATCTTCTCACGGACCTCCTGCAACTCAAGATTCGCAATGCTGGTAGCACCCTTCGAGGCACGTACCTTATACATGACATCACCCCAGTTCCAGATAGGTACACGCACCAGCACGCCGACATTCCAGAAGCCCTGGAACTTACGTTCAAAGCCATTGAACAGGCTGGGGTTCGTCACAGCATAGCCTCCCGTCAGGGCGACCATCGGCAGATGGGCGGCCTTGAGGATGTTAGTGACCTGCTTGGAAAGCTTCACCCCGCCCTCGAGAAGTTTTAGCTCAGGGCGGTTCTCCACAGCCGTCTCTACGTTGAGTTCTGGCGTCAACTCCACCACAGCGATGTTCTCGTTATCTTCATCGGCCAGAGTGACTGCCTCGTTGATAGGCAGGCCTATGGTCTGACAGAGCAGCATCTTCGAGAGCACAAGACCGTCGTTTACCTTCTGGAGTGTCATCTCTGCCTCGTTCACCTTCACATCGACAGAAAGACCGTCACTACGGGTAGCGACACCCTCCTCGACCATCTTGTTCACATCTGTACTGAGCTTTTTTACCAGGTCGAGGAAACTCTGGGCCAGACGCTGCTTATGTTTCAGCGACACCACCTGCCAATACACCTTGTCGGTCGTGTAGATTGTAGTCTGACGACGGGCCTCAGCAGAATTGTCTTGCATTTCTTCGTTGATGTCGGCCATTTTATTCAGGGCGATGATGCTTCCACCCAGGAAGACAGGCTGCACCACCATCACCGACCCTGCGAAGAGATGGCGCGTATCCGTGTCGAGGGCATCGACCAGACTCTGTCCGATACCATTCAACTTGTCGCCAAGCTTCTGCATCTCTGTATTGCCGAGGTTCTGCAAGTCTTCCAGTTTCAGTCCCATTGCGCCCAACATCATACTGATATTCTCCATGGGCAGACTACCGGTTATCCCAGCAAGGTCAGTCTGCATACTACTCACGGTCGCATCACCCAAGTGTGGCAGTGTCGCCTTCTGCTGGTCGTTGAGCAGTGAGATTGCCCTACTGGTGTATTGATACGTACCGATGGCACTCACATGGGGCAGGTATTTGGTGCGCGCCGACTTGCGGAGATTCTCCGCCACGTCTTGCTTCACCTTTGCCACACTCATCTGCTTGTTGTTGCGCAGCGCCATCTGCCTACAACTGTCGAGAGTCAACAACCGCTGGGCAGATGAAGTGAAAAGCGATAAGCTAAAAGTGATGAATAGAAGAAATCCTTTCCTCGTCATACAATCAAGATTAAGTTTATTTTTCAAAATTGAATGTTCGTGATCCTATCATATTTCCGTCGACAAAGACAGACACGCGGTACTGTCCAGTCTCCAGGACCTGTGTCACAGGCCAATAGAGTGTCACAGGCATTTCCTCGCCTGTGTACTCGATACTCTTCTTCATTGAGCACTCCAGCGAACGGTTCTCATAGTCGAAGGAGCCTCCGCCACTGAGCACGTTGCCACCAGGATTCTGAATGCGCACATAGACCGTACGGTTGCCATTCGAAGCTGTCACATTCCTCGTGATCGTAAACGACACTTGTATCTTCTTGCAATCCTTGAGCTTCGGTTTCTTCATGGAACGGTCTTTTTTATCGAGCAGTATCATCTGGATGTTCGTGGCATCGAGCTGGGCAGCGATAGCCACCTTTTCAGACAACGATGCTTTCTCGCTGTTAAGTCCGGCCACCTGTTCGTTACGCTCCTGCAACTCAGCATTCACACGACGATTCTCACGTTTCAGGTTCTCATTCAGGCGGTTCAACGAGTCGATCTGCATTACATAGTCACGAAGGACAGCCCTCACAGTGGCCAGTTCTTTCTTCAGACGGGCAATCTCACGGGCGTCCGTGGCTTTCACCTGCTTCAGTTCCTCCAGAAGCTTCTGGGTTTTCATCTGCTCCTCTGTCAACTGGGCGATGATGGAGTCGTTGTTGATCTGCGTCTTCATCTCACTGTATTGCAGGGCGAAACGCTCATACTCGTTTTCCATCTCCTGCTTGTCAAGAGCTGCCAGTTCCTGCATATCCTCATTGACCTGCTTCTGCTCCTGTAAGTTAAGAAAGAGCCAAACAGCCCCAACGAACAATACAAATATTACTACCACAAGAAGTGGTATCATATACTTTTTCATTCCATTATCAATAAAAAATCGAGTGCAAAGGTACACATTTCCACGGAAACGACAAAGAATTTTAATAAATGTTTGGTCATTTCAAATAAAATAACTATATTTGCCGAGTTAAATATGACTACTCCTATGCGAAAGGACAGTTTTCTCTATCGGATGTATGACCTATACGCCGACGGGTTCAGGCACATGAGTCTGGGCAAGACACTGTGGGTCATCATTCTCATCAAGCTTTTTATCATCTTCGTGGTACTGAAGCTATTCTTCTTCCCCAACTTCCTGAAGCAACATGCCAACGGCGACGAGGCAGACTTTGTAGCCACCGAACTCACCGACCGTGCCCAATAAAAGTCAATTCGTAAATCATAAATATTACTGTTATGTTACAAAATCTGTTTCTAAACATTGATGCCGGGACCATCGACTGGTCGAGAGCGCAGTTCGCCCTCACGGCAATCTATCACTGGCTCTTCGTGCCCCTGACCCTCGGACTGGCGGTCATCATGGGCATCGTGGAGACGTACTATTATCGCACTAAGGATGAGTTCTGGAAGAACGCCGCCAAATTCTGGCAGAGACTCTTCGGCGTCAACTTCGCCATGGGTGTGGCTACAGGTATCATCCTTGAGTTCGAGTTCGGCACCAACTGGTCGAACTACTCCTGGTTTGTGGGTGATATCTTCGGTGCGCCACTGGCCGTCGAGGGTATCGTGGCCTTCTTTATGGAGTCCACCTTCGTGGCCGTCATGTTCTTCGGCTGGAAGAAAGTGTCGCCAGGCTTCCACCTCGCCTCCACATGGCTGACGGGACTCGGCGCAACCATCTCCGCCTGGTGGATCCTCGTTGCCAACGCCTGGATGCAGTATCCTGTGGGCTGTGAGTTCAATCCCGACACAATGCGCAACGAGATGGTCTCGTTTGCCGATGTAGCCCTCTCGCCCTTTGCCGTGGGCAAATTCTGCCACACCGTCACCTCTGCATGGATTATCGGTGCCGTGTTCTGTGTGGGTGTCTGCTGCTGGTATCTGATGAAGAAACGCAACACGAAACTGGCCATCGAAAGCATGAAGATTGGCGCCTGGGTAGGTCTTGTCGCAGCCCTGCTCGCTGGGGCCACTGGTCATAAGTCTGCTCAGGATGTGGCCGCCGTGCAGCCCATGAAACTGGCAGCCATGGAGGCCCTCTACAACGGAGGTACCGACGTGGGACTCACTGCTATCGCCTGGGTGAATCCCTTCGCACAGCCCGACTATGCCAATGAAGAGTCTGCTCCATTGAAAATCGAGATGCCCTACGCCCTATCGTTCATGGCGACCAACGATATCCACGGCTTCGTGCCTGGCATCAACGACATCCTCAACGGCTACACAACGCCAGATGGCAAGGTGGAGCCTTCCATCGACGAAAAAATCGAGCGCGGCAAGAAGGCCATCGCCGCTCTCTCTGCCTATCGTCAGGCGAAATTCAACTCAAGCGACGACGGTACGACTGCGGCCTCCCAATTGTCTATCCTCAAGGAGAACATGCCCTACTTCGGCTATGGCTATATCAAAGACAAGAATGACATTGTGCCCTTCATCCCCGTCAACTTCTGGGCCTTCCGTATCATGGTGGGATTGGGCTGTCTGTTCATCCTCTTCTTTGCCATCGTACTCGCAGCTGCATATAAGTTCCCCAAGGGGCTCTGGCAGAAACGCTCCATCGAGAGCCTGCCCGCCTGGCACTATTGGGTTGCCATCGCCCTCATCCCGTTAGGTTATATTGGCTCTGAAAGCGGCTGGCTCGTTGCAGAGTTTGGTCGTCAGCCGTGGACCATTCAGGACATGCTACCTACATGGGCAGCAGTCTCCGACCTCAATTCAGGCAGCGTCGCCCTCACATTCTTCCTCTTCCTGATTCTCTTCTCTACGATGCTCGCAGTAGAGATCAGCATCCTGCTCAAACAAATCAAGAAGGGCCCGGACAATGAATAATCAATAAATGTATTAATTATGTCGTACGAATTCTTACAGCACTATTGGTGCTTCATAGTATCACTATTAGGAGCATTATTGGTATTTTTGCTCTTTGTACAGGGAGCCAACTCCGTAGCCCGCAGCCTCGGGTATACCGAAGAGGGACGCAGGCTCGTCTACAACTCCACAGGCCGTAAGTGGGAGTTTACGTTCACCACCCTCGTCACCTTCGGAGGAGCGTTCTTCGCCTCCTTCCCCCTGTTCTACTCCACGAGCTTCGGTGGAGCCTACTGGCTGTGGATGATCATCCTCTTCACATTCGTGCTCCAGGCCGTGAGCTATGAGTTTCAGAATAAGATCGGCAACATTCTTGGGGCTAAGACCTTCCAGTTCTTCCTCACCCTCAACGGCATCGTGGGGCCGCTGCTTCTGGGTGGTGCCGTAGCCACCTTCTTCGAGGGTTCGAACTTCATTGTCGAGAAGAACAACCTCATCGATGCAGGAGCCATCACACCGATCATTTCGCGCTGGGCTAATGCCTCTCACGGTCTCGATGCCCTGCTCAATCCCTGGGTACTCGTACTGGGCTTCGCCGTGGTGTTCCTCGCCCGTGTGCTCGGCATTCTCTATGTGATGAACAATGTCGCCGACGAGGATATCCGCTCCCGTGGCAGCGTCAGACTGATAGGTGCCGCCGTGCCCTTTGTCGTGCTCTTCGTAGCCTATCTTGTACATCTCCTGCTCAAGGACGGCTATGCCTATAATGACGAGGGCTTCATTTATATGGAGCCGTACAAATACCTGACGAACTTCCTTGACATGTGGTATCTCCTTATCATATTATTAATAGGTGTAGTACTCGTCCTTTGGGGCATCGGCAAGACCATCTTATCTAAAGGCTACGTGGGCGGCATCTGGCCAGCAGGCATCGGCACCGTGCTCACAGTCCTCGCCCTACTGCTCTGTTCGGCCTGGAACCACACGGCTTACTATCCCTCAACCGCAGACTTGCAGAGTTCGCTGACCATTGAAAACTCCTGCTCCAGCGAGTTTACCCTGACAACAATGTTCTATGTATCGTTGCTCGTGCCCTTTGTACTGGCCTACATCGTCTATGCCTGGCGCGCCATCGACAGCAAGAAACTCGACAAAGAAGAAATCAAGAACGACCACGCCTACTAAATCTAAAAGATCGGTATCAACCTCTGGCGGAAGTGTTGAACAAATCATTTCAAAGCCGGATGCTATGTGAAGCGTCCGGCTTTTTTCTGACATTCAATCTCTAAACATCTTGCGGAACTTGAGCCTGGGTTTTACCTTCATCTTGTGCATCTCGGTGGTGTTGGTGAAAGAGAACTCAAGCATCAGGTCTGTCATACTGCCCTTTATGGTGACGTCACCTTTAGCCACAGCACCGTCGCTATCGATGTTGGTCATGATATTCTTGAGCGTGATCTTTCTGTATTCCACCTGGCGGATGTCGGCCGTCACCTTACCGATGGGCAGTTTGCCGCCCTTCTCTTTACGTATTTCCGCAGTGCGCTGCTTCGAATAGTCGATACTGAAGGTGGCCGAACAGTCGATAGTGCCGATTCTCTTCAGATCGAAGAGTTCACCTAATTTCAGCATGTTGGAACTGACACGGCCCGTAAGATATTTGGTGTTTCCGTCAAGTTGGAAATCGAAGTCGATATCGCCCTTCTCTGTATTGAGAAGACCCCTGAACTGTTCTTTTCGCCAAAGGATGTCGAAGCTGCCATGATATTTGATGACACCCAACGCATAGACCTGATACATCATGTATTTCTTCACCGTGAACTGGTTGATGATCTTGTCCTTGATACCGGGCTTGGCCACCATGTCGTGAACGTCGAAATGGAGTGCGAAATCACGGCCTTTGTCCAGATCGCGCATGATGCCTGTGGCGTTGACGACGAATTTCATGTCATCTGTGTTCACATGTACGCCACGGAATGTCATCCCCTTATTCGTCCCGCTAAGGCTTACTCTCAGATTCAGAGGGATAGAGAAATTCTTCAGCACAGGTGCGAAAGGCTGTGAGATATCCTTTAGCATGACACGGGCAGTGATACTGTCGGCACGATATTGCAATGATGTTCCCTTCTTCTTGTCGGGCAACATGATATCGCCCGCAGCCACATTAATCTTTGTGGATGCCTGCTGAATCATGAGGTCTGACAGATGTACCCGCTTGCCACAGACAGAAATATCTGCCGTCACATCTTTGAAGTCTATGCCTGTCACCGTGTCAATGATACAGCAGTTAGTGAGTCTTGCACTCAACGTGTCTTTCCCATAGTGCAGTATGTCGATGCCCATATCGGCAGTCATATCCAGATGTCCCCTGTCGTAGGCACCACGATAGGACCTGTTCGTATTACGACGGGGCTTATGGTTGTCGCTGATGACCTTCAAGCCCTTGATGTCAACACGTTTATTTCCGTCATCATCCAATGTGGCAGTCACCATACCCGTGTCGAAGTGCCAGTCGATCGTGTCTTTCTTCATCTGTTTCGTCACATCCGTCTGAAGATGATGGACTGTCAGTTTGTGCTTCCCTCGCCAGAAGCTGTAGATGGCCTGATCAAGTTGGAAGTCCTCATCGTTATATTTGACGTTGAGGTGCTTCAGCAGCGCGTGTCTCAAGTCCAGCTGAAAGGCTGTGCTCTTCTTCTTGTTCTTCTTGTCCTTCTTGGTTGCATCAAGGATGAACTGGTAGTTTGCGGGTCCATCTTCCGGCTGTACCACCAGCACATCAACATCGCTCACACTGAGCTCTTTAAGCAGAACCCGGCCACGCAGTAGAGGCAACAGACGCAGGTTGGCCCTTATCTCCTTCACTCTCAGCATGTCGCGATTTTGCTGATCCTTAATCACCACGTCGTTGACAGATGCACGCTGTCCCAACAGGTTAAGCCCAATGCTGCCTATCTGCACCTCAGCATGAAGTTCTTTCTTAATGGCTTCGGCAGCAAATCCGATCATCTTATTCTGCACGAAACTGCTGTTGCAGAGGAATACCGTCAACAACAGCAGCACGACCACTACGGCAGCCAGCAACTTAATCGTGGAAAAAAGAGCCTTTCTGAATGTCATATCGTTCTATCCATGATTGTGCGGACAAAGATACAACAATTTTTCAAGACTACAAACTTTTTTGCAGCTTTCTTCACTCAACGAAGTGCGCGCATCGCATTCAGGACGGCGAGGACGGTTACACCTACGTCGGCAAAGACGGCAAGCCACATCGTGGCGAGGCCGAAGGTGGCGAGGATCAGTACAGCCACTTTCACGCCGATGGCGAACACCACGTTCTGACGGGCAATGGCCAGCGTGCGGCGGGCGATGCGGATGGCGAGGGCGATCTTGGAGGGTTTGTCGTCCATCAGCACCACGTCGGCAGCCTCGATGGCAGCGTCGCTTCCCAAACCGCCCATGGCGATGCCGACATCGGCACGGGCCAAGACAGGCGCATCGTTGATGCCATCGCCGACAAAGGCAAAATTCTTCAACGGCTCTACCTGAGCCACCTTGTCGGCAGGCAGAAGCTCGGCGTGGTACTCGGAGAGGCCGAGTGTCGTGGCGACATGAGCGGCCACCTCCTTGCGGTCGCCAGTGAGCATCACGGTACGATTGACGCCAAGAGCCTTCAGGGCGGCGATAGCCTCGGCACTATCGGACTTAATCTGGTCGTTGATGACGATATGACCCGCATACTTGCCATCTACCGCCACATGGATAATGGTACCCGCAAGGGATTGGTGACCATGTTCACATAAGGGACAGTCTCGCGACGTGGCACCCACAGCGTCCATCATCTTCGCATTACCCACACAGACCACCTTATCTCCCACCTTCGCACGGATGCCGTGACCGGCAATTTCCTCGACATCAGAGACCTGACAACCATCGGTAGCCTCATCAGGGAAGGCATCGCGCAGGGCAGCTCCGATGGGATGGGTAGAAAAGTGCTCGACGTGAGCAGCAAGATGCAAGAGCTGATGTTCGTTAAAGGTGGAGGGATGGACGGCAGTGACGGCAAACTGTCCATGAGTAAGCGTACCCGTCTTATCGAAGACAACGGTATCGACCTTCGACAGGACATCCATATAGTTGGCGCCTTTGATAAGGATACCTTTGCGCGAGGCACCGCCGATGCCTCCGAAGAACGTCAATGGCACACTAATGACCAAGGCGCAGGGACAAGAAACGACGAGGAACATCAGGGCACGATAGAACCAAGTAGAGAAGTTTCCACCAAAGAGCGTGGGGATGACGGCAAGGGCGATGGCGGCAAAAACTACGATAGGTGTATAAACACGGGCAAAGCGGGTGATAAAGGTCTCGCTCTGGGACTTGCGCTCGCCGGCATGTTCCACCAGAGAGATGATCTTTGAAACGGTGCTCTCGCCAAAGGCCTTCGTGGTACGGACGCGGAGGACACCGGAGAGGTTCACGCAGCCGGAGACGACCTCGTCGCCCACATTTACATCGCGAGGTAACGACTCTCCTGTCAGAGCGATGGTGTTCAGGGCACTCGTGCCCTCGATGATTACACCGTCCAAAGGCACCTTCTCGCCAGGACGGATCACAATGACTGACCCCACGGCAACATCCTCTGGACTGACATCAGTATCCCCCACATGCGCCACATCAGGACGAATGTCCATCAGGTGGGCGATGCTGTCGCGACTCTTGCCCTCGGCATAACCCTCGAAGAGTTCACCGATCTGGAAGAAGAGCATCACGAAGACGGCCTCAGGATACTGCGTCTCTGCTCCAGGGAGGAAACCAATACAGAGAGCGCCAATCGTGGCGACGGACATGAGAAAGTGTTCGTTGAAGGCGTCGCCGTGGATGATACCCTCCCAGGCCCCGTGAAGAGTCTCATGTCCTATTAACAAATAAGGTACGAGGTAGACGAGGAGTAAGTGGAAGTTGCTTAATTGAGAATTGAAAATTGAAGATTGAAGATTTGAGCTGCGCTCGATGAGGACGGCGACGATCAGGAGGATGACGGTCGCGATGATGAGCCAGAGCTGTTTCTTCAGGGTGTGCTCGTGATGGTGGTGCTCATGACCTTCGTGGTCGTGATGGTGCTCATGGGAGCAGCACTCGTCGTGATGATGTTCATGTAAATGTGCCATATCTTTGCAGTTTCTTTGATTTCACGCTGCAAAGGTACGGCACATTCCGTGCAACTCAGTTGCAAACTTACTTATAACACTCGAAGATGGTGTCGACGGTCTGCTTGGGAAGCTTCTTCGTGAAGAGGCTCACGAGCCAGACGACGGGGAAGCCGCCGACCATCGCGATAGCACCACAGTTGATGGGGTTGATGGGGTTGCCGGCAAGCATATTGAACACCGTGAGACCCACGCCCCAGGCGAAGCAGGCCCAGACAGAGACAGTGGTGACACCACGCCAGTAGAGACCAAGCATGAACGGTGCGAGGAAGGCTCCGGCAAGTGCACCCCATGAGATACCCATGAGTTGGGCGATAAACGTCGGCGGGTTCAGGGCGATGAGCAGCGAGATGACGATGAAGAACATGATCAGCACACGCATCACCACCACCTTACGACGCTCAATCTTCTCAGCCACAATATCGTCGATGGTACCTTCCTCCACCTCACCGGGCAACGATTTCTTGTCACGATAAATCAGGTCGAGCGTCATCGTCGAACTGGAGGTCAGCACCAGCGAGGCCAATGTCGACATTGAGGCACTCAGCACTAGCAGCACCACGAGGGCGATGAGCACATCGGGCAGTGTGACGAGCATCGCAGGCACAATCGAGTCGAAGGCAATCTTGCCCGTTGCCTCGTTGATGACGGGATCGTAAAGACGTCCGAAGCCTCCGAGGAAGTAACAGCCACCAGCCACGATAAAGGCGAAGATGGTGGAAATGACAGTACCACGCTTGATGGCACTCTCGTCGGTGATGGAGTAGAACTTACCCACCATCTGGGGCAGACCCATCGTACCAAGGGAAGTAAGGATCACCACACCCAGCAGTCCCCAGGGATCAGGACCGAACCACGAAGCAAAGCCACCATTCACATTAGGATCGGCATCGGAGGGAATCTGAGCGAGTTTGTCGACAGCCGTAACCAAGCCACCCTGTGCATTCAGCACAGCGAGGATGACGGCCACGATGCCAAAGAGCATGATAATGCCCTGAATGAAGTCGTTCATGGCTGTGGCCTTGTAGCCGCCAATAATCACATAGACCGCAGTGAGTATGGACATAATCACTACACAATACTCGTAGGGAATGTCAAAACCCATCTCGAAAAGGCGCGAGATGCCGCTGTAGACACCTGCGGTATAGGGAATCAGGAACACGAAGGCGATGACGGAAGCCACCACACGAAGGCCCTGATCACTGAATCGGGTTCCGAAGAAGTCGGGCATGGTGCGCGACTCGATGTGCTGCGTCATCAGCTTTGTGCGACGCCCCAGGATAATCCACGCCAGCAACGAGCCGATGATGGCGTTGCCAATACCGATCCACGCTGAGGAAAGACCGTATTTCCATCCGAACTGTCCGGCGTAGCCTACGAAGACCACGGCAGAGAAATAACTGGTACCGAAGGCAAAAGCCGTCAGCCAAGGACCTACACTACGGCCTCCCAACACGAAGCCGTCAACACTACTGGCCTGTTTGCGTGAGTATACTCCCACGCCTACCATCACAACAAAAAAAATGATGGTCAAAAGAACTTTAATTATCATACCTTAATTATTTAGAATGCGACCTGTACTTGTGCCTGCAGCCAGTTGTAGTCCTTGCTACTGATGTTCTCGCCACAGAGACAGCGGGTGTACTGCAGCTGCAGACGGCACTTCTTGTAATACCAGTATTGCAGACCTATCGTCAGGTTGGTCTGGTCCCAGCCGTCCACTTTCGTGTTACGGTCGAAGGTCTCGCCAGAGGCCACGATGTCGAGGGCATCGACGACAGGGATGCAGGCGGTGACGTAGCCACCCATGCTGCCCACCTCCCCATCCTTACCACCGAGCCACTCGGCACGGACGCTGGCAGGACGCGCATCCTTATACTTGGCAGGCGAATATGCCTTCGTCTTATATTCAGCACCCACACTATAGCGGTTGCGCTTGTAATTGTCGCCCACCTGGATGTCGGGGTTCCAGGCTGCGGTGCCCACGGCACAGCCCGTGCCGAGGTAGCCAGAAGTCACGATACGGAAGCCGTCGAAGGGACGGACTTCGAGCTTGGCGATCAAGTCTTTCTGATTGTTATTGTCGGGCTTGTTGATCCCCCGTCCGCTCATCAGGGCCAGTTCGTAGTGAACCAGTCCCTTAGCCAGGTCGCCGTAGACCTCCAGACCCATATCACGACCGTAGTTCACGCCGTTGAGGGGATCGGGGCCTTCGCCAGCCAGATAGAGTACGGCTTGCGAATAGACGTCGATCAGTTCCAACTGTGTCGGAGAGAGAGGGTTCTCCATCGAATAGGAATGTTTGAACTGTCCGAGTCGGACGGTCATCTCATTGCCTTTGGAGAGCCGATAGTCGGTATAGAACTCCTGCACGACACTTGAGAAATCGTGCATGAACATAAATGACCAACGATCGGTGATGCGGGCCTTGGCCCAGAGGAGTGTGCGTTTAAGGTTGTAGGCATTGGTTTTCTTTCCGTTGATGTCCTGATAGGACCAACCGCCCTGGGCATAGCCGTTGAGCGTGATTCGACTCGTGAAGTCTTTCATCCAATCGGGTTCAGACTTCTGATCCTGTTGGCTTTGCCCCATGGCAGCCACACTGCTGAACACTGCCAGCATCACTGCCAGTGTCCTCACATTAATCTTTTTCAGTTTCATTTCTATATTGGTTTATGGGTTATGACTAAACTTATCTCTTGATGACCAACCGTCGGTCGTGGATATAGGCACCCTTCTGGGCGGGTTTCGGGATGCGGACACCCTGAAGGGTAAACCATTGGCCGCTGTCAGTGTCAGTCTCCTGACGAACCGTTCGAATGGCCGTCCATCCCTGATTGTTCATGGGAATGGTGGTGTTGAGATCATCCATGACACCCTCTTTGTCGGGATTGCCGTAGTGGTTCTTATCCTCAAGCATGCTGTACACCATGTTCCTCAACTCCACGAAAGTCACCTCATAGGCATCAAGGTTCTCAAGCAACTGGGGATCTGTCATCATTTCGGGCGACCTCTCCTCATACATATCCATGTATTCTTTCATCTTAGGACTTTCAGACTCATTGCCCATCACGTGAAACATAATGATATCCGAGAACAGATCACAATACTCGTCGTTACGGGTATAGTCCCAGATGAGATGCGACAGTCCCGACTTCATGCGTTCCTCTGAGAGGGCTTGGAAATTGTCCCTTCCCGGCAGCTCCGTCAGATAAGAAGTCTGGATGCGCATCGTTGCCTTATCATCGCTGATGGTCAGCATGCGGTACGGATTGGGATAGGAGACACATGAGGCGGTGCTGATGTCGTGGACCGTGTTTGTCAGCGTCCCATTGGCATCTTTGGCGATATCAGTGACATGCACATGACCCGAGAGCACCACCGACACTCCGGCCATAGCCAGACGGTCGACCACATAACTGTGATCCAGATAGTAATATGGTCCCTCCGCCATGGGCAATGCCAATCTCACGGCATAAGTGGCATTGAACTTCTCGACATTGACGACATGCGGGAATGGCGAGTGGTGCATCATCACGATCACCTGCTTTCCCTGTCTCGTGGCCTCCATCGCCCGATTATAGAGCCATTCAAGGGTCACTCCTTTGATGCAACCATTGAGCGGTGTGCCGTCATTGCCGGTGTCGATACCTATGAGCACCAATCCGGGCAGAGGCTCAGAAATCCACGAGAGTGAATTTTCATCACGCTCGGCATCCGGACCATAGCCGAAGTCACGGTAAAACTCGGCAAACTGCTTGGCATCGGCGACCTTGACATCATACGAGTTGTTCCCATCAAATTCCATGGACTCCTCCGTTCCCAGGTCGTGGTTGCCGGGAATGACGAACGGTTTGATGCCGGCCTGCTTCAACAGTTGCAGCTTCTCTGCGACATACTGATGGCTCACCAGCTCGCCGTCTTTCGTCAGGTCACCCGTTATCAGGAAGAGCTCAGGCTTCTCCCTCAGGGCGATGGCAATCAGCTCGTCAAAGATCTCTGCGCTATATTCGGTAAGCTTGCGGTCATAGTAGACGGCATCCTCCCAGGCGGCGCCCTTCTTGATGAGCACCCCGGGCCCCATGACATGCGGATCGGAGATCAGCATGATGCGGGTCTTGGCCCCGACGGTGGTCAGTGTCAAGAGGAGCATAAGCATCATCAGCCAGTACCTCTTTACGTGTACATTATTATATATATTCATTCGTTCCATTTGATTTTCAGCGTGCAAAGGTACGAATAAGTGAGTATAATACCAAAATTTAATTGTGAATTATTGATAGTGTATGAAGTTTTTTTCGTAATTTTGCACAGAATTTAGACAAACAGGTCAAAAAAGTACAAAACGAAAGAACGTATATGATTGTCTGCATCGCAGAGAAACCCAGTGTGGCAAGAGATATCGCACGGATTATCGGGGCAACGAGCTCACACGACGGATATATGGAAGGAAACGGTTATCAGGTAACCTGGACATTCGGTCATCTGTGCACCCTCAAGGAGCCGGGCGACTACACGCCGGCTTGGAAACCCTGGGCACTGACGCAACTGCCGATGGTGCCACAGCGCTTCGGCATCAAACTCATCGACGACAACGGCATCAAGAAACAGTTTGCCACCATTGAACGACTGATGCAGGCTGCCGACGGCATCGTGAACTGCGGTGACGCCGGACAGGAAGGAGAACTCATCCAGCGCTGGGTGATGCAGAAGGCGCAGGCTAAGTGTCCGGTGAAACGCCTCTGGATCTCGTCGATGACCGACGAGGCCATCCGCGAAGGCTTTGCCAACCTGAAAGACCAGAACGATTATCAGCCGCTGTACCTTGCAGGACTCTCCCGCGCCATCGGCGACTGGCTCCTGGGCATGAACGCCACCCGGCTCTACACGTTGAAATACGGCCAGAACCGTCAGGTGCTCTCGATAGGTCGCGTGCAGACCCCTACCCTCGCCCTCATCGTGAACCGTCAGAAGGAGATCGAGAACTTCAAGCCCGAGCCTTACTGGGTGCTGGCGACGGTCTATCGCGATACGACCTTTACAGCCACTAAGGGAAAGTTCACCTCGAAGGAGGAGGGCGAGAAGGCCTTCGCCACCATCGAAGGCAAGCCGTTCACCGTGACGAAGGTGGAGAAGAAAGAAGGCAAGGAACAGCCGCCCCAGCTCTACGACCTCACCTCACTGCAGGTGGACTGCAACCGCAAGTTCGGCTATTCCGCAGAGATGACACTCAACCTCATCCAGGCCCTCTACGAGAAGAAGTTCACCACCTATCCTCGTGTAGACACACAGTATCTCTCCGATGACATCTACCCCAAGTGCCCGCAGACATTGAACGGTCTGTACCAAACGACATTCGGAGGCATTGCCCCCTACGCGGAACTCATCAAACCCATTGGCGGCAAAGCCCTGAAGAAGAGCAAGCGCGTGTTCGACACCTCAAAGGTCACCGACCACCACGCCATCATCCCGACAGGTGTCATCCCCCAGCACCTGAGCGATGCCGAGCAAAAAGTGTTCGACCTCGTGGCAAGGAGGTTTATCGGCGTTTTCCTGCCCGACTGTAAGTTCTCGACGACGACGGTATTAGGAGAGGTTACAAGTGAGACTAGTCAGACTCATGAGACCAGCACCAGCATCGAGTTCAAGGTCACGGGTAAAGAGATCCTCGATCCGGGCTGGCGCATCGTCTTAGGTAAGGAGAAGCCAAAGGCTGAAGACGATGATTCCCAGAAGCAAGACGATGAAGAGCGCACGCTGCCCACCTTCGTCAAAGGAGAATCGGGCGACCACAAGCCCACTCTCACCGAGAAGTGGACCACACCGCCACCTTATTATAATGAGGCCTCCCTACTGCGGGCGATGGAAACAGCCGGCAAGTTCGTGGAGGATGAAACGCTACGTGCTGCCATGAAGGAGAACGGCATCGGTCGTCCGTCTTCCCGTGCCAGCATCATCGAGACCCTCTTCAAGCGCCATTACATCAAGCGCGATCGCAAACGGCTCATCGCCACTCCGACGGGTATCGAACTGATCGACCTTATCCGTGAGGAACTGCTGAAGAGTTGTGAGCTGACGGGTATCTGGGAGAAGAAGCTGCGCGATATCGAGCACCAGAAGTACGACGCCATGCAATTTATCGAAGAACTGAAGAGTCAAGTGGCGGAGATTGTCCAGGAAGTCATGGCTGATACCAGTAATCGTCGTGTCACCGTACTCACCGACGCAGAGCTCAAGAAAGTCAAGTCTCCCCGCAAAAAAGAAATCCCCTCCACCAAGGAGGGGAAGGGAGTGAGCCTTGAAGGTGCTGTCTGTCCACTCTGCGGCCAAGGTCACATCATCAAGGGCAAGACGGCCTACGGCTGTTCCCGCTGGAAAGAGGGCTGTACCTACCGCGCCCCCTTCAGCGAGAATAAAGAATAGCCGTTACTTCAGCATGACCTCGAGGTTCTCAAGGCGCTGATACAGTTCGGTGCTGGCCTTTTCCAAGGTCTCGGTATTGTCTTCTACAATACCCTCATTTTCCTTTATGATCTTTTTCTTGTCACGCTTGCTCAGCGACTCATTGCCCTCTGCGTCGGCAATAGCCTTCTTCGCAACCTCTATTTCATTAATCTTCATCGTAATCGGATTGGTCTTGTTTTTCGCACCAAAACCAGCATAGATCTCCTGGATCTGGATGTTCTCAATCTTAATTAAAGCCTTTCCACCCTCCTTAGTATAGGTGATGGTGAATACCAGATTCTCGACAAACTGACCTGCAAAGGGATTATACGAGCTTTTGGTGTTCAAGGTCACATTGTAACTGAACGACTTGTTGGGCACGTCGCTGTTAGCGATCATCTGGATGAAACTCTGAGAATTCATCCAACTCTTCACAGCCAGATAGGCATCACCATCCGATTTGCTGGTCGGATACTCTTTCTTAATCACACAATTGCCATTAGCATCCACAGGGAAGTCATAGGCAAACGCCATGCTACTCATAGCAGTCATGACCATCATCAAAAACAGTTTTCTCATAATCGTAAGCTTTTAGTTACTAAAAAAAGTATATTATTGTCTGCAAAGATAAGAAATAAAACGGAAAGGAACAAACTTTTTTTCTTTTTTTAATACATAAAAGGTATAATATTATCATAAGATGTACGTTATCTAGTAATATATGCGTAAAGGTTTAGTTGGTATATTTCTATGGTTGATTGCCTTGTTACTTGCTGGTTGTGGGGCAGATCAGGCCATGAAGAAAGGCGACAAGTTCTATGCCGTCGGCGAGTATTTCGACGCTGCCGTCCAATACCGCAAGGCCTACTCACAGACATCGAATAAAGACAGGAAGGTGAAAGGTCAGCGGGCGATGAAGATGGCCGACTGTTACCGTCGCATCCATTTCACCAGCAAAGCCATCACCGCCTACCAGAATGCCATACGCTACAAGCAGGACGACTCGCTGACACACTTCTACCTCGGACAGTTGCAGATGCGGAACGGCAACTACAAAGAGGCAGAGAGACATTTCAAGATGGCAGCAGACTCATTGCCGACAGATGACCCTCACAGACTACTGGCTCTCACGGGGCTGAAGTCTGCTAAAGAAGCTTCCCAGTGGAAGAAAGACGGCTCTGCCTACACCGTGAAGCGGGTAGATTTCTTCAATTCCCGCCGTTCCGAATACTCACCGATGCTCGCCGGCGACGACAACGACCAGCTTTTCTTTACCTCCACCCGTAACCAGGCACAGGGCGATGAATATAGCGGTATCACTGGTTCGAAGAATGCCGATATCTTCTGGGCACAGAAAGATGACAAAGGGAAATGGGGAAAGCCACAGACCATCGACTCCGAACTGAACACAGATTTCGACGAGGGTGCCTGCTGCTTCACCCCTGACGGGAAGACCATGTATCTCACCCAATGCAAGACCGACCCCAACTATCCGCGTTTTGCCACCATCGCCGCTTCAAACCGCAGCGATGCCGCCTGGAGCAAACCAACGGAGGTGATTATCTCGAAAGACACACTTTCCAGTTTCGCACACCCTGCCGTATCACCCGACGGTCAATGGCTCTATTTCGTCAGTGACATGCCAGGAGGAATGGGCGGTCTCGACATCTGGCGATGCCAACTGCTCAGCAACAACGAAACGGGTGTTCCGGAGAATCTGGGTGAGCCCATCAATACGGCAGGTGACGAGATGTTCCCCACTTTCCGTCCCAACGGTGATCTTTACTTCTCAAGTGACGGACATCCCGGATTCGGAGGACTTGACATCTTCGTGGCCAAGTTGCCCGCGACGGCAGAATCATCGTCTGTTCATATCGAGCATCCCGGTTTCCCCCTGAACTCCCAGGGCGATGACTTCGGTATGACCTTCGAGGGTCGGCTGAACAGTGGTTATTTCTCTTCCAACCGCGGTGACACCAGAGGCTTCGACCACCTCTACAGCTTCTACAACCCGGAGATTGTCCAGACCGTGAAAGGATGGGTGTATGAACAAGACGGCTATGAACTGCCTGCCGCACAGGTCTATATGGTGGGGAACGACGGAACAAACATCAAACTGAGTGTCCGAGGCGACGGTTCCTTCACGCAGGAGATTAAGCCCAACGTCGACTACGTGCTACTCGCCACCTGCAAAGGATTCCTGAACCATCAGGAACAGTTGCGGGTAGAACCAGTGACGAAGTCGGAGGAGTATGTGCTGCAATTCCCACTGGCCAACATCTCAGCCCCCGTGCTGATCGAGAACATCTTCTACGACTTCGACAAGGCTACACTCCGTCCAGAATCGGCCACTGCCCTTGATGAACTGGTACAGTTGTTGAACGAGAATCCGAATATCACCATTGAACTCTCGGCACACACCGACTATAAAGGTTCTGAAGCCTATAACGAAGGACTCTCCCAACGACGTGCTGAGAGCGTCGTCAACTACTTGATTGAACATGGAATCGCCTCTGACCGTTTAACACCAAAGGGTTATGGCGAGGGGAAGCCCAAGACCATCAAACGCAAGGTGGCAGAACGAAATCCGTTCCTCAAGGAGGGTGATGTGCTGACAGAAGAATACATCACCAAACTACCTGAGGAACAGCAGGAACAGTGCAACCAGTTGAACCGGCGCACGGAATTTATAGTATTGCGGACAACTTATGGGCTGTTCGATAAGGCAGGTAAACTAATACAAAAGCCACAACCAGCAGCAGCACGGCAGGATTCAGATTCAAATCAGCCGTCGGAGCTGTGGTGAGGAGTACCTCAACACTCGTCAGGGCTGTCGACATCAGTACCATGATGCTCGCCTTCAGGCTCTCCCATCCGCCCAAGATGAAGAACATGGCCAAAGCTACTATCACGCAGAACCATGTCCAAAGTAGCGACCAATGTCTGGCAACCGCTGACGGCTGCCGTTCACTCTCCGCAATCTTGGCCATCACCTTTTCGGTGAAGCCGTTATCCTCAATCTGCTGCTGAGCAGCCTGCTTGAAGAAATCCTCTATCAATAGATTGTCCCTATCTGTCATATCCGTTTTCTTTTAAATAGTTAGCCATTTTATCTTTTCCTCTCTTCAAATGCGACTTCACCGTGTTTTCCCCGATGCCTGTGATCTTGCTGATCTGATCGATGGGATAGCCGTCGATAAGCTGCAGCGTAATGCACGTCCGTTCGTCAGGCTTCAAAAGGGCAAGGGCCGCATAGATATCCATCTTCAGGTTTGAATCGCCCGACGACGATGACTGTCTGACGGCAGCAGAGGAATCGATATCGTCCGTCTGTTTGCGGGCTCGTACATCGTCATAGAACACATTATAGGCAATACGCATCAGCCAGGTGGAGAAGCTCGACATTCCACGGAACTTCGTGATATTCACATAAGCCTTGATGAATGTCTCTTGTGCCAGGTCATCACTCAGTTGCTCGTCTCCCATCGTCTGGTTCAGGAAGAACCGTCGCACAGGTGACTGATACTTCCTGACAAGTTGGTCAAATGCCTTCTTGTTGTGGAATACCGCCACCTGCGTCACGAGGGCTATGTCACTGAGTACTGCCACCTTTTCTTAATTTACCTTTCTATCTTTCCAGGAGGTTTTTCTCCGGCATCACGATCCACAGCACGATGTAGAAGATCAGTCCACAGAAGGCTGTAAAGAGGGTGAGGAAAGCATAGGCGATACGCACCAGGACAGGATCGAATTCAAAATACTCTGCGAGTCCGCCGCACACGCCGGCAAAGACTCTGTCGTTGGAACGCATTAATCTCTTATTCATTGTTGATGTTATTTGAGGGGTTGTTGTAATGATCTGTCATATTGTTATTCAGAGGATCGTTGTTCACACCTGACTTCTTGGCGATGACCACCTTGCCAAGACCGATGAAGAACACGAGGGCGCCAATGCCGAAGCCGATCTTTCCTGCCACGATGCCGAGGAAGATGGCGAGACCGATGCCGAGGAAGATCTGACGAAGGCCTGCGGAGTAGTCGCTGGAATCAGATACTGCACTCGGAGTCTGACCTTTCAACACCTCGTCGGGAATCGGTTGTCCGTTCTGGATGGCCATCTGTGCCAGTTTGTAACGCTCCTTCCGGTTCCTGTTGACGAAATAGAAGATGGTGATGATAATCAGCAGCGGAGCCAAGAGGAAGAGCACGACGATAGCAACGATGCTCACGGCAATCCAGGGCTCAAAGGTGTGTCCTACGGCATCCATCACCTCACTGAGTTCCTGTGCATCGCTGCTGGAGTAGGTGGTGCGGCGGCTGATGTACCTGTCATCCTCTGCGTCTTCGTTAATAGCTGTCGTGTCGGAAAAGGCCTCGATTGCATCCTTCTTTGCCTTAGTAGAGTCCACCTGCTCCGTGCGGGGTGCATGGCGGTGCTTCTGTGCTGCCGCGTCAGCATTCATGCTGAGGGCGAACACCAGGGCGATTGCGATTAAATACTTTTTCATATCAATTCTCCTTTTTTCTTTATCAGTTCAACTTATTTCTTTTGTCTATTTGACGAAACAGTTGATTAATAAGTTGCAAAGATATCAAATAATCTTTGAAAATCTGTGTAATCTGTGGCTTTTTTCTTATTATTTTTGTAATTTTGCAAGCAAAATATGATATTACCCGAGGATTTCATAAGGGAAACGAGGGCGGTAATGGGCGAAAAACGCTTTAACTGCTTTATGGAGGCATTCAACGAAGATGCCCCCGTCAGCATCCGTCTTAATCCGAGGAAGGTGGAAGGGGGTAATCATAATTCTCAATTCTCAATTCTCAATTCTCAATTTGACAAAGTCCCCTGGTGTCCCGAGGGCTACTACCTCTCCGGCCGTCCCCAGTTCACCTTCGACCCCCTTTTCCATGCAGGCTGCTACTACGTGCAGGAGGCCTCGTCGATGTTCATCACCCACGTCATCAAGTCGTGGAGGGAGGAGTGTGGAGCCGTCCTCGACCTCTGTGCTGCCCCTGGCGGCAAATCCACGGCCATGCGCACGGTTCTCCCCGAGGGCAGTATCCTCGTGAGCAACGAGCCCATCGCCAACCGTGCACAGATTCTTTTGGAGAATATCACGAAATGGGGTTGGCCCAATTGCATCGTCACCAACAATTACCCTCGCGATTTCCGCAAGGCAAAGACCAAGTTTGACATCATCCTCTGCGACGTACCCTGCTCAGGTGAAGGCATGTTCCGGAAGGATCCTGCCACCATTGGCGAGTGGAGTTTGCAGAACGTGGAGAAGTGTTGGCGTCTGCAACGGGAAATTGTCGCCGACGCTTGGGAGTGTCTGAATCCCGGTGGGCTCTTAATATATAGTACGTGTACCTTTAATATCAAAGAGAACGAGGAGAACATCCGATGGATCTTGGAGAACTACGATGCAGAGCCCATCGCCATCCCCACAGAGCCCGAATGGAACATCACAGGCTCGCTGTTGGAGGGCTTCGATATCCCAGTCTACCGTTTCATCCCGGGCATCACCCGTGGTGAGGGACTCTTTATGTGTGTATTAAGGAAACGTGGAGTGAAGCGTGAGGAGTGTGGAATAAGAAATGATATGCCACAGAAGACCCTCCAGAAAATCCAAGGGTTGAAACAAATCTCACTCCCCACTCCCCACTCCTCACTCCTCGAAGACGCTGTCGACCTCACCTATCAAGAGGCCCTGCGCTATCTCCGCGGCGAAGCCCTCGTGCTACCTGCCGACACTCATCGTGGCATCGTCACCGTCACCTATCGTGGCGTTTCTCTCGGACCTGTCAAGAACATCGGCTCCCGCGCCAACAACCTCTATCCCAAGCCCTGGCGCATCAAGACCACCCACCTCCCCTCCGAACCCGTGGAAATATTGAAAAAATGAAAAGGTAATCATAAAGATCAAAGCATAAAGCTCAAAGACAAATGAAACAATATCTCGACATCCTCAACCGTATCCTCACCGAAGGCACCGAGAAAGGTGACCGCACAGGCACAGGAACGATCAGCATCTTCGGCACGCAGTCGCGCTACAACCTCGACGACGGTTTCCCCCTGCTGACAACGAAGAAGCTGCATCTGAAGTCAATCATCTACGAACTGCTATGGTTCCTCAAGGGCGACACGAATGTGAAATACCTACAGGAACACGGTGTGCGCATCTGGAACGAGTGGGCCGACGAAAACGGTGAGCTCGGACCAGTCTATGGTCACCAATGGCGTTCATGGCCCGACTACAAAGGAGGTACAATAGACCAGATCCAGTACGTGTTGGACCAGTTGAAGAACAATCCCAACTCGCGTCGCATGATCGTCTCCGCCTGGAACGTGGCAGAAGTCAACGAGATGGCCTTGCCACCTTGTCATACCATCTTCCAGTTCTATGTAGCCGGTGACCGTTTGTCTCTACAACTCTACCAGCGTTCTGCAGACACCTTCCTCGGTGTGCCCTTTAACATCGCGTCGTATGCCCTGCTGCTGCAGATGATGGCACAGGTGACAGGCTATAAAGCGGGGGACTTTATCCACACCACGGGTGATACTCATCTCTACCTCAACCACATCGAACAGGCGAAGCTCCAGCTCACCCGTGAGCCACGTCCCCTACCCCAGATGAAACTCAACCCCGACGTCAAGTCGCTCTTCGATTTCCAATACGAGGACTTCGAACTCGTCGGCTACGATCCCCATCCGCATATCAAGGCAGAAGTGAGTGTTTAGTTATGTTGTTTACGATATATTGTTTACAGTTTACGGTTTACAGTTTACAGGTGAATACACTGTAGGCGGAAACTATAGAGGGAAACTATAAGCGGAAACGAATGGCTTTGCTCTGTAATCATCTGTAAACTGTAAACCGTAAACTGTAAACTTTAAACTATAAACTATAAACAAAAAAATATATGATCTCAATAATAGCAGCAGTAGCGAAGAACCGGGCCATTGGATATAAGAACAAACTCATTTACTGGCTCCCCAACGACCTGAAGCGATTCAAAGCACTCACCACAGGCCATACCATCATCATGGGTCGCAACACCTATCTCTCCCTGCCGAAGGGGGCCCTGCCCAACCGTCGGAACATTGTTCTCACAAGAAAGGGAGTTAAAGAGGAATTAAAGGAAGTGAGAGAGGAAATCAAGGACAATACCACACTTGAATTCTTTTCTTCTCTGGAGGAGGCCCTCCAACACTGCGCCCCGGATGAAGACATCTACATCATCGGAGGTGCATCTGTCTACCGTCAGGCTCTCCCCATCGCCGAACGTCTCTGTCTCACCGAGATTGATGACATCCCCGCCGAGGCCGACACCTTCTTCCCGCCCTACAATGACTGGCAAGAAGAATATCGCGAAGAGCACCCCATAGACGAAAAGCATACCTTTCGATATGCTTTCGTCGATTACCAGAGAGGATAAATGGATTCTATTGTAACGGAGTTAACGGATAGACAATGTTGACAATCAGGATATTGGCGGCAAGGATGATGATGTTCATCAACAAACCTATGCGCATAAAGTCGCTGAAGCGGTAACCGCCAGGACCATAGACCAGCATGTGGGTAGGTGAACCGATAGGCGTGGCGAAGCTGGAGCTGACACTGACCATCAAGGCAACAAGGAACGGGAACGGCTCATAACCTAATTTCTCAGCAGCCTCGTACATGATGGGGAAGAACATGGCGCCCGCCGCCGTGTTGGAGATGAACTCGGTGATAAACGTACCTACGAAGCAGATGGCCGTCATGACTACCAGCGGATTGGAGCCGCAGACATCGAGGATTCCGAACGCGAGACGCTCGGCAATGCCCGTCTTCTGGATGGCAAGTCCCAGCACCACGGAGCCTGCAAAAACCATGAGGATCTCACCGTTGATGGACTTCATGGCCTGCTCGGGGGTACAGCAACGTAACGCAAGCATAGCCATCGCAGCCAAGAAGGCACATTGCAGCAGCGGCATGACATTGAGGGCCGAGAGCAGCACCATAAGGATCATGACGGTCGTAGAGATCAGCGTCTTCTTGCCGATGTTGGGCACCTCGGTGCTGTCGAAGAACTGCAACTGTGACGTGAGGCGTTCTGTATGGATATTCAGACGAGGCGGACACTCAAAGAGCAGCGTATCGCCAGCCTGAAGCACCACATGGCGGGGTGAGTCCTGGAGTCGCTTGCCACGACGGGCCACTGCGACGAGCGTCATGTTGTTGACACGCTCGAAGTTGGAGTCGCCGATAGTGGTATTGATGAGACTGCTGCCAAAGGTGACGAAAGCAGTACGGAGCTGGCGATCCTTTGACACTTCGTCCATTGTGAAGATATAATGGTCGGCATTGACAAAGCCGTGACTCTTCTTCAGGTCGAGTATCTCATCAATCTGACCAGCGAAGACCAGACGGTCGCCACCAAGGATGGGCTCGTCATCGGGCACCGGTGAGCGGATTTCATCGTAATGGACAATCTCGATCAGGCTGCCACCATGCACGTCTGTCAGTCCGGCCTCCTTGATAGTCTCACCGATATGGGGATTGTCTGAAGGAACCAACAGTTCGACGGTATAGTCGCTGGTAGCCTCGAAGGCCGACTCCGGCGCCTGACGATTGGGCAACAGCTTGCGCATGGCGATGATGGAGAGCACACCGACAAAGAGACAGAAGAGACCGGGGATGGTGGTGGTAAGAATATTCATCGTCGTACCCGTATGCTCGGCATAGAGACCAGAAATGATGAGGTTAGGCGGCGTACCAATCAACGTACACACGCCACCCATACCCGAGGCATAGCTCAGGGGGATCAGCAGTTTGGAGGGAGAGATGTTCAGCTTCTTTGACCACATCTTGACGATGCCCACGAAAAGAGCCACGACAGTAGTATTGCTGAGGAATGAGCTCAAGGCTGCCACAGGAAGCATGAGTCGGACAACGGCTTTCGAATAAGAATCGGGCTGACCCAACAAGTGTTTCACGATCCACTGAAGCACACCCGTATGCATCAGTCCAGCCACCACGATGAAGAGCACACCGATGACGATGACACTCGTGCTACTGAAGCCCGAGAAAGCCTCTTTGGCATCAAGCACACCCGTGACGAAAAGAATGGCAATGGCACCCAGGAATACCAGGTCGGTACGCAACTTGGTAAACAACAATACCGTAAACATCGTCAACACGGTGAGGATCGTAATCCATGCGTAAAGGTTAAAACCTAAAAAAACAATTGACTCCATATCTGTAAACTGTAAACTCTAAAAAACCGGCAGTGCCATCAGCTGTCCCATCAGGGTCAGCGCCATCCGTCGATGACCTTCGTCATTGGGGTGCAGACGGTCGTTCTCCGCATTCTTGAAGTATTGCGCCATTTCATCCATCAGCGGATAAAGTCCGCTGAGGGCATTCAGGTCGATCACCGGCACCGCCCAGATGTTGCCGGCCTCCTTCACCGACTGCACATAGGCATCGATATACTCACCGCACTTGTTCGTATAGTCCTCCCTCGGCTGCCAGTTCTTCTCGTTGGCATAAAACTCCGCCCGGTGTATCGGTGTCAGCAGCACGATCTGCTTCCGGGGGAACATCCGCTTCACGCAATCCAGGGCCTTGTTGATACGCCCCCGATACGTCGAGTCGCTCATCACGGGATAGCGATGACGGCGATCCACCAGATGTTTCGTCTCATGGATACCCGCCATCACCTGCTCGGGTCTTTCTGTAAACCACTCACCGATAGGGATGCCCGTGTTATAGTCGTTCGTACCCATGAAGATGAGGATAGCATCCACGCTGTCGCCGTGCTCCTCCTGTAGTTTCTGAGCCTGCCGCGGCACATCGTTCCACATCCGTCCGCTTACACCATAGACATACGGTATGATGCCGAGCCAGTCCTGGAGGAATCCCCAATACTTCTTCTTCGAGCCGCTGTTCCTCGGATCGGTGATCGAATCGCCGAAATACGCCACGCGCTTCCCCTTCCACGGGTGCCACTCCACGATGTCTGGCTGCGCGATGACGGTCTGTGCCATTCCCGGCACAGCCATCATCGCCACCAATACGATTAAAAAGAATCTTCTTATCATCCTTCTTAAATTACCGTTTGCTTACTGGGATGCCTTATCACCAATCTGCACCTCCGTATCCTTCTTCACCATACCGGCATCGCCGCCGCCGAAGACACTACCCATGATGGTTGCACCGTTCTTGACGAACACCTGCGTCCAGATGACAGATCCATATTCTTCCTCTGCCGAAATTCCTCGGCTGGCGCCATAGACCTCACCGCCATAGTGCTGCTTATATTCATCAGACGTGCCAATATTGACAGTGCCTGAACCACCACCGATGGTGACGGTACATTGCGACTGTTTGCCTTGGGTCTCGGCAGCATTGTCATCCCTCTTGAGAAGATCGTCGGTTCTGTCAGCAGGAATCTTCGGTGCACCCACACTACCCATCGAACCGCCACCATAGACATTACGGTGGATGGTTCCGCCAAGGACGTCCACCTGCGTGTGGCGGGTCACAGAACCGGCTGAGGTACTATAGTCTTCCGCCGGCACCTTCTCACCTGTATAGCCATCCGAATACACTAACGTAGAGGTGTACTTACTGATACCCGAGCCGGCACCATAGACATTGCCTCGGTGCAACCACTGATCGTTATCCAGTTCTTCTTGGAGAGTGGATGTCGAGGTCTTGGTCTTCAGTACATTCTCTCTATTCTCATCCGTGAACGGCAGGCCAATATCGCCGCTGACGACGGTCACACGAGTATCACGGCGGACGTGACCATCCTGGCCACCGCCATAGACAGAGCTGTAGATTCTGGTAGGACCGACGACTTTCCAATTAGCAGGATTAGGCTTACCATCAACAAGATAGGTAGAACCATTCAATGCGGTCTGCAACTCACCCAGGGTCATTCTGTCTCCAACACGATAGGTCTTGCCACCGTACGTAAACTCCGTTGTACACTCATATCCGCCGATGTTCACATCCGTCTCGTTGACATAGCCCGAGAAGAAGGCGGGACAATAGTGGTAGCGAGGAGTAAGATCCCTTGGTACGTTCGGCGCTGCCTCACCGGCACTGCCACCGAATACATTACCGTAAGGCAGGTTGTTCTTGATGCTCTTCGAAGGATCTGAAGCGACATAGCCCACCGTACCGCCGAACACTTTCACAGTCGTCTTACCGCTGTTCAGGAACTCCCAGGCATCATCTGGATTCTCAGCAGTTGCAGAGGTTGTCCACAGGTTGCCAGTAATCTTCTCACCATAGCCTGCAGTGTAGTAGTCATCCGTACCGCTGGCATAGTTGCCCTTACCCACCGATGCCATGTTACCACCGCCATAGACGTTACGTCCTACATAGCCATCGTTCATGGTGACGTAGGTATTGCCGAACACCTTACCTGAGATGAGACTGTAGATGTCGGCCTCGTAAGTACCACTGCCGCCAATTTTGTCAAGGGTCACAGTGTAAGTACCCTTACCCTTTCCACCCCCGTAGAGCGAGTGGCCTATCAGGCCCTTGTTCAGGGTCACGTGGGTATCGCCATAGACATAGCCATCTTCACCACTGCCTGATACGGAACCTGTGACACATGGTATCGAGAAGTTATCATTAATGTCCGGAATAACCGAGGCATCAGGCGTGGAAGGATAGTCGATATTCACCTCCGTCTCATTGACTAATGCCATGTGAGCTGTCAAATAGCGGTCGCCAGCCTTACCACGGGCACCGCCAAAGACATCACCGCCATCAACATCCTTCGTACCGATATGACCACCCGTCACATTGATGGTGACTTTACCCGTCATGGGGGCGAACACGAACTTATACGGCCAACTCAAGGCAAAGCCATTTGCCTCATTGACGTGTTTGGCTACGCCTGGGGTGTTGTTAACCGTTAACGTATCAACACCATTCGTGATGTTACCCACCGATGCCATGGCACCGGCCCCATAGACAGTGCGTCCTATATGACCACCCTTGATGTTGACAACGGTACTACCGCCTACCATACCGGCCCTCGGGTTATAATACTCATACGTCTTTGCAGTAGGCCCTTCTCCTACCGTAACTGAATAAGTTTCCTCACCACTGCCGGCACCATAGACGTTGCCACGCTTGTCGCGGACTGCTTTATTGAAATCATCACCTTTTCCTAAGTCCCACCACGGATCAGCCGTATTTGTACCAGGGATCTTGTCAGGAACACCAATGCTACCACTATTGATAGTCACTGTGGCATTGTTGTAGTTATGACCATTCTCTCCGCCACCATAGACAGAGCCTTTGATAAGCGGAGTCGTCAAGTCATCGTCGTCTGTCGAATTAGCCTTAAGGGTACCGATATTGACAACAGACTTGTACACCCAAGCCGCATTATCACATGGATCCATGGGTCTTGGGGAACCTGTAGGTGTCAAGATACCACCACGCGACGAGCCGAACACCAGTCCATTGTCACACCCACTGATACCGATGACACCGCCAGTGATGTTGACGGTAGCCGTACCGGTAGGTGTTTTCCCTTCCGCAATTACAGCTGGATTGATGGGAGTTCCATCAGTATATTTCCATTGGTAAGGAACGTTCGCCACTGGGATATAGGCCGGATGCCCGTTTCCATCGGAGCGGTCAAAGGTACCTACCGAAGCCATAGCACCACCGCCATACACCATATGGTAGATGTTACCGCCAGTGATGGAAACATTCGTGTTACCCTTCACCTGTCCGGTATGGTAGTGAGCGACGTTGCCCTTACCGCCACCATAGACATTACCCATCGTAGCACCGCCGAACATCACATAGCCTGAATCATCGCTAGCCTTGGCTTTTACCTCGTTACGTCCGATTTCGCCGCCGCTGATGGTGACGTAGGTGTCGCCACCAACAAGTGCCAACTCACCACCACCATAGACGCTGGCACGTACCTTGGCATCATCACTGATATCCACCTTGGTATCATACGTCACTTCGCCGCCATGGTTCTCGGCTGCAGATAGGTCATGCACTTCTTGGCCCTCACCACCGCCATAGACGCTACCGTAAGTGTATTTCACCGTACTGTTGCCACTTGCCGGATAAGTATCGGGCACAGGAACCGTGGCCTTCTGAGGCGCTTCGCCGTCGCGGATCTCAACACCGATAGTAGCTTTCGTTATGGAAATTTCTGTGCTGTAATTCTTCTCGCCAGTAGTATGATTAGTATGATTGCCGCTTACTTTACCCAGCTCGCCGCCACCATAGACATTACCCATAATCCATGTGTCATCGCCACTGATAGTCAGCTTAGTGCTCTTGACATTACCCAGCTTAGACCATTCGATTGGAGAGGTTGATGTCAGCACACCATTCTCATAAGTAGAAATCGGCGTCGTACCATTCAACTGGTAGAATCGTCCCATACCGCCGGCATAGACATTGCCACCCTTGGTATGCAATACTCTTCCGTTAGAGGTATCATACTCGGTATTGGGCACATGGTGATCATTCTTCCATGTGGTCCAGGCAGCAGCATCAGCAGGTAATGTTGCAGGCATGACAAACTCATACTTGTTACCGATGGTTCCGCCAGTGATGTTGATTTCCACGTGACCACGCTTGAAATTGGAAATTTCGTCGCGGGTATAGGCATTGTTTTTCCAATACCAATCGCTATACCCATCATCCTGCATCTCACCGTACATCTTATGATGATCGGCAGTTTCAATCTCTGTTGACTCATACAGACCGTAGCCCACAGAACCCAGGCGACCGCCACCGTAGATAGAACCCAGCACCTTACCTTCCTTGATATTCATCGTCACACTACCGGCCACGTTACCGGCCGTATAGGCATCGCCAGCAAAGCCACGACCACCGCCGAAGACGTTACCATCCACGTAACTGGTACCCCAGGTGCCGATGATTGGGCCAGAAGCCGCCTCATAGCCTTCCTGACCTTCAGTACCGACGGCATCCTTACCAATGGTCACCGTGATATTGCGATTCACGTGACCGTCCTCACCACCGCCGAAGACAGAGCCGTAGATAATACCGCCAGTAACGTTTACTTCCACGTTCTGCACATTGGTTCCCTTGTTGAAGAGCACACGCGGATCACCCTTACCTCCACCGAAGAGGTAACAGGTCACAGGATGAGCGGCAATCTGAGTCAATGTTCGAGGCACGCCCAAAGTTGCCGTGCCGCCAAAGTTGATTTCAACATCACCTTTCACATTGGTCTGCTCATTTCCGCCATAGACATTGGTCAGGATATGACCGCCCGTGATGTCCACCGTTGTCTTGCCACCTACAGAGCCTGCCTCCTTGTGCCACTTACCCGCAGCATACGGATAGTAGCCGGAACCGCCACCGAAGACATTGCCGTAGAAGGTATGACCGTTGGAGCCTGTCGGACATCCACCCTCAGAAGACGAGATAGCAGAGCCTTCAGGATAGTTGCCACTTGCATCTGCGAACTTATCATATATTGCGTAGGGAGATGCATACGGCCAGTGGGCACATTCATACATGGCATTTGCAGCTGTAGTGATTTCTTCGGCTGTCGCTGTACTTGGGTCAATGAACAGAGCTTCATCATATTTTGCCACAGACTTGCTTTCCGATGTATTGTATCCAGCACCAATCTGGCAAGTACCTTCTATCGTCACATGCGTATCAGCCTGCACAAAGCCATTCTCAGCACCGCCATAGACGGAGCCCTTGACAAAAGCATTGCCGCCAACGGTCACATTGGTATTGCTGGCTAAGCCCAGCGTCTCAAGATAACTAAGGTAGTCTGGTTCGGTATTTATATAAACCAATCCCGTACCATCTTTTGGCCATTTTTTGGGTTTGTCATTACCTGTAAATTTATAATCCCCTGGCACAGCACCCATACCGGCACCAAACACATGTCCAGCGTCATCGGGCTTACCCGTTGTGGTGTTGTTCATTACCATATCGTCAGGACCGATTTCGGCATTGCCCCGTATAGTGACCGTACAAACGCCACCGCTCAACGGGCTTTCCGGTATTCCTGCAGCACTAACATTATATCTACCCACCGTAGCCAGCTGGCCACCGCCATAGACACTACCACCTATCTTGGCATCTCCTTGAACGGTGACAGTACTGTTTCCTCGAACCAGAGCCGAGTAACCCTGTGTATCAACACCCTTACCTGCACCAAACACATTGCCCTTAATGTCAGGCGCACTCATACCTTCACCTTCCTTGAGATCAAGGCCTATCGTCACCTCAGTATTCCATTCTACGCGGCCTATCTCACCGCCACCGTAGACGTTACCTGTGCCTGCTTTGAGCTTTCCGTTCGCTTCGAGTGTTCCCACGGTGCCGTTACCGATAATAACTCGCGTTCCTTTATCTACTTGGCCGGGGTCCATTACTCCTTCGCCTTCCTTATCCTTTCCAACCATAGCTTTCTCACATTCCCAGGTGTCTGCTTTACCCATGCCGCCGCCAAAGACATTGTCTGTAATTATGGCAGCATTGCGGAAAGGAATGGGTCTAGTAGTGACGGCCTCTCCGCCCTCAGTCTCCCAAGCGTGAGTGCTCTCGTTGTATAAGAACTTCGTCGGTGTAGTGATAGAAGCGGTTGTACCCATCATCTCGCGCTGACCGGAATCGTTCAGCCAATCACCTGTACCAACCTCTACATACGTATTGCCAATCACATCCGCCAGGTTTCCGCCGCCATAGATGGTGCCAATGGTACCAATAGGAATGATCTTGTTGCCTTCGCCATCTACTTCTGTGATAGAAGGATAATCTCCAGCATACTTCTTAAGTATTCTACCAGTCGTCATATTGACATTCACATGAGGGGAGGCAATCATCTTAGCCTTGTAACCGCCACCGAACACCTGGCCAATCTTTGTGGCAGAGATAATGTTGATATACGGGTCGCGAGAAGGTGTGGCCAATGCACCTTCTTCTCCTGGTTCATACGGAATACGCTGTTTAACGCGAATGGATGTAGGATTGTTATTTTCATCAAGTTCATAGAGAGGACTCCCGTCTTCATCCGTTGCTTCGTACGTTGTCGTTTTGTAACCATACTTAGAATAAGGAGCGAGATAGCCACCTGCATACAATTCATCAATCTCGATAGGCGTACATCCGTTCTCTTCTATGTCAATGGTGATACTTCCAGTGATGGTTCCTGCCTTGTTGTTACCTCCAAACACCTTTGTGTATTTACCATTGGTTATTCGGACATGTACATCGTTGAGGATATTGGCATTGTAGGATCCACCAAAGAACATACCACCGTCACGCACACAGTCGAGGACGGTATTCGTTTCTGCATCGATATCTGCGTTCTTACTGCCTGCATAGGTCTCATCAGCAACCATAGGACAACTGGTTCCTTCCTGTTGCATGAGTAACAGAGCCTCACTTCGGATATTACCTTTCTTATTACTGCCGCCATATACAGAATGGATATGTCCGCCGTTGACCGTTGTTGAAGCCGTACCCGATCCATAGGAATAGTTGGCTATTCTGGCTTCCTTGGTTGTAGCATCGGGATTTGTCTTGAGGAAGGATTGATATGGATCATTTTCTGCACCTGTACCTTTAGTATCGTTTGTAACATGTTCTTCTATTTCGGTATAACCCACGTTGGCGCCTGGGTTCTCATACCATTTACCTTCCTTCTGGTACTTATCAAGTCCGTTTCCACCGCCGAAGAGTTCGTCAATGACATAGACAGATTTCACCAATACGTCAGAGGCAGGAACAGAGGCAGCATTACCACCGCCATACACCTGCTTGATACTGGTCACACCACAACCTTCGATGATAACTTCGGTCTTCTCTAAAGTATGTTTGTTGTCATCATCGTTTGCGGTCGCAGCCGGCCCCTTTGGCATATATGCTGCCAGGTTACCACCACCATAGACTGCCTTCACATCATATTGATGGAGTTTCTGCAACTCAGCAATGACGTTCTTGGCTGCATTCGTGATAGCCGTCTTATCGGCATCGGTCAACGAGCCTTCAGCCTTACCTGAGATAGTTTCCTCAGCATTGGTAATAACAGATGCTGTTATTTCTGGCTTTACAGTCCCTTCATTCTTTGCCAACGCAATCAGTCGGTTCAGATAATTTATAAATCCTTCACTTTCACCTTGGTTAAGAGAAGTACGGGAACCTGGACCAACTTTTGTCGACATATCAGCCGTGTTGGCATTCTGCGTACCATAGACATGCACTAAGACATGTCCCTTCGGCGTACCGTTCAAGTCGTTACAGCCGAAGATTTTCTGTACACTACAGCCGGGCTTGCTACCGTCAGCATCGCCACCATTGTTGTTATTGTTCAACTCCACTGTCGTATTGCCGCCCACGTCAGCCGCAATGGCATTGGTACCTATTGTTCCCTTACCGCCGCCGTATGCATCCTCCGTGATACTTCCGCCTGTCAGGTTAACGACTGTACTCTCCTTGACCTGTCCCATCTCACCGCCACCATAGACACTACCGCCGATGGTACCGCCTTTCACGTTCACCTCAGTCCAGATACTGGTGGCAAACTTCGTCGGATTATACTTGTCGGCAGTTGCATCGCTTGCGGTACTAACACCGGTAAACAGGCGGTTGTCACCAGAGAACGTGGTAGCACCAGGACCACGGCTGGCACCATATACGCTACCACCAATGCTACCACCCTCTATCGTCACCTTATTATATGACTGAGAGCCATGCACCTTGTTTTGGGCACGTGGGTACTGCTCTGTCGTATTATTGAATTCATTGAAGTCTTCTGTTTTACGGGGACCTACAGAGGCCAGGGCACCGCCGCCATAGACGTTACCGTGAATGGTTCCGTCAATGACGTCAATCTGGGTCGTACAGGTGACAGAGCCAGAGGAGCTGTTGCAATAACTACTACCACCGTCCGTATATTTACCAATACCCGAACCGGCACCGAATACATGACCGCTTCGACCTCCTGTATCAACAGATGAGTTTTGACCAGGAATAGATCCCTTGTTAATCGTCACCTCAGTACTGTTGCGCACATGGCCGTCCTGCCCACCGCCATAGACAGAGCCATAGATGGTAGGACCTGTATAGCCAGCGTAGTTACCTGTATATTCAGCGCTTGTCTTACCAATCTTAATTCTCGCCTTGTTCACATAGCCCACGAAGAAGTCTGGCACATACCTGTAGCGGGGAGAATTTGTAGTGGACTTGGCGGCCTTACCACGACTGCCGCCAAAGACGGATCCGTAGGGGATACCATCACCTTCATTGGCAGAATCATCGCCAGCCGTTGCTGAGCCCACAGTACCACCATAGATATTCACCGTAGCTATACCGCTGTTCTGGAAGTAGTCGGCATAAGAATCTGCAGCCGGAGTCGCTGTCCAAATCGCGCCATCTGTTGAAGAAGGCAATTCACCATAGCCGCCAGTAGAATAGTCATCCGAGCCGCCGGTATAGTTACCCTTACCCACAGAACCCATGTTGCCGCCTCCGTAGACAAACCAGCCCACAGTGCCACCGTTCATCGTAACGGTGGTGTTGCCATAGACCTTACCGGCCGTCCAGCTACAAACATCTTCCGCCTCATTCTTGGGAGTGTTTTCAGCACTCCATAGCTTCGTTTTGTAAGTGCCGGTACCGTTGCCACCGCCAAAGACAGATTTTTTGATCGTACCACCATTGATGATAACCTTAGCATCCTCGAGGACGTGTCCATCCTCACCGCCACCATAAACCGTTCTCACAGTTGACGTACCGCCAATGGAAACCTCCGTCTCCCGGACGTTGGCAATATGAGCTTCCTTATAGCGCTGCTCCGCGATGTCTTCCAAGGTCTCTTGCGTGGCACCAAACCACACTTTACCCTTACTAGCGCCATACACATAGCCGCCAAAGGTATAGTCACCATCCGCTATGATACCTACTTGGGCAGAACCCGCGATGTTCACCGTTGTCTTGCCGCCTACTTTATAATTTTCACCGTCTTTGAGCGTTGGCACATATTCAAACTCATAAGGCCAGCTAAGACCGAAGTCGTAGAACGTCTTTTTATCGTCAACATAGGTATTATGCTTAATGGCCTTCGTATAATGGCCACTGCCGTCAACCTGATAGTCGATGACACCTACAGAAGCCAACTCACCGCCACCATAGACATTACCCTTTACTTGGCTGTTGCCAACGACGTTGACAACCGTCTCTCCACCCACGATACCAGCATATTGCATAGGAGTGAAGCGATAGGTAACAGCGGTGGTTCCAGAACCTGCCACGATGTCACTGTTGTAGGCTAAAGCATCAATGGAACTACCATAACCGCCGCCATAGACATGGCCATTGATAGTAGGCGTAGGTGTACCATCGGTAGTGATGTCACCTGTCGATTCATCCCTTGTTCCACCAATGGTCACATAAGTCCTGTCTCGCGTCGTACCAAACTCGGCACCACCATAGACATTACTCTTGATGAGGGTAGAAGTACCTATAATATTGATAGACGAGGTCTTCACCTGCGCCATCTTACTCCAGAGCGTGTTGGGGGTTGTTCCGTCAAGCTTTGTCAGACTTCCCATACTGCCACCAAAGACATTACCGCCCTTGGTATGTCCGTTGGCTGCCACCACGGCATCCTCACTGGTATTACCAATGGTACCGCCACTGATATTAATGGTGACGTGACCATAAGTATTCTCATTGGTATCCTCCGTGAACTGTCCGGAAGAAGTGCTCTGGGCATTTGCAAAGTTCACGCCTACCGATGCCATACGGCCACCGCCATAGACGGAGCCCAGCATGGTGCCGCCGCTGATGTTCATCGTCACGTTACCACCCACGGTACCGGCTGACAGTTCTTCACCAGAGAAGCCACGACCACCGCCGAAGACGTTTCCGTCCACGTATGAGGTTCCTAGTGTACCTATCTTTGTTGTCTTACCAGCAGCCTGACTAATACTCATTGTCACATCGCCCAGTACGTGACCATCCTCACCACCACCTAAGATGGAGCCGTAGATAGTGCCGCCGCTGACCGTTACGCTGGTGCTGGCCACATTGGTCCAGGTGCTGAAGTTGGAACGCTGGTCACCCTTACCTGCACCGAAGAGGTAGCAGGTCACGGGGTGTGCCTTAATCTGCTCCAAGGTACGGGGCACACCAATGGTACCGCCCGACATCGTTATCGTGCAAGAGCCCTTTACATCAGTCAACTCATTACCACCATAGACGCTGGTCAGGATATGACCACCGGTGATATTCACAACGGTATTGCCACCGACAGAGCCGCCATTTTTGTGCCATTTGCCAGATTTATACGGGTCTTTACCGCAACCACCACCGAAAACATTACCATAGTAGGTGTGACCATCATCACCTGTCGTATTGGTCCACTTATCGTAAGGTTGATATTTCTTGTCACCAGTAGCCTTACCATAGTCCCAGCTGGCACACTCAGAATAGTTTGCAGGATTTTCATCAGCCCATGCGAAGCGAGCATTCTTACCTGTACCGCTGCCATTACCGATCTGACCGCCGTCAATATTAACTATCGTACCACTAAAGACAGTACCGTTCTCGCTACCACCATAGACGGAGCCTTTGATGAAGGCATTGCCACCGATAGTCACTACGGTATTGTTGGTGATACCCAGCGTTTCAACGTATTTTATGTAAGCCTCTTCCTTAGCATCACCAGCATAACTCTCCCATGTGTAGCCAGAAGCTCCCATGTAATAGCGTCCTGCTCCCTCATCGCCGACATCCTCGTATGGCAGGATACCCCTACCTGCACCAAAGACGTTACCATCGAAATCAGGACGGCCTTCCGCCTTCATACTCATGTCGTTGGGACCAATCTCAGCATTACCCTGAATGGTGACGGTACTTTGTCCACCGCTCTTCAACCCATACGGCATACCGACTTCAACTCCATGCAAAGTTGCTTCTTCATCATCCTTGGCAATATTATACCTTCCCAGCGATGCCATCTTACCGGCACCATAAACGCTATGTCCTACTTTGGCATTTTGCTGTATAGTGACCGTACTGTTACCACGAGTCAAGCCCGAGTAGCCGTGGGTAGGTACGCCTTCTCCGGCACCATACACATAACCATTGACAATGGGTGAACTGGAACCAGATCCGCTTTGTGGCACCAGTCCAATTGTTACCGTAGTACTCTTTTCCACACGGCCAATTTTACCGCCGCCATAGATATTACCACCCGCAGTACCATTACCCACAGTTCCATTACCCATGCGAACATACGTATCTCCGACTACCATGGCCTTCTCGCACTTGAACGAGTTGGCTGCTCCATTACCGCCTCCATACACATCGCCTTCTATGGTAACATCGCTTAAGCCGACTACGGCTTCGTATTCGTGGGTTGTTGCGTTCTCCTTGGCGCAAATATTCACATAAGTATTACGATAAGTACTATTCGGGTCATCTTCCTTAGTGTCATCAGCCAGGTAACCGACGTTAGCCAGATTACCACCACCATAGACATTACCTGTGATATGGGCACCAACAACATCAGTTTTATCTTCATACGAAACAGTGCGGGCAACGCCATCATCTTTTATAAGTTTCCCCTCATTATACACAGGACGATTAAGTGCATCTATAAATGCACCATCTGCATCTCGGCGTAGGATTTTAACGGATTTCTCCGTTCCGATATTAACAATCGCATGGCCAATAACGTTACCTTCGTTACCACCACCAAAGACATTACCAATAGTTCCTATAGTATTATTAATATATGTTTTACTATCTGTTACATGTACATTGGGTATGGCATCTCCTGTATAGCTGGCAGGACGCGACAGCTCAGTATTTGCCATCGAGCCCTTACGCATGTTGATATTGACCTCTGTATCACCCTTTACGTCAGCTTTCAACCCGCCACCATAGACGTTGTCAATACGGGTGGCAGACTTGATATTCACCGTTACTTTACCAGGATCAGAATACTCACTGCCGTCTTTTTTCTTGCCAGGATATGGAGCTTCATTACCAGCACCTACCAAGTTATGGATGACAATGGGTTTACATGCATCAGTCTCTTCAATATTGACAGTAATATGGCCTCCGATACTTCCTCGGGCATCATTACCACCAAAGACATTCGTATAGAAGCCGCTGGTAATGGTCAGGTTGACATTGCCCGTGATATGCGCATTATAGGAACCGCCATGTACGAACTGGACGGCATCTCCCGAATTACAACCAGACAGAATCATATTCACATCTCCAGCAACGTCAGCCTCATTGCCTGCTCCGAATATTCGGGTCAGCGTCAGGTCACATTCACCGCCAGCACCTGTCGTATCGATTGTCGGTGTACCGAGAATATCACCTTTTGCGTCACTACCGCCAAAGACCTGACCGATTCGGCCACCCTTTGCATAAATACTCACGTCACCAGTAACCATGGCACCAGTATTGGCCACCCATGTGCCTGCACTATTCCTGACAGGCTTACTACCATTACCGCCACCGAATGCATAACCTACGTCAAAACATCCAAATATAGTAACATCGGTAGAAGGTACAGACGCAGAGTTGCCGCCGCCATAGACATATTCAATAGAGGTATCACTACAATTATGGACAATCACTTTTGTTGTCATGCCAGTAGCAGGCAGATAGTTTGCCAGGTTTCCACCACCGTAGACACCTTGGATTTCATAATCACCGAAAACATGTGCTTTACCATCTACACGTTTTGTAGCGAATACTTCCACTTTAACGTTACCCTTTGGCGAGCCGTTGAAATTGTTGGCACCAAAGATGCTGCCAGTGACAGGAACGGTTGGATAATTATTACCATCAACGGTGACGTTCTGTGCAATTTCACGTGTAAAGGTCGCGCCAGTGCCGTGGTAAGTAGTCTTATCGTCAGTATTATTAACATTAATGGTTACATCACCATAAACATACACCGGTGTCTCATCATTACCCAGACCACCGCCAAAAACATTACCGATCTTACCACCAACCAGCGTCACCGTGGTGGTATTGCTGTCATGAGCCTTACCTGTAGCCCATGCCGTATCAAAACGCCTATAATATTCGGCACCTTCCTCAGCCTTCGCATTGGCTCCTTGCAGGATGTAATTTGCGCCATCCTTCTTATAGAGACCGGTAACCACACTGACACCAACAGTCAGCGTAGCATTAATCTTATCGTATGTCGTAACCAGGTTAGTATTATCCCAGTTTGCCGTATTGGTATTGGCCAAGGCACCGCCGCCATAGACATCATGCTTCACCGTACCACCAGACACTACGACATTGACATTACCCGTGACATCAGCCTGGCTGCCGCCGCCATACACATCGTTGGCAATCGCTGCTGTGCCGGAGATGGTCACAGAGGTATTACCCGTCACAATAGCCGTAGCACCGAGACCACCACCATAGACGTTGTTGACAGTACCGCCAGACACTGTAACCACCGGGTTGCCAGTGTAGGCAGCGATGTTACCACCACCATAAACGTTGTTGATGGCATTGCCGGATTCCATCTCTGAAGTGCCGGAGACAGTCACGGCCACCGTGCTCTTCGGCGAACCGTTGAGGTTGTTACAGCCAAAGACATTCCTAGCCTTACCATTGGAAACCGTCACCGTCACAGGACCGTTCACGTCGGCAGCTACAGCAGAAACTGCATCAGAAGCAGGAGTCTTAGTCTTTTCCTCAGTCGTCAATGCATTAAACTGTTCTGTTGTCAACGATGTTCCCTTTGCAGCATTATACTCGGCTGCATCAGCATAAAGAACTGCAGCTTGCGCGCCTGAGGCCAGTTGTCCCAGACCGCCGCCATAAAGTTCGCCTTCAATGGTAGTACCATTCAGGGTAACACTGGTGGTATAGTCCGAATGGTTCGTTGCATGATATGCCGTATTGGTCTGTGCCAATGCGCCGCCACCATAGACATCCTTCTTCACGGTGCCGCCCGTCAGACTGACCGTCACTGCACCATTGACGACACCAGCCTTGCCGCCGCCATAGACACTGCCCAAAACAGTACCCTTCGTGATGGTCACCGAAGAGTTGGTGACAGATGAGTAGTCGTTGGCATCATCAGCGGCAGGAATATGGTTATGTCCTTTCAAATCCAGCTCACCACGGGCTGCACCATAGACATTACCACCATCATTGTCGCCTTCGACACCGATGGTACCATCGGTATTGATAGTCACAAAGGTGCTGCCCTCTACCTTACCCATAGAACCGGCACCATAGATGTTATTAGCCACAGAACCGCCATTGATGATGACCTTGGCATCGCCCTTGACGATACCGGCCAGTTTGTTGTATTTGTCACCCTCGCCATCATGCTCAGTATGAGTCCCAGTGATTAACGATAGATCAGAATAATACAAATCCGTACCGCAACCTCCGCCATAGACGTTGCCGCGATAAGCATAGTATTCGGAAGGATTGCCGATGGTACCACTATACATCGTCACAGAGGCATCATGGTAGGTGTGTCCGTTCTCACCGCTACCATAGAGGGATCCATGGATTTGGGGACCGGTAGCAGCACCCTCCGTGCCAATGATGACGTGAGTGTCATAGACCCATGCCATATTGTCTTGGATGGCATCAGGCTTATCTATATCACCTCGTGAAGAACCGAAGACCATGCCGTTATTGTGGCCATTGGTACCAATCTCACCACCGGTGATGGTGATGGTAGCAATACCTGTATTATCGGTAGCTCGAGCTGAGATAGCTGCATTGGCATCCTCAGAAGCATAGGTATAGGTTCCCACCGAACCGTAGGCACCGCCACCATATATATTATGTAATACTTTCGGTGAACTCAGGACATCACCGACAACCTTACCTGCATCAGGATGTGCTGCCACCCACGTTGCATCAGCCACCGCATTCTCGACCGTGATATTGGTGTTACCCTTGACAAGACCGAACCTGACATTCGTGTTCTTTCCGAAGCCACCGCCATAGATATTGCCATACACAGCTCCGCCTTCACCAGAGGTACCGATAGTGCCGCCCTTGACGGTAATATTGGTGTTGCCGCCTACCTGTGACAGCTCACCGCCGCCATAGACACTCTTCGCCACGGAACCACCAGCCATCAAAATCGTGGTATTACCTGTTACCATGGCAGAATTGACATCTTCTGCCTTACCCTTACCGGCACCGAAGACGTTCTCCGTGATAATAGCAGGCTGTACATCTTTCGATACACGATTTGCCAATGGAATCTCGGCACCCATGTTTGTACTTGCTGCTACCTTCTCTTCCGTACAGATGTTAATCGTGGGATTGCCCTCAACATCAGCTTCCTTACCACCACCATAGACATTCGTGATAGAACCTATGGCCAAGGCATCATTATCTTTACCATCTACGCCGTCGCGGTCAATGTCTGCGGCAAACTTGCCGGGAATCATATTGATGTTCACCGTGGGACTGCCGTACATGGTGGCATCTCCACCGTAGCCGCCACCGAAGGCACCACCCAAGTCATTATTAGCATCACTGACCCTACCGATTCTGGTGCATGACACCACGTTCAGGATGGGGTCACGGTAGAGCTGCGTCTCGGAACTCGTGGCAGGAGCATTCACGGGTATGCCGTCGGAGTTCGACGTCCTGGCTACAAGGACAGGATTATCCTCTGTTCCCGTATTTTTGTATCCGTACACCGAGTAAGCTGCATCATTACCACCCAGATAGAGCTCTTCGATAATCAGCGGCTTACAACCCGTCTCCTCGATAGTGAGCGTGATGGGTCCCTGGATAGTACCGCTCTGGTCGTTACCGCCAAACACCTTCTTGAAGCTGCCGCTGGTAACGGTCAGGTCGACACCGCCCTTCACGTTGGCATCCTTGGCACCACCATAGACAACGTCCATATCGTCAACGCAGCCAATGATCATCTTCACGGCTCCATCCTGCTCTGCATTCTGGCCGGCTCCGTAGATTTCCTTGATGTCGCGCTTGTCACAACAGTCATAACCTGTTGTATAGTCAGGATCTTTCTCTGGCATCGTCACCGATGTGCCACCACGTACATTACCCTTGGTGTTACTGCCACCATAGACCACATGAATGTGTCCACCCACCAACTTGGTGGTAGCCACACCGGTTCCATAGGCATTGGCACCATGGTTGTATTTACCAACGTCGGCACCGGGATTGTCATCGCCCTTACCGTTACCGCCACCGAACACATGGTCGATAATATAGGTTCCCAGGATAGTCACATCGGTTGCAGGCACAGCAGCGGCATTACCACCGCCATACACATATTCTATACTTGTCAGGTCGCACCCTTCAATCACCACTTCGGCACATGCCGCAGCAATTTTTGCAGGATTACCTTCTATTGCAGGGTCTAACGTTGCATCCGTCGGGACATAGTCCGCCTGATTACCGCCGCCATAGACAGCAGCCACATCGTAAGTGGTACGTGAATCGCGATCGGTTTCAGTATTCTTCTCGCTATCCACCGTCCGCTTCACCCATACCTTCACATGTCCCTTCGGCGTACCGTTCACATTATTACAGCCGAAGATGCTGCCTGTGATTTTCGCGCCGTCGAGTAAGACGTTCACGTCACCGCCGACGTAGGCTGCAGTTCCTGCATTACCTAAACCACCTCCATAGGCATCGCCGTTGATGGTGCCCTTATAAAGGTTCACAGCCGTAGTCTTCGTGGCATCGAAGACAAGATCGTTGGCGGGCTTACTGGTGTTGACATTACCCAATGCACCACCGCCATAGACATGACCATAGATGGTAGCACCTGCTGAGGTCTGACCTTCTTCTCCGACGTTCACCGTCACATTGCCATTCACCAGTGTAGGAGCACCAAAGCCACCACCGAATACTACGTTTCTGTTTTGGTCTTGAGAGTCACCTACCGCACCACCAATCAGCGTTACAGTAGCATCCTTCGTCAGTACACCATTAACGTTAGCACCGCCATAAACAGCAGTCTTAACAGTACCGCCTTCTACATTGACAGTGGTGTTGCCTTGGTTCTCAGCAACAATAGCAGTCTTCGCTTCTACATTATTTCCAGGATCAGCAGCAACTTCCACCTGTCCCAGACCACCGCCAAAGACACTTCCATTAATGGTACCAGCATAAACATTGACCGTTGTGGTCTTGTCCGCTGTTGTATTTACCTTACCAAGGGCAGAACCGCCATAGACGTCGCCTTGCACAACGCCAGTACCAGAGTAGGTGATACTTGGAGCCTCACCGGTCTTGGCACCCATATTCACTATAACGTTACCACCTACGATTGTCGTTTCACCACGTCCACCACCATAGATGTCATGGCTAACCGTACCACTGGTCATGCGTACCTCCGTGTTTCCTTCCACGTCTGCGGTGTTACCACCACCATAAACGTTAGGAATGGCATTCTCGCCTCCTGCATTTTCAATCTTCACCAACGTGTTTTCATTCACTGAAGACTCATCACCGCCACCGAATACACCACCGTCAATCTTACAGTTGTTGGTAACGGTCAGGTCAGTTTCTTTTACTTGACCAAGTGTTGTCAAGTCTGCATTGGTATATAAGTAATGATTTGTCAAATCACTTCCAGACTGATTGTTCGTAAGAGTTTTGCCAGCTTCTGCTGCATTTTTCCAAGTAAACTCCGTTGTTCCGGAGAATACACCAGGTTCAAACATACCGGATGAAGAGTTGTAATTCGGATTTGTGGTGAAGCCTGCATCACGCACCTGGATTGTCGGAATGTCAGCAGAATAACCACCACCAAATACATTGCCGTGAACTGTACAACCATCAAGGACGGATGTTGCCTTTCCTACTACCTTACCCAAGCTACCACCACCATAGAAGGACTGATTGATGGTACAGCCTTTCAAGTTTGATTCGACATCATTACATTGTGCCAATGAGAATGAAGCGAAGTTCACATAGAAACGTGCTCCCGTCTTTCCACTGGTCCAAACAAAGAACTCATAATTAAAATCAGTGGCTACACCAGGGCCCTTCTTACCATAGTCTTTACCAGATATTTGTGATGCCCCTGTAGAAGTTCCATTAAAATATTTTCCTCGATCAGTGGTAAAATAGCCTTGGAGCGTATTCCAATTATAGGTGTCAAGGTCGTAGTACTTTTTCTTGGCAATGGAGGTGCCACCGAATCCGGCACCAAAATATTTTCCGAAGACACAACCCTCGGCATTAGTGGTAACTTTTTTGCCTGTCTGCATATTGCCAAACTTAGGACCACCACAGAAGAGTGTAACGTGGCTGTTGTATATATCTGTAGTGATATTACCAGTGATTGGTTTGGCGTCGTTGATTCCGCCACCAAAGAAGTTGTCTATATCAGCATTGTATATCTGCCAACGCACATTACCATTAATTTGTTCCAATGATGCTCCTGCCACCTCGTGAAAATAACCGCCACTGATATAGCATTCCGCATTATCTGACGTAACCTTGGCATCTGCTTTGTAGGTTCCCGTGAGGTAGAAGCCAGGGAACTCTCCTCCTGTTACCGATACAGGCACGTGGGGTGTAGATTCGCTACCGTCACTATGAGTACCCATACCGAATTCCTTAATCCAGACATTGCCACCCACATGGATATAGATGGTTTTTCCCGAAACAGCTTTGCTCTGTGTCGATACAAACTGGTCAATGACGCCACCCTGCAAGATGAGCGGAGCATCGCTCTTGTTGACACCATCCAGATTCTCATACTCCAACTGCGAAGAATAGAAAGAGGAAGTATTGGTGACTTCGAACCAACCTCTGGTCTTGAAGATGGTAAAATTACAAATAAGACTGGCACCATTAGGCTTCTGCGCCTGTGCCGTACCAGGAATGTTCAGGAAGTCGAAACGGATAGGACAAATCGCGGTACGACCTTTGTGGTGATATATCAGGCTATAGTCAGGCTCGTGGTCGTTGTCCTCATCCACCGACATCATGGTAAATGGTTTGTCGCCTCCTGATGGTACACCGTCTAAGTGGAGGTTGCCTATTAATACTACGGCTTTGTCATATACCGTTGAACCTTCGGTAAGAGCATTGAGAGCGTTAGTCATACTACTGTGCACGGTTTGTCCGTTAAATTTGGTGCTGCCATCAACCTGCGTGCCAGTTTGGGTTATATTCTGTTTACCACTATAGTCACTCTTGTAAACTACGTCGTAGTTTGCATCGGCAATATATGCTGCCTGTCCCCAGTAAGGCTCAATAGTAATACTGGTAACTCCGTAAGGCACATCGAAATATGCTCCCTGAGAGAAGACACGTTTGCTGACGCTGTAAAGGTCTTTGTTTGAACTCTTGCGGTCGGCATAGTTGTGATCAGGGAAATCCTTGACACCAGTGGTAGGATAGTTTTCAGCTTTATATGGGTCGTCAGCAACAGCGGTAATAGCTGTTATCTTCCAACCTGTTACCACCTTATTTTCAGTATAGTTACCTGTGCCTACATCGTTGTAATATGGCAACTGAACCTTGTCGTAGTTGAAGTTGAAGCGGTCGAAGTCCTTGTCGGTACGCGTCAGGGTAAGGTTTTTGGTTGTTATGCTGGCACCTGTGGGCCACGACTGACCTCCATCGGTCTTAGTGTCGCTGATGGTAACAGATAGCGTGCCCAACTTACCACCCTTGTTGCGGTCTTCTTCTTTGGGCCTGCCATCTTCAAGGGTTAATTCATCAGCGTGTTCAAAGTCTGGGTTGATAATCGAGGGATAATAGCCTTGAGCCTTTAGCACGGGGTAGGACATGGGATTCTCTATGCTTCTATCAGCAGTTTCCAGCACCCATTTTGCCAAGATGTCAGCATCATTGGCATTGCCTGTAATATAGAAGGCCGCCAATTTCTTATTGCTGTTCAGCAACAAGCGATAGAATTCAAAGCGGTTCAGGTATTTCTCCTCTACAGCCAGAGCACTGTTATACTTATTATTGCTGATGGCTTTGGTCTTCAGCTTGTCGTATGCATAGTAGTTAAAAGTATTCAAACCATCTTGGAGATTAGCGATATTGTATCCACCAAAAACAGGCGAGACGGTCGAGCCGCCGGTGATATCACCATAGAACATACAGTTCATCACCATGGTACGGATGTTCGTTGCAGAAGAAGCATAATTATTTTTTCCTACAATACCGCCTACATCATTACCACTCTCGATGGTGGCATAGCTATAGCAGTTAATGACACGGGCACCTTCCTTTTTGTTTTGGTCTGCATCTTCTTTCAACAAGCCGACGATACCACCAACAGATTCAGAGCCATTGATAGTACCGCCATTAATACCGCAGTTATAGATACGCGTAGCACCTGATGCCTCACAACAGATGGCTCCGGCATTGCCTTCGTCGTTTCCACTGCCGATGCTGGCGCTCTCAAGGATGACGTTTCTGATATGGGCACCATCAGCATACAGGATCAAAGGCTTGGAAGCAGTGAAAGCGTTGAGCTTACCATCGATAATGCCCAAGAAGGGCTGGTCCTTTGTTCCAATGGAATTATTCAGGCTGAAACCGCTATTCAGAATATAATAGCCGCCCATATCCGTCATCTCGTCAGTGCTGGATACCTTTTTGGCTACACGGGTAGTCGTCAGCGCCTGCTCTGTAGCTCCTGTGGGCACTTCAAGCGTGGCAAAAGACTGCATGACTCTCGTATGGTCGAAGCGGGGCATCAGCAGCATATTGTCCGTACTGCTGCCTACCACCATAAAAGTAGCATTAGTGACATAGACCTTTACCTGGTCGTCGTTACCGACCGCCGTGTACCTTTCAGCCATATTCTGCAGTGAGACAGTAGCACCTGCAGTGGGATAAGTGCCCGTCCATGCTCCATTGACGAGTGTCGATGCGGTAGCGTTAGTCGTGAAGTAGCGTGTCGGAGTTGCCACGTTCTGAATCTGCACATTATAGGGGTCGAAACCGTTCTGGCCGTTAGTGAAGTAACCGGCCTCGGTCTCTTCTTTATCCGGGACGTGTGAGGCTGTAACATTCCCGTCTTCATCTTTCTCAACCTCTTCCACATCGTACTTGTAACCCATTTCCTCATCGATATCGGCATTAGGCTGCATGTACCACTGCTTCTCTGGAGCGACATTCTCCAAGTCACCTATTTCATTGGTTTTGGCTAATGATGTCCCGTCGATATAGGCATATTGGCCATCCTGCTTCAGTATTACAGGAGAGACCGTCTTGCCACTTGGCGTGGCCGTATAGCGGTTGGCATACTCAGACTTCACGGTGTAAGTGACATAGAAGTCACCTTTTACACTTGCAGGCTGATCTGGGTGATCTGCGTAAGGATCGGCAGCAAGAGTTTTTGATGTATATGTGTAGGTTGGATCACCTTCTTTCCACTCCCACTTCGATCCATTTTGTCTATATATTTTAATCTCTGGGTTAAGATCGTCAAGTCTATACTTGTGATAATTTGGCACCTTATCTGCCTCAGGATACCAATAATAAGTATCCACCATTGGGCTGTCAAAAATGCGCAAAGCGTTGATGCGCTCAGTGTCATTCGCATTCTTGGGAAGTGGCTTGCGCAAAATTTCCCAACCGTGTTGGTCAAGAAGAATGACCTGTGGTTCAAGGGCTACTGGCTCAAACTTGAACTCGCCGGTTGTGCCCATATTAATGGTCTGGAACCAGTGGTTGTCTCGAGAGTATTCCTTACTATTCTTTTGAGTCGGATTGCTTGTGGTAATCGGACGGGCATAGGCGTATGCCTGATAATAATTCAGCGTGATGTCCTTTTCTGTGAACATCGGGTTATTAATGGGAGGCACATAGTTCTTTTTACCATTATCACTTATCGTCTCATAGGTTTTCCAGTATTGCTCAAAACTGGTCACGACATGCCGTACGTTTTCACCTTCATCAGTTTTATCACCGTCATTATTTAAGTCCACCTCTATTGGATTAAACGTCTTAAGGATGCAGTCGCCGTTAGGCCCTTTCAACACCATATATTCTGTAGGCAACTCATTATCATGCTCATCATCGACTTCACTACGTCTCGTTGTCACACCCGTCACTACGGCAATCTTTTCTTGAGAAGCAATGACACCCTTCTCAATCTTATACTCAGTATAGGAGACGGGATAGGTACGGAAATAATTAAAACTGGTGGAAGCCTGTTGCTGATAACTTTTGATTCTTACATGATAAGGGTCAGGTTTGCCATTAGTACTGACCACATACCACAGCCAACGTGTACGAGTACTCATACCTGAAGTAGACTGGTCTGACCATTGTTGCGTTCCATAGACATACAAGCAGCCATCACCATTGGCATAAGGGTAAGCGGCTTGCGTCTTTGTTCCCATCAATTTATCTGATGCCTCTTGATAAAAATGATCACCGGTATTGAAATGAAGCATATAAGTTGTGATGGCCGCGTCTCTTTCATCAGCTGCATTGGTATCGAAACTGAACTGATCACTCACATCGTAGGTGACATAGACCTTTTTGGGGTTATCCGGCACATCGGTGATTTCATCTAATTCGTCCTGCTGAGGATCGGTGAGCGTATATTTGTCACCCTTTGCATCAGAAGTTATCGTGAAGTCAGCATACTTATAATAATGATACCCTGATACCAGCGGACTTTGCCAGTCAACCGGAAGTTCCAACACCGAAACACCAGCAGGACTGTCAATATCATCCTTGATGATTCTGCCGTCCTGATCGATCAGAACATATTGGAGGGGAATCTCAACAGAGGTGGCATCCACCTCGAATTCTGTCGTGCCATCCGTCAGCGTCACCCTTCCTGCAGCTGTTGTGCCCATCAGTATATAGGATACGGGAGTGTCGGATAATGAGAAATCTGATGATGAGTAGGTTAAGTATTTGTACGACTCACCATTCTTCTCTGCATTCCGGATCACCACAGCGTAAGGGTCGCCGCCGGCGAAATACCACAAGTGGGGTTTGTCCTTCGGCTGCTGAGCAGGAGAATCGTAGCCCACGGTGTTACCGGCCTGGTCGTAATAGATGTATTTGTTGTCTGAGATTCGTTGGAGGTTAAAAGGTCTGGCTCCGCGCAGATGCAGGAACTTGTCTTCACTGTCAAGTTGAGTCGTGGTGTAGGTCACATAGATATCGGCATCGGAACCCGGGGTTTTGCCATTTTTGATCTCATTCTCGTCATTAAGTTTGTCTGTCGAGTAGTCGCCAACAAATTTGTAGAATTTCACCGTCTCGTCACTGATATACGTGCTTCGGATAGACTCGGGGATATCGTCATAGCCAGTTAGCGGTGTACCGACAGCCTGCTTCACTGTGCACTGGATGGCAATGTCATCCGAACTGTTCGTCCGATTGGCGACTGCCTTTACAATCTTGTAGGTGTAACTTGCCAGTGGCAGGGTGATGACCACTGATTTGTCAGAACCATTAATGACAACGGCCTTGATGGCAGACCCTGTAGCGGATGCAATATCACTGGCACTGACAGCACTGCTATATGGTCTCCTGGTTTCCGATACCTTGGGATCAGAATCGTCTGTAGTATAATAGATAGTGCCACTCGTTGCTGTCATGGATACTGACCCATCAGCATTAACTATAACTGTAGGAGGATATACTGAGACCTCCTCGAAATATACCTGACTCGTATTGTTCGCTTCATTCCAGCCGCCTAATGTTCCATTTACTTCGTTCTTGTGGCCGTCAGGACCATCATTTTTACCAGCTTGACCGGTAAGAAAGTTGTAATTACCCTCCGTTAAGTTCAACCAATAATTAGAAGCATCGTGTGGCGCAAAGAAATAATAGCCGGAATAATTGCTATCCTCAGTTATCTTGAACAAAGCATTCGTTCCAGGATTATCCGTGCTTTCCAAGTGTGCACGAAGACGGTTACCGCCACCTGTTGCCTGACTGGGATTATAAATCAAATACTTGCCGTCAATACAGTGTTTGACATAATAATAGTCTTGTGTACCCTCAGTATGCTTGATGAGTTGCCATACGGCCTTGTCGGCATCATAGACTCCATCCCTGCACGTATAAGTTGTCAAGAACGGTTGTCCATTGTACGTTTCTGTGATAAGCGTCTTGCCGCTGCTATTCACGCCATTATAGAATATCCAGTTCTCCGCCGTAGGACACAAATAATAGTTCGATGCAGGAGTACTTGCATTATATCCCTTTGACGGTGGAGCAACCTTACCTGGGAAAGCAAGATAGTACACTCCCTCATAATCACCCTCTCCCTTTCGACCGTCAATCTGGAATTTCACCTCCTGCACCCAGGCATTGAGGCCGGCGGGAACGGTGAACTGATAATCGACGGAGTTTGGATATGAGACGGTTCCTGTGGGACCGGTGACATCCAGTTCGCTGGAGATCTCCGGGGCACGGGTAGTACCCTGCCCTTCGGCGGGAAGGACAGCATAGACGATGACCGATTTTTTCTTCTCGCTATGCGTGATGGTATTGCCTTGAGCGGGGGTCACGGTAATCGTGACGAGCGTCGAGCCGTCGCTTTTGTCTTCCTGCGACTTCACGGCGACCTTACCGCCTGTGTATTCCTTATTGAGCTGCACTTCAACCTTAGCACCAGCTGCCATGCTGATCATCATCAGCACCAACACAGTGAACATCTTAGTCAGAGTTGTCTTCATATCTTGCATCATATCGTTATCTTGTTTCTTATTTCGGCAATTCTTTGCGTTCATATTATATAATACGAATGCAAAAGTAAGAAATTCGAAAGAAACAGACAAACGTTTTTGTTAAAAAAATCTTAAAAAGGAGATTTTGACGGCAAAAATTGCGTACCTTTGCGGTAAATTATTCAAAAATCATTCACTTTATGCCTAAAAAGAAAAGCGGATTTCCGTATGAGGTCCATCCGACGCCGATGAAGGGGAAGGACGGACGGAACATCGTCTATGCAAAGCCTGCCAAGGGGCTGAAACTCGACATCAAGGCCGTCGATGGCTACTGCCACGAACACTACGAACTGAAAGACGGCGAACTGGAGTTCGTGTTCAAACAGTTCCTGAAATGTGCCTCCGAGCTGATGGCCAGGGGCTATCGGATCGACACGCCCATCGGCTCGTTCGTGCCGAAGCTGGGACTGAAGCGGGAGATTACCAATGCCGACGAGGTGGACGACGACGACGTGCAGCTGGAAGGGGTGGACTACAACCCGGGGAAGATCTGGAACAAAGCCATAGAGGGCTGGCTCTTCAACGGTTTCACAAGGGTGGAAAACCCTAATGTCCAGGAACTGATGCAGGACACGGCGCATCTGGAACAGGCGTTGAAGGAGTGTCTGAAGCAGCGGGGCTTCGTCACCGTCAAGGCATTCACCATCCAGGCCCACCTCACCGACTATTCGGCACGGAAGCAGTTGGAGGCCTGGACACAGGGCGAAAACCCGAAGCTGACAAAGTCGACCATCGGGCATACAGACATCTATACAGAGATATAAAATTACAAAAGTACGCCCCTTGCGCCCCTTTTGATGATAATCACCTGATTATCAATGGTAAAACAAGGGGCATACTTGTCGAAAAGTACGCCCCAAGTACGCCCCCAAGTACGCCCCTTTGTGTCGTATTATTTCAATTTGAGATAAAAGCCGCGAACACCGTTGTTCTTGTATTTTTTCCAGCGCAGATGCTTGAGGGCATAGCCGATGGCCTGCAGCGTAGGCACATCCTTGGACTTCAGCGATTTTGACAGATGCGCCTGGATGGTGGTCGATGTCCAGAAGTTCTCCCGCATGTGCTCCGCAGTGGGTTCAAAGAGCTGCGACAGCACATTCTCGAGGGCCGACTCCTGCTGGTACTGGCTGTTGTGGGCCTGTATCTCCCGCTCGTCGTCCTCCGTAAACCAGTAGACGCAGTCCGGATCCTGCAGCTCGGCGACAGCCTGGGCGAAGATCTGCTTGTAGGGGATCTGCCCCGTCATGTCCACACGTCCCGTCACCTCGATGCAGAGGTATCGGCGCGTGCCGTCGCCAGAGGGCAGCGGCGTGGGATCGTTGGTGGTGGCGATGAACGAGCAGAGACGGGGCGTCATCGTGTACTGGTCAGAGCGCATCTTCCTCACCTGCACGTCCTTCTCCGTCAGCAGCCGCTTGATCTTCGCCTGTTCGCGCTGCGTCTTCGAGTCGTATTCGTCGATGTTCACCAGCCACATACGGCCCAGCACGCGTTCCACCTGTTCGGCATTGGCCATGTGAATATCTTTCATATAGTACTCGCGCATCGAAGGAGGCAGGATATGGTTGCAGAACTGCGTCTTCAGATAGCCCTGTTCGCCCGTGAGCAGCGGCACCATCGAGTTGCCGTAGTCGCGGTTGATGTCGAGGGCCTGCGCCACCATCGCCAGCAGCCAGCGGTGGAAATACTGGGGCCAGCGGCTGTAATTGGTAGGCAGCCGACGGGCGAAATCCTCGATGTAGTTGACCTTCCCGTCCCATTTTCCGCAGGCCGCGAGGAACTCATGGATGGGGTTGTAGTCGCTGACATGAGCCGACTCCACGTAGGTGCGGATGTCACTCATCCAGCTCTCCCCACCCTCCTTCATCTCCTCGACGACCAGACTACGCAAATCCCTGTCCGTCAAAGGCTTCCACCGTTTAAAACGCAGGTCGTTGGGACGGAATTCCGTCACCTGCTTCACCACGTTATAACGCAACTGATAGCGGCGGCTCAGGAAGTCCTCGATGCTGCGCATGATGCGTTCCTTCTCGTTCATCTGCGACAGAGGCCGGCCTTTGTAAGGATCTTTATAGGCATTGCGGAAAGTCTTTCGGATCACGTCTGCGCCGAGGGCCTTGAAACGCATGTTCCAGATGGCACGCTCCACGCAGCCCTCCTCCTGAAGACAGGCCTTCCGGCAATAGTCGGCCAGCAGCTGCAGCGTCTTCTCAGCCTGCCCCTCGCCGTCGTCGATGGCCTTCGAGAGACAGGTCTGGTACTCCAACTCTATGCGCTGGCGCTCCTCATTGTCAGGAAAAATGATCACATTGCCCGCCTCATCGGCCTTGGTGCCCTCGTAGTCTGCCAGCGGATTCTTGACCTCACGCACCACAGGCATGGGGAGCGCCTCGGGATTGTAATAGAGTTGCGGATCGTAGCTCATGCGACAACCCCGCGTGAGACTCTGTTCACCCACCAGCAGGTCGCACATGACCAGCGAGGTATAGAGCCGCGCCGCACTCTCATGGGCGTCTTTCAGAAACGCGAGATAGTCGCCGGAATTGACGGTTGTCGCCGTCTTGCCATCCCCCACCGGATAGTCACACCTGACGACGACTTTCAGCGTCACCCCACTCACGCCGGCAAAAGCCAGCAGCGTATAGGGTATCTGACTCACGCGCCGCCGGAGTTCCTCCACCTGGCGGAGACCCTGCGGACAGGGGATGTTCAGCATCAGGAGACCTGTGGCAGAGACGGGCTTGTCGTAGCCCTTGCGGCCGAAAGTGGCGCTGAACACCAGGTAGGGCAACCTGTCGGTATCTTTCAGCTGATAGCGCGGGGCACCTTCTTCCATCGCAATGCGCGAACGCAGGGTGACTGTCGCGATGCGCTCAGCCGTTTCCTTCGTCTGCGGAGAGCGCATGCGTTCCACAACCGCACTGAGCTCTGTGGTGACAGGGCTACCGAACTGCCCCAAACTGGTCTTGATTCTTGTAATCTTCATAGATGTATTGTTGTTCTTGGTCTGTGTTCCGAGGGAGTTTACTGCCTTGTTCACATCGTTTGCCTATACTCAAATACCCTTTTGCCTATACTCAAATACTCTTTTGCCTATACTCAAAAGTCAGAGGCAAAATTTTCAAGGGGCAACTCAGGGGCACCAAAGGGGCGGGGTTTTAAGCATAGTATGCCCCTTGTAACCCTAAGACTATCAGCAAGATAACTTCAAAAGGGGCACAAGGGGCGTACTTTTTAAAATTTCTATCGTCTATAGTCCTATCTGATCACCACCTTACGGCCATTATTGACGTAAATGCCCTTAGCCGTCGGCTTAGCGTTGAGCTTGCGGCCATCGAGTGAGTACCAGACATCTGAAAGTTGAGAGTTGAGAGTTGAGAGTTGAGAGATGACGCCTGTGGTGCCGTCATCGCCACCGATGACGAGGGCCGAACGGGTACCGGCGGCCTTCGGTTTCGGCAGATAGACACCACCCTCAGGAATCGTACCGGCCTGGGAGAGGTAGAACACGTTGTTGTAGAGCAGATAGACTTCGCCGAGAGCCACCTTCTGGCCACCCTCGCCTGCTGCCTTCAGCAGATTCCCCTTCACTTCCTCGCCTGGCTCTTCGCTGGCTGCCGTCATGAACACATTGTCCTTCGTATCCTTGCTCATCAGCAGCACGGGCACACCGGCTGGGATGATGCCGTCCTTGATCACAGTGATCTTCACGTTGCTGCCGTCGATGGCAGTGACGGTATAGGCCTCCAGCACGGATGGAACAAACAGCGCCTCCTTGCTGGCGAACACATCGTAGATGTTGTTCTCGCCGAAGGCAACGCCCTTCATGGCCTTGCCGGTGGTGCTGGTGATGGTGGCAGCCTTCCAGCCGTCGGTCTTCCTGTACTCATTGAAAAGACAGCCATACACGTCGACGGTAATCTTCTCATTCAACTCGTTATTCTTGCCGAGAGCCACCATCTTCTGGCCCTTCAGCGTGATGGTCTGAAGGTTGGTGAAACCCTTGAGCAGGTCGTCGCCGAGAGTCTCGATGCCCTCGTCGATGACGAGGTTGGTGATGTCGGCAGCATAAGAGCTCCAGGGAGCAGTAGCCTCACCGCTCTTGCTGGGCGTGAGCTCTGCCTTGCCGTCACCGCTGATGGTGAGGGTCTTCGTCTGATTCTCGCCCGTGACCTCCCACGTCACCTTATCGCTGAGCTTGCCGGAGGTGGCGGGCTGGTCTGACTTGTGGAAGTTAGCCTCCGAGACCCAGGCACCGAGACCTTCAGGCACGGTGAATTTGTAGTCGCGGGGCTGGGTGGTGTCCTTGGGATCGGCAACAGCCTCACCCTTGTCGTCGACAACGGGGTTTCCCTTGTCATCCAACAGCGTCAGCTTCAGGGCGCTGCCAACGGGAATGGTCTCCTCACCACGGGTGGCAGAGGCAGGGTCCCTGACGGCGATGACCGTCAGGTCGATCATCTCGATGTAGTAGTCCTTGTCAGGGGTGACGGTGATGATGACATCCTGACCCTTCTTGTCCTTGACAGCAACCTTACCACCGGTGAACTCACTGATACTGACAGCGACCTCAGGCGTCGTGGCCTGTTCGCCCTGAGTGGCCTGTTCGCCCTCAGCAGGGGTCTGATCGTCTGCACTGGCTGTCATGCTGAACATGACCAGCAGCATGATTCCGAATAGATTCTTCATTGTCTTCATAACATATCCTTTCTTTTAATAATTATATTTCGCTTATGCTTTATTCTCGCTTAACCGCGACCTTCTTGGTATAGAGTCCATCGAGGGTATGGACGACGTACATGCCGGAGAAGTCGGCCTGCACCTCAACCGTCTGACCCGACTTCACCGAGAAGGTAGCCACGGTAATACCTGCCGGTGTGACGACGCGGAGGTCCTCGGTGAAACTCAGCGTCGACTTCACGTAGATCTTATCCTTCTTCACATAGATATGGAGTCCGCCGTACAGTTCCTCCGCCGTCGGGTCGCCATGTTCCTCGACACCCTTCATCTCCGACTGCTCGTTGCCGAAGTCAATCGTTCGGGTCAGGGAGTTGGCCGTCGTGAAGTACGGACGGAAGGCATTCACGCTGACAGTCTTCTGTGCCTCATTCTGGGCATGGACGACAGCCTCATAGGCAGTACCTGCGGCATTGAGAACGTAGTTCCTGGGCGACGTATTGTTGTCGGCAGCTACCGATGTCAGCGTCTGGTTCAGGTAGTTCGGCTTGAAGGTATAGCCGTCGTGGCCACTCACAGCTTCCACCTCATCGTCGCTCACGGCAATGTGAACACCCTTATTCGAGGCGAACGTGATGATCTGGGGATCCAGCTGTGCCGGTGCCGTCGGAGCCGTCGTGCCGGGGGTGAAGTTTCCGCTGAGGTCGAACTCATAGTACCTGTCGCTCGGGAAGCCGATGATATAGGCCGTGCCTCCGGAGAGCAGCGAATAGCCAGCATATTCACGGTTGCTGCTATAGTACTTCTGGTAGACATCATAGTGTTTATCGTCGCCGGCTCTCTCACCGTCACGCATGTTCGCACTGTAGTAGTAATCCCACAGGAACGTATTCTTAACGAGTTTATTATCGGCAAAATTTCCTGTTCCCGTAGGATAGACGAGGTTGGCCGTCGTCACGTTGTCCGAGGTACCGACAATGCCCGTGAACCCACGCAGCCAGTACTCATGACCCGAGTCATAATGCTCGTTATAGTTGCTGTTCTGAGGATTCTTGTAGAAGTGCGTGATCTCACCCTTCTGGTGGGTGGTCACCAGCTCGGCCTGGAACGGGATACTGATACCCTCCCAGCCCTTGGTGGTGCGCACCGGTGTCGCGTCGTTGCTCAGCTCGATATCCACATAGTTGTCGGGCAGGCGCTGATACCACATCAGATGATCGCCATCAAAATCATAAGCAATCGGTGCATTGAAGTCCTGCCTGTCTACGAGCAGATGGTCGTTGGTGGCCTTCAGGTCGCTCTGTACGAGGTGGCCATAGACCGTTTCGACGTTCGGTTGTACCCGACGATAGGGATCGGAATCGTCGTAATAGGTGCTGTACGCCGGATCCTCGAAGTATGCATTCAGCACATTGTAGGTCTTCTGGTTGGCATAGCCGCTCTCGGCAGTAGCAGCAGGTGCATAGACCAGCAGGTTCTGCGTCTCATCCTCGTTGATGATGCTCAGCAGGCCGTCGTCATCAAGCATTGGTGGATAGAATCCTTTGCTTTGCGTTCCTAGCTGGAAGGCTGAAGCAGCAAAGCCTTCCTCGTGACCGGCAAAGTCGATGGCGGTCATGCGCGGATAAGCCACCTCGGTGCCATCGGCCGACTTGGCGGCCAGGTAGGCGTCAGGATTGAAGTGGGCAACGCCCATCACCTTCGACTGGAAGTAGGCCGGTGCGCGATAGACACGGTTGTTCTGGTCACCCTGTGCCAGTCGTCCGCCGTCCTTGGCGATGGCTGTCGGCACGGGCTGATGATCCACCGACGAGTATCCGTAGGTCAGCTTCTGTCCGAAGAAAAGGTAGTCGTCGGGCCAGATGGGACAATAGTGGTTGATGATCTCTGTGACCTTGCCGTCCGAGTCTGTGATGGTCTCTACATAGTGACGCTCATCCTCCGATCCCGGTATGGCACCGCCGGCAAAGCGGAAGTCACCGTCGTCGCCAAAACGCTCTTCCACATACTTCACGCCGTTATAGCCCGATGAGCAGAGGGCCTCGTTCTGGGCATAGGTACCGTTCTGCGGAGTGTCGTTGCCGGGCAGCCAGTACTGATAGGTCGTGGTGCCGCCGGGCTGGGCGTTGTCGTTATAGCGCTTGTAGAGGTAGAAGCCGTTCAGGTCGTAGGCCACCTCACCGTTGTAGAAGGCCTGATCAGACTTGGCTGTTGCCACACCATGAGCACTGGCAGTAGTCTTGTAAGTCTTACCCTCCTGATAATAGCTATTCACAAGCTGCTTCGTCGTAGACACCAAGTCAGTAGGATTACCAAAGACTGCATAGACAGAGCCATCTGGGGTGCCCGTCGTATTGATCCAGCAGTTCTCCACGTAGCCGTCACCAGTATCCACCACACCAGCACTGCTGAACGAGCCTGTCACGCCGAGGTTATAGACACTGCCGCAGAGGTTCTTGAACAGCGAATTGTTCAGGCCCGTGATGGTATAACCGTCGCCATGCAACGTACCATTGAAGCACAGTGCTTCATTAACTTCGGTAGTCGAAGGATCATCTACAGAACCGATAGGCTCCCAAGAGCTGGCCGAATGGTCGATGTCCGTGCGGAGGAAGAAGTCCAGGTTAGTACCTGCCTTCACACCCTTGGCATACGTCTTACTGTCATAGATGTTGGTGCCCGTTTCCGTGCTGATGTTCAGCGGAGCACGACCTTCAATAGTTTTACCAACACTCAGGTCATAGAAGTCCTTGAACAGGTCGAGTCCGTTCTGTGAGCTTTCGCTGTAGTCGTTGATGTAGATCTTCGAGTCGCGCTTCAGACGGGTGCGGTCGTAGTCCACATACAGGTGGTTCGCGTCGTCCATCACCTTCTTCAGGTCGTGGTAGTTGGCCACGCGGACGGGCACGGCGTTGGAGTAGGTCTTACCCAAATAAGTCTTGGCATAGTAGGCCAGGTAGAAGCCGTCCTGATACCAGTAGAGCGGATCGTCGCTGGGCGCATATTCCTTACCGTTGGTATGGCTCTCGGCATCGCTGGACTTCTCGAACAGTTCCCAGCCACCGCCAATGACCACGTAGGCACCTTCTTCCACGTGTGGGTTCTTCATCGTGATGGAGGTTCCCGGGAGCACGATGGCAGGAGCCTGGATGTCGTCAACGGTGGGCACGCCGCTCTCGAAGGTGACGTGGATGTTCACCACATGACGCTCGCTGACCGGTGTGATATGCATACCGTCGGCATCGCTCTCCTCGTAGTCGTACTTATAGATGACGGTGATGATCTTCTCCTTCGAGAGGTCGTTGATGTCGGAGTTGAGGCTTACGAACAGCGTGCTCGTCTCCATGGGCGATACGCCGTGGATGGTGAAGCCTTTCTGTTTGTTGGGCAGGTTTGCATAGTCAACGGCATTAATCACTGCTCCCACGGGCACTGTCGCAGTGGCGTTGTACGTCGTGCCGCTGCCCTCACCCTTGACACTCGACACAGATTTACCCTCTCCCTTCTCATTCACCTGATAGCTCTCACGGCAATAATAGAAAGTGATAGAAGTGTTGTTATTCATGTCGGCTTCGGTGAAATTGAGTGTGGTGACATGAGCCTGCTTCTCCGTATCAGTCAGCCTGCCATAGGTCCCGCTGTCAAGGACTGTTCCGACGGCGTATGGCGTCTCGATGTGGACGAAATCGGAATTGACCACATAATAGTCACCGGGGTTATCCACCTTGATGGCAGAATAGTGACGCTGCTCGTTGGGCAGGGTCTCGTAATCCGCACGCAGCAGTTCTGCTCCGATGGCCACCTCGTGACTGTTTCCGCTGGCATCTTCATAGGTCATAGCGGAAGTTCCGTTATACGTGGCGGTGTAGTCTATGGGCTTGGCAAGCGAATAGATCATCTTCGCCTTGTCGCCGTCGGTGACGGTGTATTCGTATGCCTTGCCGTCATACTGGTACTTACGTCCTGTCGTCCCTCCGTAGGCCGGGTCAATGAGCAGGTCGAGGGCATCGTAGTTGAACTCGAACTTATCACGGTCGGCCTCCGACATGGAGCTCCAGGCAGTCAGGGCACGGTAGTTCTTGCTGGTCTGATAATAGTCACCGCCATAGAGGCCCTTCTCCGTACAATAGTAAGCTTCGACGATGTTAGTCTTGACTTCCGACCTCTGCGTCAGCAGTACAGACAGTCTCTGTTTCTGATCATCCGTCAGACCCGCTAACTCTGTGGCTGTCAGGTCGCTTATCTTAGTGACAACATCCAACCTCTCATCCGTCAGTTGCGTAGTGGTACGTAATTTCCTGATCTCAGTGTCAATAGAACTGATATAATCGCTCTTCTGCGACCCAGTCAGGAGTTCATTGACAGGGATGTACTTATCGTCATCCAGGAGGATGGTGCTGGTGCAGACATAGGCCTCGGCCACCTTGGAAGAAATGGAAGTCCAAGCTGCAGTACTGTAATCTGAATGTACCAGTGCAGAACCTGCCTGGATATGCTGCTCGATCTCGGTATTGTCCTCCTTGTTCTTCTTCATCACCTCGATGTACTCTTTGGTGACATATGCACGCTCAAAGGTAGCCTGATCTGACAGGTTAAGGGTGGTGTAAGTAGTCAAGGCAGCCTGATAGGTATCATACACCTCCTTGGAGATGATGTCTCTTTCGGCATACTCATGCTGGCCGTACAAACCGTCCGCTTTGGGATGGTAAGTGGGACCGTCTTCGTATGAGCCCTCTAAGTCTGCCGGGTTCTGACTCTTCTTGCGATCAGCACTGTTGACCTGCGTGTACCACTCTTTCCACACACTCGGGTTGGTCATGTTATAGGTCAGCAGATAGCCGGTGTCATGGCTCATGTTGTTGGATGAACGGAAGGCATCGGTGAAGGCGACGTACACATCGATGCCGTTATTGTCTTTGACAGCCGTCTCATGGCCTTCGGTGTCAACCGTCATCTTCAGGACTGACGGGATAGCATCACCGGCCGTAATGTCCTCAACGGCCGTCTTCAGGCTGTTATACTCATCAGACAGCAGCACGGTGCCCTCGGGATAGACACGGTCGCCTATCTTACAACTATCTTTGACGATATAGGTATCTTCAACGAACAGCCTCTTCTCAGCAGCCGTCAGTTTGTTCCAGTCCCAATAACTGATGGGGTCGTTCAGGTGGTATTCCACGTCGTTGATCACCAGTTTTCTCTCTCCTTCCAGCTTGGTGTTCGTCGTTGGGTTGGTATAGGAAGAATAGTAGGCATAGAGGTTGGGCTGCACATCCATTAGCGTCATGGTGCCATGGGAGGCCGCATTGATGGTGATCGGGATCTCCACTGTCTTGCTGTAGGCGTTGGGTGCGCCGGTGTAGGCGGAGATATACTGGTCGTAGACATAGACGGAACCGCTGATGAACCAGTAGTGGGCGGGAACTTTACCAGCGCCCATATAACGGGCACTCACGTTGTAGCAGTCGTCCACGATGGTCTGTGAACTGTGAACGAAGTTACCAGAGGTCTCCCACTCCATTTGGTGTGTTGCGTCCTCGGTAGTCTCATAGTTAAAGTCCCACTTCGTGACGGCATGCTCATTCAGGGCCGTCAGCGTGGTGTTGATGTTACCGGATGCACTACGCACACCATGCTGGTTCTTCGCATAGACGAAGCCACCGCCGATACCGGTCTGCACATTGATGAGGTCAAGCTCCACCACACCGGTGATAGGCCCCCAGTCCTTCTCCTCCAGCGACGAGCCGGTGCTCTTCTCGGTGGTCAGCTCCAGGTAGACACCCGAGGCCAGCGCCAGCTGGTTGTGGCAGTTACCGTTGTTGCGCTTCTTGTTGAGCTTGTTGGTTTCCTTCCATTGGGCAAAGGTGGTCGTTCCGTCAGCAGCCAAGTCGGTATTACCGGATTTGGTGGTACGGACGCTATGGAAATCGACATCGCTGGTCAGGGAGCCCAGGTAGTTCACGATACTGTAAATACCAAAGTAATTGCCGTGCAGTTTGTTGTCGTTGTCTGTATCACCGGCAGGCGTGTCCATCTTGTTCAGCGACACCTCACGCACACGGTTGATGGTGTAGTTAGTGTAGTCCACAATCTCAGGCACACGGTCGCGGGCACCCTTCATCACCATACGGCTGCCGAAGACACCGCAGAAGTCGGCTCGCTGGATGGTGTTCATGATACGGCCGGCATAGGAGGACACCACACCGTTCTCTTCCCAGATCTCCGGGTTGGGCACCTTGTCACCTTCTACGGTAATGATGATGTCCTGACCGTTCACCTGTAAGGAGTTGCCATTACCGTCGATAAACAATGCAACCAGCTCGTCCAGCGGCAAGTTAGAGCCCACGGTATAGGTATTACCGACGTTGTCGGTACATGCTACCTTGCACTTGAACTTCTCCTCGTAGTATGCCTTCTCACGGGCCGGAAGCGTCTTGTAGGTCTCGATGGGAAGCTCTGTGGCGATGTGATAGTAGTCAGTGCCGTAGTTGGTGATGTTCAGCTCACGGTAACCGTCGACGAAGGTCAGGTTTCCGTCACCATAGAGACCGCCGGTATGACCTGTACCGATGGTGATGAAGTCGCGGTTATAGACATCGTGGATGGAGGCGGTGGCATTGCCGTACACCGTCTTCTCGTTGGCATACATCGAGCTACTGCCCGAGGCAATGTTACCACCTGCAAAGACGGCGTTGTGGATGATGACACCCCGCTCGGTGGTGGCGTCGCCGGTATCGACGTCATCCCACTCCGAAGGCCAGGTTTCACCATTCTTCGCCTTCAGCGTATTCAAATAGGCAGTCGGGATATAATCGCCCTCCTCGTATGTCTTGTTGTCATAGGTGATGGGGTTCTTGACTTCCAGCCATGGCTCCACCAATACCTTACAGTCCTCAGTGAAGGATCTCTCATACTTGGGAGATTCTGTCGTTCCTACATTATGCTCAACGATAGCATTGTTGCCGTCAGTTTTATAGTAGTAGCCCTCATAAGTGCTAATATAGCGTTCACCATCCTTCTTACCGACACGTAAACTTCCGTCACTTTCCTCGTATGCACTGTAGACATAGCCTTCGTCGCCACCGCCGAAGATGTTGCCGAGGCCCAGGGGCACACCTTCATTCGTACCCACTTCGCCACCGTAGATATTCACTTCTGTCTGGCCGAAGACATAGCCCTTGCACTGGAGGTCGACAGTTTCCTTCAACGCGTCACTCATGAATTTCGTACCGTCGCCACCCCAGCTGTCCTTGCCTCGGCCTCCGCCGAAGACATTGCGCAGCACATGACCGTTGTACATCTTGACATGGGTCTGGCCGGCCTTGAAGATACGGGCAGCGCCGTTCACCAGTCCTTTGCCGTCATAAGTATCTTTGTACCTCACAGTACCGCGGCCGATAGGCCCGACCTCGCCGCCGCCATAGACGCTGCCTCGGATGGTGCCGCCATACAGGTTCACGTTGGCGATGTCGACATAGCTGTTCACCACATAACCGCCACCAAAAACATTGCCACCATTCTCAAAGTCATTGGGTGTCGCATCAGTGACCACCTCTGTATAGTTGTAAACAGGACTATCGGCTGTTCCCGTATTGTCGCAGCGGTAGCCGATATAGCCGTTGTTGACGGTCAGGTTAACCGTGCCATAGACCGAGCCGCCCTCACCACCGCCGTAGGCATTGCGCTGGATGGCCGGCACACCGTTCATAAAGCCGGTACCGTCACGCTTGCCAATCATCACATTGGCCTCGCCGGGGATGTCACCGGCATAGGATTCGCTGATATCAGCCTCGACTTCCTCGTTATTGACCACCTTGGTGTGCTTACCCACATGGCCCAGGTAACCGCCGCCATAGACATTACGCGCCATACCACTCTCGATATTGACGTTGGTGCTGGCCACGAAGCTCTTTAGTCCGAATTCGTCAATCACCGGACCTCCCTCGCCACCGCCATAGATGTCCCTATCCACGTTGCCACCCACCAGTTCGATATAGGTGGTGCCGCCAACCACGGCATTGGAACCATAGCCGCCGCCGTAGGCATAGCCGCTTACATTGCCGCCAGGCAGGATGTGGACATTGGTCTGGTGGTAGTCGGGCATGGGCTTCTCCTGGGTCGGCATAATATCATTGGTATGCGTGCCGTCATATTTACCCGAGGCATCGACATAGGTGCCGATGTTCTCTGGAAGAGCGACTTTATGGTTTTTAATATATTCCCCGAAAGATCTAAGAATATCGCCGTATTGAGTAACCTGGCTGGCGATATCTGTAATTTTCGGATCTGCCGCGAACTGGTTATATAACCAGCGTGTCAGCGAAGCATAGTTGAAGCTATTGCCGTCGCGCCCGCCGCCAAAGACTTTATAGGCATTGGAGCCGTCATTCATGAAGACATTGGTACGGCCACAGACCGTTTTCCTACCGTAGCCGGCGCCATAGATGGTGCCATCGTAGCCGTTGTACTGCTTGACGGGTGCCCCAATATTAATATAGGTATCGCACGCGATACGGATGTTCTGGTTGCCGCCATAGATACCGTCATCCACCAAGGCACTGCCGCTCTGGTAGTCGACGCAGGTCACATAGGTGTCACAGTAACGGGCGGCTAACCCCGGCTTTTCCGCCAGGATCTCCCCGTCATAACCCTTGCTGCCGCCGAAGAGGGAGTTGACCCTGATGGTAGAGCCGTCAGGCACGTTGACACGTGTAAAGCCGATCAGACCCTCCTGGGTACTGCCCCCATAGACATTGTGTAACCTACCCGCAAACAAGTCCACGATGGTACGGCCGGCACCGAGCGCGTCAGAGGCCTGGGCCGTCTCTGCCTTGTGGCCCACACCGGCGAAGGCACCGCCACCGAAGACATCTACATTGGCATAACGGTCGGCCACCTTGGTCTGCGTATCGTCGATAAGCACGTATGCCTCTTCCTGCATGGCATTGTTCATGTCATTGTCGCCGGGATAGCCTTCACAGCCACCCAAGACAGCGGTCACCTTGTTGCTGATGTTGTCGACAGGCTGGAAATGCACGAAGGAGTTGTAGTCCATGTGCGGGAAGTTGAAACCGGGACGAGGATTTCCCTTATCGGTAAACTGATCGTACATCGGGTCAGTGTAGTCGTAGTTACCATAGCAGCCGCCGAAGATACTGTCGACGCGGCCCTGGATGTACTTGACGTATGTAGCAGATGTGAGCAGATTCGCATCGAAGGGGGTACGCGTCGTCACGGAAGATCGGTTTTTCCGGCCCTTGACGGTGCCGCCGAAGTCATTGCCGCCGAAGACATTGTCACGAATCCACGGGAAGCCGCCATTGTGGCCGATGTACATCTCTGTAGAGCCCAGGATATCAGCATTGCAGGAGCCGCCATAGGCTTCGTACAAACGACCGTTGCCTAAGTTGACGTAACAGTCGCCACACACATTGCCGGCGTTACCGCCGCCATAGATGTATTCGGCCTCGGCCAGCGCGGGACCGGACTCCTCCTCCGAGTAGCCGGCACTCGGACCTTTCAGGTTCACCGTGCTGCTGTAGTCCTTGTTATAGACATAATCATAATTCTTAGATCCGCCAGTACCGTACTTGAGTGCTTTCCTACCCACCACGCCTTGTTCTCCGCCGCCGAAGATCTGGAAGGTATAGCCATTGTTCAGGTTCACGGTGGTGCTGCCCCAGATCTCAGTATCGACACCACGGCCAGCACCATAGACCGACAATGCCATAGGCATCACGTCGTCGCCCTCACAGCCAATGAGGACGCCGGAACGGCGCTCACCGTTCAACACATGGTTGTCATCCTCGGCATTCTCAGCAAAGATCACGTCGCGCTTCATCAGGTCCTGATTGATGTTGATGACCACGTTGCCGTTCACATGGCCGCTGTTATAGCAGCCACCGTAGACGTTACCGCTATTGAAGCGACGGGCATCGTCCTCATCTTCAACATGGGTGGTACCTGTACCGGTTCCGGTACTGACAAAGCCACCTTCAGCCACACTCCACTTGGCCGTGTTCCAATCCAGTTTCGTGCCTTTCAGCGTTAACCTATAATAGGTAGCCGTCGCCGGATCCTCTGTACCCTTGGCAACGAACTCACTCGAACGGAGATCGGTCGCATAATAGGTCTCGCCCGCCTTCAGCTTGCCATCAACAAGATCCGGGTCTGTACTTAATACCTGGGTGAACGTATCGTTCCACCGCATGGGCTGGATAACCATGTTGTTGAGGTTGATCTCCAGACGGTCCTTGATCTTCTTCTTGCCGTCTTCGACATCATAGTAATTCGTATATAGATAACTATACCCATTCTCACCCGCTACCTCTTCATCAGTACGCTCCGAGGGCAACCCCAGGGATGTGTCTTCTAATGCTCCGAGCACACCACCTTCGTAGGCCGCATTATACTCACCCTCCGCCACATTGGCATTGTTGCAGCCGCCCACGAACTTGTCGAAGATGATCAGGCCACGGTCTAACTGATAGGTACTCTTGCCTCGTATGGCCATACTACCCACATTGCCGCCACAGTAGAAGGAACCGACCCAACTTGTCCAGTCCTCATAATCGTCAGGGTCACCCTTGACCTTACTGTCGAACACGATATTAGGCTGCAGGTCCATGGCCACACCTTCCATATACTCGGCAAAGATACTGGCATCCTTTAGACTGGATGTCAGGAAATTAGGTTGCGCAAACGTCTCTAGGATCGTCGGATCAATCATCTTCTCGCCATTGTTGCCCAGGAACACCTTGTCGGCTTTCACATACGAGCCCATCTTCAGCTCGACCAGAGGATTGTTCTTCTTGGTATCGAGCGTTGCACAGTTGCCGCCCACAAAGACAGAGCCCTGGATGACGGTGGGATGATCGGCATCAGTGCCCTTCAGACGGATAGACACCTGTTCGGCGTTGGGGCGGAAGGCATTCATACCCGCAATGCCCGTTGGCGTATAGACGAAGTCACCATAGACATCATCATCTACCAGACTTTCGTTATCGGTATAGGGGTAGGCACCGTTACCGCCACCATAGACATCGCCATACACGGTCGTATAGATACCAATGGCACTACCACCATACACCAGACCGGTCACGTCGTTACCGCCATACACATTATGGATATGGCCGCCGCGCACCAGCGCGCGGGCCGACAGTTCGTTCGGGAACTTATAGCCTTCTATATTCGTACAAGGGGTATAGACACCGCCCAGCGTCGCCGTTGGCATGACATCGGCCATACGACAACCGCCATAGAGGTTGTCGACAATCAGGGTGGAATAATCCTTGATCTCAAGCAGCAAGCCCTCCGGACTGGTCATTTTACCCCGGTTACCACCGCTATACAGGTTACGAACCTTTCCCGCCAACAGGTTCCATGTAGGACGGATGTGCATCTCGGCCTTGTTGTTACCGCCAAAGAAGCGGCCTACCTGGTATGCTCCGCTACTGGGGAACGAGAAGCCGGTGTTGATACCCATCTCCTTGAAACGCTCGGTACAGAGCAGGTCGGTAGCCCCGGAGGTGTTTTCGGCAACTTCATTACCTGCGTTATCGACCCAGATGTGGTTCACCACCGCACTGGGGTTGTCGATGTGGATGATGTTCTTCTCCTTTATTGTAGCATTGTTGCCACCACCGTAGGCATAGACGATAGATCCGCCCACAACCTCCAGATAGGTCTTGTCCAGTTCAGGCAATTGGAAGCCCACCTCACCCGCGTCGGTTGTCAACGTTGCCAAGGGCGCGGAATGGGTCTTGTCACTCCAATTATAGATGGTATGTTTCACCTTACCGCCTCCTACAGACTCCTGTTCATAGTCAAAGTCGCCATTACCACCGGCAAAGAGCTGACCGATATAGACCTTCTTGGCTGTAGGATCGGGCTTAACGTCTACACCAGGTGTCTTGCCGTAGGCTGGATGATCCTGATTTTCCCCTGCCTCATTAATATCATCCACCGTATATTTCTCTCCTGATACCTTCGTGCTGATGCGTACATAGCTGTTGAAGGTGTCATCGACAGCATTCTTCTTTTCGTTGGTCTCCCCTGCAGCAAGCACGGCCGTCAGCTCCGTAGTAGGAACGCTCTCGCCAACGGCTTTTGCCGTACCTATCTTACCGGCAATGTCATTACCGCCAAAGACATAATTGATAAGGATATAGTCGGAAGCGTGTTCGCCATCGATATGCACGAACGTATTGCCACCCACATTGGCCATACGGGCACCACCGAAGACCCTACCCTGCGGATCAGCCAGCGGGCGCTCAGCCGTGGGGTCAACCGCAGCACCTATATCACCGGCCAACACCGTCACCTTCGTGCTGCCCTTCACCTCGCCTTGGTTGCCACCGCCATACACATTACCACCAATCTTGATCTGCCCCTGCGCCGCAACCGTGCTCAGGAGTATCATCAACCCTATGGTAATATATCTTCTCATCCTATCTCAATTCGTTTAATTAGTGAAAATCGTGGTCGTTTTTAATTGACCCTGATTGTCGGGTTATCCAGATCCGGCTCAGACAACAAATAGAGGTATGTCGGCTCGATGGTCAGTTTTACCGTGTACCTGTTTCCCCGATAGACCGTCTGCTGCTGACTGAACAACTCACTGATAACGAGGGTATTGACAGCCGTACAGTTCTCGCGGACCAGTTTATTCTGCTTGTCATAGACATCATAGACACTGGTCAAAATGAGCTTGGTGACCCCCTGAGGCATGAAGTGGCTCTGGAACTCCGTGTCATCTATGTCGGTGGTCAAGACTTGCCCAGCAGTTGACTGGAACACAGTGCCGTCACTCTCCTCATTACCGATCTGGTTGAATTCAATTCCTGTAATAGGGTCACTACCGTCGTTCGTCTTCGTCAGTGTGATCAAGGCATTCGCCCTCTTCTTCGTGGCCGTATTATCGCTGCTGGTCTTAAGGCGCAACTCCTTCACCTTGATAGTGCGCAGGGTGTTATAGACGTCATCCACCTTCATCTTGAAGCGCATGGCGGCATAGAGGTGGTCGAAGAGCAAGAAAACGCAGTTATTTTTGTCTCCGTCTGAACCAGTAGCCACAGCATCGTAAGCAAAGTCTCCGCGAATCAGACCGGCAACGCTATAGTCATGCTCGGTACTGATGCTATTCTGACCGTTCTTGGCACCCACCACCACGCAGACATCCGAGGAAGTGACGGTCGGCAGGTTCTTGATGGTCAGCACGGCACCGGATTCGTAATTCGAAGAGGAAATCTCGCAGCTGACACCAGTGGTATGGGGCGTGTAACCATAGAGGTAATAAATGCCTGAATCCTTGATTTTCAGATCGGTACGCCATTTGTCGCCGCTCTTGAAGAAGTAGCCCATCAGTTTCTCATCATCTGTGTCTACTGTTGGAGACTTACCGTTTTGAGTGAAACAGATGCCGATGACCTCGCTACTCCTCGACTCATCCCGAGCGAAGCCTGTCGGTGGAAGCCAGACAGCCCGCGTAGCTCCATAGCGGTCATACGCATTCTGATAACCTGTCACGCCGCACATCAATTCCACCGGCACACTCTGCTCGACGACCGGGCCGTCGTCAGGAAGCCGTCCCCCGGGCTCGTCGCCTTCATCCGAAGAGCATCCCGTCAGGCACAACAGCACGAAAAGCCCCATGAAACTCAAGAGCCCCATCCAACCTTTCGGCCTCATTACCTGATATGTCATCTTGTCACTCTTCATTTCTCCTCACCAGTTATGTATATTATAAGGATTGGATTCCACCTCCGTCCACGGGGTATAGGCCGACTCCACCAGATCGATCTCCACGCCGCCCGACTCATTGATCTTGAAGACGTAAGTGTAGCTGTATCCAGGCTGCCATTGCATGTATGCAGCCGGAACGTCACAGCTCTTGTCCGCTCCATTCACCTTCACCGACAGCGTATAGCTGCCCTGCGACGTGTTGGGCAGGACGGTGTACCAGCCTCCGATGCTCTCAACATACTCCTTGTCTTCACCGTCGTAGTCCTCACCAAATGCGATCAGCGCACCGGAGTTATCGCCTGCTGGCGTCGATTGATAGGTCTCTGCGATCTCCGTTCCCGTCAGGGGGTAGCGGACGGTGAAGGTGCCCTTGCGGGCAATCGTTGGGGTACTACCGCCTGTCGGACCGAACTTCGGATTGATGAGCAGGACACCCTCACGGGGGAATGTGTAGGTGAACATGAACCGAACCCTGGCAAACGGCCTCAGGAACATCAGCTGCACGGGGTGTCCGAACAACCGCGTGGGGTATTCGCCGGCATTACCGGTACTGAACCAGAGGGCAGAGAAATAGGGAATGTCCGCTATCGCCGAGGCGCTCGTACCGTCCACGGTAAAGTCAAACTCATAGTAGGAATCTGTCGTCCTGGGCTGCCCTTCGCTCAGCTCTCCAGTCACGCCGAAGAACCGATAGGCCTTGGCGGCCCAGTCCCAATATTTGATGGTCTGATGCTCTTCGTTATAGCCCTGCTGGTTCACATATTCCCAGTCACTGCTGTTGGCGACCGTCGTGTAGCGGGAGTCCTCATACCAATTGACACGGTAGCCGGGGATGACCGTCTGCATGTCACCAAAGCTGCCCTCCGTGTAGCTCATATTCTTGAATCCCCACACCTTGAAGGTAGTGACATAATTATGCAGAGGCGTACCGTCGGCTCGCGTGACATTTTGGTTCTCTTGTTGCTCGGCAGAGAAAGCAATCGGATCACCCGATTCGACCTCAGGTTCCGGCACGACAGGCTCCGGCGACACCAGGTCGTCCCCTGTGCCGCTGCACCCCACCGCCAGCACCACCGCCGCCAGCAGGATCCCCAGTCTCATCAGCCTCCAGACGAAACAGTCTGTTCGGATGGTCTCGAAGCTCTGTATGCCTATCGGATAACTCATCGTCATCTATTCACTTGACTTTAATTCCTCTTACGCAATTATCGATTTTCTCGCGCGTACATTATTATTTATATAGCAGATTAAGAACCGCTACCAGTAGCAACCTTGATAACCTTGTATGCCTTCACAGCCGGGGATAAAACATAGTAGGAACTAACGTCAGTGACACCAGCTTCAAAGCCTGTAACATCAACTGCTGTAGCACCTGTATTATCAGTATAATACGTTGTACCAGATACATACGTACCTGTTGCCGCTACATAAGTGTCATCCTTTGAATACTCAAATGCATAAGTTGTATTAGCCGTTGGAGTAAACGTTGCGTACTGGTTGGCAGTAAATGTTACACCATTCACGGTTTGACCACTAGCCTGAACAGTTAGCGCATCACTACCACCTGATGTAACGTCAGTCTTACTATATCCAGAAATTAACAGAAGATCTGCTTCTGTTGTTTCTGGAGCAACTGTATACAATTTTACGGCAGTATTAGCAGCATTCAGGGTTGCAAGATCACCATTCGTATTGACTGTGATATAGATAAGACCATTAGCATTTGCATAGGTAATACCTTCGGTAGAAACAGAACCTGCCTGATATGTAGTAATGGCCGGTGTTGAAAGCGTTGTGATGGTACCTACTTCCGCTCCACCAGTAGCAGCAATTGTTACAGCATCGAAAGTAATGGGGTATAGGCCTTCAGGGGATCCCTCTCCACCTGTCCTTCCATTAGTGTTGTCACTAATCTTGAAAAGATAAGTATAAGCATAGTTCGGATTCCACTTCATATAATTGCTAGGAACGACAGCTTTTGCACCCGTTACATGAATGGTCTCACCAGACGTGTTATTAACGAGGTCATAGTCTACATACAGAACCATGTTACCAACACTATTAGTGTTTGGTAAAGTAATATTGTAAGTAGAACTACCAGAAGCCCATGTGGGAGCCGTCGATGTTACGCCAATACCAGCAGAGCTACTTGCAAAAGTGCCAAAATCGAAATAACCTGATGAACCTGCAGTAGTTGTTAGCTGTGCGACATTTGATGCATCATAGGTAATAGTGAATGTTAATTCATCCGTTGAAGACGATGACAATATAGCATTTCCTATGAACGAACCAGACAATTTGGCATTAGCTGTTGTAGCGTCTACGAATCCATCAATACTACCATTTGGACGGAAACTCACATTTTTCACCTCATAACCAGGAATGGTCTCATAAATACCAAGGCGTACTTTGGTTGCAGCAGAACGGAAAGTCAATTTCACCGCATTGCCAATCTTGTTGTCTGCCGTTGTATGAACAGCAGGATTTGACTTTTCTGTTATGGTCAACTTATCAGCGACATACATAGCGGCCACCTGAGCTGCTGTACCGATGAAGGTAAAACCATTATTGGTCATCTTTGTAACAGAACCGCCTGTCGTTGAATATGCAGTGAAGACATACTGCGAAGCGGCATAATCCCAATACTTTATTTCTTGGGCTGTTAACAAGGAATAAGTGCCACCAGGTATTGTCTTGCTACCCGCAGCACCGACATATTCCCAATTAGCAGTATTTGATTGGGTAGTATTAGCTGAAGATGTCTCATACCATACCCCGTAAGGCGTATTCTCTGAATCACTATATGGATTGTGAGCAAACACATTACTTGTTGTACTACCAACTGTTTTGGTCGCATAAACATTAAACGAATAGCCCAGTTCTTGAGCAGCTGTAGCACCCTCTGAACGTGTAATGCGCGGGGTATTTGAATTGAACAGGATGGCCTTTTCGCCATTATTGTTCTCTTGTCCCGGAGATCCATTGTCCCCAACGAACTCATCGCTTGTGCAGCTAACCATTGCTGCCAAAGCCATTGCTAATAAATAAGACTTCTTCATAATCTTTATTTTTTTTCTTTTTTATCTCATTAAATAATGCCCGGTATCGTTTCCCGCGCGTACATTTTATATATTATAGTCCGTTACTCAACAACCTTAATCATCTTGTAAGTATATACAGGCTGCGTAGGATTAGTGGTGTAATTAGCCTTATTAGTGTCCCAAGCAGTTATTTCATCAGCAGTTGGAGTCTTTGCCAAATAGAATCCTGTTCCTGTAGGAGTCACGCTATAATAGGTTTCCGTAGGATCATAGGCTGCCGTCGTTGCGGTTGCAGACCCTTCAGACTTTTGATAAGCAAACACATAATTACCTGCAGCTGTCGGTGTGAATTTGGCACCAGAGACAGTGATTTCATTTCCCGTGGGTGAATCAGCAGCCTCAATCTTTGTAGATGCGGCAAGTAACGTAGACTCTGTGACAACCAATTTCTTACTATTAGCATCAGTCACAGTGTAGGTCTTGTTCTCACTACTATACGTGCCATACCTAAGTGCGTTATCAACGGAAGACTCCTGCAACGTCTGAGCTGCGCCATCTTCTATTGTAGCAGTGTAAAGCTTAAACTTATTTGCATCATACGCCTCATTTGAAGTACCATTGTTCACAATGATATAAATAGCTGCATTCTTGCGATACTCATCATTAACTGTTACTACCTTACCCTTTGTATAGGTAGTGATAGAAGGCTCTGATACGGTAGTGATTGTCTCCTGAGTACCATCGTCGCTATCCACAACAACGGCATTGAGGGTGATGGGGGTCAGGCCATAAACCGGATTGCCAGCACCATCCACACCCGTAGATCCATTGGTCATATCTGAAATCTTGAAGATGTATGTATAGGCATAGTTTGATTTCCATCCAGCCAATTCTGCAGGAATCACAGCAGTCGCATTGTCAACAGTAATTACCTCATTAGAGCCATCAGTAGATACAAGAGTGTACTTAATGCGGAGGGTGAGGTTTGCACCTGTTCCTAATGGCAGTTGGGGATAGTACTTACCTGTACTGTTAACCAATCCACCAGCGTATGTAGCAGCATTCGAAGTACGACCAAGATAACTACCGGCAGCTTCTAGTTTCTCTTTTGTTGCGAAATCACCAAGAGCTTCTAAAGCCAAAGTTGAAGAGAGGTCTGTACTAGTGTTTGTTGCAGCAAAAGACACATGCGCCTTGTTGTAGTCTGTACTTAATGTTCCATGAGATGAATTATTCCAACCTGTAGTAGGGAAGGATACAGTCATAGTACCACTGCCAGAAGGCAACACTTCAGAAGATGCGAACAGAGTGGGAGTAGAAGATTCCGTTGCATCAGAGGCTGCAGAAGGATAGAACTTTACATCCTTCACCGAATAACCAGGAACCGTTTCATAAAAAGCCAAACGGATTTTGGATGCCACTGAGTGGAAAGAGAAGGTCACAACATTGCCATACTCACTCACATTATTACGGTTGTAATGCGTTACAAGATCGGAAACATAACACGACATTAGGTCTGTTAAGGTACCTGTGAGCGTATATGCGGCTGTTGCTTTATTCGCCATATCAAATTTAGTTGCTGTTGCATTTCCCGTACCCAATGAATAAGCCGCGAAATCATACTGAGAGGTAGAGTAGTCCCAGTATTTGACAGACTGAACGGCACCTGGTGGCAAGGAGGTAAGACCTGCAACAGGTGTATAGCCAACATACTCCCAATCATTGCTATTCGACTGGGTGGTATTAGCAGTGTTGGCTACCCATTTGGCTACGTAGTGGTCGAATACATTTGAAGTGGTCGAACCTGCTGTCTTCGTTCCCATGAACACAAATTGGTTGTTCAGCATACTCGCTGCATCGGCACCTGTATGATCGGCACGGGTGACGGTCTTTGTGCCGGAATTGAACACAATGGCCTTTTCACCAGAGGCCGATGCAGGAGCTGGGTTCGGGGAGTTGTTGTTCTCTCCCACGAAATCATCGCTTGTGCAGCTAACCATCGCTGCGAGCACTGTGGCGAACAAATATACCTTTTTCATAATCTATCTATTTTATTTATTTCTATGATTCATTGCACCTTGATAACCTTTACACCCCAGTCGATATTACGATTGGAGTACTTCTTGTAATAAGTTCCCGCGGCAAAGACACCAACAGGTGTCTGGCCGTTAGGATCCTCAAACCAATCGCCTGCTGCCCAATCAGATGGTTCTGAAGTAAGCGTCTGTGCGGTATAGAAAGAGGTATCTCCACTGCTATCCCCTTCATAGGTCACAGCATAGGTGGTACCAGAGACAGGCGTGAACTTGGCTGCATCGCCGGCAGCGATCGCGATGTCGTTACCATCGACACCAGGGATGGTGGTGAAGTCCGTCTCAGTGTCCACCTTCGTCAGTATAACACCATTACGTCCGGTCGTACTGCTTGTTCCTGCCTGCTCACAGATGTTGAGCGCATCCATGACATCGGCCTCAGTGGCATCGTCCTTACCCGTTATCGTCCAGACCTGAATCGGATGACTGCCACTGCTGGCCAGCTCTTTTACAAGAGCACCGTCCTTCATCACCTGGATATAGATGTCGCCGCTGGCATCATACTCATCATTTGAAATATCATGTCCCTTCTGATAGGTGGTGATGCTCGGCATCGACACAGTTGTGATGGTGCTCTGCATACCCTCCTCGGTGTCGACAACTGTTGCATCGAATGTAATCGGATAGAGTCCGGCGGGGTCTACAGGATTGCCTTCACCATCGGTCACATTACTGGTCCAGCCACTGGTATTGTCGCTGATCTTAAAGAAATAGGTGTAGGCATAGTTGGGCTTCCATTGTGTATAGGTGGACGGCACAAGCGCCTTGGCACCATAGATCTTAATCTCCTCGCCCGAGCCATCGGTAGACACAAGCGTATAGTCGATGCGCAGCGCCAGGACCGTACCCTCCTCATGGGGCATCATGATGGTATAGTCCTTGTTGGCGGCAAAGGTGGCTGTACTCAGCGAACGGCCAAGATAGATATTGGAATTTTCCTCAGATGCCTCAGGACCAGTGTACTGATCATTAAGCGTGCCGAAACGCTGGGTGGTCAACGAGCCTCCTGCCTCAGGAACAAAGCTGACATGGGCCACATTGTAGTCAGGATTGCCTTCTTCGGTTTCTCCTGTGTTGGGGAAAGATACGATAAAAGTACCGTGGGTATAGAACTTGTCGGTGGTCGCAGTGCCGGCCGTGTAGAGGTTGGCCTCATCCTGATCAGCACCATCAGCGATAGAAGGAGTGTCATCCACGTAGAACATCACATCCTTCACAGAGTAGCCCGGGACAGTCTCGTAGAGGGCCATGCGCACCTTCGAGGCGAGGCTGCGGAACTTAAGTGTCACCACCTTCTGGTAGTCGGCCTTCTTCACGGTGACCATATCGGCGATGTAGCACTTGGCCAAACCGACACGGGTACCGGCTAAAGTGTAGGCTGCCGTCTCCTTGTTGTCATAGTCGATAGCTGTCACACCGACATGATCATTGTCTGTTATATCTGCGGCATCCGTGTTGGCAGAGGCTTCAGCCGTACCTGTAGAGTAGCCAATGAAGTCATAGTAGCTGGTCAGGTAGTCCCAGTACTTGATGGTCTGCTTGTTACCGGCAATACCGGCAGGAGCCACAGCGGTATAGCCCACATACTCCCAGTCGTTGGTGTTACTCTCGGTATTATTGGCCGTGTTCTCGCCCCAAATCACCTGATAGTTGTCGAACACGATCTTGGCTTCAGTATCGAACTTGAAGCCACCCACCGTAAAGTGCTTGTCCAGCAGGTTGGCGGCATCGGCCCCCACGTGGTCGGCACGGGTGACACCCTTGGATACAGATGAGAACATGATAGCATCTGCCGATGCATTTTGAATATCGTCAGAAGGAGTGACGACTCCTATGTTCTCTTCACTCGAACAGCTGTAAAGCGCTACGAGAGCCAAGGCTGCATATAATACATTTCTCTTCATATCTCTCTATTTTTGTTGTTCCTTGATGATTATTCTACTGTTGATGTTTCACTGGGTGTGGTCACTATCGTAATGGTCTCCTGGGTACCCTCCTCGTCATCCACGACTACCGCGTCGAACGTGATCGGATAAAGACCGGCAGGGTCGGTATTCACAGTCGGGTCATCAGGATTGGTGGGGTCATACTCTCCGGTATGGCCGTTGGTCTTATCGCTAATCTTAAAAAGATAGGTATAGGCATAGCCTGGTCTCCACTTGGTGTAGATGCTGGGCACATAGGCAGTGGCACCTTTCACATCGATAGTCTCGCCGGTACCGTCTATATTCTCCAAAGTAAAGTCAACACGGAGATACAGGTTCGAACCAGTCTCATTGGGCAGGTACCAGGTGTAGTAATTATTCTCCACATCACCGGCCATCGACGCGGCCGTGGACGTGCGGCCGAGGAATACGGAACCGGGAGTCCGCTCCCCGTCTTCGGCATCGGTGTAATTCAGAGCGCCGAAGTCTATGACTTTCATGTCGTCGGTAGTTCCGTCGAACTTGATGTGAGCGACATTGTTATCGGGATCGTCAGGCTGGTCTACCGTAGGATAATAGACGGTATAGCTGCCGGCAGCAAAGATCTGAGTTCCCCCGAGAGAGAAGAGCCTGCCCATGTTGGCATCATCCGGCAATGCCTGATCAGAAGCTGTATAGAACTTCACATCCTTTACAGAATAACCGGGAATGGTCTCGAAGATGCCGATGCGGACCTTTACGCCGAGACTGCGGAACTTGATGGTGACGGGCAAACCGTAGCTTGCTTTCTTCACCGTTACCAAGTCAGCCACATAACAGTTCTGGAGGTCAGAGGCACTACCCTTGAAGGTATAGGCTGCCCCGGCCTCGCCTGTTGCCGATGCGGCATCGATGGAAGACACATAGACAGTACCAGCCTCGACACCGTCTTCCGGCTCCTCATAGACGGGCTGAACATGGCCTGCAGACCAGGCGATGAAGTCGTACTGCGGCTGGGTGTAGTCCCAGTATTTGACGGCCTGCTGGGTGACACCGTTGTCGATGGCATGCTTGATGCGATCCTGACCCACATACTCCCAGTCACATGAGTTGGACTCAGTGGTATTGGCCGTGTTCGCATAATAATTCACCACAAAGTTATCAAAGACCACACTACCCACAAGGGCCGTCGAACTACCCTTGTAGCCGCTGACCACGAACTGGCTGCCCAGAAGGTCGGCTGCGTCGGCACCGGTGATCTCGGCACGGGTAACGCCGTTGGATGAGGTACCGAACAGGACGGGAACCTCCTGGGACGCCTGAGAATGAGGAGTCACCACAGATGGTGCATCAGCAAGATTGTTGCTGCAGGCAGCGAGGGCTAACTGGGCGCAAGCTGCGAAAAATAGTTTTATGTACTTCGTATGCATCATCATTCCAATTACATTTCAAACTCATGAGTTACTTCTTCGAACTCTTTCACAACAGCATCGAAGGCAGAGCCTCCCTTGCGAGAAGGGATACGCACGGTATCCATGTCCAGCTCGACGGTGATGACACCACCCTTCCAACGGCGGCGCACCTGCTCACTCACATCGAACACAAAGGTAGAATCCATACCGTTGTTGAACAGCATGGTCACGTCCAGGTAATGTTTAACGGGGTCGACGACATCCTCACGGCGCTGAATACGATTCCCGTTCTGCTTCACGATGCCAAAGGTCAAAAGCCGTCCCCCAATAATGTCAACATACTCCTTACCCCTCTTACAATTGGGCTTGAAGCGGTTATTGTAATATACAGTGATAACGTCAGAACCTGCCACGCCATCGTTGAGAACCGTGGTACGAGCGAAACCGGACAGGTTCCCCTGGCCGTCGGTACCGCTGACCCGGTTGCGGTTATTATGCAGGATCACCTGCGTCAGATAGATGTAGGTAATGGGTTCAAGTATCATATCTACCTTCTTGATATAGATATTGTTGGCAGGATCGAATTCGAATCCACGGAGATCACGATTGATGTCAACGGCCTGTACGTAGGCAGAGAACAGTTCCTCCGGCTGATAGAACGAGTGCGTAAAATGAGGCGCATTGTAACGAGTGGGATTCATCGTCTGGTTGGTAAAAGCCGTCACATAGTCCAACGATGTCTGCTCGTCGAAGTTCAAGCTCTGGACACCGTCTGGTGTGATGATATCGTTCCACACGAGGAGGTCCCAGAAGCCCCAGTTGTAGTTGGCCTTGAAAGAGTTTCCCTTGACAGTGTGAGCCTGCACATTAGTATGACTGACGTATGGTTCGGAGCCGGTGTAATAGCGACGCAACAGGAAAGTACCAGGCTCAGTATAACCAATGGCGCCGAAAAGACGCTCATCCTCAGCATCCCAGCCATAAGCCCACTCGTCTCGCCAATTAAGGTCCACATCGTAGGTGGTCTCGAAGTCGTAGTTCCAATATGCATCGAGGTCAATGCGCACAAAGGGCAGTTTGATATCAATGTCTCCGCCGTCAAAGAGATGGAGTTCCGGCTCAGGGATGCAGCAGACAAGCAGGGAGAATACCGCAAGGACTATCGCCGTGCGGGTCACCGTCAAAATGTCAAATATGCTGTGTCGTCTCATCACTTTTCGCTGTTTCTAAAACTCATACCTTTCTTGCTGATCCTGCGATAGAGCAGGTCGTAGGTCAGGGTCACGCCGATACGCGTGGGTCCCAGCCAGTTATAGCGGTACTGCCTCTTCTTGAAGAGAGAGGGAGATTGCGTCCATTTGTAATAATAGAGGTCATCATGATAAGATGGGTCTATAGGATTCTCATACTGATAAGGGTCGTACTTACAACCGAAGAAACCCACCTGCAGGCCAAACTCCAAACGCCAATGACCGTTCTTCGTGACAGGCATCACATAACCTGCACCTACACCGCCGCCGAAGCCCTCGCCTACCCAACCACGGTTGGCATCGAAACAAATGCCAAACAGGCCAATATTCGCATACGCCTGCGCGTAAAAACCGCTAAAAGCAGGAGCCCGATAGCCACGGTCACGACCATCGTTTCCGTTTTTCTTCAGATAGTATCTGGCCTCAACCTGATAATTCCGGATCTGGAAATACTTATGATTATCATAGTCCTGCCACCAAGGGAAATCGAAGGAGGCACCAAAGGTAAAGTGTCCTTTCTTCGGATAATATTCAATGGCCACATTGGGAATAGGGCACCATCGGTCATATCCCGGCATGTAGACACCATAGAACAACAGATTTGTCTTCAAAGAGAGGAACTCACGACGGGGAACAGCCTGATCAACGTCAGTCACGCTGTCGGATGCCTCGAAAACGACTTCAGTAGTATCAGATTCCAGTTGGACACCAATGCCGATATCGGGAGAACAATTAGCTTTTGTTCCCCCGCAAACCATCGTTATCATCAAGACTGAGATAACCATGACTAATCGTTTGGTTCTTTCTGCGCGCTTCATTAATGCAAAGATACGAAAAACAATTCATACCCGCCACATTATTTCACGACAAATGCATACAAATTAACATATTTTATGAATAAAATTCGCTTTAATAACAAAAATCTCTGATTTTAGAACATCGAAATATCATTTGAGGCCTCCTTTCAATTAACACAAATTAAGATGTACAAAATACACTAAATAAGCACGGATTTCGCTCTTCGGTCCAAAGATTTGTATTACCTTTGCATCCGATTATGTACAAACCACAATTCAACAAGCGCCAGGTGCTCGTGTTCCGACAGTTCGGGAACAAGGGCTACTCGCTGTTCAGTTGTCTGGGCAGAGAGGTGGTATGCAGCGTGCTCTCTGTAGCGACGCTGACCTACGCCTCTGCCGAGAGTGTCAGCACAGATGCTGTGGTGACAGACTCCACCACTATGACATCGGCTCGCGAGATGATGCTCGAACCAGTCACAGTGACAGGCTCGAGGGCGCCACTGACGAAAAGTCAGGCTGCGAGAATGGTCACCGTACTGGACCGTGCCGACATTGCGCAGGCCCCAGTACAAAGTGTCAACGACTTACTGAAGTACGCCGTGGGCGTCGATGTCAGACAAAGAGGTCCCGCCGGGACCCAGACGGACATCTCCATCCGGGGCGGTACCCAGGAGCAGATCATCCTGCTGCTCAATGGTATTAACATCTGTGACCCACAAACAGGCCATAATGCCATGGACTTGCCCGTAGACCTAAATGACATCGTGAGGATCGAGGTCATTGAGGGTCCCGCAGGAAGGATATATGGGACATCATCGCTCGTCGGAGCAATCAATATAGTCACTTCTCCGAAAAGGATTCCGATGCAGGATGAGCATGGAAGAAAGAGTAATATTATTCTACATACAGAAGGAGGTTCATACGGATATGCAAGTCTTGGAGGAAGAGCATCCTACTCCACACTCCCTACAACACACTCTACAAGCCACAGCCTATCCGCCAACTATAGCAGAAGCGATGGCTGGAGCCGTTCGAAGGCCGGCAGCCTGAACACGGACTACAGCGGAGCGAAAGCATTTTATCAGGGACAGTATAAGGACGAGACCATACGACTGCACTGGCACCTGGGACTGGCAGACAAAGGCTGGGGATCCAGCACCTTCTGGGCCTCACCAAAATGGCAGGCAGACGATCAGTACGAACATACCACAAAATTTTACACGGCCATTCAAGGAGAAAGCCAATGCGGCCGACTGCGGATAAACGGCAGCATCTACTGGAACCAGAACCGCGACCGCTACGAAGGTTATCGGGGAAGACCCGATCTGATGCCTTTCAACTATAACCGCACGGATGTCTATGGCGTTAGCCTTGGCAGTTATTTCGACTGGAAAAGTGCCCTTCCAAACCATGTCAGGAACCGAACAGCCTTCGGTGCCGAGATCCGCAACGAGGACCTCGCCAGCGGAAATCTCGGAGAACCTCTGTCGCAGACACACCACATCAGCGGCACGGACCGCGACTACACCTTAGGCGTCAACCGTACGAATATCAGTGGGTATGCGGAGCACAATCTATTACTAAATAATTTAACAATATCAGCTGGGTTCGTGGCCGTCAAGAACACATGGAGCAACATGAATATGACCCTCTACCCTGGTATAGACGTCAGCTACCGCCCTACCCCAGAATGGCGACTGCACGCTTCGTACAACACCTCACTTCGGATGCCATCGTTCACGGAGATGTACTACAAGTTACAGGGGTACAGCGCCAATCCTCACCTGAAGCCAGAGGAGATGCGCGCCTTCGAGATCGGCACAAACGTTAACTGTAAACTGTCAACTGTAAACTGTCAACTATCCACTACCCTCTGGCATCACCACGGAAAGGACATGATTGACTGGATTATGGACACCTCAAAAGGCGAAGAGGCCGAGTGGCAGAGCGTGAACCACGCCACTGTCAACAGCATTGGCCTTGAAACAGACTTACAGCTCACAATTCATCGTTCAAAGTTCAAAGTTTCTTACAGTTATATTCATCAAGACAAGGAGCAGGAAGTTGGTATCGTGTCGCAGTATGCCCTTGAATATCTGCGACATAAGTTGGTGGTCAGTGCCCATCTACCACTCATAAAACACTTGAGTCTGGGCCTGGACTATCGATGGCAGGACCGTGTGGGGAGCTATACTGACTTTGAGGGCTCTGTCAATCACTATAAACCCTACATGGTGACAGATGCCCGACTGACATGGCAGCAAACCAAATGGAAGGCATACATCGAGGCCAACAACCTTTTTGACGTCAGTTACCGAGACTACGGCCTCGTGGAACAGCCCGGACGGTGGGTTATCGTAGGAGCGACGGCTGACTTTTAGTTTACAGTTTACAGTTTACGGTTTACAGTTTACAGATGAATACTTCTATAGGCAGCAATCAAGGCATGCAAGGTAATCAGCTGTAAACTGTAAACCGTAAACTGTAAACAAAAAAACTACTGTTTCAGCTTAAAAGAGTTCTCGATGCTGGTGATTTCGGCAGAGAAGGTTTTGTCGACCTTCAGGCGTTGTTCGATGGCATTACAACTGTGGATCACCGTCGAGTGATCGCGGTTGCCGATCAACTGGCCGATACGTCCTGCCGGCATCTTCGTATACTTCTGAGCGAGGTACATCGACACCTGACGGACCTGCACCAGATCACGCTTACGGCTCTTACTAGACACCTGACGCTGCTCGACATTGTAATGACGGCACACCTTCTCAAGGATCTCATCAACGGTGAGCGGATGGTTGTCGACCTTCACAGCCCGTTTGATGATACGCTCAGCCAGACGCATGTCCACATTGGTGTTGTAGACAATGGAATAAGCCATCAGCGAGTTGACGACTCCCTCAAGATCGCGGACGCTGCCGTTGGCTGTCTCTGCAATATACTGGATGACATCGGCAGGAATCTTCAGACCATCACGACGGCACTTCGCATGGAGGATATCGACACACAACTGCACATTAGGTTTCTCCAATTCGGCTATCAGGCCACAGGCGAAACGGGTCAACAAACGATCCTTCATGCCCTGGAGATCCACTGGCGGACGGTCGCTAGCCAGGATGATCTGGCGCCCCATGCGGAAAAGATGATTGAAAATATGGAAGAACGTGTCGAGCGTCTTGGGGGAGTTCATCCACTCCTGAATATCATCAACAATCAGCACATCGATGCTCTGATAGAAGTTGATGAAGTCGTTGGTCGTGTTATGACGCACCGAGTCGGTAAACTGCACTTGGAACAGGCGGGCAGAGACGTAAAGGACGCGTTTCTGGGGATAGGTCTCCTTACAGCGCACGCCGATAGCATTCACAAGATGGGTCTTACCACAGCCAGATGGACCGTAAATAAAGAACGGATTAAAAGTGGTCTTCCCCGGATGCTCGGCAATGGAGAGGCCGACGGTACGAGGCAGCTTGTTGGAATCACCCTCGATGAAGTTCTGGAAGGTCTTCTTCGCATCAAGTTGGGGATTCAACTGCTGGGGCGTGGCGGCATCGAGCGTCGTAGGAGCCTTGTTGCTACCCTGTGGCTGCTGGATCTCTACACTGGCACCGTCGCTCTCCACGTCAGTAGTCACATTGTGAAGCGCCTTGACGGTCACAATACGGTAGCTCAGTCTGACATTGGCGCCGAACACCCGTGCAAGAACCTTGCCTAACAGTCCCACGTAGTGCTGCTCCAAGTACTCGTACACGTACGGACTTGGAACCTGCACCAGGAGCGTATGCTCTGTCTCCGAATAAGACTCGAAGACGATTGGTGCGAACCACGTTTTATACTGCTGCTCAGTGACGTTAGCCTGGATCAGACGGAGGCATTCATCCCAAAGCGTCTTGTGACTGTTGTTCATTCGGCGTTATTTCTTTTCTAATTAAATTTTACTTACTACAAGACTTAGGCTTGTGTTTATAATTGCGGTGCAAAGTTCGCACTTTTTTTTGAATCATGCAAATCCATAAAAAGTGTCTATGTGTGTACAAAACCACGTAACTCTCTCATAAATTGGAGGTTAGAATGTTTCACGAATCTGACTATCAACAGAAGGTGTTGCAAATATAGAAGTAACTGATAATCAATACGTTGACAAAATACCGCCTATTTATAACACATCCAGATTTCATCACGTCTATCATCTTGAAATTCATTGTAAACAAAGGATTTCAGACCATGACGAAAGTGACGGCCGCCAGCGATACGTTATTTAGACAAAATCTATTCTACTTATCTTTTTTGCCAAAAACCGAGAAATGCACATAGCGTTTTGGGTGAGCCTTCAGGTCCTTCATTAACGAGTCGGCATGTGCCATCGTAGCGTTCAAGTTCTGATAGAGTTCCGGATCACGCATCAGCAAGCCGAGGGTACCTTCATTGCTATTCAGTTTGGCTGTCATCTGCTCCACATTATACAGAGTCCGGTCTACCTTCTGTAAGGTGGCAGCTAAATCCAAATCATTCAGATTCTTCGTCAGGTTATTGGTGTTTGCCAACAAACCGTCGGCATTCTCCAGCATTTGGGGCATCTGACGATCCAGACTAGCCGTCAGGCGGTTCAGCTCGACTGAAGCACGGGTCAGACTACCTGTGATTTGTTCGATGTTATGCAATGAGTTAGCAATCGCCGGATCTGCCAGGAGAAAATTCACGCTGGCAAGGATGGAATCGAGCTTAGGCAATAGCTGTTGCACCTGTGGCAACATGTCTGCGGCCTTGGCCATCATGCCCTGTTGCAGGCCACCATATATCGTATCACCAGGAGCCAGGACGTCAGCAGGATTTGGTCCAAGCTTCAGTTCCAGCTTGATATTACCCAACAGGTCGCTGGCAATCTCAGCCGTACTGCCACGAGGCACCCGCATTTCTTTGTTGACACCGACCACTGCCACGATATCACCCTGGTGTTCAAAGTCGTAGATGATATTCTCAACCACACCTACACGGTAACCATTGGCGTAGATAGGGCTGGAAGCAGAGAGACCACTGATATCCTTGAACTTCACATAATAGTTATTGTCGGTAGAGAAGACGGTCAGTCCCTTCAGGAACTGCAAACCGAAATAAAGCACGACAATACCTACCAACGCCACCAAAGCGATTTGTAATTCCTTACTAAACTTCTTCATATCTGTCACTTTTGATGTTTCACTTCTTTTTGAATTCCCTAATCGCCTCATTGATGTCCATACGCTCCCCATCCCTGAAGGCAATGACAAAAGCCTGCGGGAAGGTAGCAGCCAACCCACGACGCATACGGAGGATGGCATTATAGTCTGTCGACTCACCCACAGTGTACTTATACAGGCCACCATCCTTATAAGAACTGACATCCTTCACCCCCTTGAAACGGGCATCACGAGAAGACAGCTTTTCAGAACTGGTGAGAATCTGCACCTTGAAGACCGGTGCCGATACGACTGGTGCTGTGGGGTTCGGCTGCGATGGCGGTACGGGTTCTGTATCGGGCTTGGCCTCGGGCACCTGTTCCACCTTGGTTTCCTGAACTGGCACAGGAACCACCTCAAGTTGTACGTTGGCCAATTCCTCAGGTGTCACCTCAGGCTGTGCCTCTGGTCTGGGTTCAGGCAGATAGGCAATGGTCTGACCACCGCCATGATGTCGCCGATAAGCCAGAAAAGCATTGAAAAGACCACGGCCATATTTCTCCGGGGCTGACTTGGAATTCATGAAGCTCTCCTCGTCACGGGTGGAGATGAAGCCACACTCCACCAGACAGCCCGGCATCGACGACAAGCGCAGCACTGCCAGATTATCCTGCTGGGCCCCCATGTCCTGACGACCCGTAGCCTGACAGACATACTTCTGCATATACTTAGCCAGTTCCACACTATTCTCCATGTTCTTGTCCTGGATGAACTCAAACATGATGTTACTCTCAGGCGAATTCGGGTCATAGCCCTGATAGGTCTGTTTGTAATCCTTCTCCAAAAAAATAACAGCATTCTCACGCTTAGCAACCTCAAGGTTCTCCAACACGCCCGTCTTCTTACCCGTCCGCTTACTCGTGCCAAGGGTATACGTCTGGAACCCATGAGCCGTCTTGCCCTTTGGCAGGGCATTGATATGGATGGAGATAAACAGATCAGCCTTGTTCTTGTTGGCAATTTCCGCACGACGGTACAACTCCACAAAGGTATCCGTCTTGCGGGTGTAAACCACCTTCACGTCAGGGCAGTTCTGTTCTACCAGTCTACCAAAGGCCAGGGCAAACTTCAGTGTCAGGTCTTTTTCCTTGACCTTGCCATAACCAATGGCACCCGTGTCACGACCACCATGACCGGCATCTATCACGAGTGTGAAGTTATTCTTCGCAGCCATGACACCAACCGCCCAAAGCAGTCCTACACCTATTATTATATACCTTAATCTATTCAACTGTAAACTGTAAACCGTAAACTATAAACTGTAAACTGTAAACTATAAACTGTAAACTGTAAACTATAAACTATAAACTAAAGTGCATCTCCACGGTAGCGCCATCGCAGTCGGCCCCCATCGGTGGATTCTGCTTCGTCAATTCTAAATCGACAGACGTCACGGCGGGGAAGACGTTCATGACGGCCTTTGCGATACGGCCAGCCACATGCTCCAACAATTGTGAGGGTTGGTCCATCTCCTGCTTAACCAAGGTATAGAGTGACGCATAATTGAGGGTATCTACCACCTCATCACTCTCCATCGCTTTGGCCAGCGGATAACCCACCCGCAGCGTGAGCAGGAAATCACCACCCACCTGCTGTTCCTGTGGCATCACCCCATGAAAAGCATGGAACCGCACATTCCTCAAGATGACGTAGCCGTTTGTCAGGGTCATGCGTCAACCGTATTATCGTCCAGAGAGGACTCCTCGTCGTCATGGACACCGGGGATATACTTCTTCAGAGCGCGCTCCACACCGGTTTTCCAGGTGTTGATACTCTCATCATTCAGAGAGAGGGAGCCTACCAGACGGATCACATGCTCCAAGGGCATACGGTAACGTAACACGCCGGAGATGAGCTTGGCATAGTTCCAGTATTCGGGATTGAACTTCTCGGAAAGGCCCTCCACGGTGGTCTTATAACCGCGTTTATTCTCAAACTGAAAGTCATACCGCTTCGTACCGTCGGGATTCACCTGTTTGATGATCTTACCCTTCGTCACCGTCTTAGGCAGGATGATACCCTCTTCATCGTCCTGAAGGCCCGTGAAAATCTCATAGGGATAACCATCGAGCAGACCGACGAGGGCCACCCACTTCTCCTTGTTGTTCTGAAAACGTACCACGTCGCACTCCAGTTGCTGCGGACGCACCTCCGTCACGTCAGGACGACGGTACAGCACGGTATCTGTGAGCGCATGGTCGATCAGAGTAGCGAACTTTTCACCATCCTCCGGCTGTAAGGCCTTCAGGCTCTGATCCAACAGGCCGATGATCTTATCCTCCGTAAGGTCAGTCCCAGTCTTAGCGGCAACAGACACCAATGCACTGGCGATGTGCCTCAGCAATTCCTTTTTCGTTTCTGTTTGCATAACAAGCATTTTTACTATATATCGGGTGCAAAGGTACACATAACTTTTCTATTTTGGGAAACTTTACAAGGTTTTTTGAAGAAAAGTGTTCCGTTTTGGAAAACTTTCACTACCTTTGCGCCATAATCTGTATAAATATGAAGACAATATTGACAAGAAAGACCATCCGCAAGTATGCGGACAAGGACGTAAGCGAAGAGTTGCTCAACCGTCTGATGACTGAGGCAGCCCGTACTCAGACCATGGGTAACCTGCAGCTCTACAGCGTCATCGTTACCCGTTCCAAGGAGATGAAAGAGAAACTCGCGCCAGCCCACTTCAACCAGCCGATGGTGAAGGAAGCGCCTGTGGTGCTCACCATCTGTGCAGACTTCAACCGCACCAGTTTCTGGGCCAAATGTAGGAATGCGGAGCCCGGCTACGATAATTTCCTGTCGTTCATCAACGCTGCCACCGATGCCCTACTCTACACACAGACACTCTGTAACCTTATGGACGAGGAAGGACTCGGCTACTGCTATCTCGGCACAACGGTCTACCAGCCTCAGCAGATTATAGACATCTTACAGTTGCCGAAGCTCACGATGCCTGTCGCTACGCTCACCGTTGGCTGGCCCGACGAGAATCCGGAACTCACCGACCGTCTGCCCCTGGAGAGCTTCGTGCATCAGGAGACTTACAACGACTATATGGGTCAGGATATCGACACCTATTATTATAATAAAGAGCACCTGCCCGAGAACCAGCACTTCGTCCGCATCAACCACAAAGAGACGCTCGCCCAGGTCTTCACCGATATCCGTTACACCCGCAAGGACAACGAAGCCATGTCAAGGGAACTCGTAGGCACGCTGGTGAAACAAGGATTTCTACCTTATACAATATTTGAGGGGTATTTCTAATGAATACCCCTCAAACATTATCACTGTTATTCTTTTCTTACTCTACTACGATGGGCTTGTACTTCGGTACAAGGGCCTTCATGATGCACCAGCCGATGAGATAAGCCACGGCACAGATGCAGAACACCACCATGTAGGCAGCGGGCTTACCCTCGAAGCCGAAGAAGGTAAAGTTGGCGCCTTGAGCGGCAGCCCAATCAAAAAAGCGACCAGATCCGAGGTTAATCGACATCGAACCGATACCGCCTGCCATCGTACCGAGACCGACAATCGTACCAATCGTCGACTTCGGGAACATGTCACCGATGGTCGAGAACAGGTTGGCACTCCATGCCTGATGTCCAGCACCAAGCAGACCAATCAGGATGGCGGGCCACCAGGCACTATAAGCACCGAGCGGCTGCGCAAACAGTCCTAATACGGGGAAGCAGGCGAAGATCAGCATGGCACGCATACGGCCCAGATAGGGATTCATACCCTTCTTGTCGACAAAATATGTGGGCAGATAACCACCGCCGATGGAGAGAATGGTCACAATGGCATAAAGGGTGAAGATGAGCAGGATACCCATCGTGGAGTCGGAGGTATAACCATACTGGTCGCTGAAATAGGCGGGTGCCCAGAACAGGAAGAACCACCACACACCGTCGGTCATAAACTTACCCACGAGGAACGACCAGGTCTGCTTGTACTTGAAGCAGTCGAGGAATGGAATCACCTTCTCTTCCTTCACAGTCTCACGATCCTGCACCTCTGCCAAATCGGAATCTTGCTCAATATAGTTCAACTCAGCCTGGTTCACGCGCTTGTTGTGACGGGGCTTCTCATAAAGCCACATCCACAGGCCCATCCAGATGAAGCCGAGGCAACCGATGATGATGAATGCCATCTCCCAACCCCAGGCACGGGCCAGCAGGGGGATAGTGGCAGGAGCAGCGAGAGCACCTACAGAGGCACCACTATTAAATATAGAAGTGGAGAAAGCCCGGTCCTTCTTCGGGAAGTACTCGGCAGTCGCCTTGATGGCAGCGGGGAAGTTACCTGCCTCACCGACAGCCAGAATCAGACGGCAACTCAGGAAGAGCCACACGGAGATGGTGGCGATGGCCACAGCAGCATCACCCGTCAGCTGCCCCAGCTGAGCCACAGAGTCGTAACCCTCGACGGTCATAGCCACCCAGCCACAGCCGGCGTGGAGTACGGCACCGAGAGACCATACAAAAATAGCAATGAGATAACCCTTCTTCGTGCCCATCCAGTCGATGAACTTGCCAGCAAAGAGGTTCGCGATGGCATAGAAGAGGGAGAACATACCGGTAATCGTACCATAGTCGCCGTCAGTCCAATGGAACTCTGGGGCGATGAAGTCCTTCCATGTTAGTGACAAGACCTGACGGTCCATATAGTTAATGGTGGTTGCCAGGAAGAGCAACGCACAGATGACCCAGCGAAAGTTGGACATCTTGATAGTTTGTACTGGTGCCATATTATCTGATATCAATTACGGGGATGTTGTCCTTGTCATTATAATAAAGGTTCTCGCCGGCCATACCCCAAATGAAGGTATAGTAATAGGTACCGGCAGCGGCGTGCATCGACCACTCAGGCGACATGATGGCCTGGTCATTGTGCAGCCAGACCACACGGCTTTCCTCCGGCTGGCCCATGATATGGGCGATGGTCTGCTCGGCAGGCAGGTTGAAGTAGTAGTAGGCCTCGATGCGACGACCGTGGGTATGAGGCGGCATCGTATTCCAAGCTGCACCGGGATTGAGCTGTGTCAGACCGAGCTGCAGCTGGCAGGGGCCTTCCTCCAGCACATCGTTCACGATGAGCTTATAGACCGTACGGTTGTTGCACTCCTCCAGCGAACCAACGGGTCCCCAGACGGCAGCCTTCAGCGAACCCTTGCGGCCGTCGAGCGTTATCCACTGTGTCTTGTAGTGCTGGTGGGCGGTGGCCGAGTTCAGATAGAACTTGGCAGGATTCTTGGCATCCTTGGAACGGAACTGAACGCTCTTGTTCACATTCTGGTCCTTACCGATATGGCCGCGACCGATGTAGAGAGCCTCTTTCGGCGAGAGGGCATACTCCTTACCGTCGACGATCACCACACCGTCGCCCAAGCCGCAGTTCACCACACCAAGCTCACGGTTGTACATGAAATACTTCTCCTTGATGGTGTTGTCGACATCAAGACCCAGCTCCCAGAAGTTCTCCAGCGTCAGCGTGGTGTTCACGGGCATCGCTCCACCGAAGATGAAGCGATCGTAATGGGAGTAAGTGAGCAGGATGGAGTCGGGCGCCATCACCTTTTCCATCACGAAGCGCTCACGGAGCAGCTTGGTGTCGTAGTGCTTCACGTCTTCAGGATGGCAGGCCGTCTGGAACTTCACATGCTGAGCACCTACGTACCTGTCGGCTTCCTGCGCATTGGCAGCAGGAAGCGAAAGGGCTATTGCCCCTGCGATTGAAAGAATTGTTTTCTTCATAATTGTTGTATATTTCATTTGTTCATTCTTCAGATTTCGATGCGCTCTCATCGGCCACGATGAACTTGCGGTTCCAGAACACCATACCGATGGTAATAAGCGTCAGCACGGCGGCACCTACATACGCCAGGTTGTTCACGCACTTATAGATGACCCATCCGAACAGAGACGAGGCGAAGTCGAGGGCACCAGCCTGGAAACCCTCAGGAATCTTGGCGGCAGGATCCTGCGTCTGGGCATATACTTCCTGGGCAGCCTGAGAGAAGGCGGGAGCCATATCGGTGACAAACCACAGGCCGATGCCGACAGCAACGATGCCGACGATCAGCGTCTTCACCACATTACCCTTCGTATAGGGAAGGACCATCACGAACACATAGAACATGCCGGCCAGCGATGCCAGCGGCAGGAACTCATTGCCAGGCAGGGCTACAGCCATCAGCAGGGCCAGAGGAATCAGAATCAGCGAAGCTACGAGCGTCGTAGGATGGCCGATCACCAGCGCGGGCGACATACCGATATACACTTTCTTGCCGGCCCACTTCTTCTGAACCACCTCCTGCGTCTTTTCGGCAATCGGCTTCAGACCGTCGATGAATAGTTTCGTGATTCTTGGTATCAGCTCCATCACAGCACCCATCGTCACACCCAGGAAGAGCACCTTCTTGATATCTAGCTGGGCTACGGCACCAATCAGCGCACCCACGATGACACCCAGTACGATGGGCTCACCCAGCACACCGAACTTCTTCTTCAAGCCCTCGGCATCGATATCGAGCTTCGAGAAGCCAGGGATCTTATCCAACAGCCAGTTGATGCCAATGGCAAAGGCCGTGAAGCTCTGGCAGAACGGCTGCGGGATGGAGATACCATCCATATCGTCGTAATAGCCCTGGAACTTCGAGGCAGTCAGGTCGGCCATCACCAGCGTGTTGATGTAGCACACGATAGCAGCGAAATAGCCCCAGGCCAGACTCTGGTCCATCACGAAATAGGCCACAGCGCCAATGAATGCGAAGTGCCAGTAGTTCCACAGGTCGATGTTCACCGTACGCGTACATTTAGTAATAAGCAACAGGAAGTTCACGCCCAGACAGATGGGAATGATCAGTGCACCCACGGCCGTATTATAAGCGACGGCTGCCGCAGCCGGCCAGCCCATGTCAAACACACCGAGCTGCAGGTCGTAAAGGCGCGAGATCTCACTCAGCGGACTGCCGAAGTTGTTCGTCAGCAAGGCCGTCACGATGCCAAGACCTACGAAACCGACACCCACATAAAGACCCGATTTGAGCGACTTACCGAACTTCATGCCGATACACAGTCCGATAATGGTAAAGAGGATCGGCATCATCACCGATGCCCCCAAACTGATAATGTAACTGAATACTTGTTCCATTTTCTTTTAATATCGATATTAATATGTTTTAGCGCTTACGGGTGCAAAGTTACAAAAATATAGCGAAACGCCACGCATTTCGCTATATTTTTCTTACTCAAACGTTAACGTAACAGGAATGTGAGTAAATAGGGGCTTATTATTTGAAAAGCAACTGTGCGAACTGATAAAGACTGCGGCGCCAGGTCTGCCACTCATGGGCTGTCTCGGGCGAGATATAGCTGTGGGCATTGATGCCGATGGCCTTCAAATCCTCAGCCACCTTACCAACACTGTTATCACCTTCAGCCATACCCGTCTCCTTGCCGCCGGCACTCATGAAAAGCACCTTATTGGTCTTCTTGAAGTCAGCAGCGTCTGTCAGCTCATCGGCACCGATGGTACCACCGCTGAAGATACCAACGTATGCAAACGTAGTGGGGTTGTTCAGCGTGATGCCGTGGGTCTGCATACCACCCATTGAGAGACCGGCCATTGCACGGTGCTCGCTATCGGCTATCACACGGTAGTTCTTCTCGACCATCGGGATGATGTCCTTGATCAGCACTTCCTCGAAAGCACCACCCATACGACGGGCCATTCGGGCGAAGTCAGCACCACCCATACGGGGACGCTCACCACGGGGACCTCCCTGGGGGCCACCGGGACGCTGGCCGCGAGGACCACCCTGAGGCATTCCCTGCGGACGAGGGCCACCAGGACGCGGACCACCGAAGCCCATCGGCTGCTCACCTGGGCGGCGGGCATTCAGACCATTATCCATGAAGATGATGAAAGGCACAGCCTTGCCATCGGCAATCAAGTTGTCCATGATGATACCCGTCTTACCCTGAGCGCTCCAGCCCGTCTCGTTCTCACCCATGCCATGCTGCAAATAGAGCACGGGGAACCTCTTGTCGGGGTTGGCATAATACTCTGCAGGCAGATAGATGTATCCGTGACGCATCGACTCAGTGACTGTCGACCAGTAATAAACCTCGTTGACAGAGCCCTGCGGCACGTTCTTCACCGTATAAAAGTCTTCGTCGGCTGCGGGGATGTCAATACCGCTACCCCAACGACTGGCGCCATAGTAGTACTTGCTGCCCGGATCAGGCACCGAAGCACCGTCGATGTTCAACTGATAATAGTGGAATCCCTCGTCCTGAGGAGCCGACTCACCTGTCCATACACCGTTCTCGTCTTTCACCAGATCGTACTTCACGCCGCCAATGTCGAGCTTCACACTCGTGGCTTCCGGGGCGGAAATCTGGGCGCGAACCATACGCTGTGAGTTGACCATGGGATACTGATGTCCCTCCTGATTGGTGGTGGCAGGTTTGAAGTCCTCTGTCACCTGTGCACTTGCTGTAACTGCTACAAACGCAGCTACCATCATAAGAATCTGTCTCATATAGTTAAAGTTTAAAAGTATTGACTACATCATTTGACGCAGTCAACCTTAAAAAGTAAAAAAAAGCACGATAATGTTATAGAACATTAACAATCTAGGAGACTAATCCTGGAAGTAGACGCGCTTGACGCGGTTCGAGACAGCGGTGAGTACCTCGTAGGGGATGGTGTCGATGGCATCGCTGAGCACGGTGACAGACAGGTGCTCTCCAAAGACTTCCACCTGGTCACCCTCCTGACAGGGGATGTTGGTCACATCGATCATTGCCACATCCATGCAGATATTACCCACGTACTCGGCCTTCTGGCCATGAACGAGGCAGTAGCCATGACGATTGCCGAGGTGACGGTTCAGGCCGTCGGCATAGCCAATAGGAATAGCAGCAATGACAGAGTCGCGTTCGATCTTACCCTTACGACTGTAGCCCACGGTCTCGCCGGCAGGCACATGACGCAGCTGGAGGATGGTGGTCTTGAGGGTCGAGACGGTGTGCAGCATCCGATTATCACGTGGATCAACGCCATAGAGGCCGAGACCGAGACGGCACATATCCATCTGACGTTCGGGGAAATGTTCGATGCCGGCAGAGTTGTCCATGTGACGCAGGATCTTATGGCTGAAAGCAGCCTGCAGCTTCTGACTGCCTTGTTCGAAGAGTTCGAACTGACGAGCAGAGAACGCGTCGAAGTCATCGCTGTCGGAACCCACGAAATGGCTGAACACCGAGCGCGGAATGATGGCGTTTTGATGACGCAGACGGTCGATCACCTCGTCAATATCATTGATGGGATCGAAGCCGAGGCGATGCATGCCGGTGTCAAGTTTGATATGAACTGGCCAGCCAGTGATTCCCTCTTTACGGGCAGCCTTGATCAGGGCATCCATCAGACGGAAGGAGTAGACCTCGGGCTCCAAGTCGTAGTCGAACATGGTCTTGAAGGCTGTCATCTCCGGATTCATAATCATGATGTTGGCGGTGATGCCGGCCTTACGGAGGGTGACACCCTCATCGGCCACTGCCACGGCGAGGTAATCGACACGGTGGTCTTGCAACGTCTTGGCAATCTCTACGGCCCCAGCACCATAGGCGTCGGCCTTGATCATACACACCATCTTCGTCTCGGGCTTCAGGAAGGAACGGTAATAGTTCAGGTTCTCCACGACTGCGTTGAGGTTCACCTCAAGGATCGTCTCATGCACCTTCTGTTCAAGTTGTTCAGTGATGCGATCGAAACCAAACGGACGGGCACCCTTCAGGAGGATCAACTCATTGCGCAAGTCGCTGAAGGACTTGGAGGCGAGGAAATGGTTCACGTCGGCAAAGAACTGTTTGTCGGCAATCTGGATTCTGTCGGCCTGAGCGGTGACTTCCGGTCCGATGCCGATGAACTTGTTGATGCCCCGCTTCACACAGAGGTCAGACACCTGGGCATAGAGTACCTCTGGCGATGCACCGGTTTGGAAGATATCACTCAAGATGACACAGAGGGACGGTTCTTTTGTTACATTGCGCGATATAACAAAAGAACCGTCCCTCTGTGTCATTCTCCGCTGCATGAAATCGAGGGCGATGTCGAGCGAGTTGATGTCGCTGTTATAGGAATCGTTGATAAGGATACAGCCATGCTGTCCCTGCTTCACTTCCAGACGCATGGCGACAGGCTCCAGCCGGGGCATCCGCTCTGCCAACTGTGCAGGTGTCACGCCCAAATGAAGAGCCACAGCGGCACATGTGATGGAGTTCTCGATACTGGCTTCATCGATGAAAGGGATCGTATAGGAATTCTCTTCCTCTTGATAGATATAGGTGATACGGGTATTAGGAGCCTTGTTGACAATTTCCTTGACGAAGAAGGCCACGTTCTCATCACACTGTGACCAGGCAATCTTCTCACCTTTGTATTGCATACGACGAATACATCGGCTCACGATATCATTGTCGGAACAGTAGACCATCGCATCGGTGTCGTGCATCAATTCAAGTTTCTCCATGCACTTCTCCTCCATCGAACGGAAGTTCTCCTGATGGGCAGCACCTAAACTGGTGAGCACGCCGATGGTAGGTTGGATGATGTCACGGAGGGCATACATCTCACCAGGCTGGCTGATGCCGGCCTCGAAGATACCGACTTCGGTTTGTTCATTAAGCAGCCACACAGAGAGCGGCACACCGATCTGAGAGTTATAGCTGCGGGGTGAACGCACAATCTTCTGCGAAGGCAACAGCAACTGATAGAGCCATTCCTTCACCATCGTCTTTCCATTGGAGCCCGTGATACCGATGATGGGAATGTCGAACTCATCGCGATGACGCTCTGCCAGACGCTGCAGGGCAGCCAAGGGCGATGGCACGCGCAGGAAATCAGCATCTGGATAGCGAATATCCTGATGCTCAGGCACCTGCTCCACGACAAACATGCGAACTCCACGACGATAGAGGTCATCGATATACCGATGACCGTCGTTACGCTGGGTCTTAAGTGCAAAGAACAATGTCTCTTCCGGGAAACAAAGGGAACGGCTATCCGTCAGCAACCAGCGGACATTTCCCTCATGATGACCATAACGGCGCGCACCTATCAGCGTCGTCACCTTTTCTATCGAGTATCTCATTTTCTTTTCGTTTACAAATCAAGTGCAAAGGTAGGGTATTTTTTCTTCAACTCCGCTACTTTTAACATAGTTTTATGCATAAAAGCCTTATATTCTTCCGATTCAGGATCAAAAGGCTTATGATGGAATGCAGCTTTCAGAGGTGCCCACTCCTGAATGAAGGCCTTAGCCTCATCACTCAGATAAGACTCATAAAGCCGCTGCCAGATGTATTCCACAGTTTGTTCAGAGGGGTGCAGCATATCGGATTTGTAGAAGCGATAGTCACGCAACTCGTCGTTCACAATCTCATAGGCAGGAAAATAAGCCACAGATTGACACAGATTGACACGGATTCTCTCCACTGCGAGAAGAAGAGTGGCCTTGGAGAGTTGCGAGCCATGATAGCCGTATTTACGATAGCGAATAGGACTAACCGTAAGGACAATACGGATGTCGGGATTTACTTGACGAAGGAGAGTGACAGTCTGCATCAAATAGTCGGCACAAGCGTCAACGGAGAGTTCTTCCTCCTGAAACAGAGCTGCTGGGCGTTTCTCACAGTTGTCTACTATCTCGCCCGTCTCCTTCAGACGATACACATGGTTCGTGCCAAGGGTGAGGAAAACGGTTTTCACCTGTGCAGTCCAGCGCTCGATAGTATGCAGGATGCTGGCAGGATTATACATTGTACCATATGGATTGACGGTAACGGGGAAACCCTCTTCACGGAACCGTTGTCCAATACTGTCGGCAAAACAAGAGCCTACGAAAAGTATCTCCTCACAAGGTCCGATCCTAAACCCCGGCTCAGGAATATCCACTATCGTCCTAAATTCCACCCTTCAACTCTTTATAATTAATTCCAAATTCTCTTAGCTCCTGCTGACCTGTAATCCGGTCGTCGAGAGGGACATCTCCACGAAACGGGCATTTTTGTTCTGACGGTGTTCCGTCAGAATCTGTCTGATGCGAACGGCGGCCTCAGGATCCTTGGCAATCATATAGAGATAACCTCCCCCACCGGCGCCTGGCAGTTTATAGCCCAAACAAAGGTCATCGATGAGTTCTGTCAGAGCAGCAATAGCTGGTGGATTCGTACCACTATCGAGCGCCTGGTTCTGCTGCCAGGTCTTTCGCATCAACAATCCCATTCTTCGGAAGTCATTCTGCTGAACGGCCTCGTACATCTCCATCGTATGCTCTTTCATTTCCCGCAACAGACGGAGTTCAGCGTTATCGTTCAGGAACATCTTTCTGACAATCTCCGCCAAAATCTGCTTGGCCGTCCGAGTGATACCCGTATAATATAAAAGGTGACAGGCCCGATACTCAGGCTGAGTCCACAGGTCATTGGGCAGCCATCTCACGGATGGGGTCTGTTCGAATCCTCTACCCGTCTGCAGCAGTTTCACACCACCCAACACCCCACCAAACTGATCCTGCCAGCCGCCACCGGTGGTAAGCATCTGTTCCAGCATCAGTGTACGGTGACCAATTTCATTCTTATCCCAACCCAAACCACAGAAGTCGTTGAGAGCCCCCAAGACCGTGGCAGCAAGGATACTGCTCGTACCTAAGCCACTACCTGCCGGAACGGCAGAGAGCAGCGTCAGTTCGATGCCGGAGCCGAAACGGGCAAGTTCTTCGCAGAGCGAAGCGGCAGGGCCGAGTGAAGAACAGAGCGCAGAGCATTGAGCGTTGCCAAAGCCTGCAAGCACAAGGGCTGCCTTGGGAATGGAGAAGGGCGAACCGACATGCATGAAATCGTTCAGCTGTTCTGTGGTTTCCACCACCTCCATGGCACCGAGGTCAATACTACGGAGCACAATATGATTATCTTTTGACGGCTTGACATATACCTGCAACGGGGGCTGGCCATTCAGTTCAATGGCGAAGTTCATCACATTTCCGCCCTCCATCAGGCAATAAGGCGGCGTATCAGTCCACCCACCGGCAATATCAATCCTGACAGGCGAGCGCCCCCACACGATCTGGTCTTCGGCGATACAAAGCGATGTATGTGATGTATGTTGCTGTACCACAGCAACCCCCGGAACGGAGATGAGGCCTTTGCGAAGCAGCGAGAAGGCCTTCTCGCTATCCCCACGGAACATGGCATCATGAATACGCGTCATCAGCGGAGCCTCGTCAGGGAGAGGTGGTGGCAAAGGAATCTGCTGACTCTTGAACTGTTCTGCAGCATCAGCCAGGTCAAGTTGATAGAACACGCTGTGGTTCCAGTTCTTCGCCAGTGCACTCCAATTCTGTTTACGGAAAGCCTTCCGCTGGTCAAAGAGTCGTCGCAAGTTCGCCCGCTCTGCCAGTTCATTGCTGTTCTGAGACTCGTCGATACGATAACGGCGAACCTCATAATCCTTTTCTCCTACCGGCACGACGTCAATACACTCGCCAGACTCCAGACTGATCTCCCAGTCATTCTCTGGCACACCAGTGATGACATGGTCATGCGTCAGATGCCAACGGCGACCGACATGACTGTTCTCGATCCATATATGGCTGTTCTCTTCCGTGAATGGGATCTCCACCACGGCATTCTGTACGAAGATACTCGGATGGGGCTTACGGTCCAAGTGCATGATCTCCCGTTGGTCGTTGACCAGATTCTGGAGTCTCATCGTCGAGGAGATCATCTCCCGCGACGTGCCGAAATGATAGAACTCCCCACCTGCCAGCGGAAGGACAGCCACCTTCAGACCGGAAATCTCGGAATCAGGCTTCGTTGGGTCTGTACCTAAGGCACAGCCAAACTCGCCGTAAAGATCGTATTCTTTCAGAGGTGAGAAGTGAGAGGTGAGAGGTGAGAGATTACTCCGAGCCTCCGATGAGCGTTTCATCAATAAATTGATAGCACGGTCGCTGAAAAGCCAGACGCCGATATCTGTCAGATAGAAATGATCCTTCTGCAACTCTGTCAGCGTCTGTACCGATGGTTTCTGGAGCATCTGCTTCAGCACCGACGGCGAGCGACGACTACTGACGAACACCCCATGGTTTTTGGCCACCGAGGCATCGAGCCACAAGCCATAGCACACAACATCCGCCTCCGGAATGGGCTGTAGCGGTTGCGTTGCACGGACAAGCACATCACCGCTGACCACCATCGTATGAATATGATCAGGAGCCATGGCCATCATCTTCTCATAGAGCGGCAGCTGCACACTCATTAGGTCCTGCGAAAGATGCTGTCCCCGTTCCCAACGGAACACAGGCAATGGCATGAGCACCTTCCCAGACACGGCATAGCTTGGTAACCGCTTGCTCTGTCCACCCGCATGAATCAGAATCCTTTTCTCCCGTGCGAGCCATTCCCCAAACTCCAGACTCCTGGCTCCTGGCTCCTGACTCCTGAAACATTCCTGCAAGAGCCATGCCGTTCCACCGCCACTACCGAGACGATGTCCGATAGGGTCACACGTACAGAAATACTCTTTACTGGAGAGTCCTGTTACCTCATGAAACACCTCCACCAGATTCGGGGGCAACGACAGTAGCTTTTTCACTATAAACTCTAAACTATAAAACCTATCCTTTCTTTCTCCTCCTCCATTCCATGTAACCGGCACCTAAAACCACAAGAATCAGGACCCCGTAAGCCAGATAAGCGAAGGTCTCTGTAGTATTCACAGACTTCGGGAAGAAACTCAGCACCACCTCATGCCGGCCAGGCTTAACCTGCATCGCACGGAGCAGATAATCCACACGGCCGAGTTCTACAGGTTCTCCGTCGATGGTCGCAGTCCACCCAGGGTAATAAACCTCCGAGAATACGAGCACACCACCCTTTCCGGAATTTACGTCGTAGGTCAGACAGTTCGGTTCATAGGCCGTGATAGTGACCACGCTGGCCGTGTCCTGAACGACAGCATCACCCAACTGTGCCTTGAATTTCGCATCGGCCACTGCCTGATGACGAAGGTCCATTGTGGCCAGGGCATCCATCTCCTGATTGGCATTATCTACATAGCGGAGCTCGTCTACGAACCACGCATTGCCATAGACATACGGGTTCTGGATGGGTACAGTCTGACCATCCTGCAACGGGAAGATGAAATATTTGGCATTCAGCATGTTCAGCACAGGGAAGATACTGTCGCCATTCACCTTCGTCATATCACCGCCTGCTTCTGAGACCGCCTGGAACAGACGTTGTATCTCCGGACTGATATAGCGTTCCACAACCTCCTGATATCGACGCAGCTTGGCAGCATGATAGCCGCCTATACTCTTATGATAGAAGCTCGTCTCGTTCTCGTTAAAGGTGTTCGAGGCGAGGTTCAGCACCCGGTAGTCCAGACTCTGGTCACGCAGGATCAGCTCATCCGTCTGCGTCTTCTGCTGGGGGGCCTCACGTTCTGACTTCGGCACGAACATTTGATCGTTCAAGTAACGTTTGTTCACCGTCCACAAATCAACCAGACAGAGAACCAAAATAATACCAACGGCATACTCTTTCTTCAACTTGCCCATCATAAACGCCAATAAGATACCTGTGCCTACCAATATGATATAGAAGGAACGCAGGCTATCAGAAGTAAACACGTTCTGGCGCATCTCCGTCAGGTTGGCCGTCACTGGCTGGACATACTCGGCAGGCAGACTCTGCAGTGCCTTCAGCTCACCGGAGGATATGAAACTGTCGAAGAATGCCGATGGCATCAGCGAGAACAACATGGCGGCACCGCCAGTCAACAGGAATGAGATGCCCACATACTTCATTCGCGGCTTAAACAGCTCCGGTTCGTCCATCAGCTTCTTCAGCGCCAGCATGGCCAGCAGCGGGATGGTGAACTCTGCGATGACCAGAATACTGGCCACCGTCCGGAACTTCGCATACATCGGCACATAGTCGATGAAGAAATCGGTCATTCCCATGAAGTTCTTACCCCACGACAGCATGATCGAAAGGATCGTGGCAGCCAGCAAGGCCCATTTCACAGGTCCCTTCACGATGAAGAGTCCCAGAATGAACAACATCATCACAAAGGCTCCCACATAGACGGGGCCACTCGTACCAGGCTGTTCACCCCAATACTGTCCCAACTGCTGATAGATGGGCAGGAAGTTGTTGTCGGCCTTCTCCATCGCCTTTTCACTCTGGGTGAGTGGCACCGAGGCGCCACCCTTAGCATTAGGAATCAGCAATGTCCAGGTCTCGTCGATACCGTAGCTCCATTGTGTGATATAGTCACGCTCCAGTCCGCTGTTTGTCTGGTTATTACTGTTCTTCTTTACCAGCTCACTCTTGCCGCGCATCGACTCCTTACTATACTGCCAGGTATGATAAATATTCGAGAGGTTGATGCACACGCCAATGGCCGCACCAGCCAGACAGACAGCCGTAGCCTTCACGAATCGCGCCATCTCATGTTTGCGGATGGCATCCACCAGCCAGGCGATGAAGAGGAAGAAGACGATGAACAGATAATAATAGGTCATCTGCACATGGTTCGCATTGATCTCGAAGGCCGTGAAGACAGCCGTCAGCAACAGTCCCCACAGGTATTTCCCGCGATAGGCCAGCACGATGCCCGCAATCATCGGCGGCAGATAAGCCAGCGCCCACACCTTCCAGATATGTCCTGCAGCAATAATGATTAGAAAATAGGTAGAGAAAGCCCAGATGATACTTCCCAGTGCTGCCAGGTGCTGACGGAAGTCGAAAGCCCTCAACAGGATGTAGAATCCTAGGAGATAGGCAAACACATACCACACGTTCTCCGGCAGCCAGAGATGATAGGCATTGGCGGCCTGCGCCAGCACATTGGTGGAATGATAAGAGGGAGCCATTTGGTAGGTTGGCATGCCACAGAACAGGGCGTTTGTCCAACGAGTCCTTTCTCCTGTACGCTCCAAATACTCTATACCTTCCTGTCCGGCACCCCTTCCTGCAGAGGCATCGTGACGATAGAGGATTCTTCCCTCGATATCGGCAGGGAAGAAGTAAGCAAATGCCAGAATAGCAAACAATAGCACTGCCAGGATGTCAGGCAGACACTTCTTTAATAACGTCATAACTTGCAAGTTTAATAATCTGCCTGCAAAATTACACATTTTTTTAAGACATAAGTACATAAGTCCATATATTTTTTATGTTTCTTTTGTTCTTTTGTCTAAAAAATAAGTATCTTTGCAGCCGGATTATGGAAGAAAATGTCATTACTAGCATCCAGAACGCCCGCATCAAGCACGTTGTAGCCCTGCAGCAGAAATCCTCACTTCGCCGTGAAGAAGGTCTCTTCGTGGTCGAGGGCCAGCGCGAGATCGGACATTGTATTGCCTGCGGGTATGAGATCGTAGAGCTTTTTTCGAGGAGTGAGGAGTGTGGAGTGATGAGTGAGATTACCCCTACCGTAGATATTCCACATTCCACAATAGTCTCCCCACAGGTCTACGAGAAGATAGCATATAGGGGTAGTACAGAAGGGGTAATCGCTGTAGCAAAATGTAAGGATCACAGTCTATCCTCACTCCTCACTCCACACTCCTCACTCCTCGGAAAAACGACTCCACTGATCGTGGTTCTTGAGAGTGTGGAAAAACCCGGCAACCTAGGGGCTATCCTGCGTACGGCAGAGGCTGCCCATGTAGATGCCGTCATCGTATGCGACCCGCTGACAGACCTCTATAACCCGAACCTTATCCGCGCCAGTATCGGTGGAGTGTTCAGCGTACCCGTAGCCGTCTGCACCTCTCAGGAATGCATCGCGTTCCTCAAGGAGAATAAGATCCGTATCCTCACGGCCCAGCTGCAGGACTCCTACGACTATTACGACTACGACATGCGCCAGGCGACTGCCATCGTGATGGGAACAGAGTCGACGGGACTGTCCCAGCAGTGGCGCGATGCTGCCGACGTACATATCCGCATCCCCATGCTCGGAAGGCTCGACTCGCTGAACGTCAGCGTCTCCGCCGCCATCCTCATGTACGAGGCCGTGCGCCAGCGCAACAAAGTGTATAAATTTCCTGATGCCAGAATGTAAAAAGTCAAAATGTCCAAATGTCAAATATGAAAATAGGTATTATCGTAGCAATGGACAAGGAGTTAAAGCAGCTCCGTCCATTATTTCCAGAAGACAAAGTGATTCTGCAAAAGAGCGGGATAGCCACCGTCAATGCTGCCATCCAGACAGTAGAGATGATCCGCCAATACAAACCCGACTGTATCATCTCCAGCGGATGTGCAGGCGGCAATGGCGATGACATTAACCTGCAGGATGTGGTGGTGAGCTCTGAACTCACTTACCACGACGTGTATTGCGGCAAGGCCATCGACGACACCACGCAGTATGGACAGGTGCAAGGTCTGCCCGCTCGCTATCAGGCCGACCCTTATCTGTTGGAGAAAGCCCAACTGACGGGCGCCAAGCCAGGACTGATCGTCACCGGTGACTGGTTTGTGGACTCCAAAGAGAAGATGCGCGAGATCATCAGTCACTTCCCCGAGGCGAAGGCCGTAGACATGGAGTCGTGCGCCATCGCACAGGTATGCTACCTTTATAAGGTTCCCTTTATCTCCTTCCGTCTCATCAGTGACATCCCCCTGCGCGACACCGATGCCTCACAGTACCACAACTTCTGGGACACTGTCGCAGAGAAATCCTTCCAGGTTACCAAGACCTTCATCGAGAGTCTGTAAACCGTAAACTGTAAACAATAAACTATAAACAGTAAACATAAGAACATGGAAGTCATACAAAGTTTTACCATCGACCACACCCACTTGAAGCCAGGTATCTATGTCTCACGAGTGGATAAAGGCTTCACCACTTTCGACCTGCGCATCACCGAACCTAACAAAGAACCCGCCGTGGCACCGGCAGCTATTCACAGTCTGGAACACCTGATGGCCACCTGGTTCCGCAACAGCGAGGCAAAGGAGGATGTGGTGTATGTGGGTCCGATGGGCTGTCTCACGGGCATGTATATCATCATGACCGGCTCCTACACCGTAGAGGATATGCGACGCCTGACCATCGAGTGCCTCCAGTGGATCCTCACGCAGACAGAGGTACCCGCTACAGAACCCCAGACCTGTGGCAACTATCTGCTGCACGACCTGCCGATGTGCAAATGGGAGAGTGCCCGCTACCTCGACCGTCTGCAGAACGATTTCCACAGCGAGTACACCAAGCTACAGATTACTCTCGACGACGGCAAAGTCTTCGCCGACGCCTAATAACAATCATCCCCAGCCGATTGGCTGGGGATGATTGTATAACTATCCTCGCTGGATATTCGCCTTTTTCCGCTGATCGTGGTCGAGGATGGTCTTGCGCATACGCATCGACTTCGGCGTGACCTCCACAAGTTCGTCCTGTTTGATATATTCGAGACATTCCTCCAGCGACATGACCGTCTTGGGGATGATACGCGCCTTGTCGTCAGTACCCGAGGCACGGACGTTCGTCAGCTGCTTGGCCTTGCAGACATTCACCACGAGGTCGTTGTCATGCACATGCTCACCGACCACCTGACCGGCATAGACATCCTCACCCGGATCGATGAAGAACTTGCCGCGGTCCTGCAGCTTGTCGATGGCATAGGCAAAGGCATTGCCCGTATCCATCGAAATCATCGAACCGTTGACACGACGCTCAATCTCACCCTTATACGGCTGATACTCCTTGAAGCGGTGGGCCATGATGGCCTCACCCTGACTGGCCGTCAGCACATTCGTACGCAAACCGATGATACCACGCGAGGGGATGTCGAACTCGATGTTCACACGCTCGCCCTGACTCTCCATCGACGTCATCTCACCCTTACGACGGGTGACCATATCAATCATCTTCGACGAGAATTCCTCGGGCACGTTGATCGTGAGTTCCTCGATAGGTTCGCATTTTTGGCCGTCAATCTCCTTATAGATCACCTGGGGCTGACCCACCTGCAACTCATAGCCTTCACGACGCATGGTCTCAACGAGCACCGAGAGGTGAAGCACACCACGGCCCGAGACAATCCACTTATCGGTAGAATCCTCAAAGGGTTCCACACGCAGGGCCAGGTTTTTCTCAAGTTCCTTCTCCAGACGGTCGTTGATATGACGCGAGGTCACGAACTTACCCTCCTTGCCGAAAAACGGCGAGTCATTGATGGTGAAGAGCATCGACATCGTCGGCTCATCAATAGCGATAGGCTCCAGGGGCTCCGGATTCTCCAGGTCGCAGAGGGTATCGCCAATCTCAAATTTTTCCAGTCCGATGACAGCACAGATGTCACCGCAGTCGACACTATCGGTGCGCACATGCCCCATGCCCTCGAAGGTATGCAGCTCTTTGATCTTCGTCTTCTCCATCGAACCGTCACGATGAGCGATGGTCAGCTGCATGCCGTCCTTGAGCTGTCCGCGATGCACACGTCCCACGGCGATGCGACCCTGATAGCTCGAATAGTCGAGCGAGGTAATGAGCATCTGTGGTGTACCCTCGATCTGCTGCGGAGCGGGGATAACTTCGATGATTTTATCTAACAGATAGGTGATATTGTCGGTAGGTGTCTTCCAGTCCTCACCCATCCAACCGTTCTTGGCGGAACCATAAACCACGGGGAAGTCCAACTGGTCTTCTGTGGCATTGAGCGAGAACATCAGATCGAACACCATCTCATAGACCTCCTCGGGACGGCAGTTGGGCTTATCCACCTTGTTCACCACCACGATGGGCTTCAGACCAATCTGGAGGGCCTTCTGCAGCACGAAACGCGTCTGCGGCATCGGTCCTTCAAAGGCATCAACGAGCAACAGACAGCCGTCGGCCATGTTCAATACGCGCTCCACCTCACCGCCAAAGTCGGAGTGTCCCGGAGTGTCGATGATATTGATCTTGACGCCTTTCCAGTTAATAGACACATTCTTTGAGAGAATGGTGATGCCGCGTTCGCGCTCCAGATCGTTGGCGTCGAGTACCTGGCTGCTCAGGTTCTGTCCCTCACGGAAGAGATTGCCTGCCAGCATCATCTTGTCCACGAGCGTTGTCTTGCCGTGGTCTACGTGTGCAATAATTGCGATGTTTCTGATATCCTGCATACCCTATTTTATATAAAACGGCCGCAAAGGTACAAAGAAAAAGCGAGAAATCTGCCTCCGCCCATCTTTTTTTTCCGAACGGAAGCGATTTCTCGCTCTATATCAATCAAGTCAAAGACTTAGAAGATGTAACCAGCACCAATAGATATAATCGGATCGCTATATTTCAAATTGTCCTTCTTTGCGACCTGATAATATGTTTCAAAGATCCCTTTGAACTTCTCAGTGATATAATATTCTGCACCTGCGCCGAATTTAACAGTAAATATGGTTTGAGTATCTGAAACCCCACTATAGCTGTAAGAATAACCCAGTACACCAACACCTGCGAGAGGATAGACATACAACTTGTCGATGATGGGGAACAAATAATGGAAGTTCACTGTCGGGTTCCACAAAAGTATATGTGACTTGGGAGGATATAACTTAAAGTCAAATTCACCACGCATATTTTCGGTAAAGCTGTACTGGAACTTTGCACCGATAGCAATACGACTGTTGGAATCCAGATAGTCGCTAAAAGTAGCACCAACGGCCTTCATACCGGCTTCCTGTGCAAACGCGCCTGTGCTCATGAGCACCATGGCAGCAATCATCATTAATTTCTTCATAATCGATTGATTTTAGTGATTAAACAATTAAATTAAAACGAATGTGATTACAAAGGTAATGAATAAATCCGAATTATCCACAAAAACACGACAAAAAGTTTAAATTTTATAAAACATTAACACCACCATACTACTCACTTATTCGTACCTTTGAGCAAGCTCGAAATTACTCACGTTCGAAAAAAACAAAAATTTTTGAATATTTCTTTGGTTTTTTGCTCACTTATTCGTAATTTTGCACCCGCATTTCGGAAAATCCGAAGCATTCGACGACGTAAACCGTTGTGATTAAGGCGGAAAAGCGTCCGAAGAATGTATTTGCAAACAACATTAATCACATTAAAAATTATGTATTTAGACAAAGCCAAGAAAGAAGAGATCTTCGGTCAGTATGGCAAGAGCAATACGGACACCGGTTCCGCTGAGGCCCAGATCGCCCTCTTCAGCTATCGCATCTCTCACCTGACAGAGCACCTGAAGAAGAACCACAAGGATCACAACACCGCCCGTTCGCTGACAATGCTCGTCGGTAAGCGCCGTAAGTTGCTGAAGTATCTCTACAACAACGACATCAACCGTTATCGTGCTATCATCAAGGCACTCGGTCTTCGTAAGTAAAACAATTAATCCTCGCCAGCCGGCGGGGATTAATTCTTATAATAAAGCCTCGCTCATCAGCGAGGCTTTATTTCGTTTAAGGGAATCATCACGAAGTCGCGCCGTTCCATCAGCGGATGGGGAATCTGGAGGTCGGGCGTATCGATGGTCACATCGTCGTAGAGCAGGATGTCGATATCGATAGAACGGTCGCGATAGGCTCCACCCTTATAGTGGCGACCGAGTTCACGCTCTATCTGCTGAGTGACCCTGAGCAACGGAAACGGCAGGAGTGCTGTCTCGCATAGGATGGCGCAGTTGAGGAACTTGTTGCCTGACGTGAAGCCCCAGGGATTGGTCTCGATGACCGACGACTGGCGGATAACCCGCCCTACCCGCTCACCAATGAGCTCGATGGCACGGGCAATCTGTGCCGCTCTGTCACCCTGGTTGCTCCCCAGACCTAAATACACCTGATGTATCATTTCTCTCACCTCTTACCTCTCACTTCTATTTAATCGTCCACGATCAACAGCGCATCGCCGAAGCAGCCGAACTTATAACCGTGTTTGACGGCATTCTTATAGCATTCGTACACCAGGTCATAGCCGCCGAACGAAGCCTGGATCATCATCATCGGCGACTCGGGATGGTAGAAGTTAGCTACGAGGGCGTTAGACATGCCGAACTCGTAGGGCGGGAAGATAAACTTGTTGGTCCATCCCTCAAACTCCTTCAGCAACCCGTCGGTACCCACGGCACTCTCTGTGGCGCGGGCGGTGCTCACACCGACAGAACAGACGCGGTGACCGTTCTCCTTGGTCTTGTTGACAATATCACAGGCCTCTTTGCCAACGAACATCTGCTCCGACGACATCTTATGCTTCGTCAGGTCTTCCACCTCGATGGCGTCGAAGTTGCCGAGTCCGCAATGCAGGGTGATATAGGCGAAGTTGATGCCGCGTATCTCCATGCGCTTCATGAGTTCACGGCTGAAGTGCAGACCTGTGGCAGGGGCTGTGACAGCACCCTCGTTCTTGGCATAGATAGTCTGGAACTTCTCCATGTCCTCGGGTGTGGCAGGGCGCTTGTCAATGACATAGCGGGGCAGCGGCGCTTCACCTAAGGCGAACAACTCCCGCTTGAACTCGTCGTGCGGACAGTCGTAGAGGAATCTCAGCGTACGCCCACGGCTCGTGGTGTTGTCGATGACCTCTGCCACCATCGGACCGTCATCCTCGAAGAAGAGCTTATTACCGATACGGATCTTGCGGGCCGGCTCCACCAGGACGTCCCACAGTCGGAGGTCGCGGTTCAGCTCACGCAGCAGGAACACCTCAATCTTGGCGTCGGTCTTCTCCTTCGTACCGTAAAGACGGGCCGGGAACACCTTCGTGTCGTTGAAGATAAAGGTATCGTCCTCGTCGAAATAGTCAAGGATGTTACGGAAGTCGAGATAGACGGGATTCCCCTCGTCGTCCTTCAGGTCTTCGCCGTTCTCGTCTTTCTTCGTCATCTCTATCTTACCGCTCTTGCGGTGCAACACCATCAGACGGCACTCGTCGCGATGGTAGGTCGGTTCGAGGGCAATCTGTTCCTCGGGCAGTCTGAACTTAAATTGTGATAACTTCATTTATATATCTTTTTACTTTTTCACCTTTTTACTCTTTCATCTTTTCTTCCAGCCAGGCGGGGAAGTCGTCGAATGTCAGGCAGTCCTCGATCCTCACATCCCCTACCCTGGTACGGCAGAGGGCCGTCAAGAAAGCACCGCTGCCCAATGCATAGCCGATATCACGGGCCAGCGAACGGATATAGGTTCCTTTGCCGCAGACGACGCGGATGGACATCTGCATCGCAACAGGGTCGAAGGCCGTCAGCTCTATCTCGTCGATATGTATCGGCTTGGCGGCGAGTTCCACCTCCTGTCCCTTGCGGGCCAGCTCGTAGGCCCGGTCACCTGCTACCATACAGGCGGAATAGACTGGCGGCACCTGCATCTGGTCACCAACGAACTGCGACAGCGTCTTCAGGATCAGCTCCCGTGTGATGTGCTTCGTCGGATAGGTATAGTCCACGGTGTGCTCCTTGTCGAAACTGGCCGTGGTGGCCCCCAGCTGCAACGTGGCCGTGTACTCCTTCGTGTGGAGCTGCAACTGCTCTATCTGCTTGGTGGCCTTCCCCGTGCAGAGAATCAGCACTCCGGTTGCCAACGGGTCGAGGGTACCGGCATGTCCCATCTTCACCCGCTTCACATGTAGCCGTTTCGACACCACATAGCGGATATGGGCCAAAGCCCCGAAACTCGACATGCGGTAGGGCTTATTGATATAGATGTAGGCTCCCTCGCTGAAGTTCATTTAGTCGACCATCACTAATGAATGACCGGTAAGCAGCATCACCAGGATGATGCCACCCACGATGATACGGTATATGCCGAAGGCCTTGAAACCATACTTGGTGAGGAAGGCCACAAACCACTTCATGGCCAGCAACGCCACAACGAAAGCCACCACACAGCCCAGCAGGAGCATGGTGATGTTATGGGCGGTCGCCCACGACGCGTCTTCCTTCATCAGGTCGAGCAAGTCGAGCAGCGTGGCACCCGCCATCGTCGGCACAGCCAGGAAGAACGAGAACTCGGCAGCACGCTGGCGCGTCAGTCCCTGGGTCATACCTCCTACGATAGTAGCCATCGAGCGCGACACACCCGGGATGACAGAGATACATTGGAAGACACCGATGCGGAAAGCCCGCTTCTCATTCACCTTGTTGGCCTCAGAACCCTTGTTGAACAAGCGGTCGCAGTAAAGCATGAACACACCACCGACCACAAGCATGATGGCTACCACGAGCACGCTGTCGAGCAGCCAGTCGAGCAGACCCGACTTCTTGGCCAGCAGGCCGATAACCATTGCAGGAACCAGTCCCACGAAGAGAAGCCAGTAGAAGTAGAAGCGATGCTTCAGCTTCTGCAACGTCGTACTGCCCTCGGGGGCTGGCGTATTGTCAAGCTGGAAGAAACGTCGCCAGTAGAGGCACACCACCGAGAGGATAGCGCCAAACTGGATAATAAACGTGAAAGCATGGACGAAAGGATCGCCCTGGGGAACACCCAGCAGATTCTGGGTGATAATCATATGACCCGTTGAGGACACAGGCAGAAACTCCGTCAGTCCCTCAACGATAGCTATAATGACAGTCTGAATCCAATCCATCTATAATCAATCCTTTGGTTTGCGGATGACCGCATAAATCATAGAAACAAATCCCAACAGGCAAACCACCGGTGCCACTTTGATACGACGGGCGCTGAAGATGTCGGGATCGTACATCGTATCCGTAGAGGAAGAACCCGCCATCAGCAGGAAACCAATCACTACCACCAGCATCCCAACAGCCAGCAGTATGAAGTTCACCTTGTCAAATGCAAAATTTCTCTTGTCCATATTCTATAAACTATAAACTCTCAACTATAAATTGTAAACCATAAACTATATCTTATACAACTCTCCTGCCGGCATGCGGAGGAAACGGTTCACGGAGATGTAGGAGCACGTCAGCGTGATGACCAGTCCGAAGGCCAGCACCGCCAGTGCCGTGATGACCAGCTCGCGCCAGGTGATGATCCGCAGGATGCCTGGCTCGTAGGAGTAGAGCGCATACATGGCACCGCCTAGCACGAGGATGGCTATCAAGGCGGCAATAATACCAACCAGTATGCCCTGCTGCATGAAAGGCCGGCGGATAAAGCCCCACGAAGCCCCCACCAGCTTCATCGTGTGGATGAGGAAACGACGGGAGTAGACGCTCAGGCGCACCGTGTTGTTGATGAGCGAGAACGAGATGAACGTCAGCAGCACCGCCAGCACCAGCAGCAGGATGTTCAGTTTGGCCAGAGTGTGGTTCACGCTGTCCATCAGGTCCACCTGGTAGGCCACGTCAGCCACCTTCTTGTTGTTCTTCAGCTCGTCGCTGATCCACTCCAGCGAGTCGGCGTTAGCATAGTCCGACTGCAGCTGCAACTCCAGCGTGGCAGGGAACGGGTTCATGCCCAGAAACTCCGATGGGTCGGAGCCCATGGCCGCCGTCTGTTCCTTCAGCGCCTGCTCGCGGCTGATGTAGCTGACTCCCTTCGAGAATGGCCGTTGTCTGAGATCCTCACAGAACTGCTTCGCATCGCCCGCAGACACCTCGTCGCCGAGCACGACCGTCACCGTCAGGTTCTCCTTCACCCAGCGCGACAGGTTACGGGAAGTCTGTACTGAGAACACTACGAGCCCCAGCAGTACCAGCACCATCGATGTGCTGATACACAACGTAACCAACTGCACGCCCTGACGGCGGCCAGTCTTCTCATGTCGTCTTTTCATGTAGGTTTACGTACGTAATCTTTTGAATTCGGCTGCAAAGGTACAACTTTTTTCTTAGACAGATTTACTTTTTAAGACTTTTTTTAGGCAGAAGAACTATTTATTATTTTAGACATAAGAACATAAGAACATATTTTTAATCCCTCCTCTATGCACATTCATTATGTTCTTATGTTCTTATGTCTAAAAAAAAACATGTTCTAATGTTCATATGTCTAAAAAAAGCACTACCTTTGCACCCCGATATGAGTACGATTATTTATCCCTCGCCCGTCTTCGGGCCCGTTCATAGCCGTCGCCTGGGCATCTCGCTCGGCATCAATCTGCTGCCTGCCGACGGCAAGGTGTGTTCATTCGACTGCATCTACTGCGAGTGCGGTTTCAACGGCGACCACCGCCCCTCGCTGCCCATGCCAACACGCGAAGAGGTGGCCGGAAAGCTTGAGAAGAAGCTTCAGGAGATGGTGGCTGAAGGGCAGCTGCCTGACGTGCTGACCTTTGCCGGCAATGGTGAGCCCACCTGTCACCCCCACTTTGCCGAGATCATCTCCGACACTATCCGCCTGCGCAACCAGTACTGTCCGCAGGCCAAGGTATCCGTGCTGAGCAACGCCACCATGATTCATCGCCTGGCCGTTCACGACGCCCTGATGCTTGTAGACAACAACATACAGAAACTCGACACTGTCGATTCCACATATATAAATAAGGTAGACCACCCAAATGGCACTTACGACGTCCGTCTCATCATCGACCGTCTGAAAGCCTTCCAAGGGCATGTCATCATCCAGACCATGTTCATGCGGGGCATCGCCGCTGGAGAATCAGTCGACAATACCGGCGACGAATATGTCGCCCCCTGGCTTGAGGTCGTAAAGGACATTGCTCCTCAGCAGGTGATGATCTACACCATCGACCGTGAGACGCCCACTCAGGGTCTGCTCAAGGCCACCCACGAACAGCTCGACCAGATCCGCGACCGTGTCATCGCCGCCGGCATCCCCTGCACCGCCTCGTATTAAGGTGGGAGATTTGCAAACGGAGAAACTCGTTTTAGAAAGCCTCTACGTATTTTAATACCCGTTCCATGAAGTCTTCATTGAACAGATAATAGATTTCCCCGTCTTCCTCAAACACGTAAAACTGAGGATGCTCGATATAGGCATCAAACATCTGCTTCTCCCTGTCGTCTTTGAATGCGAATCCGCCTTTGTTGTAGATGACCTTGGCATAAACATACCAGGTCGCTTCAACGTTGACACCACTCCACATCTCACTGTCTGACTGCTCTATCTGGCTGTTCCTCATACAGAGATCAAGCATGCTCCGCAACTGGCTTCTGCTCATCCGGCTGATAACGGCATCCTGTGCAAGCATGTATTTGAAGACGACAGAACTGGGATATTCCAGGAGATAGTGTCCGCTGTCCTTGCTACTATGATAAACCTTCAGATATGGATTGCTTTTTATCTTCTCCTGAAGCCATGCGGGCTGACGGCTATCCTCCTCTGCCATGTAAAATGCCTTTTGGAGAGGTGTGGCAGGTGCGATCGTGTCGATATTCCCATAACCATCATCACTGCTGCTACACCCGCTCAGCCCTGCTATCGCCAGAACCAAGACGCTCATCCATAAGATACTCTTTGTCATAATCGTCTTCTATAATGTACAAAATTAGATGTTAATCTATTTATATAGTGTGATGGAAGACGGTATTACTGCATCGTTGTATACTTATTTAACAGATTTAACAGTTTTTGCCAAATCGCGAATTCAACTGGCAAGTGCAATCGCACTTTCTATTGTATGAAGTCCTCTTCATCCTCCAAGACCTCCTTCACAGTGACGGTGAGGATGTCTGTACAGGCGTTTAGTATTTCTTCCTTTT